>Ga0209783_1000052_pt1 | contig 63407 bp, 65 predicted proteins | sample WorMetfiPIANOSA1_FD_187395 | JGI IMG/M metagenome (GOLD analysis project Ga0209783, IMG submission 187395) | Marine gutless worms symbiont microbial communities from Max Planck institute for Marine Microbiology, Germany - Olavius filocauda... | ecosystem: Host-associated > Annelida > Digestive... | reverse complement strand
CGCGGCCGGCTACAACTTCCGCCTGATCCTCAAGTGGCTGAGGGATTTGTTGGCCAAGTTCGTCGCGACCCTGATCGCCGCGATCGCACCTCAATCAACGCTCAGACCGGCTTCTTAACGGACGACTTCTTGCGCTCGTTTCTTTTTTACGTATCCGTGGGCACCGTCCCTTAGCGATGCATGGCTGCCCTTCTGAGGGGCGAAGATGCAACGGAAGCGTGAGAAAGCTCAGCGCGTTCAACGTTCGCTCGGCTTTATGCTAGTTCCGCGCATCAGCCCGATGATGCCGATCGCCAGCAGGGCGAGCAGCTTGGCCACTTCGAACGCCACGTACCAGCTGTGCAGCGACGAGGGCGGCAGCGTGCCGCCGGCGACGACGATGTCGGTGCGTTCGCCCAGGACCGGCAACAGCCAAACCGTCTGGGCCACCACCAGCGCCAGCACCAAGACCAGCGCCAACGTCAGAAGACGGCCACCCGCCATCCGCGAGAGAACCACGGCGACCACGCCAAAGCCCAGCTCCACCCAATTGAGCGCCCGGAACGTCACGCGGCCCACCTCCAGGGCAACGGCCAAGGAAAGATCCGGCGCCATGAACTTCACCGGCGTGGCCAAAAAGGAAACGCCCACCAGCAGCCCGGCCCAGACCAGTACCAGCCCCGTGACGGCCAGGAAGGCGGCGCGGCTGCCGCGCCAGATATCGCCACCGAAATCCATGTCGTCCTTCATGCTATGCCGTAGGCGCCGGGCGCAATAACAATGCGCACGAGACCATGGTAAAAATCCCGGCCGCACACTGCATTCGCTTTCGCGAGGCAAGGATCGAGGCATGTCGACAATAAGAGATCTGAGGGCCCGCCTGTTCCGGATCCCGCTGCCGGAGGTGCTGAGCGACGCCAAGCACGGCGATCACACGCATTTCGATCTGATCACGGCCACCGTCTCCCTGGCGGACGGAAGCGAAGGCACGGGCTACACCTACACCGGCGGGACCGGCGGCGAGGCGGTTGTCGCGATGATCGAACACGATCTCGCGCCGTTTCTGATCGGCCGCGATGCGGAAGACGTGGAGGCGCTGCACGACGCCATGCAGTGGCACATCCACTATGTGGGCCGCGGCGGCATTGCGTCCTTCGCGATTTCGGCGGTCGACATCGCGCTGTGGGACCTCCGCGGCAGGGCCCGCGGCGAGCCGCTGTGGAAGATGGCCCGCGGCGCCGGCAAGCGATGCAAGGCCTATCGGGGCGGGATCGATCTCAACTTTCCGACCGAAAAGCTGCTGGCCGGGATCGCGGAGCATCTCGAACAGGGTTTCAACGCCGTCAAAATCAAGGTCGGCCAACCGGCGCTGGCGGACGACGTCGCGCGGGTGGCGGCGGTGCGGGAGACAATCGGGCCCGACATCGCCTTCATGGTCGACGCCAACTACGCGTTGGACGTGGAGGGCGCGATCGCCGCGGCCGAGGCCTTCAAACCCTACGACCTGATCTGGTTCGAAGAGCCGATCATCCCCGACGATTTCGACGGCTATGCGGCGATCGCCGAGGCCACCGGCATGCCGCTGGCGATGGGCGAGAACCTGCACACGATCCACGAATTCGAACACGCCTTCGACCGGGCGCGGCTTTGCTACATCCAGCCGGACGCCTCGAACTGCGGCGGCATCACCGGGTGGCTGCGGGTCGCCGCGCTTGCCCGCCGGCATGGCATCCCCGTCTGCAGCCACGGCATGCAGGAACTTCACGTCGGCCTGGTCTCCGGCCAGTCCAATGCCGGCTGGCTGGAAGTCCACTCGTTTCCCATCGACGCCTATACGACCAGGCCGCTGGTCGTGGACGATCATCTCGCGGTCGCCCCGGACGCCGCCGGCACCGGCGTCCTGTTCGACTGGGAAAAGCTGGAAGACGCCCATCTCGGCCCAGCGTGAACACGGCCTTGCAGTCCCGAAACAGGCCGCTGTTGCACCACTGCAACGGATGATCACGATTTGCAGCCCACGCCGCGGGCCCGCTTTTCAAATCCGGCCGGTTATGGCGGGGTTCAACCATGCGGCGGCCCGACTGGGCCAGCCGTTTTTGCCGGAGGGAGTTCCGATGAGGCTGATGTCCAGACCAACCCACTCCCCCGGGGCACGGGCGCCTAACCTGATCTGACGCCCGACCGGCCCGGGGTTTCGACCGGGGCCGTTTCAATTGACGCCCAAGTGACAAGAAGCCATGCCGCACCGGTGTGCGGACACGGGCTCCACCATTCGTTTCGGAACGACGGTTCGGTCGGTATTCGTGCAAGGCGCCCCCATTGGTGCGGGCGCAGGTGTCGAAATTCTGATGCAGGAGCCGCCGCAGCCATGCGGCGGACGAAAGCGATGGAAAAGGTGTCATTCACGGACGTGTTTTCCTTTGTCTGGCGTTACTGGCGCCAGATCCCTTTGATGTTTGCAGGGGTCGGCGCGACCATCCTGGCGGCGACCCTGTGCGACGTCCTGATCCCGCTGTTTGCGGGACGGCTGATCGATTCCCTGACCGAACAGGCCGGCAGCGAGGCCGTCGCGGCGGCGATTGCGGCGCTGGCCGCTTTCATCGGTCTGGCAGTGTTTTCCCATGCGGCGCGGCAGGTCTCGTACAAGCTGTGGATCCGCCTGGCGACGCGGGTGATGCGCCGGATCGTGACCGACGCTTTCACGCGGGTGCAGCGCTATTCCACGGACTGGCATGCCAACAGCTTCGCCGGCGCGACGGTGCGCAAGGTGTCCCGCGGCATGTGGGCCTACGACGAATTCGCCGATACGCTGGTCCTGGGGCTGTTCCCCGCCGCGGTTGTGGTGGTCGGGGCGACCCTGATGCTGAGCCTGCACTGGCCCCTGATGGGCGGCTACGTACTGGCCGCCAGCGCGGTCTATGTGACGGCCTGCGTGGCGCTGTCGATGAGCTATGTGGCCCCGGCCAACCGGCTGGCCAACGAGACGGATTCGGCGATCGGCGCGGCGATGGCGGACGCGATCGGCTGCAACGCCGCGATCAAGTCCTTCGGCGCCGAGCAACGCGAGGAAAGCCGCTTCCTGTCGGTGGCGGAGCGCTGGCGCGCAAGCGCGCTGAAAAGCTGGGGGCGCCAGACCGATGTGGAAATCGTCCAGTCGGCGCTGACCATCCTGCTGCAGGTCGGCCTGCTGGGCCTGGCGCTGGTCTTGTGGGCGCGCGGCGAGGCATCTGCGGGCGACGTGACCTTCGTGATGACCAGCTACTTCGTGGTCAACGGCTATCTGCGCGAGATCGGCATGCATGTGCGGTCGATGCAAAGAGCCGTGAACGAGCTGGACGACATTGTCGGCTTCTCCCACATGGAGCCGGCAGTGGCCGACCGGCCGGGCGCGACGGCGCTGATGGTGCCCCAAGGCGAGGTCGCTTTCGACCGGGTAACGTTCCGCTACGACAACCAGCAGGCGCCGATCTATCGCGAGTTCTCGCTGACCATCGCGCCCGGCGAGAAGGTGGCCCTGGTCGGCCATTCCGGCAGCGGGAAAAGCACCTTCGTCAAGCTGGTGCAGCGGCTGTACGACCTGGAAGGCGGGCGCATCCTGCTGGACGGCCACGACGTAGCCGCGGCGACCCAGGAGAGCGTGCGCCAGGCAATCGCGCTGGTCCCGCAGGAACCGGTGCTGTTCCACCGGTCGCTGGCCGAGAACATCGCCTATGCCCGGCCCGACGCGTCGCGTGACGAGATCGTCGAAGCCGCCGCCCAGGCCCATGCGCACGATTTCATCATGCGCCTGCCCCAGGGGTACGACACTCCGGTGGGCGAGCGCGGGGTGAAACTGTCGGGCGGCGAGCGTCAACGGGTCGCGCTGGCCCGGGCGTTCCTGGCCGATGCGCCGGTGCTGATCCTGGACGAGGCGACCAGCAGCCTGGATTCTGTGACCGAACACCTGATCCAGGACGCGATCGAGAAGCTGATGATCGGCCGTACCACGATCATCATCGCCCACCGGCTGTCGACGATCCGCCGGGTCGACCGCATCCTGGTGTTCAAGGACAGCGCAGTCGTCGAACAGGGCGGCCACGAGGCGCTATTGCGTCTTGAAGGCGGCCACTATCGCGAGCTCCACGCCGTGCAGTCGCACGGCCTGATCGCCTGAAGAGTCCGGGCGCCGGTTTCGGTCGGCGCCCGGACCGGCCTTTTCACATGCCGGGATGACATCAAGGTCGATTCCCACTAGGGTCCGCGCCGTTCAATAAGAAGCGCCCGGCCCGACCGGCGGCCGGGTCCAAGGAGGCGCCACATGCCCGACCGTAACTATTCCATCGTCGTCCTGCCCGGTGACGGCATCGGCCGCGAAGTGGTCGCCGAGGCCGAGCGGGTGATGGACACCGCCGCGTCCAAGTTCGGCTTTTCGGTTTCCACCGAAAGCTTCGACTGGAGCTGCCAGCATTTCGCGACGCACGGACGGATGATGCCCGGCGACGCGCTCGACATCCTCGCCCGGTTCGGCGCGATCCTGCTGGGCGCAGTGGGTTATCCCGGCGTGCCCGATCATGTCTCGCTGTGGGGCATGCTGATCCCGATCCGGCGGCGCTTTCGCCAGTACGTCAACCTGCGCCCGGTCAAGCTCTACGAAGGCGTCGTCTCGCCGCTGGCCGGCCGGAACCCGGGCGACATCGACTATCTGATCGTCCGCGAGAACAACGAAGGCGAATAATCCGAGATCGGCGGCCACCTGAACCGGGATACCCCCGATGAAATGTGCGTACAAGAGTCGGTGTTCACCGCCAAGGGCTGCCACCGGGTGATCGACTATGCCTTTCGACTGGCCCAAACACGTCCGCGCAAGCAGGTTACGTCCGCCACCAAGTCCAACGGCATCGTGCACACCATGCCGTTCTGGGACGAGCGCTTTGCGGCGGTCGCGGAACGGTACCCCAACATCGAGACCCAGCAGTTCCACATCGACATCCTGGCGGCTCATTTCGTCCAGCATCCCGACTGGTTCGATGTGGTGGTCGGCTCCAACCTGTTCGGCGACATCCTGTCGGACCTGGGTCCCGCCACCTGCGGATCGATCGGGATAGCGCCCGGCGCCAACCTCAATCCCGAGAAGGAACACCCGCCGATGTTCGAACCGGTGCACGGCTCCGCCCCGGACATCGCCGGCCAAGGCATCGCCAACCCCGTCGGCCAGATCCTGTCCATGGGCATGATGCTGGATCATCTAGGCGAGACGGAGGCCGCCGCGGCGGTTGAGGCGGCGGTGGCGGCGACACTGAAGGATCCGGGCCTAAGAACCCGCGACCTGGGCGGCCAGGCAACGACGGAAGAGGCCGGCAAGGCGGTGGCAGAGCGGGTTTAGGCGACGGATCAGGGATCCGTTGCGACGAACTCAGGCCAATCAAAGGGGGCACAGGACGATGTATCTCCAGAAGTACGACCTGACGGGCCGCACGGCGGTGGTGACCGGCGGCGGACGCAATATCGGTCTTGCCTGCGCACAGGCCCTGGCCGAGGCCGGCGCTGCCGTCGTCCTGGCCGAAGTCGATGCGGCGGTGGGCGCGGAAGGCAAGGCCGCGCTGGCAAAGCTGGGTTTTGCCGCCGAGGTCGAGGAGATGGACGTCACCGATTCCAAACAGGTCAACGACGTCGCCGACCGTGTGGCGGAACGCCATGGCAGCATCGACATCCTGGTAAACAATGCCGGCATCGGACGCAGCGGCGTGGCCGCGGAGAACGTGGAGGACGAGCACTGGCTGAACGTGCTTGACGTCAACCTGAACGGCACCTTCTGGTGCTGCCGCGCCTTCGGCCGGCACATGCTGAACCAGGGCCGGGGCGCTATCGTCAATGTGGGGTCGATGTCGGGGTTTATCGTCAACAAACCCCAGCCGCAGTCCTTCTACAATGCGTCGAAGGCGGGCGTGCACCACCTGACCAAGTCGCTGGCCGCCGAATGGGGCGAGCGCGGCGTGCGCGTCAATGCCGTGGCGCCGACCTATATCGAGACCGACATGACACGGATCGCCATGCAAGACGAACGAATGTATCCGGTCTGGCTGGACTCGACCCCGATGCGCCGGGTCGGCCAGCCTGACGAGATCGGCTCTGTTGTCCTGTTCCTCGCCTCCGACGCCTCCGGTCTGATGACCGGCAGCATCGTTCTGGCCGACGCCGGATACACCTGCTGGTAGATGATGGAACTGGTCATCTTCGACATGGACGGGGTGCTGGTCGACAGCGAGATCATTGCCGCGCGTGTCGCCACCCGCGCCCTGAACGAAGCGGGCTACGAAACCGACGAGGCGGGCGTGCTGACCCGCTTTCTGGGCATCTCCAACGTCTCGATGGTGAAGATCGTCGAGCGCGATACCGGGATTCGCCTGACCGATGCCTTTCTTGCCGACCTCAGGCGCGACCTGTTGGCGGCGTATGAGGGCGAGCTTCAGGCAATCCCGGGAATCGACACCGCATTGGATGCGCTCACTGCGCGACGCTGCGTTGCCTCCTCCAGCAATCCGGAACGCATCCAACGCTCGCTGGAGATCACCGCCCTCGCCCCCTACTTCGGAACCGACATCTTCAGCGCCACCATGGTCGAGAACGGCAAGCCGGCGCCGGACCTGTTCCTCCACGCAGCGGCGCAGATGCGCGCCGACCCCGCGCGCTGCGTCGTGATCGAAGACAGCGAGGCCGGCGTCACCGGCGCCAAGGCGGCGGGCATGACCGTGCTGGGCTTCACCGGCGGCAGCCATGTGCGCCACGATGTGCACGGGCCGAAGCTGGCTGCGGCAGGTGCGGACCGGGTGTTTGACGACATGGCGGCGCTTCAGGGATTGATCGGCGAGGCGGCCGCGTAACGATCCGGGTTGCGCGCCAACCGATATCGCGCCGTGGAAGCCTGCGGCCCAAATGGGCTATACCGCCGCGATGAACCTGACCCTTGAAACCAAACGCCTGATTTTGCGTCCGTTGACGAAAGCGGACGTCGACCTGGGGTTCGAGCTGCTGACCGACCCCGCCGTGACGAAATACGCAGGCCGGACCCACACCCGAGAGGAGGTCGTCGAGCAGATGCCGACTGCGGTGCGGCGCTGTGCCGGCGGTGCGATCGGCATCTGGTGCGTTTCGGACCGATCGACCGGCGAGAAACTGGGCACGGCGATCCTGCTGCCGCTGCCGATCGACGAAGACGACACCGACTGGGATCTGGTCCAAGGCGACGCCCTGCCGGACGCGGAGATCGAGGTCGGCTACATGTTCAAGCCGTCGGCCTGGGGCAAGGGCTACGCCACGGAGGCCTGCACGCGCTTGCTGCGGTTCGCGTTCGAGGAGACGGAGCTGGAGGAGGTCGTCGCGGTAACGGCGCCCGAGAACGAACCGTCCCAGAACGTTCTCAGGAAGAGCGGTATGGTCGATCAGGGCATGCGCCGGGCTTATACGAAGCAGTGCCCCGGATTCAGGATTACCCGGGAGGAGTGGGAGGAACGATACGAGACTGGCCCCTAATGCACCCGAACCCCCTCATCCGGCCCTCCGGGCCACCTTCTCCCCCTGGGGAGAAGGGACTAAAAGCCCCTCTCCCCGAGGGGAGAGGGGTTGGGGTGAGGGGGTTACGGTGGCCTGAACTGTCATGGCCGCGCAGCGATCTCGACCCCCAACGTCTTCTTCAACCCCCTGCGCCCAGCCGCCGTCACCGTGACCGCACGCGAGTCCGGCACCCGCTCGATCCAGTTCAGATCAAACAGCCGGTCCGTCAGGGCCGCGCCCAGGGCACCGGCCAGGTGCGGGCGGCGTTCGCTCCAGTCCAGACAACGCCGGGCGAAGGCGCGGCGGCGTTTGCGGACGTCGGCGGCGACGATCCCGAGGTCGCCAAGCCGCGCCTCGCCGTCCGGCGTCAATGAGAAGGCCTCCTCGCCGACGCTGAGGTCGCCCCTGGCGACGAGCGCGTCGGTAAGCTGCACGCCCAATGTCCCGGCCAGATGGTCGTAGCAGGTGCGCGCATAACGGACGAGGTTCTCGGTCGGGCCCGGCCGGCGATAGCGCCGCGGCCCCTTCTCCGCGACGACCATCAGGGCCTCCAGCGCGTGGTTCACCTCCGGCCCCGCAAGCCGGAAATACCGGTGCCGCCCCTGCTTTTCGACCGACAACAGTTTTCCCTGCGCCAGCTTGGTCAGATGCTCGCTGGTGGTCTGCGGCGAGACGCCGGCCACGAAGGAGAGCTCCGTCGCGGTCAGCGCCCGGCCGTTGGCCAGCTCGCTGAGGATATTGGCGCGGGCCGGATCGCCCATCAGGGCGGCGATCTCCGCGATGCCGGGTCCGTCTTTCATACTTCGACCATAGCCGAAGTGTTTCGGCATGACAAGCAGGAGGGCGCGTGGTTCTCTGTCGGGGTGACGACAAGGAGCGGGTAGATGCGCGAAACGAGGACGGCCGGATGGCGTTCGGATGTTTGGCCACGAATGGGGGTTGCGAGGATCGCAACCTGGTATGAACGGTGGCGCCAGCGCCGGGCGCTGGAGGAGCTGGACGAGCGGCTGTTGAGGGACATCGGTCTGAGCCGGCGACAGGCCACACGTGAATCCGACAAACCGTTCTGGATGGTTTGATTTCCCTTCTCCCCTACGGGGAGAAGGTGGCCCGAAGGGCCGGATGAGGGGGTTCCGGTCCCAGATCCTGTAACACCCTCACCCCAACCCCTCTCCCTCCAGGGAGAGGGGCTCTCAACCCGCCAGCACCGATTCCACCTCCGACCGCCTGGGCATCGGTGCGACGGCACCATAGCCCTGGGCCGACAGCGCCGCCGCGGCGTTGGCATAGGCCGCCGCGGCAAACGGCTCGCGGCCGCGCGACAGTTCAGCCAGGAAAGCGCCGTTGAAGGTGTCGCCTGCCGCCGTGGCGTCCACCGGCTTGACCGGGATGCTGGGGACCAGGCGCCGGTCTTCGGTGTCGGCGACAAGCGTCCCTTCCGCGCCCAGCGTCAGGGCGACGACGCCGGCGCCGAGGCCAAGGTAGAAATCGACGATCGCGTCCGGCACCTCGAGCCCGGTCAGGGCCCGGGCATCCTCCAGGCCGGGCAAGGCAATATCGCACTGGCTCATGGCCGCATGGATCACTGCGCGCGCCCGGTCCAGCGGCCACAGCTTCAGGCGCAGGTTGGTGTCATAGGAAACCTGGGTGCCGTTGTCCCGCGCGATCGCGATCGCGTGGAACACGGCGTCGCAGGCGCTGTCGCTGATCGCCTGGCTGATGCCGGAGACGTGCAGGATACGCGCCGGCGCGATGTAGTCCGCGGGGATGTCCTGCGGCCCCAGCAGGCTGGCGGCCGAGCCGGCCCGGAGATAGGAGAACTCGTGCCCCGCATCGGTATGGGTGACGAAATAGACTGCCGTGTGCGCGTTTGCGTTGTGAATCACCCGCGAGGCATCCACACCTTCGTCGCGCCACAGCTCCATGAAAGACTGGCCGAACGTGTCCGTTCCCAGTGCGGTCAGCATGCCGACCGCCGCGCCCTGGCGCGCCGCGGCGATGGCGGCGTTTGACGTGTCGCCGCCGTGCCCGGGCAGGTAATAGGCCTCGCCGCTGATCTGGTTGAATTCCAGCATCGGTTCGCCAAGACAGATGATTTCCGGCTGCATGTCCTTCCCCGCTCCTCAGCAGATCGCCTGTTCCGTTGTCGCATCGAATACGTGCAGATGGTCCAAGATGCAGGCAAAGGTCAGCGCTTCGCCGACCGCCGGGACGTCGCGCCCATGCGCCTTGGCGATCACCGTCTGGCCGGCGATGGTTGCGTGGACCAGGGATTCCGGGCCCAGTGGCTCGACCACCGAGGCCGTTGCCGACAGCGGCCACTGCCCCTCGCCCACGGTCGTGCCGCGCAGCGCAAACAGGTCGTCCGGCCGAATGCCGGCAATCACCTCCGTTCCCGCCGTCAACCGGCCGTTTGCGCGGGCGGGCACCGGCAGCGCCGTGCCGTCCTCCAGGGACAGCACCAGGCCGCCATTCTGCGCCGTCACGCTTGCCTTCAGCATGTTCATGGCCGGGCTACCGATGAACTGCGCCACGAACATGTTCGCCGGCGCCTCGTAGACCTCGGTGGGCGTTCCGATCTGCTGGATATAACCGTCCCGCATGATCACGATCCTGTCGGCCAGCGTCATCGCCTCGACCTGGTCATGGGTCACATAGATCACAGTGGTGCGCACCTTCTGGTGCAGCTTGGTGATCTCGGTGCGCATCTGGCTGCGCAATTGAGCATCCAGGTTGGACAACGGCTCGTCGAACAGGAACACCTCCGGCTCGCGCACGATCGCCCGACCCATGGCAACGCGCTGGCGCTGTCCGCCGGACAGTTCCGCCGGGCGGCGCTGCAGAAGCTCGCTCAGCTCCAGGATTTCCGCGGCTTCGCGCACGCGGATTTCGACCTGGGCCTTGGGCAGCTTGGCCGCGCGCAGCCCGAAGGCGATGTTGCGGAACACGGTCATGTGCGGGTAAAGCGCGTAGTTCTGGAACACCATGGCGATGTTGCGGGCCTTGGGCTCGACATTGTTGACCTTCCGCTCGCCGATCCAAATCTCGCCGTCGCTGACATCCTCAAGCTCGGCGATCATGCGCAGCATCGTCGACTTGCCGCAGCCCGACGGCCCGACCAGAACCACGAACTCCTGATGCGCGATCTCCAGATCCAGACCGTGGATCACCTCGACCTGGTCGAACCGCTTCTTCACGTTGCGTATGGAAACGCTGGCCACCCTCGTCCGCCTCCGCCGGTTACCTTGTCGCGCCACCGCCGGCGGTCAGCGCCCCGGCCGCCGCCTTCAGATCGCGCCGCGCCGCCGCCCGGCGGCCTTCGTGCTTCTTCAACGCACCGAGGTGGCCGGCCAGCGCCGCCCGATACCGTTCCAGCGCGCCCTGCAGCGCCGCGGGCGCCGGGCCGCCGGACCGGTCGCGCACGGCAACGAAATGCTCGGCCGAGACGGCCTGCCGATAGCCGCTCTCGTCAAACTCCGGCGCACAACCGACCGTCTCTTCGAAAGCCTGCCGAAACGGCACAAACCCGTCCGTCTCCAATGTGCCGGCGGCAGCGACCACCGCGCGCGCCACCGCCGCCGCGATCTCGTGCGCCTGGCGGAAGGACAAGCCCTCCCGACGGACCAGCGTGTCGGCCAGCTCGGTGATCGTGATGCAGCTTGCCTGGATGTTCCGGCGGACCCGCGCCTCGTCGATCCGGACCGCGCCCAGAAGCCCGTCGAACAGGTCCAGCGCCCGCCCGCCTTTCTCGAAGGCCTCGTAACCGGCCGTCTGGACCTCCGCCTCGCTGTCGTTCATGTCGGTGAAGGGCGTGTTGCGCATGACATCGATCACGCCGTCGCAGTGGCCGGCAGCCAGCGAACACAGCAGCCGCAGATGCTCCAGCGGAACCGGATTGCGTTTCTGCGGCATGATCGAGCTGATCTGCACATAGGCGTCGGGCACATGGAGCTGTCCCACCTCGAACGCCGCCCACTGGGCCATGTCCTGGGCAAAACGGCCCAGATTGACGAACAACAGCTTCATTGCCCCATAGGGCGCGGTGATGTAGTCGCAGGCCGCGATGCAGCCGTAGGCGTTTTCCTGGACCTGTGCGAATCCCAGCAGGGCCGCGACCCGGTGACGGTCGATGGGAAAGCCGGTCGTGGTGATCGCCGCTGCCCCCATGCTGCGGCGGTCGACCGTGTCGCGTGCCTGGGCGAGGCGGTCGAGGTCCCTCAGCAACACCTCGATCAAGGCGCCCAGATAGTGCCCGAACGTGCTGGGCTGGGCCGGCTGGCCGTGCGTATAGGCGACGATCAGCGTCTTAGCCTCCCGATCGGCAACCTCGATGGCCGTCTCCACCAGGGCGCAGACCCGTCCGGCCAGAGCGTCCAGCCGCCGCATCAGCGCCAGCTTGAAGACCGTGTGGTCGATGTCGTTGCGGCTGCGGCCGGTATGCAGGCGCCCGGCCAGATCCGGGTCCAGGCGCCGCTTCAGTTCTTCTTCCACGAAGAAGAAGAAATCCTCGACCTCGCCGGTATAGGAGAGCGCATCGGGATCCAGGCCGGCCTCCACGTCGCGCAGCGCCGCGACGATGGCGGCAGCTTGGTCTTGTTCCAGCACGCCCGTTTCGGCCAGCATGACCGCGTGGGCGTGGTTTATCGCCATCAGGTCTTCCGCGAAATGGCGCTTGGAATGATCGAACAGCGGGGCCAGCACGGTCCGGTTATAGACCGGGGCCGGAAAGGTGCTGTCGTCAGAGGGACGCTGTGACACGGCGTTAGCCCTTCAGCCCGGCCAGGACGACGCCCCGGATGATGTAGCGCTGGAAAATCAGGAACACGACCAGGGTGGGTATGGTCGCCAGGCTGGCGCCGGTCATGATCAGCTCCCATTCCACCTGCGCCTCCACCGCGAACGAGGCGAGCCCAACCGGGATCGTGTAGAGGTCGCAGTCGGTGGTGACGATCAGGGGCCAGATGAAGGCGGTCCAGTTGCCCAGGAAGACGAAGATCGCCAAGGCCGACAGCGCCGGCGTCACCAGCGGCATCGCGATCTCCCACCAGATCTGGAACTCGTTCAGCCCGTCGATGCGCGCGGCATCCAGGAAGTCGTCCGGCACGGTCTCGAAGAACTGTTTCATCAGGAAGGTGCCGAAGCCGGTCATGATGCCCGGGAACATGATGCCCCAATAGGTGTCCAGCCAGCCGAAGGACTTGGACATCAGGTACCAGGGAATGATCAGCATTTCCGTGGGGATCATCAACGTTGACAGGATCGCGATGAAGACGATGTAACGACCGCGGAACTTGAACTTGCACAGGGTGTAGCCGACCAGGCTGTCGAAAAAGACGACCGACACCGTGGTCAGCGTGGCGACCGCCAGCGAATTGACGAACCAGCGATAGAACCGCCCGTCCTCCAGAACGAAGGCGTAGTTCTCCAGCGTCGGTTCGTTCGGGATCAGGCGCAGATCGTAGATCTCGTGCGGGAACTTCAGCGACGTGGAGATCATGTAGACGAAGGGCATGACCATGACGATCCCGCCCATCATCAACAGGGTCCAGGCGACGACCCGGCCCGGCCGAACCGGCTTGCGATACCGGGCCAGCACCGATCCGCGTGGAGCTTCCAAGGCGCCTGCCGTCGTCGTCATTGGTCCTTCAGCAGGCGAAGCTGGACCAGCGACACGACCAGCAGCACCAGAAACAGCACCACGGTCTGAGCCGCGGCATAGCCCATGTCGAAGCCGTTGAACGCCGTGTCGTAGATGTACAACACCAGCGGCTTGGTAGCGTTCAGGGGCCCGCCGTCACCCTGGGGCGTCATGTTGAACACCTGATCGAAGATCCTGAGAAAGCCGATCGAGCTGAACACGACAAGGAAAACAATCGTCGGGCGCAACAGCGGTATCGTAATTTCCCATAAGATCATCCAGCGCCCGGCCCCGTCGATCCGGGCCGCCTCGTAATAGGAACCCGGAATGGCCCGGATGCCGGCCAGGAAGATGATGATCTGAAAACCCAGCCCGGCCCAGACCGCGGGCGCCAGCACCGCCGGCGGCGGCTGGGTGGTGGAGCGCAGGAACGGTTGCTGGGCCATTCCCAGGGTCGACAGCACGTAGTTAAACACGCCGATCGGGACCGGCTGGTAGAACCAGCGCCAAACCCACGCCATCGCCACCGCCGTGGTCAGGAACGGCACAAAATACAGCGCGCGGATAAATCCGTGCATGAACCGGATCTAGTCCAGGTAGTAGGCGATGACGAAGGAGATGACGATGCTGATCGGGGTGCCCAGAATCAAATAGAGGAAGGTGTTCCAGAACACCTTCCAGAACACCGGGTCGGTGAACATGCGGACATAATTCTCGAACCAGACGAACCGCATGTCGCTGAGGAGATTCCAGTCGTTGAACGAGATGTAGAAGGACTGGAATGTCGGATAGAAGCGGATGACTACGTAGAAGACGCAAGGCAGGCTGAGGAACAGCCACGCCCAGACGACCTGCTTTTGCCGGATCGTTAGCTGGTGGTACCAGCCGAACATCTTAGCCCCTAAACCGTGTGACCGCGGCGAACGGTGCGGCCGATCCCGACCGCACCGTCAGGCCAGTCCGCTACTTGTAGTACTGGTCCAGCACTTTCTGTTCTTCTTCCGCCGCGACCGCAACCGAATCGGCCGGGCTCTGGTCTTCCAGCAGCACCCGGTCCACCATATTGACCATCAAGGAACGCTGTGCGGATTCGTTAGCGAACTTGGTCGCATTGGCATAGCCCAGGCCCTTGATGAAGGGGCCGTACTTGGGATGCGCCGTATTTTCCGGCGTCAGGGCGACCTTCGGGCGCGCCGGCAGTTCACCGACCACGTCCAGCCAAAGCTGCATGGCTTCCGGAGAGCTCACGAACTGCAGGAACTTCGCCGCCGCATCGAACTTCTCGCCGGTGGCCTTGGTCGTGATGCCGTTTACCCAATAAGACGAAAAATTGAACCGCTTGCCTTGGGCATTGGCCGGCAGCTCGCCCACGTTCCATTTCAGGCCGCGGGTCCGGTCCAGGGCGCCGATCCGGAAGGACCCGTCGATATGCATGCCGGCCCGTCCACCCTTGAAGGCGGCCTGTGGTTCGTCCATGAATCCGATCTGGCTGACGCCATGGTCGGTGACCAACCCGGTGTAGAACGCCAACGCCTTTTGTCCGGCGTCGCTGTCGTAAGTGACTTTGGTGTAGTCGTCGCCGGACGGCTCGCCGCCGAACTGCCTGACCAGCACTTCGCGCCACCAATGATGATCCTGGGCCGTCATGCCCAAGGTGATTCCGACCTGCGTCAGGTTCCCGCCGTCATCCTTCTTGGTCAGCTTCTTGGCATATTCCACCAGTTCGTCCAGGTTCTGGGGCGGCCGGTTCGGATCCAAGCCAGCCTCTTCGAACAGGCGGGTATTCCAGAAAAGCGCCAGCGAGCGCACCGCGGTCGGCAGGGCATAGTAGTTGTCGCCCCGCCGCATGGCCCGCACCATCGGGAAGAACTCTTCCTCCACTTCCGCGGCCGGGAAGTCGGAGGCCGGGAGGGGCTGGATCAGTTCAGCCTCGATATAGTCGTTGAGCCAGCCATAGAACAACTGGACGACATCCGGCCCCTCGCCAGCCGGCGCCGCGGCAGCCACCTTGGTCCGGTAGTCGGCATAGGGGAAATGGGTATGCTTGACCGTGATGTCGGGATTGGCCGCCTGGAATTCCTCGATCAGCGCGTCCATGTCCTTGACGCGGGCTTCGAAGAAGTACTGCCAGTATTCGATCTCCACCGCCTGCGCCTTGCCGCCAACCGTAACCGCCAGCAGCGCCGCACCGATCGCCGCACCCAATACGCGCTTCATTGTCGCCTCCTTTGTCTGTCCACCGGCCGCGGGATCGACGTCCCCGGTCGTTCTTGTCCCGGATGGCCGTAAATTGCCGTCCGACATTGTTCCGCAACGAAAGCATGGTTCTGCAAAAGCGGACGGGCGTCAATCAATCAAGCGGCTTGAGTTGGCCGAAGGACATGTCCAAGATCGGCCCCGCATCAGCGCGGCAAAGGACAGGCGCCGTGGCCGGTCAGTCGGACCGACGCAGGACTGTATTCCGGGCCGCGGACCGCGCAATCACCAAGCCCCCGGACACCCTACCGAGTGAAAGGAGACGCATGCCAACCGACGCTGAACGAATCGCGGCCCAGGCGCGACGGCCGGCCATCGTCAGGCTTTGGGAGGCGCTGACGCCGTTGAAGTCGGTCGTCGGCTTCATGAACAGCGGCGCCCATCCGGACGACGAGACCAGCGCCCTGCTGGCCGTCCTGTCCCGGCGCGACGGCGTTCGGGTGGCCTATGTCTGCGCCAACCGCGGCGAAGGGGGACAGAACGCGATCGGGACCGAGACCGCCGGCGACCTGGGGGCCATCCGGACGCGGGAGATGGAGGAAGCGGCACGGGTTCTGGATACGGGGCTCTACTGGCTGAGCGAATCGCCCGATGACCCGATCTTCGATTTCGGTTTCTCGAAAAGCGCGGAAGAGACCTTTTCGGCCTGGGGGCTTGAACGCACGCTGGAACGCCTGGTCCGGGTTATCCGCACCGAACGCCCGGACATTCTGTGTCCCACCTTTCTGGATGTGCCCGGCCAGCACGGTCACCACCGCGCCATGACCCGGGCAGCGGTCAAGGCCCTGGAGTTGGCGGCCGACCCGAAGGCTTTTCCCGAACAACTGGATGCGGGACTGAAACCCTGGCAGGTCGCGAAGTTCTATCTGCCGGCGTGGTCCGGCGCCGGCGATGCCTACGACGACAGCGAACCGCCGCCGAACGCGACGGTGACCGTCGAAGCGGGGGACTACGACCCCGTCTTTGGCGCCACCTATGCCCAGATCGCCCAGTGGTCGCGCCTGCTTCACCGCACGCAGGGCATGGGACGGTGGGTCGAGCCCGGCCCCAGGCCCCTGCCTCTGCACCGCCTGTTCGCGGCGCCCGGCCTGCCCGAGACCGAAACCTCGATCCTGGACGGCCTTCCGCGCACCGTCGCGGATCTCGCCGCGCTGTGCGCCGAAACGCCCGCCGCCGAGGCGCTGAATGCGGCACAGCAGCATATCGACGATGCACTGGATCGATTTCCCCGTGCAGACGCCGTCCTGCACGAGGTTCTGGCGGCGCTGCGCTGCATACGCCTGGCGTCAGCGTCGTTGCCCAATCCGGACGTCGCGGAGACCATCGGCCACCGCCTAGACCTGAAGGCAAGACAGTTGGAACGCGCCGCCGCCGCGGCGGCGGGCCTCGATGCAAGGCTTGTCTGCACGCCGACGGACGTGGCCGTCGGGGGCAAGATCGAGGTCACGTTCACCACCCGTTTCGACGCCACCGTGCCCCAGGGTTCGCCGCAACTCGACCTGAAGGCGCCGCCCGGCTGGCAGGTGGAACCCTGGGAACAGACGCACCAGGACGGCGGCATGCGGGCAATCTTCGCCGTGAAGGTCCCGGACGATGCAACATGGCACGCGCCCTACAGGCAGCAGTTCACCACGCTGGGCCCGAACGCCCCCCCCTGTCCGGCACCGTTACCTGGCACGCGATGGACACGGAAGTGACGACGGTGATCGAACCCGAGACGGGCGTCGCGGTCCTGCCTTCCGTGTCGCTGAATCCGGTCCCGGAGACCGTGCTCTATAATCTTGCCGCCCCGGACGCGCCCATCGAACTGCGGATCGAGGCGCAGCGCCTGGCGGGGGTCGGCCGCGATGCCGCCATTGCGGTGGACGTGCCGGACGGATGGGTGGTCGAGCCAGCAACGTCGGACATTTCGCTCGATCGTATCGGCGTCACCGCGGAGGCCGTCTTCTCGGTCTCGCCCGGCAAACAACGCGAAACGGCGCAGTACGGCATTCCGGTGCGCGCCAAGGGCACCCTGGCGGCGAGCGAAAAAGTCACGGTTGTCGCCCACCCGCACATCGGCCGGACCTATGCGATCCGCCCAGCCAAGATCATGGTCCAAACAGCGCATGTGTCGCTGCCCAAGGGGGCCCGGATCGCTTACATCGAGGGCAGCGCCGACCGGGTGCCGGATCGGCTTGAACAGCTTGGTCTAGACGTCGCGCGTCTAAGCCCCGACCAGGTGTCCTACGGCGACCTCTCTGCGTTCGACACGCTTGTCATCGGCATCTTCGCCTATCGGACGCGCCCGGAACTTGCGGCGGCCAATGCCCGGGTCAGGGACTTCGTTCAGGCAGGCGGGAACCTGGTAACCCTGTACCATCGCCCCTGGGACAATTGGGATCCCGCCGTGACGCCGCCACGGCCGCTGACGATCGGCTCGCCGTCGCTCCGCTGGCGCGTGACCGACCAGAACGCGTCGGTCCGGCACCTTGTCCCGGATCATCCGCTGTTGACCCGACCCAACCGGATCGGCGACCAGGACTGGGCCGGTTGGCACAAGGAGCGCGGCCTCTATTTCGCGAGCAGTTGGGATTCCGCCTACGAGGCCCTGCTGGAAATGGCCGATCCCGGTGAAGCACCGCTTGACGGCGCCCTGCTGTCGGCCCGGATCGGAAAGGGACGGCGCACCCACACCAGCCTGATCCTGCATCACCAGCTTGAGCACCTGGTGCCAGGCGCCTACAGGCTGTTCGCCAACCTGGTGGCTCCCGTCGACGCCGATTAGACCGGGATCGTCAACGCCCGCCCAGGCCGTAGGGTGCCGGGGCGGCTGTGGCGATTCGATGCAATAAGGCCTTGAACTCGGCCTTGGGCCGGTCGCCGAAGATCGGATCCTCGTTGGCAAGGAAGGCCGCGTCAATCTCCTGCCAGTCCTGGGGCGACAGCGCATTCTCGGCGGCGGGCAGCACCTCGTCTTCCTCCAGCCGCATGTGATCCCACTCCGCCTGCAGGTAGGTCTCCACGGCCCGCTTGAACGGACCGAAGGACTGGGCGCCGCCTTCCCGATAGTCTTCCGTCTTGTCGCGCAGCTCGCGCAACAGGGGCGCATGGCGCTTGTGCTGGGACTCCAGTTCGTCCAGCGTGCCCGCCATCGCGGGATCCCGCAGACGCAGCGCCTTGAACAGGTAGTCGTTCTCCTTGGGATGATGGAACGTGTTCAAGAAACGCTCGATATAGTCATAGATGCTGTCGAACAGGTCGAAATCGGGCGCCGATCCGTGTTCGTCGATATCGCGGACGACGTTGCGCAGACAGTTCAGCACCGAGGCCAGGTTCCGATGTTCGGTCCTGATGACGATCGACGCCTGTGACATCGCGGGCCTCCTTCTTGCCTGCCATTAGACCAGCCACTGCGGCAAACGCCTTGATGTATCGCAAGGGCACCAGGCAGGCGCGGTCTCCGGGTTCAAAGCTCGAAGCGAGCGCAACAGGGTGCACCGGACGTTGCCGGGATGGTAGTCTGGCGAACCCTGCCCCAATGGGTGGGGGATGCCGGCCGCATCGGGCCGGCGGATCGCCGACAGGAGTTTCCTCTCCGGCCATGCTGCGTTTCATCGTGGGGCGGCTTTTCGAAAGCCTTGTTGTCCTCGCCCTGATTTCTTTTGCGACCTACGGCCTGATCGGGCTGATGCCAGGCGACCCGATCGACATCATGGTGATGGCCAATCCCGACCTCAGCCCGGCGGACGCCGCGCGGCTGAAAGCGCTGTACGGGCTGGATCAGCCTATCCTCCAACGCTATCTGCACTGGGCGGCGAATGCGCTGGGCGGGGATTTCGGCTATTCCCGGCTGCACACGCGGCCGGTGACAGAGGTGCTGTGGCCGCGGCTGGGCAACACGGTGATACTGCTGGGTCTCAGCCTGATCCTGGCGATCGCGCTGGCCATCCCGCTCGGTATCCTCGCCGCAGTCAAGCGGTACTCCGCCCTTGATTACGGGATCAATCTCTTCTGTTTTGCCGGCATCTCTGTGCCCCCGTTCTGGCTGGCCCTGATGTTGATCATCCTGTTCGCCGTGCAGCTGAACTGGCTGCCCGCTGGCGGGATGGGCGCGCCTGGGGCGGGCTTTGTGGAGCGGCTGCCCAACCTTGTGCTGCCGGTACTGACCCTGACCGTGCTTTCGGTCGGCTCGTTCATCCGCTTCATGCGCGCGGCCATGCTGCAGACGATGCGCCAGGACTTCATCCGGACCGCCCGGGCAAAAGGCGCAGCGCCCGGCCGGGTGGTGGTCGGTCATGCCTTGCGGAACGCGCTGATCCCGCTGGCCACGGTCATCGCCCTCAGCTTCGGCGGTCTGTTCTCCGGCGCGTTGATCACCGAAACCATGTTTGCCTGGCTGGGCATGGGCAAGACCATCTACGACGCGATCCTGGGCAGCGACTACAACCTGGCCCTGGTCGGACTGTTGCTGGTCACGGCCCTGACGCTGTTCGGCAACTTCCTGGCCGACATCGCCTATGTTGCCCTGGACCCGCGGGTCTCCTTCGCCGGCCGGGACGCGACACGTTGAGCCTGACGGGCACCACCTTGCGCTCCGGCGACTCGCCCAGGCAGAGGGTGTGGCGGCGCTTTCTGCGCCATCGCCTGGCGATCGCCAGTGCCGGTGTGCTGGCGGCACTGGCCCTGCTTGCGGTCCTTGCGCCTGCCATCGAGGCTGCGTTAGGCGTCGATGCCGAGGCGGCGGATCTGTTCAACCGACTTGCCCCGCCGTCGGCCGCCCACTGGCTGGGAACCGACGAACTGGGGCGCGACCTCCTGGCGCGCCTGCTCTATGGCGACCGGGTCTCCCTGGCCGTGGGTCTGGCGGCCGCCGCCGCTTCGGCCGTGATCGGTACGGCGGTCGGCCTTACGGCGGGTTTCTACGGCGGGCGGATCGACGGGTTTTTGATGCGATTCACCGATGCCGTCATTTCGCTGCCGGTGCTGCCGCTGTTGATCGTGCTTGCCGCGATCGATCTCAGAAAGCTCGGGCTGCCAGACCACTGGGCAGCGTCCGAGGCCGCGAGCCTGTACCGCATCATTGCGATCATCACGCTGGTCGGCTGGACGACCGTGGCGCGGCTGGTGCGGGCCGAGGCCCTGTCGATGCGGGCGCGCGAGTTCGTCCGCGCCGCCGAGGCGCAGGGTGCCGGGGCCTGGCGCATCGCCCGACTACATATTCTACCGAACGTGGTGTCGCCCATCATCGTCGCCACCACCCTGTCGGTCGGAAACATCATCCTGTTCGAATCGGTGCTCAGCTTCCTCGGGCTGGGCATCCAGCCCCCGGTGCCAAGTTGGGGCAACATGCTGACCAATGCCCAGGACCTGATCTGGGACACGCCCGAGATCGCCTTCTGGCCCGGCGTCCTGATCTTCGCCACCGTCATCGCCTTCAATTTCCTGGGCGACGGACTGCAGGACGCATTGGACCCACGGGCCCTTGACGAACCCGATGTTCAGTGAAAGTTAACCATAATAAACGGTAAATAATACAAAGCATTTGATGCAATACTCTGATCCGAATTCTTGAAATCTTGGCCTCATTAACTTATACTCCTGGTCTGGAGAGAGAGGGCGATATCTGCGCCGCGACCGGCAACGGACGCGGCTCCGGGAACCAGAAGGACCCGGCCCCCCGATCGGGACAGAGCCCAGAAAACGTTCGCAGTCGTGAAACCGCAGCGGAACCGCCTTTGGCGAGACCTGCTGCAGGGCCGGACGGAAAAAAAGATGGCTGAGGTATCTGGGATCGGCGGAGCGGAGTTCTCCGTTGCCAAGGGCGGCTTTCCGCCCGACGAGAACGGCAGGTTGAACAGGCCGGCGCGCGAGGAAGCGCGCCCCGAGGACAGCGACACGTCGCCCGTGCGCAGCAACGAGGCACAGGCGGATCAGCGCACCACACAGCCGTCGCAGACGACGAACGACGGCGACGCGCGGCAGAATGCGGCAAATACGGGTGGCTTCACCGCCGGGGGAACGGACCGCCGGGAGGACACCGTCTTGATCAGCCCAGAGGCGCAGAACGCGGCACGGGCCGAGGCAAACGCCGCCCGGCCCCGGCGACGCCGCCGGGCGGACCGGCGGTCGCGGAGGTCCAGGAGGAGCCGCGCGGCACGGCCGGCACAGGCGACCCCGTGGCACGCACGCCCGAAACCGACCAGCCAGGCCCTGCGCAGACTGCGGCTTCGGCGCCCGGGCCTGCGGTCAACGCGGCCACGGCGACCGAAACGGCCGGACCGGCCGCGGCCGACGAGACGAACCAGAGGGTCCGCAACGAGAATTCGAACGCAGAGGTCAACGGCAGCGAAGCCGGCCAGTCCGAACAGAGCCGCACCATCGGCCAGGTCGTCGACGTCTTCGCTTAGGCTTACAGAGCCGTCGATGCGGTAAACCCGTACCGGCCCGGAATATCGGCACCAAAGCCCCTCTCCCTAAAGGAGAGGGGCTTTTTGGTCCCTTCTCCCCGCGGGGAGAAGGTGGCCCGAAGGGCCGGATGAGGGGGTTCGGCCGGCGGCCATGGCAACACCCTCACCCCAACCCCTCTCCCTCCAGGGAGAGGGGCTCAGGTATTTGCGCTATCCGTCCGAGCGGCCGGCCAGGGCCTTGTCGATCGCTTCGATCTGCAGGTCGATATCGATGTCGACCTCGGACGTGATTTCCAGTTCCCGGTCTTCGTAGACATTGTTGGGTTTCTTCAACCGCTGCCATTGGGCGACCGCAACGTCGCGCTGCAGAACCAGCGCCCTGATCTGGGGCCGGAACAGGGCCCCCATGGCCCCGACCCACATATTGACCGGCCACGATGGCTGTGCGTGGTCGTTCTCGAACCGGTCGAGCAGGCGCACCACATCCGACGCCCGGTACCAGAACTCGCCGGTGACCCAGCGGTTCGTGGTGAACAGCCTGACCGGATATCCCCGCCGGTCCATCGAGATCGCAATCAGATGGCTGAGCGCCTCGTTGTCCTCCTTGGGCGAGCGATAGTCGGGCACGGCGCGCGAGGGATGAACGTTCTTCGGCATGCCCTTCGGCCGCATGAAAGTATGGAAATGGCCGTGCTCGCCGGCCCGCTCCTCCTTGGGATGGGCATGGTGGTAGTACTGGGCGTGCGTCCTGCGGTCATAGACGTCGCCGTCAGGGTAGTGCTGCCATTCGTAGAACGTGCCGGCGTCCTTGATCAGTTCGCCGACGATATTGTCGTCCGTGTTTGACAGGATCCGGTGGCAATTCGTCACCACTTCGCCCGCCGCCTGCATCTCGCGCAGCAGCCCTGTCGGCAGAGCGTCCATGTCGACCGGGTCGATCGTCAGGACGTCGCCGGTTGCGTTCGGTTCCGTGTTCATATCATCCAACATGCCGCCAAATAGATAATCCCAACAAGCCTGTAACCCATATCACGCTTTCGCGAGGCTTGGCATCCGCTCGGCGTCAGGGCAGCTCCCGGACCAGCCGGAACCCGATCAGGATGTGTTTGATCTCGGGCCGCCGGTCGGCAGACGCCGCATCCCTTGTCGTCCCAGGATCCGCCCTTGACGACCGCGCGGCCGTTTGCGGCTTCCGAGCGTGTCCATTCGAACACCTGGCCGGTGCCATCCAGCAGCCCGGACGGACCCGCGCCGGCGGGAAAGGGGCCGACGGGCAGCGTATCGAACGGGCCCGAATCGTGGCTGTTAAGAAGGTCCGGCCGGAACGCGTCCCCCCAGGGGAAGGTGCGGCCGTCCGTCCCCCGGACGGCCTTTTCCCATTCCGCCTCCCAAGGCAGCCGCCAGCGCCCTCCGGTCCGGCGGGACAACCAGGCCGCATAGGCCCGGGCGTCGGCCCGGGAAACGAGCACGACGGGATGGTCCTCGCGTCCGGGCGGCACCTCTCCGTCGGCCCAGGCATGCCGCCGGATGCGGTCGTAGGGATGGATCAGGCCGTAGGACTGCCAAACTGCAGCATCGACATCGGGCACGCGATGTCCGGTGGCGCGGACGAAGGCACGGTATTGGCTGTTGGTGATGGACGTCACGGTAATTTGGTAAGCATCCAGGTCCAGCGCGGCACGCGGATATTCGCTTTCGTACCATCGCTGGCGGCGCGTCACCTGATGCCCGTAGGCCGCCTCGTCCAGGGCGTAGGCCGTTTCCCGTTCGGCCCGGTCCGATCCGCGCAGGAAGGGCCCGGCCGGAATGGTCACCAGTTGCGGCAGCGGAACCGGCTCGGAGGCCGCGCAGGCATCCGCTGCAACGGTCAGCGCAAAGGCCACCTGGAGCAGCAGCTTGGGCGCCCGCATAGCCAACAGGGACCGGCCGGAACCGGATAAACTATTCGCGGACGACCAGGACGGAGCAGTTGGCGTGGCGGACGACCCGGGCGGCATTGGGGCCGATCAGATAGTCCTCCGCCTTGGGCCGGTGCGACGCCATCACGATGAGGTCGCAGCCGATCTCCTCGGCAACCCGCAGGATCTCCTCGTAGGCCGTCCCGTGCGCCACGATGTGCTGCACATTGATGCCTTTCGGCACGTGCTCCGAAACCCAGGCGTGCAGCGACTCGCCGGCCTGCTTCAGCGCCTGATGCTCGAAGTTGGCCGGAAAGAACGACCCGACGATGCTCATCCCGAAATCCGGGACCACGGTTACGACGCGCAGCGTCGCCCCGAAAGCCTTGGCATATTCGATACAGACCGGCAAGGCACGCCAGGAGTTCTCGTCGCCCAGGTCGATCGGCATCAGAATGTCCTTGTACATGTGTCGGCTCCGTTCCGTCCTTCGGTTAGGCCATCTCTGCGGCGCGCCGGCGCCGTTGCACGACGACGATCAACGCCAACAGCAAGACGGCCGGGATATACATCAGCTGCTTGGCCGGTTGCTCGGCCGGCGCCATCACCACCTCGACGACCTGATCGAAGTCCAGCCCCGCAGCCTGCGCCGGCGAATCGAAGGTTACATTGTCGATGATCCACTGGCCATCCATCTCAAGCACCTCGATGCCGGCCTCGAACAGGCGGTCGGCACCGGTGTCCCCCTCGCCGAGGGGCAGTACGGCAATGAAGGTGCGTGGATTTCCGACCGCATCTTCGCCGGAGATCCTGAGCCTGATTTCCTCGCCTGCGGCCAGCCCGTCCGCGACCGTTTCCAGTTCCGCCGGCGGCCGCTCCTGGAACGGGGGCGAGATCAAGTCCATCCAGAAACCGGGCCTGAACAAGGTGAAGGCGACCAGGATCAGAACGACTGTCTCGTAGATCCTGTTGCGGGCGAAGAAAAAGCCCTGGGTGGCAGCGGCGAAGACAAGCATCGCGGCGGTCGCAATGATGAACACGACGACGCCTTCGATCCAGGTCACATTGATCAGCAGAAGGTCGGTATTGAAGATGAACAGGAAGGGCAGCAAGGCGGTGCGCAGCGAATAGAAGAAGGCCACGAAGCCGGTGCGGATGGGATCTCCGCCGGACACCGCGGCCGCGAAGGACGCCAATCCGACCGGCGGGGTCACGTCCGCCATGATGCCGAAATAGAAGACGAAAAGATGCACCGCGACCAACGGCACGATCAGGCCCGACTGCTGGCCCAGGGTTACGATCACCGGCGCCAACAGCGAAGACACGACGATATAGTTGGCCGTTGTCGGCAGGCCCATGCCCAGGATCAGGCTCAAGACCGCGGTCAGGACCAGCATCAGCAGGACGTTGCCCAATGACAGGATCTCGACCAGGTTGGCGAGCACCAGGCCGACGCCGGTCTGCGACACGGTCCCGACGATGATGCCGGCCGCGGCCGTGGCGATGCCGATACCGATCATGTTCCGGGCGCCGACCACCAGCCCTGTGATCAGCTCGTCGAAGCCGCGTTGTGCGGCCGCGTTCAGATTTCCCTCGCCCCGGAACATCGGAAACAGCGGGCGCTGGGTAACCAGGATGAAGATCAGAAAGGCCGTCGCCTAAAACGCCGACAGACCCGGCGACAGCCGTTCCACCATCAGGCACCAGACCAGTACCACCACAGGCAGCAGAAAGTGAAGGCCGGACTTAACCGTCGGACCGACCTCGGGCAGTTCCACGATCGGGGAATTCGGATCGTCGAGGGAGAGCTCGGGGTAGCCGGCGCAATACTTGATCAGACCCACATAGACGACCGCAAGCGCCAAGGCGATGATCCAGGCGGCGGCGTCGCCGGCGAGCGGCTTCAGCCAGCCCAGCCCGTAATAGACCGCATAGGCAACGACGGCGATTCCCAGGAAGCCGAGCACGAATCGCATCGCCGCGACCAGCAACGGGCTGGGCGCGCCGCGCCGGGGCAGCCCTTTCATGTCCGCTTTCATCGCTTCAAGGTGCACGATATAGACCAGCGCGATATAGGAGATCAGCGCCGGCAGGAAGGCGTGGGTCACCACCTCGAAGTAGGTGATGCCGATATATTCCACCATCAGGAAGGCGGCCGCGCCCATGACAGGCGGCATGATCTGACCATTGACGGAGGAGGCCACCTCGACCGCCCCGCCCTTCTCGGGCGAGAAGCCGACCCGTTTCATCATCGGGATCGTGAAGGTGCCGGTCGTCACCACGTTGGCGATCGACGATCCGGAGATCAGGCCGGTCATGGCCGATGCGACGACGGCGGCCTTGGCCGGCCCGCCGCGGTAGTGCCCCAACAACGAAAACGCGACCTTGATGAAATAGTTTCCTGCGCCCGCGGTGTCCAACAGGGCGCCGAACAGCACAAACAGGAAAACGAAACTGGTGGAAACTCCAAGCGCGATTCCGAACACACCCTCGGTGGAAATCCACTGGTGGTACGCGACGGCGCCGAAACTCGCCCCCTTCCACGCCAGGATGCCGGGCATGTTCTGGCCGCCGAAGGTGTAGAGCAGAAACACGATGGCAACGATCATCAACGGCGGTCCCAACGCCCGCCGGGTCGCTTCCAGCAACAGCAGCATGCCGATCACGGCAACGGTGATGTCGGTGGCGTTCGGGTTGTTGGGCCGATCGGAAAGCTGTTCGTAGAAAAGAAACAGGTAGCCGGCCGTGAACGCCGCCCCAAAGGCCAAAACCCAGTCCTGTATCGGGATGCGGTCGCGCGGCGACCGCCGCAATGCCGGGAAGGCCAGATAGGCCAGGAAGGTGGCAAAGGCCAGGTGAATGGAACGCGCCTCGGTGTCGTTAAAAACGCCGATCCCCACGGTGAACGGCAAGGGAGAGGCATACCAGAGCTGAAACAGAGACCACGCCAGCGCCACACCCGCCACAAACTTGGCGACGACCTTGTTCGCCGGATCGCGCCCTCCGGTATCGGTCGAACTGACCAGATCCTGGAGTTCTTCTTCCGACATCTGCGTGCCGGATGTCGTTTGCTCGCTCATGCCACCCCCGCCTAAGGCGCAGCTCCGCCAACCGCATCAAACCGGAACGACCGAACCGTCCCTAGCGCATCGCTGGAGCCAATAGAAACCTGACCAAAGGAAATGATTCGAATATCGAACAAAAGAAAACGCGGGCGAGGCTCTCGCCCCGCCCGCGCCCGGCCGGTTACATCCAGCCTTCTTCCTTGTAATAGCGCTCCGCACCCGGATGCAGCAGTGCGGACAGGTTGTTGGTGATCATTTTCGATTCTTCAAGGTTCGCGAATGCCGGATGCAGCTTCTTGAACCGGCCGAAGTTCTCGAACACCGACTTGACCATCTGATAGACGGTTTCTTCGTCCGTCTTGGTCGAGGTCACGAAGGTGGCGCCGACGCCGAACGTCGTGGTGTCACCGTCCGAACCCGTATACATCCCGCCGGGAATCGTCGTCATGGCGTATTAGTCGTTGTCATTGGCCAGCTTCTTGATGATGTCGCTGTCCACATTGACCAGGTTCGATTCGCAGGACGTGGTCGCTTCCTTGATCGACCCGTTCGGGTGACCCACCGTGAACACGATCGCGTCGATCTTGTTGTCGCACAGAGCCTGCGCCTGTTCCGCGGACTTGAGCTCGGAGGCCAGCTTGAAGTCGTCCATGGTCCAGCCGTACTTCTCCATTACCACTTCCATGGTGCCGCGTTGGCCGGAGCCTGGATTGCCGACATTCACGCGCTTGCCCTTGAGATCCTCGAATTTCATGATGTTGGAGTCCTTGCGGGCCAACACCGTGAACGGCTCGGCATGAACCGAGAACACCGCCCGCAGTTCCTTGAACGCCCCGTCGGGGAACTTGTCGGGGGCCGTGCCGTTGTAGGCATGAAACTGCCAGTCGGACTGGGCAACGCCCATATCGAGATCGCCGGCGCGGATGCCGTTGATGTTGGCGACGGAACCTCCGGTCGTGTGGGTGCACTTGATCCCGTGATCCTTGGTGCCGCGGTTGACCAGTCGGCAGATTGCGCCACCGACCTGATAATACACGCCGGTCTGCCCGCCGGTCCCGATCGTGACGAACGTCTCTTGTGCAACCGATTTGTCTGACGAAAATACAAATGCCGCCGCGGCAATGGCGGTGACAGCCAACAGTCTTCTTGCGAGCATTCTCTAACTCCTTCGGTCCGTCTCTGTTTCAATCTTATTGTTGTGATGGTCCGGTAGGCCCCGGGGCCCTCCCACTACCTCCGGCCAAGGGTGCCGGGCCCGCATGCGACAGCGGTCCCGTCGCCGGACCAGCAGGTCCGGTAATCACGGCTGATGGCGCCATATCCATTTGCATGGATGAACAGACAAGGCTGGCCGCCTCCCCTGAGGGAGAGACGATGCACCCGTCTGTCGTGTCTGGGCTGAGGGTGATCAGAACCCAAGCGCTCCCTGCTTTCCGGCGCACGCCGTATGTCGCGATGCGGATACGGAACCACCGCCGGTCTTGTGCGGCGGCGGCCGATCTGCTTCATGCGCTTTGTTTAAGCGTTGTTTTTTCGGACTATGCACGGCGTCGGCGGCACCCGTCAACACGCCTCGTATGCCCCGCGGCCGCGCTAGCGAAGCCCCTTTTCCCGGTAGACTTCTGCAGCCCCATCGTGCAGCGGCGCGGAAAGTCCTGATACCGCCATGGTTTTGGGGTCGAGCGGCGCGAAGGCAGGGTGGCGCCCGCGCAGCCAGGACAGGCCTTCCATCGACGAGGCGGCGATCCTTGCCACCACATCCTTCGGTTGCGCGTCCCGGGTAACCAGGGTCGCCCGCAGCCCGAAGGTCCTGATTTCCCGATCCTGTCCGCGGTACAGGCCGGCTGGAATGGTGATCGCGCTGAGGCCGCGGCCGGCCCGCAGCAGCTTGTCGATGGCCGGGCCGGTCAGCGGCACGATCTCAAGATCGCAGCGCGCCATCGCCTCGGCCAGAACGCCGTTCGGGTGGGCGGCAACAATCGAAACCGCGTCCAGCGTCCCTTCGCAGAGCTTCGCCAACCCCGCCGCCAGTGAAAGGCCGGACGATCCGGCCAGGTCGTCTCGATCCAGCCCCTCCGCTGCCAGGATCATGTCCATAAACAGGCTGCGGTAGGTCTCGTCGGGCCCGAAATCGACCTGTTTCTCCAGCAGGTCCGTCACGGAACGGATCCCGGCCGCCCGGCGTACGACCAGGGTGACCGCCTCGCCGTGCAGGGAAAAGACCGCCCGCAAGCCCTCGTCAGGACCGTCCGCGCGAAAACGACTGGTGCCCTTGACGGCATGCTGCTGCCAATCGGACTGAACGACAGCGAAGTCGACCCGCCCCTCCGACAGCGCCTGCAATGCCTCTCCGGAGTCGCCGAAGGTGTCGACCAGACAGCGTCCCGACGTAGCGGCGCGACTGTAGAGATAACAGACTGCTCCGGCGGCCGGGTAATACAGCCCGAACGGCTGCCCCCCACCGACCACTACAGCCGACGCGCGATCCAGCGCGTCCTGGGCCGGCACGGCCGCAGCCATCGAAGCGGCCAGCGCCGCGCCGGCAAGAACGCATGGGACAATGGAAACCCTCAACGATCTACTCCCAACAAGTTTCGCGCCGACCGGGCCGAGGCGACCGGTCGACCGATCAGTTCTGCGGCCGCGACAGCCTGCGCAACCAACGCCGCGTTGTCTGGCGCGGTCCTGCCGTCCGCCAACAGCATATTGTTCTCAAACCCCACGCGGGCATGACCGTCAAGGGCAAGCGCGGCCGCAGCGCAGGCCCCCTCGCGCCTGCCGAACGCGCAAACGGCCCAGATCCATTCGTCGTCGTCTGCCGCGTCGATGAACGGGATCATATCCCGCGGGGCGGACTGCCGGTCCGCCGAATAGCGGCCAAGGACATAAAGAACGAAGGGTCTGTCAATCACGACCAGGCCGCGCCGACGCAGGTCCGCGAACCTGCGCACATCTGCAGGATCATAGAGAATGAACTGCGGCACGACGTTTTCGCGCGCCATCCATTCGCAGAATTCGGCAAACGCCGTCTCGCTGTCGGCATCGGGACACATCTCGCGCACCGCCAGCGAAGCGGCCTCCGGCCTGACCGCGCGCACGCTGGCCATCTGCTCGTCCGGACCGTAACGCCCAACCGCTTCGGTGGTGATCTGGATGATAAATTCGGGTCCGGTCTCCCGACGGACGGCGGCTATCGCATCGCGATACAGCGCCGGATCCAGCGAGTGTGCCATGGAGGCGTCGCGAACATGCAGATGCAGGATCGATGCGCCTGCCTCCGCGCAGACCGCTGCCGTGCGGGCCAACGCTTCCGGCCCGACGGGAAGGACGGGATGGTCGGCCGGCGTTTTGCGAGCCCCGTTCGGGGCAACCATGATGAGCGCCGGATCCCCGTCGGTCATTCCGCCGCCCGCGGCAGGCTGGCCAGCGCCGCATCGACCGTACGGCCAAGCTTGTCCACCAGTCCCGTGATCTGAGCCGGCGACACGATAAAGGGAGGCGCCAGGAGGATGTGGTTGCCGCGCTTGCCGTCGATGGTACCGCCGCCTGGATAGCAGATCAGCCCGTTTTCCATCGCCTCGGACTTGATCCGCGTGTGCAGCTGCTGCTCCGGCGGAAACGGCTCGCGGCTGGCGCGGTCGGCCACCAATTCAAGCCCGCGGAACAGGCCTCGACCACGAATGTCACCGACATGATGGTGATTGCCGAACCGCTCGTGGAGAGCATCGTTCAGGCGGTCGCCCATCATCCGGACATTCTCCAAAAATCCGTCCGTTTCGATGGCTCGCTGCACGGCGAGCGCCGCTGCGCAGGCGGTGGGATGCCCCATATAGGTGTGGCCGTGCTGGAAGAACCCCGAGCCCGCGCGGATCGCCCCGTAGATCGTCTCCGACACGAACAGGGCGCCGATCGGCTGATAGCCCGCGCCAAGACCTTTCGCCGTCGCCAGCAGGTCCGGCGCCACGCCGTCCTGGTCGCAGGCGAACAGCGTTCCGGTCCGCCCCATGCCGCACATCACCTCGTCCAGGATCAACAGAATGCCGTGCCGGTCGCAGATTTCGCGAATGCGCTTGAAGTAGCCGGGGACCGGCGCCAAGGCGCCGGAGGTGGCCCCGACAACGGGCTCGGCAACGAAGGCCATGACCGTCTCCGGCCCCAGGGCCTGGACCCTCGCCTCCAGTTCGTCGGCGACGCGCAGTCCGTAAGCTTCTTCCGTCTCGTTAGGCAACCGGTCTCGGTACGGGTAACAGGGCGAAACATGATGGGTTTCGATCAACAGCGGCTCGAATGGCTCGCGCCGCCAGAGGTTGCCGCCGGCTGCCAGGGCGCCCAGGGTGTTGCCGTGATAGCTCTGGCGACGGGCGATGACGTGTCTTCGCTGTGGCGCGCCCGTTTCGATGAAATACTGCCGCGCCAGCTTCAGGGCCGCCTCCATGGCTTCGGACCCGCCGGAAACGAAATACACCCGGTTCAGGTCACCGGGTGCCCGCGCGACGAGGAAATCGGCCAGCGCCTCTGCCGGCTCGGTGGTGAAGAAAGCGGAATGGGCGAAGGCGATCTTGTCGAGCTGGCGCTTGATCGCGTCGATGACCGCCGGATGGGAATGCCCGAGGCAGGACACCGCGGCGCCCCCGGACGCGTCCAGGTAGCGTTTGCCCTCGGAGTCGACGATATAGCAACCGTCTCCCTTCACAGCGACCGGAAGCTGCGCAAGCGGCTGTCGATGAAAAATGTGCGTCATCGCCCTTCTTCTAAAGGAATGATCTGGTAGTTCGGGCGCAGCGGCGACCCTAGGATGTCGTGTTGAGCTGACCTTGCTCCAAGGTCCAGGTTACCAGCCGTTTCATGACCTTTCCAATGGCCACGTCGAAGGCCTCGACGATTGACAGCATCTCGGGAGACTACGCGTCGACGACCGAATCGAAGCGTTGCGAGGCGATGATATCCCGGCGCGGCATCTGGATCAGCTTGGCAATCACCGACACACGGACCTTGGGCGCCTCCTTGTTGGTTTGCCGGGCCCGAGGTCCTTCCACCGGCTTGGCGCCCTTGTACTCGGCCCAGAAATGGCGCAACTCGGTGGTCAGCACAAAGTCCGATTTTACGCCGATGGCGAACCTGCTCACCCCCACGATCCGGCCGGAATTCTCGAAGGACTCCACCAACAGCGCCTGCACCATTCCCGGTGCCGTATCCATCCAGGCGGCATCGCCGTAATAGTCGAACTGGATCGCGCTGTGTCTGAGCGCGATTCGCGAAGTATCAAGGCCGGCCTTTGCGACCGGCTTGTCGACCAGCAACTGCCAGTCGACGGACGGAACGTCCTCGTCATAGGTGCTTTTCGGGGTCAGAACATATTGCCGCGGCGGATCGCCTTGCCCCGGAAGTTCAAGCGAACAGGCGGCAAGCGCCACCGCCGCCGCGGCGACCGTGGCCAATCCTGAGCGTAAACGCGGCAGTCTAAACATCATGGCGCCTCAAATCCCTTTTGCTGGTCGCCGAACAGGAAGCGGGCCGGGTCGCGGCCGAAATCGTCGACGCCGCGCTGAACCGACGCAGCCAGCGATCGCGCCTCGGAGAAGAACAGCGTGATCTCCAGAAGACCGTTGTCGGCGAACGCATCCAAGGATTCCCTGTTGCGGATCAAGAAACCGTTTACTTCCTCCGCGGTGGTCTGCAGGTCCTTCGCCAGCACCGTGTATTCCTGAACCGCGATATCGGTATCCTGCACCAGCGGCTGGGCCTCTTGGAGCAGCGTATCGAGGTTGTTTGCGATGCTCCTGATCCGTTCGCGGATGACCTCGCGGTCGGCTTCGATATCGTCCGTCAGGCGACGGAAATTGCCCATCGCGACCGCTCCGTCGGCGAGGATCGACCGGGTGTCGTCCTTGCCCTCCGCCAGCGAGTCGGTCCAGGTATCCACATTCGAAAGGATGCCGGCGATGGCTTCCCGGTTCTTGTCGCTCAGGACTTGCGCGGCACGGTCGACGAGATTCTTAAGGCTGGAGAACAGTTCCGGCGCTCTTTCCATGAGCTGGGCCAGGCTCAACGACTCCGCCTTGATGACGGCGGGCTTTCCATCTGGCCCCGGCGTTACGAGCCGCGGCGATTCCGGCGAACCGCCCTTCAATTGCACGAAAGCAACGCCGGTGATCCCCTGATACTGCAAGGTGGCCAGGCCGTCCTCTTTGATGGGTGTCGTTTCCCGAATCTGGATTCGGACCCTGATCAGGGTCGGGTCCTTCGGATCGATCTGAATGCTGGTGACCTGCCCCACGGGCACGCCGCGATACTGGACCGATGCACCGTTGCCAAGGCCCGATACGGGGTCGTTGAACTGAACCTCATACTCAACCAGATTTTCCTGCCCGGTCCGACCGCCCAGCCAGATCAGCGCGACGATGACGCCGAACGCAAACACCATGACAAAGATACCGACCAGAACGTAGCTGGCGCGTGTTTCCATGCGTCGCTATCCCCCCTGGACCCGAGAATTCCCCTGCAGGGCTGCGCGCCCCCTGGGCCCGTTGAAATACTCCTGAATCCACGGATGGGGATCGTTCACGATTTCCTCCATCGTCCCGACGTGGATCTTCTTGTCGACCAGCACCGCAATTCGGTCGCAAATCGCCGCGAGCGAGTCAAGATCGTGTGTGATCATGAAGACCGATATCCCCAGGCTGCGCTGCAGGCTGCGAAGCTGCAGGCTGCGAATCAGGTTGTCGAACGCGGCCGCACCGATCGGATCGAGCCCGGACGTCGGCTCGTCGAGAAACACAACCTGCGGATCCAGCGACAACGCGCGGGCCAGAGCCGCCCGCTTGACCATCCCGCCTGAAAGCTCGGAGGGGTATTTGTTCGCCGCGTTGGGCGGCAGCCCGACCAACTGGACCTTCAGGGCCGCCAGTTCATCCATGAACTGCTGGGTCAGGTGCGCATGTTCATACATCGGCACCTGGATGTTCTCGGCCACGGTAAGGGAGGAAAACAAGGCGCCGCCCTGGAACAAAACGCCATACGTCGAGCGCAGGCGCTTCATTGTTTCGTCGCTGGCATGACGGACATCCTCGCCCATCAGGGTGATATCGCCTTCCGCCGGAATGTTAAGCCCGATGATCGTGCGCAACAGGACCGTCTTGCCAGTTCCCGACCCGCCGACGACGCCCAGGATCTCGCCGGCCCGCACGTCCAGATCCAGCCCGTCATGAACAACCTGTTGGCCGAACTGGTTCTTCAGGCCGCGGATCGAAATGACGACCTTCTGGTCCTGCTGCACGCCATCCATGCCGTCAGATCCCCAACACGGAAAACATAATTGAGAACAAGGCGTCTGCGACGATCACCAGGAAAATGGACTGGACGACAGAAAGTGTCGTCTGGCTACCTACACTTTCCGCATTCCGTTTCGTGACGAGGCCTTCGTGGCACCCCACCAGCGCGATGATCATGGCAAAGACGGGCGCCTTGACGATCCCGACGAAGAAATGGTTATAGCCGAGCGCAGCCTGCAGGCGCGTCAGAAACTGGGTCGGCGACATGCCAAGATCGAAAATGATCATGACAGCCCCGCCCAGGATGCCGGTTACGTCGGCCCAGAAGGTCAAAAGCGGCAACGTGATGAGCAACGCCAAAAGGCGCGGCAAGACCAGGATCTGAATCGGATCCAGCCCGAGCGTTTCAATCGCGTCGACTTCCTCGCTGACCTTCATGGTCCCGATTTGCGCAGTAAAGGCCGACCCGGACCGGCCCGCCACCATGATGGCCGTCATCAAGACGCCGATCTCGCGCAGGGTCGCGATACCGACAAAGTCCACTGTGAAGACCTGCGCCCCAAAAACGGCCAGTTGGACCGAACCCTGATAGGCCATCACCACGCCGACCAGGAATGACAGCAACCCGACGATGGGGAGAGCGCGGATCCCGGTCTGTTCGATCTGGGTCACAAGCGCCTTCGTTCGCCACATGCGCGGGCGAACCAGAGTCCACGCGAATGTGACCATCGCCTGGCCCAGGAAGTTCATTGTGATCTTCAGTTCATGGAGCGCCCAAAAGGTCGTCCGCCCCATGTCTTCGAACAACTCGGTAAAGGGGTGAGGTACCTCGCGGACCGTATCTTCCGCCGTGCATTGGGAGGTTTCGACGACGTCGAATAGGGCGGCGTCCTGAGGACGTTCGCTCAAGATTTCCGTTTCGATGCCCCGATCGCGGAACTGCTGACCCCAACGCCAAAGGATCCAGGCGCCCGCCGTGTCCAAGGCTTCGATCTGGGACAGGTCGGCCCGCACATAGCGCACGCCTTCGGGCATGCGTCCCTGGTCAGCGGATCCAGTTCCATGGCGTCGTTGACGGTCCACCGCCCCCCGGCGCTGATCGTCAGGACGTCGCCTTCCCGGCTGGTCTCGATCCAGCCAAGTCTATCGTCAGCCTGATCCGCCACGTCGGCCATGAAGTCTCCTAGATTTGACGGAGGATTACCGTAGCACGGGATGCGCGCGCGACAATAAGCGATATGCGCGCAGGCCGAAGCGGACCGGCAATGCCATGTTGAAGGGCCGGGAAGACATCTCTACGATGCGCCGGCATTTCGAATTCGGAGTTCGTTCCCGTGGGCCAGATGGACCTCAAGCAGCACATCAGATCGATCCCGGACTTTCCGAAGCCGGGCATCTTGTTTTACGACATCTCAACCTTGCTGGCCCATCCGGACGCCTGGCAGGATTGCGTCGCCCAGCTGAGCGATGCCGTGCGACCGCTCGAGCCGGACGTTCTGGTCGGCATCGAGTCCCGGGGTTTCCTGACCGCCGCGCCTTTGGCGCTGACGCTGGGGTGCGGTTTTTCCATGGTCCGCAAGCGCGGCAAGCTGCCGGGCGAAACGGTATCGCTGACCTACGACCTGGAGTACGGCACCGATACGGTGGAAATCCAGGCGGACGCAATCGAACCCGGCCAGAAGGTTGTGGTTCTTGACGATCTGTTGGCGACGGGTGGCACGATGCCTGCGTCGATCGACCTGGTCAAAAATGTCGGCGGCGACGTCCGCGGCGCCGCCTGCATCATCGAACTCACTTTCCTGAACGGCAGGGACCGGCTGAACGTTCCGTTCTCGGCCCTGATCGCCTACGACGCCTGATCCAGCACCGCGGCCAGCGCGCCGGCAAGCTCCAGAAGCATTTCGTCCGCGCCGCGGGCGCCGACAATCGAAAAACCAACCGGACAACCGTCCACCCGTTCGCCGGGTATGCTGACCTGCGGCAGACGCCCCAGCCCGGCGATTGCCGTCAGTTGCAGCGCCCGGTACCGAAACGCTTCGAGCTCGTCGGCCGGCAGATTGATCAGCGGCACGATCCCCGGCGCCGTAGGCAGAGCCATGACCATGCCGCCTTTCAGCAGAGCGGCAAGGCTTTCGCCAACGCCGGCCTGGATCCGCTTCGCATCGGCCACCTGATCTGGCGTGATTGTTGCGACCCACCGAAACCGGTCGGCGATGCCGGGCCCGAAGGCAGGCTTGGCGCTTTTGATCCAATCGCGGTGGACCTGCCAGATTTCCGCGCCCTGCAAGATCCGAAGAGCGGTGAACCAGGCGCCGAGGCCAATTTCGGACAGGGTGACGTCACGCCTGCCGCCAACAATCCGCACTGCCTCCTGCAGGGGGCGTTGCAGGGCGGCGGAAACGGATGCGTCTGCCACCGACCAGGCATTCTGCGGCACAATCAGGCCGCCGGCCTTCGCAGGGGGCGCCCATTCCGGCAAAACAACCCGTCCCACGCGCTGCATCACCTCGGCCGAGCGCGCAAACCAGCCGATCGTATCGAACCGCGGGGCCAGCGGCATCACCCCATCCAGCGGAATCCGGCCGTGGGTCGATCGCAGGCCGAAGATCCCGCAATAGCTGGCCGGTACCCGGACCGACCCGCCGGTATCGGTCCCGATCGCGAAATCGACGAGGCTGCCGGCGACCGCGGCGGCGGAGCCGCTCGATGAACCGCCGGGAATGCGCCCGGGTGCATTGACGTTGCGCGGCGTTCCGTAATGGTGGTTCTCGCCGTTCAGCGAGAAGGCCAGCTCGTCGGTGTGGCTTTTGGCGACACAGGTGGCGCCTGCCGCCACCAGCCTCTCTACAACCGGCGCAGTCGTTTCGGCAGGCGGGTGGGTGCGCCGCCAATCCGGGTTTCCGCATCCGGTACGATGGCCGGCAATGTCGAACAGGTCCTTGGCCGCGAAGGTCAGGCCCGCCAGCGGTCCGGTTTCGGCGCCGGCCAACGTGACGTCGGCATCTTCGAGAAATGCGCCGAGGCTGTCGCGCATCCGCCTTCCCTGGTCCGCCTAAGGGGCGTGCAAGAGCAGATCCTGCGCCCGGAGAACGGGTCGCAGGATGGAGGCAAGCACGGGCGTTTGTCCAGCCACGATCAAAACACGGATGCGGGCATGGCCGTCCTTCCATCAGGAGTTCGGACCGCGCGCCCGCGCCGACCGGCATGGAACGCCCCAGACCCATGGTTGCCGGGTGGCCAATCCCTTGATCGGCGGCCCTGCCCGCCACCATCGGCTATGGCCTACCGTCATGGCTGTCCGATCCGGCCCGACGCGCAACCCTGATCACCCCGCCCCGCCAGCGGATGCACGGGTTTGCTTGCGTCAGCCCTATTGAGGCTCTAACCTTCGGCCGCAGAAAAGGCGGGATTCACGCGGTTGCCCGGGTGGTCGCATGGCGCAAGACAACAGAACGAGTAGCAGGTCGAAGCCGTAAATGGATGCCGCCGTCCCAGCGTTGGTCGTCGAAGACCTCCACAAGAGCTTTGGTGCAGTCGAGGTTTTGAAGGGCATCTCCGTCACGGCCCACAGTGGTGACGTGATATCGATGCTTGGATCCTCGGGCTCAGGCAAAAGCACCTTTCTGCGTTGCATCAATCTCTTGGAGACGCCGAACGCAGGCACGGTCACGGTCGGCGGCGAGACGATCAGGATGAAGCAGGCGCGCGGCGAGCCGGTCCCGGAGGATCTGCGCCAGGTCGAGCGGATCCGCGCCAAGCTGGCCATGGTGTTCCAAAGCTTCAATCTGTGGTCCCACATGACGGTCCTGGAGAACGTTATCGAAGCGCCGGTGCACGTTCTGAAGGTGCCAAAGGCCGAAGCGATCGAGAAGGCCGAGGCGCTGCTGCAGAAGGTCGGTATCCACGAACGCAAGGATTACTACCCGGCGCACATGTCCGGCGGACAGCAACAGCGCGCAGCGATCGCCCGCGCGCTGGCGATGGACCCCGAAGTCATGCTGTTCGACGAACCGACGTCGGCCCTGGATCCGGAACTGGTCGGCGAGGTCCTGACCGTCATGCGCGATCTGGCGGACGAAGGCCGCACGATGCTGGTCGTGACCCACGAGATGGGCTTTGCCCGCGACGTGTCGTCGGAGGTGATATTCCTGCACGAGGGCCAAATCGAAGAAAAGGGACCGCCGCAGGAGGTGTTCGGCAGGCCCAAATCGGACCGCTTCAGGCAATTCTTATCCAAGACAAGATAGTTTTCATCATTAGAGACGAACCAGAAAAACAAGGAGACGGAGAAAACCATGAAACGTCTAGCGATCATCGCCGCTGCGGCAGCACTTGGATTGGCCGCAACCGCGGCATCTGCCAAGGATTGGAAAACCGTTCGGATCGGGGTCGAAGGCGCATATCCGCCGTTCTCCGAAACCACGCCGTCGGGAGAGTTGAAAGGCTTCGATATCGATATTGCGCTGGCCCTGTGCGAGCAAATGAAGGTGCAGTGCGAAATTGTCAAGCAGGACTGGGACGGCATCATCCCGGCGCTGATGGCGAAGAAATACGACGCCATTATCGCCTCGATGTCGATCACGCCGGAACGCAAGAAGAAGGTCGACTTCACGGGCAAGTACTACAACACACCGGCGAAGTTCATTGCCCGCGAGGGAGTAGACTGGCAGGACACCAATGAAGGCCTGAAGGGCAAGGTGGTCGGCGTGCAGCGGGCGACCATCCATCAGGACTACATGGAAAAGATGTACCCCGACGTGGAACTCAAGCTCTACGGCACCCAGGATGAGGTGTATCTGGACCTGACTGCGGGTCGCATCGACGCCGCCATGGCCGATTCCGTCGCAATGCTTGAGGGCTTCCTGAAGACCGACAACGGCAAGGGGTTCGCCTTCTTCGGCCGCGATCATTCCGACCCGGCGATCCATGGCGAAGGCGCCGGCATCGCAATCCGCAAGGAAGATGACGACCTGCGGGCGATGTTCAACGACGCGATCAAATCGATCCGGGCCAACGGGACGTACGACAGGATCGCCAAGCAGTATTTCGACTTCAACGTATACGGCTCGTGACGACACGCTTGTGAAAGAGGGGCCTCGCGCCCCTCTTTGACGCTCGACCGAATGGAAACGGGGCCGGACGGCGGATGGAAAACCTGATCGCCTACACAGACCTGATGTTGGACGGCACCGTGGTGACGGTTTCCGTCGGCGTGTCGTCACTGATCATATCGGTGATCCTGGGATTGCTGGGTGCCTGGGCGAAACTGTCAAAATCAAAAGCGGCACAGATGGTGGCCGGAGCCTACACCACGCTGATCCGCGGCGTCCCCGACCTGGTATTGATGCTGCTGATCTTCTACGGCGGACAGATCCTGATCAACAACATGACCGAAGCCGCCGGCTGGGGCTATCTGGAGATCGATGCGTTCACCGCCGGTGTCAGCACAATCGGCTTCATCTTCGGCGCTTACATGACCGAGACCTTTCGGGGGGCAATCCTTGCCATTCCGCGGGGCGAGATCGAGGCCGCGATCTCCTGCGGCATGTCGCGCCCGCTGATCTTCCGGCGAGTCATCTGGCCTCACCTGGTGCGGCTCGCCCTGCCAAGCTTCGGCAACAATTGGCTGGTGCTGATCAAGGCCACCGCTCTGTGCTCCGTCATCGGGCTGGACGACGTGGTGCGCCAGGCCGACATCGCCGGAAAATCGGTGCGCGAGCCCTTCACCTTCATGGCCGCGGTCATGGTGGTGTTCCTGGTCATCACGTCGGTTTCGATCCAGGCGATGCGCTGGGCCGAGAAGCGGTACAGCGCCGGCGTGCGGCGAGGCTGAGCGGCATGGAATTCGGCCTGGTCCTGGATCACTGGCAGCTGTTCGCAGAAGGCGTGTGGCGGACGGTCAACCTGGTCGGCCTGGCCCTCTTCTTCGGATTGATTCTGGCGGTTCCCATGGCGTTGGCCCGCGCCTATCGTCACCCGCTGTTCAATCCACCGGTTTGGGCCTTCACGTACCTGTTTCGCGGGACGCCGCTGTTGGTGCAGACCTACCTTATTTACAACGGCCTCAGCCAGTTCGACGCGGTGCGCGACAGCATAGTGTGGCCGTTCCTGCGCGAAGCGTACTGGTGCGCGTTGATCGCGTTCACTTTGAACACCGCCTCCTACACGACCGAAATCCTGCGCGGTGCGATCGAAGCCACGCCCTTTGGAGAGATTGAAGCCGCCAAGGCCTGCGGCATGTCTCCGGGCATGCGCGTGCGACGCATCATCCTGCCAAGCGCATTTCGCCGCGCACTGCCGATGTACTCCAACGAGGTCATCTTTATGCTGCACGGCAGCGCGATCGCCAGCGTGATCACGATCATCGACATTCTGGGCGCAGGACGGACTCTGAACGGAAAGTTCTATCTTTGGTTCGAAGGCTTCGCCACTGCGGCTGTGCTTTACATGGCGTTGACCTTCCTGATCACCCGCGGCTTCAACTATCTCGAGTCCAGTTGGCACGCCCACCTTAGACCGCGCGAGGCGGAGGTGAAAGTCGGCGGCGCCAAGATTAAGATGCTGGGAAACTTACGGTTCTAGCAGGTTTCCCGCTTTCCGGTGCGACAACGGGGCCAGACCGGCGACCTTGCAGATCCGGTCTCCCGGCTGGACCAGCCGGTTCAGCTTGTGTGCGAACAGAACGCCCTCGGTCTGGCACGTGACGGAAACACGTGCCTTGTCCGGATCGGGCTCCGACGGATCCACGACCTCTGCGACCACCTGGCCTTCCGACACCCGCTCGCCAAGACCGGCCCGGAACATGATGACGCCGCCGACAGGCGTGCGCACCACGTCCACCCCTTCCAGCGGGGTCGGCTCACCCTGGCGCCCCGGGGCTACGCCCGCATCGCCTGTCAGCACGCCTTTCCGGGTCAAGAACCGGACCAAACCGGCCGCGTCCGCGCCCGCCATCGCATCGGAAACGTCCCGCTGGCCGCGCAGTTCCACCGTCGTCGAAAAGCAGGCCGACGGCAGATGCCCGGCATCGTCCATCAAGAACCGCAACCGCCGCCATGGCGCCGCGCAGGCATGGTCAAACGGCCCGCCGCCAGGGTCGGTTTCGATCAGGATTACGGGAACGGCCAGGTCGTCCGCAAGCTGTTTCAGGAGTTCCTCGTGCTCGAAAGAGCCATAGAGATGCAGGCAGGCCTCGTTGTCGCAATGCAGATCCAAGACGATATCGGCATCGACCGACAACCCCAGCAGCGTCGCCCGCAGCGCCTCCACCTCGGTGCCGCGCACGACGGTGCCGGCCGCCTCCCGCAAGGCGCTGCGCACGGCTTCCACATCGGCATCGGCGTCGCCGGACAGCCGCCCCTGCAGCAGTGTAGCGGCGTTTTCCGCCAGATCCGGCCAGGCTCGATTGAAGTTGCCGCTGCCGTCCAGCGCATAGCGACCGGCGTGGGCGCCACCGATCTGCTGTGCCAGTCCCACCGGATTGGCGTAGGGCACCACCACGACCTCGCCGGCGATGCGACCTTCGCGGTCCGCCTGATCCAGCAGGGCAAGCATGTGATGCAGCACCAGAAGCCCCGGCCATTCATCCGCGTGCAGGGCCGCCTGCAAATAGGCCTTGGGCCGCGCGCCCGGGCTCCCATAGCGGTGCACGGTCACAAAACGGCGCGTCCCCGCGCTGACGGCGGGCAGATCGATGACTTCGGTTTGGCGTGGCATAGCGGTTCCGGATCTCCTGTTCGGCGGGCGTGGATTATCCGGTCCGGCCCGATCAGGCAAGCGTCTGGTTAGGCATGCCGCGCCGTTGTAGGGTGCGCGCCGACTGGCACAAGGACGGGATAATGGCATTGGACGGCGCCCATGGCGCAGTTGCCGCGGGCCACGAGCAGACCGCGGAAGCCGCGGCCGAAATACTGGCCGACGGCGGCAACGCCTTCGACGCCGCGCTGGCCGGCGTCCTGGCGGCCTGCGTCACCGAACCGGTGCTGGCGTCGCCGGGCGGCGGCGGTTTTCTGCTGGCGCGAACCGCGGGCGGCGAGACGTTGTTGTTCGACTTCTTCGCGCAGACGCCGGGGCATTGTCCGCCGGCTTCCGCGCTGGATTTCCGCGCGATTCAGGCCGATTTCGGGACGGTTACCCAGGAATTCCACATGGGCCTGGGATCCGTCGCTGTACCGGGACTGGTGGCCGGGGTCTTCGAGGTGCATGCGGCGCTTGGATACGCCCCGATGAACCGGATCGTGGCGCCGGCGGCCCGTCTGGCTCGCACCGGGGTTCCGCTGGCCCCGCTGCAGGCCACGATCATGGACGTGGTTTCCCCGATCATGCTGGCCAGCGAATCGGCAAGAGAGCTGTTCGAAAGCCGCGCGGCGCCGGGCCGGGTGCTGGAGGCGGGCGCACGCCACGCCGCCCCCGACCTGGCCGGACTGTTCGAGGCGCTGGCGGCAGAAGGCGCCGATCTCTTCTACCGCGGCGACGTGGCGCGCGCGATGACCGCACTGTGCGCCGAGGGCGGCGGCATCCTGCGGATGGAGGACCTGGCCGCCTACCGGGTCGAACGACGCACGCCGCTGATGCGAGAAATCGGCGGCGGCCGATTGTCGACGAACCCGCCTCCCAGTTCGGGCGGTCCCTTGATCGCGTTCAGCCTGGTGCTGGCCGAAGCCGCGCATCAGGCAGGCAAATCCTGGCCGCACAGCCTGGTGCAGGCCATGCGGCTGACGAACGAGGCGCGCAGAACCAGCGGCCTGGCCGACCAAAACAGCGATACCGCCGCCGCGACGCTGCTGTCCGAGGCATTCATGGAGGCGTATCTTGCGCAAATGCCTGGACGGGCCGTCAAGATCGGCGGCACCACCCATCTCAGCGTCGTCGACCGCCAAGGCAATGCCGCCGCGCTGAGCGTGTCCAATGGCGAAGGCTGCGGCCATATCGTTCCCGGCATGGGCTTCATGCCGAACAACATGCTGGGCGAAGAGGACATCAACCCCAACGGATTCTTCAACTGGCTGCCGGACACGCGGATCTCGTCGATGATGGCGCCGACCCTGCTGGATTTGCCCGACGGCGGCCTGGTCGCATTGGGAAGCGGCGGCTCGAATCGAATCCGGACCGCCATCGTGCAGGTAATCGTCAATCTGTTGTGGCGTGGAATGAGTCTGCCGGAGGCTGTCGAAGCGCCACGCCTCCACTACGAACGGGGCCTTCTCAACATCGAAGGCGGGCATCCTGGAAATGTCGTCGATGCCCTGACCGATACCTACCCCGACAATGCCGCTTGGCCCGACCGCAACTTCTTTTTCGGCGGCGTACACGCGGCGGCCCAAGGCGCCGCAGGCAGGATCTACGACGGAGCCGGCGACGCCCGCCGGGGCGGAGTAGCGACTGTATTGTAGCCGCCTGATTCGCCGCTCCCCGCAGACTCCTGACCGATGATCCTTGACCCTTGGTTCCTTGCGCTTGCCGTGCCCGCGGTCCTGACGGCCGGCATATCAAAGGCGGGATTCGGCGGCGGCCTGGCAATCCTGGCCGTGCCGCTGATGGCGCTGGCGATCCCGCCGGTGCAAGCCGCGGCGATTCTGCTGCCGATCTTGTGCGTGATGGACATCATGGGCCTGGCGGCCTACCGCCGCATCGCCGATTTCAGGAACCTGATGATCATGATTCCGGGTGCGCTGATCGGAATCGTCGTCGGCACATTTACGTTCGAATATTTCAACGACGACCTGATCCGCCTGATCATCGGCGCAATCGCCCTGGCCTTCACGCTGCAAAAACTGTTCAATTCGGCTCCGAAGCACCAAACGCCGGGGCCCAGCCTGTCGCGGGGAACTTTCTGGTCGGCACTGGCCGGCTTTACCAGCTTCGTTGCCCATGCCGGCGGACCGCCGGTGCAGTTCTATTTGTTGCCGCAGCGCTTGGACAAATCGGTCTATGTGGGCACCACCGTCTGGTTCTTTCTGGCGGTCAATTACATCAAGCTCATTCCCTACGGGTTTCTCGGGCAGCTTTCGAGTCACAATCTGGTGACGTCGGCGGCGCTGTTGCCGCTGGCGCCGTTGGGCATCTGGATGGGACTGCGGCTGCACCGGCTTGTCTCCGATAGGGTATTCTACCGCATCGCCCACATCTTCCTGCTGATCGCCGGGACAAAGCTGGTCTGGGACGGCGTCACAGGGCTGCTGGCGGCCTAACGCCGGACAGTCAGGGCAGCGTCAGAAATTTCTCCGCATCCTGATTGATGGTCCAGCCGAGACCCTCGAATCGTTCTTGCGACTGCGGGCTGAGAAAGCCGGTGATCCAGACCTCCAACGGCGCGCCTTTCGCGTCGCCCGTGACATTGTAGGCGAAGACGCCGACCTCTTCGGTCCAGTCGACATAGTCGGCCGAAAAGGTCCCGACGATAATGCCGTCGGCCCGCTGCATGAAGGGCACGTTGTTCAGAACGACGATGCTTTGCACCGGCTCGATCAGATTGTGATAGGCGGCCATCAGTTCCGCCTGCCGCCGGCGATATAGGGCCTGGACTTCGGTCGTATCCAGCGCCGCTTCCTTGACGAAGCCGGAAATGTTGGCGACGCCACCCATCCGTTCCAGCGCGCCGACCAGATAGGTTTGCTGTGTCGGGGAATAGACGTCGCTGGCCAGGAAAATGTCGATTACGTCGGGATTGACTCCCAGCACCTCCAGCTTGCCCCGGTTGATACGTCTCAGCTCGGCCGGCGTGTTGTCTGCGACCAATCCGGCCATCATGTTTGCAAAGGCGCCGACCTGCAGAATCAGCCCCGGCGTGTCTGGGACCAGGGTGAACGCCATCTGGACCGAGAAACCGCCGGCGAAGCTGGCCCAGGCGATATCCTTCAATTGCGCCTGCAGCGGCTCGTAGCGGGTATAGGGGTCGATCCCGTAGGCCGCCGCAACGGCGCGCTTGTTGGCCGCGAAGCCACTCGCCGCTTCCAGGAGGTTATCGTCGTCCGAGCCCCAGTTGGTTGCCGCGTCCCACATGTTGCCCATCCACTTGCCCGTGCCGGAGACGATGTTTCCGGTGGTTTCGGCCGGATCGGTGATCAGGTCGGCGGCCGTCGAGAACGGACCGGCGGCGGCATCTGCCATCGCCTCGCCAAAGGCCTCGGTACGGGACACCTGCTCCATATGATCGACCGCCAGCAGGTCGTGCCTTCGGATCTGGAACTGGTACCGGCCCTGCACGGTGGTGAGGCCATAGGGCGTGTCGAACGTAAACCGGTGGAAGATCCCGTCGCCCGGCGTGATTTCTTCGACCTTGAAGTTGGGACCCGTCATGGTTTCGACCGGCATGAGGTCGCTTGTCTCGAATGCGGAGGGCTCCTCGAACGGGCCGATGCTGTCCGCCCAGACAGCGGAACACCAAAAGACAGCGGCCGCTGCGGCCACACGGATTGCCAATGTCCTGCCTGTCATCTGTTCCGCTTCCCCCATTATTCGGTGCCTTGAATCCACGTGGAGGGAGCGACATGCTCCCCCGAGCGGACAACAGGATGGTAGAGACCGGGTGGCGACCGAATCAAGACCGTTCGGTTGACGGTCCGTCAGACGACCTCGCTGAGATAGCGGTGGCGGCGGGTATCGCAGCGGCTGATCCGCCATTCGATCGGACGGCCGTCCAGGGAAATCGCAAGACGGTCGATCTCAAGCAGCGGCGCGCCATGCTCAACGTCGATCGTCCTGGCGTCGTCGAGGTCGGCCGCAACAGCTTGCAGATGTTCTACCGCACGCGACACGGTTACGCCGTAACGGGCCTGATAGAGGCTGTAGAGTTCGTTCGGGACCGTTTCCCGGTCGAGGCCGTCGAACAGTGCCGCGGGCACGACGATCCGTTCGAGAATGCTGTCGATACCGTCCAGGATCCGGACGCGGCGGATCCTGATCACTCCGGCGCCGGCATCGAGGTCCAGCTTGCTGCACTCGTCCCGGTTGGCCCTTCCCTGACGACAGGTCAACAGACGGCTTTCGACGCGTGGGCGGGTCCCGTCCCTGCCGACCAGGTGGAAAAAATGAAAAAGAGTGTCGTGCGGGTCGTGGGCAGCGACAAAGGTTCCCCTGCCCTGCCGCCTGACAACGACGTTCTCGCCCGACAGGGCGTCCAGCGCCTTCCGCACAGTGCCCTGGCTGACACCGAACTGCTGCGCCAGGCTGAACTCGCTGGGCAACGCCATTCCCGGTGTCCAGGCGCCGTCAATGATACGGCGCGTCATCAGTTCCTTGACCTGGACGTAGAGCGGCCTGGATGTCGGCGGCGCTTCGGAAAGATCATTTTGGCGTCGCAAGGGAGTGCTCCCTGGTCGGCGGTGCCCAACGGCGGACACGCGAGATTGACACCGACTGCATTCTTATGTCTTATATAAGACATAATTATGCCGGCCCGACAAGAGGATTGGCACGCGGCCCCGAAGGGACCGGCCGGACGGGCACGCAGCGTGGCCGGTCGGTCGGATTGACGGCCCGCGGCAACAAACGGAGGCATATGTGAGCGCACCGCACTTCCTGGTCCACGAACCCAAGGACTCGGTCGGGGTCGTGGTCGTCGAAGACATTGAGGCCGGCCAGGACCTGGTCGGCTGGATCATGGCGACGGACGAGACGATTTCCGTGACGGCCGTGGACCCGGTCCCATTGGGACACAAGGTCGCCCTTCAGGATATCGCCGAGGGCGATACGATCCTGAAATACGGACACGACATCGGCAAGGCCGTGGCCCCGATCGCCAAAGGGGCTCACGCCCATGTCCACAACGTCAAGACAAAGAAGTGGTAGGACAGATGAGCGAGAACTCCTTCCTGGGATACAGGCGCGAGAACGGCCGTGCCGGGATCCGCAACCATGTGGTCATCCTGCCGCTGGACGACCTGTCCAATGCCGCCTCCGAGGCGGTCGCGAACAACATCAAGGGCACGCTGGCGCTGCCCCATTCGTACGGCCGCCTGCAGTTCGGCGAAGACCTGGAGCTTCATTTCCGCACCCTGATCGGAACCGGCAGCAATCCCAACGTCGCCGCGGTGGTGGTGATCGGGATCGAGCCTGGCTGGACGAACCGTGTCGTCGAAGGCATCGCCAAGACCGGTAAGCCGGTGGCGGGCTTCGCGATCGAGCGTAATGGCGACATCCAGACGATCGCCGCCGCGTCGCGCAAGGCAAAGGAGTTCCTTCAGTGGGCGTCCGAGATTGGCCGCGAGCCCTGCGACATCTCGGACCTGTGGGTCTCGGTCAAGTGCGGCGAGTCCGACACGACATCGGGCCTGGCCTCAAATCCGACGGTGGGGAATTTCATCGACAAGGTGGATCCGCTGGGGGTGACCACCTGTTTCGGCGAAACCTCGGAGATCACCGGTGCGGAGCAGGTCTGCGGCGAGCGCGGCAAGACGCCCGAGATCGGTCAGAAGTTTCTGGCGACCTGGCAGGCCTACATGGACGAGGTGATCGAGCCGTACAAGACGTCCGATCTTTCGGAAAGCCAGCCGACCAAGGGTAATATTGAAGGCGGCCTGACCACGATCGAAGAGAAAGCCTTCGGCAACTTGGAGAAGATCGGCAAGAAGACCCGCTATGTCGACGTCCTGGGCCCGGCGGAAACGCCGCAACAGGGACCTGGCCTCTACTTCATGGACACATCCTCGGCCGCAGCGGAATGCGTGACGCTGCAGGCCGCCGCCGGTTTTGCAGTCCATCTGTTCCCGACCGGCCAGGGCAACGTCATCGGCAATCCGATCGAACCGGTGATCAAGCTGACCGCCAACCCGCGGACGGCACGCACCATGTCGGAACATATCGATCTCGACGTCTCAGGCCTGCTGCGACGCGAGATGAACCTGGACGAGGCCGGCGACAAGCTGATCGACATCACGTTGAGAACCTGTAACGGCAGATTGACGGCGGCCGAAGCTCTCGGGCATCGCGAATTCGTCATGACGAAGCTCTATCGTAGCGCATGATTGGGTTTCTCTTGTCCGCCCCGGCCTGCTAGGCTCTTCTCGGGGGCAAGTCGCGGAACGGACGGCCCGGTCAGTCGGCCGGACCCAACCGGTGAAGTGGGAGGGTACGATGCGACGGTTTCGCAATCGTTTGTTGCCGTCCATGGTGCTGGCCTTGGGGCTGGTCCTGGGCCAGCAGGCGGCAGCGTTTCCCGACAAGCCGATCACCTACATCATCCCGTTCGGGCCCGGTGGCGAATCCGACATCACGGCCCGCCACCAGCAGCCCTTCTTCAAACAGCGGTTCGGTCAGGATTTCGTGATCTCCTACAAGCCCGGCGGCGGCGCCGTCGGATGGGCGGAACTCAACACCTATCCCGGCGATGGCTACACCATCATGGGCATCAACCTGCCGCATATCGTGGTCAAACCGCTGCAGGGCGACACCGGTTTCAGGACCGAAGACCTGGTCGCCGTCTATATGTTTCACTACACACCCGACGCGATCGTCGTTGCCGACAACAGCCCTTTCAAGTCGCTGCAGGACCTGATCGACCATGCGAAGGCCGAACCGAACAAGCTGACCTTCTCGGGATCGGGCCGCGGCACCGCCAACCACCTGGCCCAGGTGACCTTCGACAAGCTGGCCGACGTCCGCACGACCTACGTGCCGATGAAGGGGACCGGGGCAGCGGTGGACGCCCTGCTTGCGGGCGATGTCCAGGCGCAATGGGGCTATACGTCGGTCGGCGCCAAACACGGCAAGAAGGTCCGGCTGTTGGCGGTCGCGACCGAGGAACGCCATCCTCGGTTTCCCGACGTCCCAACTTTCCGGGAATTGGGGTTCGACATCGTCTCGGGCGCCTATCGAGGCATCGCGGTGCCGAAATCGACGCCGGAGAATGTGCGCCGCCGGCTGTCGGACATCATCGGGACGATCAATGCGGATCCAGAGTTCCAGCAGCGCATGGAGGCCGACGGCATGGCGCTGCTGGACATCGGATATGACGACATGGGCGCGTTCCTGGAAGAAAAAAGCGCTCAATATGTCGCCGCGGCGCGGGCCGCCGGCGTCATCGACTGAACCGCGCCGAGGCCAACCCAACTCTCTTCTTTCACGTCCTGTTTCACGTCCTGCAGATCGAGCCTGAAAAACATGCGCCAGATCGTCATTTCGGAGTTCATGGACGAAAGCGCCGTCGACCGGCTGTCGAGCGCCTATGAGGTGTTGTACGACGCCGGACTGGTCGACCGGCCGGACGCGCTGGCCGCCGCCCTCGCCGATGCCGCCGCGCTGATCGTCCGCAACCGCACTCAGGTGCGCCCGCCCCTGCTGGATGCGGCGCCGGGTCTCAAGGTCGTCGGCCGGCTGGGTGTCGGGCTGGACAATATTGACATGGAGGCCTGTCGGGAACGCGGCATTGCCGTCCGCCCGGCAACCGGCGCCAACAACACCGCGGTCGCCGAGTATGTCATCGCCGCGGTCTTGATGCTGCTGCGCGGCGCGTTTCTTTCCCGCGACGAAATGCTGGCGGGGTCTTGGCCCCGCGGCGCGCTGATGGGAAATGAGATCAGCGGCAAGACCCTCGGCCTGGTGGGGTTCGGCGCGATCGCGCGGGAAACAGCGGCCCGCGCCCAGGCGCTGGGCATGAGCGTCATCGGCTATGACCCGTTCATCGCACCGGACGACCCGGCCTGGGGCTATATTCAGCCCTGTGCACTGGACGAACTGGTTGCGGAGGCCGACGCGGTCAGCCTGCACGTTCCCTTGACCGAAGAAACCCGCCATATCATCGACGCCGGCCGGCTGGCGGCCATGCGGCCGGGAGCCGTGGTCGTCAATGCGGCCCGCGGCGGGGTCGTCGACGAGGCCGCGCTGGCCGATGCCTTGCGTCATGGCACGCTGGGCGGCGCCGCGTTGGATGTTTTCGAGACCGAGCCCCTGACCGCCGAGGCAGCGGGCCTGTTCGACGGCATCGACAACCTGATCCTGACGCCGCATATCGCCGGCGTGACCCAGGAATCGAATGTCCGCGTTTCGGCGGTGACCGCCGACAATGTCCGCCAGGTGCTCGAGACCCAAGCATGAGCCACACCCGGATCGGCCTCGATGCACTAGAAGCCCTGATCGCCTCGGCATTGATGGCGCACGGCACGAGCGAACCGGCCGCCCGGTCCGTCGCCCGCGCCCTGACCCAGGCCGAGGCGGACGGCCAGGCCGGCCACGGCCTCAGCCGGGTGCCCGCCTATGCCGCGCAAGCGGCTTCAGGCAAGGTGGACGGACATGCCGTTCCGGACGCGCAACAGGTCGGCAGTGCGGCTTTGCGGATCGATGCGCGCAACGGTTTCGCATTTCCGGCACTGGACCTGGCGGTTGACGAGATCGCAGGCCTGCTGCCAGTGACGGGGATCGCGGTCGCGGCGATCACGCGCTCGCACCATTTCGGCGCCGCCGGGCTCAGCGCCGAGGCGCTGGCGGACCGCGGCTTCGTTGCCCTGGTATTCGGCAACTCGCCGAAGGCGATCGCCCCGTGGGGCGGCAAGGCCGGGGTGTTTGGCACCAATCCGGTTGCTTTCGCCGCGCCGCGCAGGGCGGCCGACCCGCTGGTGATCGACATGTCGCTCAGCAAGGTCGCCCGCGGCAAGGTGATGGTTGCGGCCCAGCGCGGCGAACCGATCCCGGAAGGCTGGGCGCTGGATGCCGAGGGACGGCCCACGACCGACGCGAAGGCGGCGCTGCAAGGCACGATGGTGCCGATGGGCGATGCCAAGGGCGCGGCATTGGTGATGATGGTAGAGCTTCTGGCGGCGGGCCTGACCGGCGCCAATTTTGGGTTCGAAGCCTCGTCGTTCTTCACCGCGGAGGGACCGCCCCCGGGCGTCGGGCAGCTTGTGATCGGCATCGACCCCGGCCCGCTGTCCGGCGGCGCCTTCGCCAGTCGTCTCGAGGTTCTCACGGCCGCGATCCTAGACCAGCTGGGAACACGGTTGCCCGGCGACAGACGCCAGTCGGCCCGCGAGGCGGCGCGGCGCGACGGTGTCCGCGTGCCGATGACCCTGTTGCAGGAGGTGGAACGGCTGGCCGGCGAAGCGACCGGTCGAGGCGCCGAGACCTGAACCCACGACAGACCGTTGTCGCGTTAAGGATTTTGCCGTCTCATTTGGATCTAATGTAATACTGAAGGCAGCGTACAGCGGTTGCTGTCCAAAGATCGGGCCTAAGGAGTTCATCGATGCGGTGCCTCTTGGCGGACGACCACGAGATGTTCACCGACATGTTCAAGTCCTACCTGGAAGCGAAGCTGCCGGTGTCTGTTGTCGTGACGGCTTCAAGTCTCAGCGAAGCGCTGAACGCTGCTGCCGAGCAGGATTTCGACCTGGTCTTGTTGGACTTGCGAATGCCGGGCATGCGCCTGCCGGACGGGATCAAGAAGATGCGGGAGATTCAGCAAGGCGTGCCGATCGCCGTGATCTCCGGAACGGCCAATGTCGCGGACGGTCTGGCCGTGATGCAGGCAGGCGCCGCGGGTTTCCTTCCCAAAACGCTGTCCGGCGAGGAACTTGTGGCGGCGACCGCACAACTGCTGGAAGGGGGCCGGTTCACGCCCCCCAACATGCCGGGAGCCATGCCAGCCGAGAGCGGGTCGTCGGGCGGCGCCGACCAAAGGCCCAAACAGCTCACCCGCCGCGAACTCGCCGTGCTGCAGGAGCTGTGCGGCGGCAAGCAGAACAAGGAAATCGGCCGCGCGCTGGGGATTGCCGAACAAACCGTCAAGATCCACCTGCAGGGGATATTCCGGAAGCTGGGCGCAAAGAACCGCGCCGACGCCGTAAGGATCGCCATGGCCAATCCTCAAGGAGGCACAGGCCTCTAGGCCGAACCTGCCTCCCCCTGCCAGGCCCCTCAGACCCGCGGACCGCGCGCGCTATAAGTTAAGCAAATCGAAATCCAGCCCCTGGACAATCGCCGGTGGCGGAGACGCGCGGTCCAGGCTGTCATCACGGCGACGCGGGGACCGCAGTTTCGTCACGATTCATTAACCAAACGCGTGGCGCACGGCCGGGGCCGGGCCAATCCGCCGCAATAGCGCTGAATCAAGGGTGGTGCGTTGACAGTTAAGACATACGAAGGAATTCACCTGCTATGCTCCGGCGCACTGCGAACGACAAGAACACAAACAAGAAACCAGGGAATGGGCAGTGGCAGCGACCGCAGCAATCGCACAGACCCGTGAAATGACCGCTCAACCGAACGTGGAATCGACGGCGACCGGTCGGCAGAGCGCGCCGGCCAAAAAGACGCCGGTCGGCGAAGGGTTGGTCGCGTCTGAGGAAGACCGCGACTCGCTGACGGTGCTTCCGCTTTGCATCGTGCCGCTGGAGACCAGGTCGCTGCAACGCGGGCGCCTGGTCAAGAACGTCCATCTCACCGGCGTCGTCGAGTTCTTCAAGGACGAGGTCGCCGGGAGCGGCCAACTTTATCCCGATCAGTTGCCCGAGCATTTCGGTTGGGAGGACACGTCCCTTCACCCCGATCTGGTCACGATCCGCCAACTGGCGAACCTGAACAGCTTCGACATCTATTCGTTGCGGGTCGAGCTGCGGAAGCTGGGCATCAATGTCGACGACCAGGAGCAGCTCAAGCTGTCGGAGAAGAAGAACAAAGAGCTGGGCGGTTATATGAGCAACTTCACCGCGCCGCTGATGAAGCAGGTCTATGGTTCCGCGGAAAACAGATTCAATGATTTCGACCAGCTGGTCGGCATGTTCTATTCACCCAACAAGGACGGCGCGTTGCGAAACCTGCGTCTCCTCGCCGAAAAGCTGGACATCAAGCTGGAAGAGGTGCCGCGCTTTCTCGAGGACTATGCGGATATTTCCCTGTCGCTTGCCTACTTCAAGGAACAGCTCGACACCATCGTGCCGCGGGTGATGGCGTTCCTGGAATACATCCCGCGCTTCCGCAAGCACCACCAGCTCCGCAATGACAGACAGTTCATGGTCGCGTGCGACGTGATGGAGCCGCGGCTGAACAACATCATCACCTCGATCACCGGACGGTTCGAGAACTTCCACCAGCATTCCGCCAATCTGTGGGAGAGCATCACCGCCGAGCGGTTCAAGCGGGTGCGCAAGCTGATCAAGTCGCACCACAGCACGGTCGGCGGCGTTCTGTGCGGTCTGCATGTGAAGATGAACGCCTGGCACGAGCGTTTCAGTGAGATGCAGGATAGCGCCGGGATCATGCGCCGCTCCGAGTTCCTGATGACCGACATGCGCCAGGGGATGCAGAAGATCGAAGAGATCGAGCAGTCCGCACCCCAGCTCGCCAACGTCGACTAAAGAGCGCCTCCCCAACCTTCTGCAACGACTACCCCCGCGGTGCAGGCAGGATCTCCGGCGGATCGAAGACGCCCACCGGAGGCGCCTCGCCGTCAAAGCGCTCGATCTCGACAAGACAGGTCTGGGCGCTGGGTCCCTGGGCCAGCCGCGACGTGCCCTTATCCAGGGTCAGCACGTTCGGATTGCCGTGGACTTCGAGCACCCCCTCCCCGCCTGACGGCCGAGGATCGAACCAGGCGCCGGTGGCAAGCCTGACGACGCCCGGTCGCACGCCGGGGTCGAGGCAAGCGCCGGCCAGACAGGCGCCGCGGTCGTTGAACAGCCGCACGATATCGCCGTCCGTTATGCCGCGGCCGGCCGCGTCTTCCGGGTTCATGTGCGCCGGTTCGCGCCCCGCAACCTTGGCGGCGCGGCTGACCGGTCCGTTGTCGAGCTGGCTGTGCAGCCGCGTTTGTGGCTGGTTCGAGACCAGATGCAATGGCAAACGGTGCGCCTGGGCGCCGCCCAGCCACTCCGCCGGTTCCAGCCAGACCGGATGGCCAGGACAGTCGTCGTATCCGAAGCCGGCGATCGTCTTGCAGAAGATCTCGATCCGTCCGGATGGCGTGTCCAGCGGATCGGCTGCCGGGTCGCGGCGGAACGCCTGCAGAAAAACCCGTTCGACCGGCGCATCGCCGAACGTGAGCACGCCCTGATCCCAAAACGCCTCGAAATCCGGCATCTCGAAGCCGCGTCGCGCGTGCCGCTGGCGCGAGACGTTGTAGAGATGGCGCAGCCAGTCGGTCTCGCCGCGGCTCTCGGTGAAGGCCGCCTCCACCCCAAGCCGCTCGGTAAGCGCGGAGAAGATCCCATAATCGTCCCGGCTCTGGGCGAATTTGGGCACGGCCTGATGCATGGCGACCGCGCTTCCGTCCAGGGTGGTACAGGCCAGGTCGTTGCGCTCGACCGGCGTGGTCACGGGCAGCACGATATCGGCGTGCCTGGCCAGCGGGTTCCACCAGCATTCGTGGCAGATCACGGTCTCCGGCATCGACCAGGCACGCCGCAGACGGTTGAGATCCTGATGGTGATGGAACGGGTTGCCGCCGCACCAGTAGACCAGCCTGATATCGGGATACCGGTAGCTGCAGCCGTCGTAATCGAACGGCGCGCCCGGGTTCAACAGCATGTCGCTGATCCGCGCCACCGGGATGAAATCCCGGACCCCGTTAACGCCCTGCGGCAGCGACGCCCAGTCAAGCTGGGGTGCCGGATTGCCACCCCCGTGCATCGCGCTGAGGCCGGCCGCAAATCCGCCGCCCGGAAGGCCGATCTGGCCCAGCATCGCCGCCAGCACGACGGCCATCCAATAAGGCTGTTCGCCGTGGTCGGCCCGCTGGACCGACCAGCTCACCGAAACCAGGCTTCGGGTGGCCGCCATGTCCCGGGCCAGCCCTCGGATCGTTTCGGCGGCAAGGCCCGAGATCTCGGCCGCCCATTCCGCATCCTTGGGCCGGCTGTCGGCCGCGCCCATCAGGTAGGGAAGGAAGCGGTCGAACCCGACGCAGCAGCGGCCCAGGAACGCCTCGTCGTGCAGGCCCTCAGTCACCAGGTATGGGCCATGCCCAGCATGACCGCGACATCGGTGTTGGGTCTGACAGGCAACCACTCGGCACCCAGGCAAGGGTCGGCATCGCCGCGCAGCGGACTGATATTGACGAAACGGGCGCCGGCTTCGGCGCATCGTTCCATCCAGGCCCGGGTGCCGTGCGCGGCAACGCCGCCGGCATTGACCTGGGCGTTTTTCGGGGGCCAGCCGCCGAACATCACCACCAGCCGGCTGTGCTTGGCGATGACCGGCCAACTGGTCGCCTGGCGGGTCACCTGCCCCAGGCTGCCGATCACGTGCGGCAATATCACTTCGGCGGCGGCATAGCTGTAGGCGTTGACCGAACGGACATAGCCGCCAAGCGTGTTCATGAAACGGTGGATCTGGCTTTGCGCGTGATGGAAACGCCCGGCGCTGGCCCAGCCATAGGACCCGGCGAAGACTGCCCGGTTGCCGTGCTTTCGGATGACCCGGTCCAGCTCCCGCGCGACCAGGGCCAGCGCCGTGTCCCAATCCACGGCGACGAAGGGCTCCGCGCCGCGTCCGGCGCCGTCAGTGGGACCGTTGGCGCTGAGGACGCTTTCGCGCACGGCGGGCGCCGCGATGCGGGCTGGGCCGGTGCGGGCCTCGACAAACCCGGCACCGATCGCCGACGGGTCGGCGTCCTGCAGCAACGGCTGCAGCGCGGCCAGGTCGTCGCCCTGACGGCGGGCCGTGTAGCCGCCCCAGTGAAAGGCGGTTGGCGTGGATGCGCGCGCTTCGGGCATTCGGGTTTCTTATCAGGATGGCAGACCCGCGCCTAGGGCCAGACGCCCCGGCAACGGCAGGGACTAGACGAAGACGGTGTGTTCCGGGTCGTCGTCCATCAGTTCGTCGATTGCGGTCTGGTCCAGGCTTTCGGCGTAGCCGTTGATGATGGCGCTGGCCTTATCCACCAGAGCCTGAAGGTCGGCTCCCACGCTCGCGCACAAGGCGTCCAGCACCATTTGATCTCCGGACAAAGCGATCTCGATCTCGCTGACACCGGTCGCCACTGCGGCATTCAGGCGTTCGATCACCACGTCGAACGGCGCGCGGTACTCCGGCGGCGCATGTTCGTAGGCTTCGATTGCCAGTTCCTTGTCGGAAAAGCCCGAATCCCTGAAGTGCTGTTGATAGCTCTTGGGCTGCCAAGCCTTGGCGTCTTCCAGGCATTCCGGCATCGATGCGACCATGCCGATCAGCATGATCTCCTCGTTGAAATGGTTGAGATAGTCGGTGGCCAGCAGGGTTTTCTCGTTGATGTTCTTGCCTTTGACCGGGTGCCGATAGGTGCGGGTGAATCGCACCTGTCCGACCGGCCGACCGGCGCCGGCCGGCCGCGACGTTTCCGATTGCGGCTCGTGCTGGACGGCGGCGTCCATTACCCCTAAATCCTCTCCCTGCCAAAAGCACTGTGCATCGCCCCGCCCTTCATGGGCGCGGCCACCCCGGGGGTCCCGGGAATGGTTTCTCTCCGGTGAAAGATAGGCGCCCATCCATTTCCGGATCGTTAAATTCGGCCCTTTCAACGGCCGATATCGGGTGGAATTCTTATATTAAAATCAGCCCATTAGAGCGTTCGCGCTAGGCCCAAGCCGTGCTTCGGCGGCGCATTGCAGGAAAACGGTACCTGAATACGCGTCAGTGCAAATGTCCCAGCCGGCCCGGTTATGGTAAACGGGGTCAAAAGGGAGCGCGCATATGCTGATTTCGTAACAGGGACTCTTAAGGGTTGCAACCCGCATCGTCGAGGCGACCGGGGCCGGACCCGAAGAGGCCGCCTTGGTGGCCGATCACCTGGTCGACGCCAACCTGTCCGGCCACGACAGCCACGGGGTCGGCATGCTGCCGATCTATGTGCGCAATCTGCAGGCCGGAAATCTGAATCCCAACGCCCATGCGACGGTGGTGCGCGATGACGGCGCGGTGTCCGTCGTCGACGGCGGCATGGGCTACGGCCAGGTCGTCGCGGCCGAAGCGATGGATATCGCCATCGGACGGATCCGCGAGACCGGCGTCCATGCCCAGAACCTGATCAACGCCCACCATATCGGGCGGGTCGGGACCTACGGCGAACAGATCATCGCGCAGGGACTGATCTCGATCCATTTCGTCAACGTTTCGGGCCATGTGGCCCTGGTCGCGCCGCACCGGGGCAAGGACGCCCGGCTGTCGACCAACCCGATCTGCATCGCCGTTCCGGGCACCGGCGGGCGACTGCCGACGGTGCTGGACTTCGCAACGTCGAAGATCGCCATGGGCAAGACCCGCGTCGCCATGGACCGCGGCGAACCGGTTCCGGAAGGCACGCTGATCGACCGGGACGGCCAGCCGACCACCGATCCGGGCGTCATGTGGCCCGAGCGGACCGGCGCGCTGTTGCCGCTAGCGGAACACAAGGGCTACGGCCTTGCCCTGATCTGCGAGATCCTGGGCGCCGCGCTGGGCGGCGGGCCGACGATCGAGGCGGGATTGCATCTGGGCAACCGCATCATCAACAACATGCTGACGGTGGTGCTCGATCCGCAGCGGTTCGGAACGGACGGCAGTTTCGGTCCCGCCGTCGAAGCGCTGCTGGACCATGTCACCGCGTCGCCGCCAAGGGACCCCGCCGAACCGGTGCTGGTTCCCGGGGATCCGGAACGCCAGGCGCGCACCGACAGGATGCGCAACGGCGTGCCGATGGCGGAGCGGGCCTGGACGGAGATCGTCGAGGCCGCCGAACAGCTCGGTCTCGGTCGCGAGGAGATCGCCGCGCTGGCTGGTTAGGGCGCGCCCAACAGCGCCTTGATGTCGTCCGGGACGGAGGACGCGTGGACTGTGCTGCCGTCGTCCGCGACTACCGCCCAGACGCGCGTCTCCTGCCCTTCCGCCACCGGCTGCCCATCGATGGTGAATGTGTGGGCAACGTCGAAACTGCTGTCGCCCCATCGCGCGATCGCACTCTCGACGGGCAGCGTGTCACCGTCCCGCGCCGGCGCACGATGCTGCAGCGACGAAGAGACCAGCGGAAATCCCATGGCCCGATAAGTTTCGTTGATGACCACGCGGGTAATGCCGACAGGCCGGAACAGGCCCCAGGTCGCCTCGTCCATCCAGACGTAGAAGTTGGGGTAGAAGACCAGGCCGGCGGGGTCGCAATCGCCGAACGGGACGATAAAGGTGTGGCGATGGCGGCGAAGCGTCATGTCTTGCGGGCCCGTCGTCTGGGTGTTGGCAGACCAAGATAAAGCGCGGCACCGGCGAGTACGATGCCTTCATGGTCGGCGCCTTCTGGTACGGCGACATCGCCGGCGGTAACTACGGCTTCCCGATCAACGAACTTCTGGAATCGGGCGAGTATCCGAAATGGACTCTGGACTCGATGCCGCCTGCCCTGAAGACGCTGCACGTCTGGGGGGACGACGTTCTGGGAACGCTGAACGATGCCGACGGCCAGGTGCTTTACTACCGGCGCGACATCCTGACGAACCCGGACTGGAACAAGCAGTTCAAGGCCGAATACGGCTATGACATTCCCGTGCCGCCGAAGACATGGCAGCAGGTGCTGGACGTCTCCAACTTCTTCAATGGCAAGAACTGGGACGACGGCGACGCCGACCCGGATTCCGGTATGGTGCTGCACCTGAAGGTGGGCGAACAAGGCCACTATCACTTCCAGTCGCTGTCGGCGTCCTTCGTGATCAATCCGGGTGACATGGTCACCAAGACCGAGAACGTCTACTGGTTCGACCCGGACGACATGACGCCGCTGATCAACAGCCCCGGCCACGTCGCGGCCCTGGAGTTCCTGCAGGAACTGCACAAGACCGGCCCGGAAGCACAGGTCGGCTGGAGCCTTGGCGAGGCGTGGGACTACTTCCTGCGCGGCAAGGCCATCTTCGTGTTCAGCTGGGGCGACGTCGGCTCGCTGGTGCAGGACGAGACCCGCTCGAAGGTCAAGGGCAAGGTCGGCTCGTCGATCCTGCCGTCGTCCGACAAGTACTGGAACTTCAAGGACAATGCCTGGATCGACGTGAAAGAGGGCCGCAAGGTCGGCAACACCACCGGCGGTTCGTGGCACGGCGTCATCTCCGCCTATTCGGAAAATCCGGAAGCGACCTACTCGCTGCTGGCGCTGATGGCGATCAAGCCGGCATCGATCTGGAGTGCCAACAACGGCTGGACCGGTGTCGATCCGGGATACAGCTATCAGTTCCTGGCGCCCCAGGGCGAGGCGAAGATCGATGACTACGTTGCCGCAGGGTGGAACAAGGATGACGTCAACGACTATCTGACGGCCTATTACGAGAACTTCTATGCCCCGACGATGCTGACCTATCTCAGGATCCCGGGCACGTTCGAGTATTGGGACATCCTGGACAAGAACCTGTCCGCGGCCATGTCGGGTCAGATGTCCGCCAAGGAGGCACTTGACGCGACCGCCGAGTCCTGGGATCCGATCACCCATCGGCTGGGACGGGACGCCCAATTGAAGCTGTATCAGGCTGCCATCGGCTACGGCGGCTGATCGAAACCGCGAAGCGCCGCCGGACCCGGCAAGAAGATCCGGCCGCGTTTTTTTCCCAAGCCTGAACGCCGGGCCACTCGTTAACGACAATGCCCTACAAACGCAGCATTGCCCGCTATCTGTTTCTGCTGCCCGCCGTGATCTGGGTCCTGGCCTTCACGGTGTTTCCGCTTGGCTACTCGCTGGGCATCAGTTTTTCCAAGGTGGAAAGCAAGATCGAGATCAGCCGGTCGAAGATTCCCATGCTGGACAAGGCTGGCAATCCCGTCCTGACCAAGTCGGGCAAACCGCGCACCAAGACAAAGGTCGAGCGAAAGGACGTTTCCACCTGGAGTTTCGAGGGTCTGAAGAACTATGGGCGCCTGTTCGGGGACAACCAGCTGTGGACCGCGGTCAAGATCACCACGGTCTTCGTCCTGGTCGGTGTCAGCGTCCAACTTGTCCTCGGGTTTCTGCTGGCCGTGCTGTTCAACCGACAACTGCCGGCACTGGGATTGATGCGAGCGGCCATGCTGTTGCCGATCTTCGCAACACCGATCGCTGTCGGATATCTGTTCTTCACCATCTTCTACGAGGAAGGCGAACCGCTCAGTTTCATGGGCATCCCATTCCTGTCGAACCCCAACTGGGCCTTGGTTTCAATTATCGTCGTCGACATCTGGCAGTGGACGCCATTTGCCTTCCTGGTTTTCCTGGCCTCGCTGCAGGGCGTGGACGAGGAGATCCTGGACGCGGCCCGGCTGGAAACCCAGTCGGAATGGCAGATCGTCCTGCATGTGCTGCTTCCGCTGATGCAGCCGGTGATCGTTATCATCCTGCTATTGCGACTGGCCGAGGCGCTGAAGCTTTTCGACATCCCGTTCGCCCTGACTGGCGGCGGTCCCGGCATCGCCACCCAGAGTTACTCCTTCCTCGCCTTCCGGACGGGCCTGAGATACTTCGATTTGAGTTTCGCCTCGGCGATGGCCTATTGCCTGCTGATCGTCACCATGATCATCGTCACCCCGTTCTTCCGCCGGCTGCGCCGGCAGTACGCATGAGGCGCTGAACCATGCCGGCCGTCAGACAGAAAGACACGATGCGGGAGACGATCATCATTCTGGGCGCAATCCTCGTGGTGATGGTCTTCTTCTTTCCGTTCTACTGGGCGCTGTCCACCAGTCTGAGAAACCCCATCGACACCTTTACCGTCAGCGGCCTGGGCGTGCCCTTCCTTGATTTCGACCCGACGCTGGAAAACTGGATCGACCAGCTTTCGACGCCGGAATCCCAGAACGCGTTGCTGAACTCCACGATCGTGGCGTTGGGCGCGACGATACTCGCCCTGGGCTTGGGCCTGCCGGCGGCCTATGCCCTGGCGCGGTTCCGCTATCGCATCATCCCCAACAAGGACCTGACGATCTGGTTCCTGTCGCAGCGGGTGCTGCCGCCCGTGGCAACGGTGATTCCGTTCTACCTTGTGATGCGCTTCCTGGGCTTGTTGGACACGCACCTGGCCCTGATCCTGGTCAACGCCACCTTCATTCTTCCCTTCGTAGTGGTGATCCTGCGGCAGACCTTCCTTGACCTGCCGTTCGAGCTAGAAGAAGCGGCGATCATCGACGGGGCCAGCATCTTCCAGGCATTCCGCCTGATCGCGCTGCCACTGGCGCTGCCGTCGGTGGCTGCGGCCGGGCTGATCATTTTCGCGTTCGCCTGGAACGAGTTCCTGTTCGCAATCACCTTGACCAGCCAGAATGCGAAAACCATCCCGGTGCACATGGCGGGCGCCGTCGACACCCGCGGCGTCCAGTTCTGGTTCATGGCCGTGCGCGCCCTGATCGCCATGATCCCGCCAGTTATCATTGCCCTGTTCGCCCAGCGCTACATCGTCCGCGGCCTGACCCTGGGCGCCGTCAAGGGCTGAACCTGCACGGGCGGGCGGCGCTCCCGTCGCCACTTGATTCTGAAAGACCATCCGGTCCACAGTCGGGCGCGGTCGCGTCACCACAACCGGAGTGTGCTTAATGGAGGAGATCGCGCGATTCATCGCCGGTCTGCCGAAGGCGGAGTTGCATCTGCATATCGAGGGCAGTTTCGAGCCGGAACTACTGTTCGAAATTGCCCGCAGAAACCGAATCGACCTTCCCTACGCCACGGTCGACGAGCTGCGCCGGGCCTACGATTTCTCCGACCTGCAGGATTTCCTGGATATCTACTACCAGGGCATGGCGGCGCTGTTGCACGCGCGCGACTTTCACGAGCTGACCACGGCCTACCTGGACCGGGTGCGGGTTCAGAACGTGCGTCACGTTGAGATCTTCTTCGACCCGCAGGCCCACACCGCGCGGGACGTGGCGTTCGAGACCGTCCTGGACGGCATTCACGGCGCGCTGAGCCAGGCAGAGGACCGGCACGGCATCACCTTCCGCCTGATCATGTGTTTCCTGCGCCACCTCCCCGAGGCGGAGGCGTTTGCGACACTGGACCTTGCCCTACCGCACCGGGACAGGATCCATGCTGTCGGCCTGGATTCCTCGGAGGTCGGACACCCGCCTTCGAAATTCGCCCGCGTCTTCCAGAAGGCCAGGGATGCGGGGTTCGCCGCGGTCGCCCATGCCGGCGAAGAAGGACCGCCGGCCTATGTCTGGGAGGCGCTGGACGGTCTGAAGGTCGACCGCATCGACCATGGCAACCGGGCGATGGAAGACGAGCGCCTGGTCCGGCGCCTGGCCCACGATGCCGTCACCTTGACCGTCTGTCCGCTCAGCAATCTTAAACTCTGCGTCGTCGACGACATGGCCAATCACCCTCTCAAGACCATGCTGGACAGGGGATTGAAGCCGACCGTCAATTCGGACGATCCGGCCTATTTCGGCGGCTACGTCAACGAGAACTACCTTGCCGTCGCCCGGGCGCTGGGGCTGACGCGCGCGGAGCTCGGTCGGCTGGCGGCCAACTCCTTCGAAGGCTCATTCCTGCCGCCGGAGGACAAGGCCAGGCGAATCGCCGAAGTCGATGCCTATGTAGCGGACGCCGCCTGATCGCGCCGATTTGAACTCATTGTGCGGTAATATAATACCGCTCTAGTCAGATCTCCTTGTCAATTCCCTTATTTTTCAATGTGTTGCAGATCTTGCGGCGACGTTAACCATTTTAAGACTTGGGAAAGAACTTGCTCATAGAATGAAAGGGTCAGGAGTTGGCATTGGACTCTTGTTACGGAGGCCGTGATGGGCCACACAACGTCCTTGGATCTTTACGCGCAGGGCAAAGACGCCCCCCCCCTGACCCCCGCGTCCGTGCTGGATGAACGGCTGGCATTGACCGCCGCCCTGCTGGCGCGAGACGACCTGGAGCCCGAGCGCCGCACCCGCCTGGTGTGCCTGCGCCGGCTGCTGTGGCTGGCGGTTTCGGCCCGGGTCCACAGCGCGCGCGAGGCCCGCAAGCTGGAGACCATGATTCGCTGGCTGGACCGGGGCGCCCCGATCGAACTCATTGCACGGCGCTGCGGCGCCCAGTTCTAGCCGGCCGGCCCGCCTTCCCACACGCCGATCGGCTCCGACCGGCCTTTCAGGGCCCGGGGCGCACCGGCACAATATCCTTGCAACAAGACATCCGCCGCCACCCCGTCCTGGGCGCGTGCCGCGTCGACCAGTTCCGCGCTTGCCATCACCGGGCTGTCGCTTTCGCGGCTCAGACTTTCCAGGCGGCTCGCCACATTGACCACGTCGCCCAGGACCGCGTATTCCAGCCGGCGTTCCGATCCGATGTCCCCCAGGATGCAGGGCCCGTAGTGGATGCCGATCCCGATCCTGATCGGCGCACCGTCGAGGGTACGGTTCCAATCCTCCACGGCCGCGACACCCGGGTCCGACCCGGAGACATAGGTAACAGAACGTACCTAAGACATGGGTGACAACCTCGGGCCGAACGGGTTGTCGAGAGGTTGCGGGGTTTTCTGTTCCAAGTCGATATATCCCAGGTCGTAGGTCAT
>Ga0209783_1000051_pt1 | contig 63537 bp, 61 predicted proteins | sample WorMetfiPIANOSA1_FD_187395 | JGI IMG/M metagenome (GOLD analysis project Ga0209783, IMG submission 187395) | Marine gutless worms symbiont microbial communities from Max Planck institute for Marine Microbiology, Germany - Olavius filocauda... | ecosystem: Host-associated > Annelida > Digestive... | reverse complement strand
TCCCCAAAATCAGTTTCAATACCGCAAGGAAACGCGGGGCAAAACGGCCCAAACCTGCAAAAACGATTACTTCGGCGTCCTCGAAAGGGATTATCGATCAGCCGCTTGGGCGTCTTTCACGGGGAACGGCATAGCTTGTGGTAAGTCGATACTATCATCCCAACTAGAAAAAGATTTCGGTTATCCGGTAGTTAAGACCTCTGACCTTATCACTCGGCGACTGCCCAAGACAAAAAGAGAACGGACGGCGCTTCAGAGGGCCGGTAACAAGCTTGACCGTGAGACTAACTTTGAGTGGATTGCAGAGGAAGTCGGCATGCTTATCCGCAAGCCTGATTTCTCATTTCCCATCATTCTCGATGGCGTTCGAAAACAATCTCAAATCGATGCTCTGCAAAAGTCATTCGGACACCGGCATGTGCGTCATGCGCATTTGCAAGCTGACTACGAAGTCAGAAAAGCCCGATTTCTCGAGCGAGCCCGTCACGAAGACGCCGAGGCCGATTTTGACCGGATATCAAGAAATCCTTCAGAAAGAGAAGTCCTGAAACTTCATGAGGTAGCGGACGTTGTCGTCGATACTGATCGATTTACGGTAAGCGGCGTATTCAGTCACGTATGTTCCAGATTGAATTTAATCTCGCGGACGTCGGATCAGCTTGTTGATGTTCTCGTTGGCGGGCAGCTTGGGAGCGAAGGCAAGGGCAACATCGCCGACTATCTAGCACCTGAATACCATATCTTGATGCGGGTAGGCGGCCCCAACGCCGGTCATATCGTCTACGAAGACCCACCATACACACATCGTTCATTGCCGTGCGGATCGCGACGAAACGAAAAGGCCAAACTGTTGATAGGTCCAGGGGCGATTGTTAACCCCACGCAACTTCTACAGGAGATTAGAGACTGCGAAATTGCTCCGGACCGACTGATCATCGACGAGAATGTTGGGCTTATCACACAGGAAGACATTGATTGGGAAACGGCGAAACTAAAAGAGGGTATAGGTTCGACAGCGCAAGGCGTTGGAGCAGCAGCCGCAAGAAGGATCCGCCACAGATTTCGAGACGAAGATACATGCAAGCTCGCAAAAGATGTCGGCTCCGTTTGTCGCGATTTAGAGCCATACGTCGGCCCAACTTATAAGCACCTAGAGAAGGCGTTCGCCGAAGGTAACAAGATTCTACTGGAGGGAACGCAGGGGACAGGTCTTAGTCTTTACCATGGGGAATACCCATCAGTTACTTCTCGCGACACGACAGTTTCTGGCTGTCTCGCGGAAGCGGGTATTGGTCCCCGCCGTGTGAGGAAGATCGTGCTTGTATGTCGTACTTATCCCATTCGGGTTGGCGGGAACTCCGGCGATATGGCTAAGGAAATCTCTTGGAAAACCGTCGCTGAAAGATCCGGTCATGAATTGAGCCAACTGGCGGGTTCAGAAGTCGGTTCGGTGTCAAAGAATCCTCGTCGTGTAAGTGAGTTTGATTGGAGTATGCTGAGAAAGTCATGCCATTTGAATTCGCCGACGGATATCGCGTTAACATTTGTAGATTACCTGGACAAAGCTAACGCGGACGCCGCGCGCTTCGATCAACTTACTACTGAGACAATCAATTTCATTGAGGCCGTGGAGTCCGTGTCAGGCGTCCCATGTTCGCTCATTGCGAATAAGTTCGATCCCAAATGCGTTATAGATCGGCGGCGGTGGTGATGAATTTGAAGGAGTTATACGAACACTATCCAGTGCTCTATCATATGGCGTGGCATAAGAGCTGGCCTACGATTGAAAAGCATGGTCTGCTATCTACAAATGCACTATTGGACTTGTATAAAGTTACAGACCATAGTCGCAAGACGATATCTGAAGAGCATCGTCCCGAATGCGTCACTATAAGTAACGGATCGCTGCCGGACGCTGTAATCCGCGATCAGAAACCTATGTCGAATAAAGGTGTCGTTAGGGCGCTTCAAGGGTCAATGGAGCCATCTGAATGGTATGGTCTTCTGAATCCTATGGTGTTTTTTTGGCCTACAAAGCAGCGTCTGAAGACCATGCTTTCAGCAAAGGCCTACCGAGACCTGGATCACGATGTTCTCATTGTGCGTACAGAGCCGCTGGTTAAAGAGCACGTCGATAAGCTAAGGCTCTCGCCAATAAACAGCGGTTGTACGAAACCCTTTCCGCATCCACGATCTAAGGATTTGTTCAGGAGAATTGTTGATTATCCATTCGCCACACGCAAATCCAAATATGGGCCTGATGGAGCGGTCGCAGAAGTTTGTTTCGAGAGCGGAATTCCAAACATAAGGGATTTCGTCGCAGACGTCTTGGTACTGAACGCAGATAACATAGACGAATCGATCTAACTCTCTCCGTCGACGGAAAGCCAGCTAAGGGGTTTTGCCATTCGCGCAGGCCAGGGCGCGGTCTCCCGAGGCTCGGCTCCGCCTGCGCCCGCCGCGCTGATCCATGAACACCCGGTTCGAACTTTTTCCCCTCAGGCGCGCCAGCCTTTTCCGGGTCCATTCCGGACGCATGGGTTACAGATTATACCGAAGACATGGGTAACACTTTTGCGTCGAATGGGTTTTCGACGGGTTCCGGCCTACATGTCTGGTGATCGAAGTATCCCAGGTCGTATTGCATGAAGCTGACGAGCCAGATTCGGTCCTCCACCTCCTTGATGCCGATTTTCTGTCCAGCGAACACAGTGCTGAGGTTGACCTTCTGCTGGTTGTAGCAGATGCGGCCACAGCAGGTGACGGTGATGGTCTTGTCGTGGAAAGGGTATTCTAGTTCCGACATCCGCTTGTAACCCTTATCAGACATACCTGACCGGGGAGTCACCGCCCGGAATGAGCCCAAAGCGGGCCTTTGACTTGGGTGAGACTCTCGATCTTGAGAGCGTGTCATCTCGTCGTGACGAGGCGGTAGCCAAAGTCGCACTCATCAAGGTTGAGCAGCTCAGAATACCGATGCGCCCATGCGCTGGTGTCCAGGTCGCTTGCAAGTTTGCTCAACCCCTCGGAAATGTTGTCGACCGCCCAGAACGAAGAAATGGCAGACCGAATTCTGGGATCGAGATAGGCCGCAGGCCGCCGCGAATAGGCGCACAAGAAACCGTCTGTGCAGTCATGCGGAATTGGAACGGCCGAAATCTCCACTGACCCAAGCCACTCCTCATAATCCGTCATCCTTGGCATTTGCGCCTCGTCCAACGCCACAAGTTCCGGAATGTAGTCCGCAAGCCAGAACCCCCGATGCGAAGGGTCGTATGTAAGTAAGACGACCTGGCCTCGCGTCACGCGACGCATCTCTTTGAGGCCTTTCTCTTTGTCGGCCCAATGGTGAACCGTCAGGATTGCCATCGACGCATCAAAGGAATTGTCGTCGAAGGGTAGGTCTTCTGCATAACCCTGAATCACCGGAGCTGCCGAGGCACCGCGCTGCCGGATCATCTCCGCCGAAGGCTCGACAGCCGTGACCCGCCTGTCGGCGGGCTCGTACGAACCCGCCCCAGCGCCAACATTCAGGACAGTTTTTGCAGATCCCAGAGCCCTTCCGATCACCATCTCAATCCGGGAGTCGGGCTTTCTGAGATCGGAATAATTGACGCCGATCGTATCGTAGGAAGTGCGCATAGAGCCGAGTATCATACGGGGACAGATTTGTCAGAAGACGTCCACTTTGTCCCGCATCTCGGTCTTCGCCAAGACACATTCAGTGTCTGCATCTGGCTGGTCTGAGAAGTATGGTTCGCCAGCCGCAACCTCCACCTCACTTCTGAAAGCGGAAGCGGGGCCTATGGTGGCGCAATCGGTGGCTGATCGGGGATATGAGTGAGCGCTATCGCTCCGTCGCCCCCGCCTCCCCGCACCGCCATCCACTGTCGCGAAGGCGTCGGCGTGATTGGCGCGTTGCGGGCAATCGGTGCGCATTTCGGACAGGTCTGGGATCCGGCCCTAGTGCACTTCGATCCGCTCCGCGGTCATGGCAAACTCGCTTTCCGCCGATGGCTGGCCGGTGACCGTGACCTGAAGGCCAGGCTTCAGCGCACCGCTGTCGATTTCGCGTCCTGCCCTCATGACCTTGGTATCTTCCAAGAGGGCGACTGAATAGGTCGCCTCGCGCACATCCACTGACAGCTGGAGCGGATAGCTCTCCATCACCTCTCGGATCAAACCACTGATCGTTGTCGCTTTCATTTTGCTTTCGCTTACCATGAATATCGGCCCTTCTGCGATTGGTGCCTGGGGAGTGCCCGGCGCGGCGAAGCTGAGTGAGCTAAAAGCAAGGTAGATGAGCAACAAAAAAGGGGGAGCGACGTTATCTTTCCTCATCTGCTCCCCCATTCCTTCAAGGCTCATCTGGTGTCATAGAAGCGATGCTTCTTGGTTCAGCACCTTCCTTCTCTCTTCCAACGTTGCATGTTGTCAAACACGGGACGAACGATCCGCACAGCCTTGTTCGGGCAACCGCCGTACCCATGGATACCGACGGCATAACGCTGCCAGCGTCCGCCCACCTTCTTCAGGAGCCAGACGCAACTGCCGCTGTGCCCGCCATAGGTGTCGATCATGTAGTACAGGCGCCGGGACGTGACGCGACTGATACGACCGGCGTTGAACCACAGGGTTCCGAAGGGCTTGTCGCCTGCGTAACCGGCATTGTTGACCGTCATACGGTTCAACGTCCGTGCCGATAGCGAAGCAAACCCGAAACCGCCGAGGTTTCTGAAGTTGCACCTCGGAAGGATGATCGCACCGTAATCGTACGCCGGGTTACGGCTGTTTACCCAACCGCGCACGCTTCGGAAGGACCTTGCCACTATCGATCCATAAGGCCTTCGCGACGCGTCCATGCCCGGGATCACCTCGATGGAACGAGCCCATCCGCCGGCGGCGTGGCTATAGAGGCAGTGGCCGGCGGTCATGACCGTCCGTGGTCCAATGAACCAGCCAGTGCACCGTCCCCGTCTCCCCGATCGCGACGTGATGATAAGCTGACAGCTCCAACGCCATGGGATACGCGTGGTGGCGCGGATTCGGACCCGGTCGTCCCTGCCGCAAACCGACTCGGGCATCTCGTAGTCCTCCGGTCCGCATTCCGGCAGCGCTTCCATTTCCTCGTCCACGAAAACGGTCTCGAAGCCCTCCAGGGTCTCGAGAACCCCCTCGTCGAAGCCGGGCACATCTTCAAGGGCGTAGTCTTCTTCGCCCTCAAATTCGTCCTCTGTGACTTCAAGCTCGTCTTCCTGCTCTTCCTCTTCCTCTTTCTCCTCTTCTACGATCTCCGCGCTTCCGTATTTGACCGCACCGTCGTCGCCTCCAGCTTCCGCCCCGATGCCCGGTACTTCCACGCCTTCCAGGACTTCTTCCTCGGAGGAAACGGACTCGTGCTCGGATTTCTTTGGTTTGCGTGCCATGACTCCCTCCTGCTCGCTTTAGTGTGATGTGCGAAGAGCAGGAACGCCCCCCGCTTTTGGATTGTCATCTACACACTGTTGTCGACCGCGCGTTGTCGTGGCCGGCGGAACAGAATCATTCACTAATGAAATTATAACGTGTATTTGCCGCCGGGCCTTTAACGCCCGTCAATGCGGTTCTGTTTTTCGCGGGACGCCAGGCCAGAATGAACGCCGGCCCGACAGATTCTCCACATGCATGAGGACAAGTTGCGGGCGGTGTCAGACCAAATCGGCTTGAGGCTGTTATGGGCGTCGCTTATCGCCGGCGGATGAAAACCCGCTTCCGCTGTTGCAACAGTTCGCCGGAGGTAATTCGCATCACGGTTATGATGTATGTAAGACCGCTCACTCAAGGATTCCCGGACTCACAAATCCTGGGGTCAGGTCTTGTTTCTTGCACCATCAGAATCAGACAAGCGGTTCTTGGACTTGAGGAACCTTGGCGCTTATCTCCAGGCAATTGTTCCACGCGCCAATGTCTCGAACAGCCGGTTCGAACTTTCACCGCTTAGGCGCGCCACCCTGCTTCTCTTTAGCGAAGGAGGGTTACACCCCTTTTGCCGATCCACATTGTTCGCTCGAGCCGATCCGTTTGGGCGTCGCAATTCCTTGATGCGGCTCTTGCGACGCCGACGAACCCTGCATTCTGGGAAATTCGGCCGGATGGCGCCGTTGGGATGTCCGGAATTCCAACAGCCTTGGACATCGACCTGGCTGAGCCCGTCTTCCGTTCGTGACCGTCGGAAGACGTCGGCGACAAAGCTGCGTTAGGAATTGCGAATACTCAATGTTGTGCGTATCGTTGGCGCCGCTTGCCCAATGGTTCAGGACCGTGACAGGCCGATCACCAGCCGGGATCCCCCCCCCCGAATGACCGTTCCCATTCCTCAGAACGAAACCGATCGAATTGCGGCCCTGAAACGTTATGACATACTCGACACTCCCCCTGAGGAAGTGTTCGACATCATCACGCGTCTGCTGTCGGCACAGTTGGATGTTCCCATCGCGCTGGTTTCCTTGGTCGACGAAACCCGGCAATGGTTCAAATCCCGCTACGGTCTGGGGGCTCATGAGACGCCTCGTGAGATCGCGTTCTGCGCCCATGCCATCTTGGGCACCGAAGTCTTCGTCATCGGGGATGCCACCAAGGACGCCAGGTTCGACGGTAATCCTCTGGTTACGGGGCCACCAAGCATCCGGTTCTACGCGGGTGCGCCGCTTCAAACCAAGGACGGTTACCAGCTTGGAACCCTCAACGCCATCGATGTGAGGCCAAGGACACTCACCGACAGTCAGCTTCACCTGCTGAAGGAGTTGGCGCAGGTTGTGGTGGATGTCATCGACCTGAGGCAGGCCGCCAAGTCAGTCGTGGATAACGAGCGCAATGCCGCGAGGACTGCCGAAAAGATGTCCCGTGAAAGGGCGCAAGAGCTGCAGGCCAGCGAGGAGCGCTTCCAGGACATATCCTCCAATGTTCCCGGCGTTGTCTACCAGTTCAAGATCGATGCCCAGGGCCGGCCGTCATTTCCGTACGTCAGTGAGACCATAAAGGGCATCCTTGGCCTTGACCCTTCCGATGTCGTGCGTGATCCGGATACTTGGTTCGACGTTATCCATCCCAGCGATCGTACCGGTTTCGATGAGTCCATTGCGGAAAGCCACAGGACCCTCGGTCCCTGGCTGTGGGAAGGACGGATGATCCGCACGTCGGGCGAGGTCGGATCGTTTCGCGGCTCTTCAACGCCAAGGAAGCTGGATGGCGGGTCTGTGCTATGGAACGGGCTCGTTTTCGACATCACCGAGCGCATGCAGGCTGAAGAGCGCCTCCGTCAGACCCAGAAGATGGAGGCCGTGGGGCAGTTGACCTGGGGCGTGGCCCATGACTTCAACAACCTGCTTGCCGTGATCCTCGGCAATGCGGAACTGCTGGCGGACCAACAGGATATCGAGAACGAGCCGCTCAACGCGATCTTCCGGGTGGCCAATCGGGGGGCGAGCTGACCAAGCGGCTGTTGGCGTTCGCAAGACAGCAACCGCTGCGTCCGCGCCCGGTTGAATTGGCGGATCTCGTGGCCGGCATGTCCGAGCTGCTGGGAAGAACCTTGGGAGAAACAATCCAGGTGGAAACCAAGGTGCAGGCCTCGCTATGGGCCGCCTCGGCCGATCCGGGTCAGGTGGAGAATGCGCTTTTGAACTTGGCACTCAATGCCCGCGACGCGATGCCGAACGGTGGCAAGCTCACCATCGAATGCGCCAACGCTCGGCTGGACGAGGCCTATAAGGCCGAGAACCCTGAAGCCGTCGCCGGCGACTATGTCGTTCTGACGGTGCATGACACCGGGACCGGAATGTCAGACGAGGTTCGGGCCCGGGCCTTCGAGCCTTTCTTCACGACAAAGGAGGTGGGTCAAGGCAGTGGCTTGGGGCTGTCCATGGTTTATGGCTTCGCCAAACAGTCCGGGGGGCATGTCGCGATTTGCAGCGAGGAGGAGCAGGGCACGACGGTGAGGCTTTACCTGCCTCGTGGAGAGCGGGCGACGGTATACGAAAACGCGAGCCAGCAGCGGGAGACGCCACTCGGCCAGGGCGAGACGGTTTTGGTGATCGAGGATGATCCGGGTGTCCGTGAAGCTGCCGGGCGAATTCTCGAGGAGTTGGATTACCAGGTCACCCTTGTCGCCGATGCTGCGGCCGCAGATGAAGCCCTGTCCAATGGGGGCGCCGTGGACTTGCTCCTCTCCGATGTGGTCCTGCCCGGCGGGACCAGCGGCCCGGAGTTCGCCGAGCAGGCGCGCAAGCGTTGCCCTGACCTCAGGGTTGTCTTCATGTCGGGCTATCCGGCCCAGGTGGCAGGCCGGGCCGGTTTTCTGGATGGCGACACGGTACTCATCAACAAGCCCTTCCGAAGGCAGGAACTCGCCAAGGCCCTGCGCGACGCGCTGGTTTGATGCTCTTCGACTGTCCGTATCGTGGCTGTTCATGGCTGGTCCGGGAATAACGGCACGCCAGCTGCAACGCGGGCCTCACGTCGGAAAGCGGAAGTACGGCCTAGGGTGATGCGGTCGCGCTACGCAGGCCCTCGGTAGCTTTAGCGAAGGAGGGCTGTCCCCTTCCCTTGTCTATCCCTCTTCTTCCAGACGCCGGCGCGTCTTGGCGGCGGCGTACTCGCCGCGTTCGGGGAACGGCTTTTCCCCCTTGGCCTCCGGGTAGAAGCGCCAGCCGACGGGGCGGCGCAGGCGTTTCGCCTTGATGATTTTCGAAGCAGGGACTGAAGATTCCAGAATCAGTTCGAAGCCCTGCGGCTGCCCCGCTGCCAGATATGCCTGGATCGCGGCGCTCAACCGCAGGCGGAGCTTCTCGCCGTTGTAGCGGCCGGCCCACACCCAGACGTCGGAAGGAGCCCTGAAGTAGACCGCCAACGGCTGTTTGAGTCCGAACCGCTTCAGTTCGCGCGCCCACTGATGGCTCGTCATGAAGTCCGGCGTCACCGGCAGCGCAAATAGACCGTGCCGGCCCGCCTTCAGGCCGTGCCGGCGGATCGTTCGTTCAAGGTTCTGGGAGGTCAGATGGACGAGGACCGCCATGCCGGATGCCTTTTGACGTCGTGACGCCAAATGCATAGCACGGTTCGGGTTCAGATCCGCTGCCAGCCGCCTTCGGTCCGGCAGGCGATGCCCGGGTCCACGCGGGTCTCGGACCCCAGGGTGATCGCTTGGCTATAGCGCCGGCAGAAGGCGCCGCCTTCCGTCTTGAAAGTACCGGCAACAGCGACCGCCACGCCGATGTCGCCGGCGGGATCCTGCCAGTCGCGCGTCGTGCCGCTTGGCCAGGTCTCAAGCGCCTCGGTCAGCAGGGTGTTGCGGCTTGCCCGCGCCACGTCCGAAAGCCCACGGTCCGCCCGCAGCACCGAGGTCAGTTTGACGCTGGACTTCAGACCGCCGTACCGGTCGAACGTGTCCTTCTGCACGTAATGCCCGACAGCGGGCGCGTAGTACCAGTGATACACCCGGGACAGGCTGTGACCCCGTGTCAGGCGGCGGCAGACAACCTTGTATGTGTCGAACGTACCGATCGCCAGCGCAAGCGTTGCCGTGCCGTCCACCCGGCAATCGTAGGCGCGAATCGATGTCCTGGTCTCGCCCTGGCCCTTGCGCCGGCTTTCCCTGGTTCCGACGAAATACTCCTCCGCGCCCGGGGCCAGCGGCCACATCGCATCCATCGCAACGTTGGTTTCGAAACGGCCGCGCGTCCGTCGGGTCGACCATCTGACGTCCGGCACGATGAAGTTCGGCGGCGCGTAATAGATGCTGGACCGGCCGCGCCACCACTTGACCAGGCCGGTCTTGGCGCTGACCGCCTCAACCGTTGCGCTGCGCCCGTTGTCGTAGGTGAAGGTGTCGCCAACCGCATAGATGGGCAGCGGTGCGGGCTCCATCGCCGGGCCGTCGGCAATCTGCGGGGCAAAAGTGATGCAACCCGTCAGCCCTGCGGCAAGCAGCAGGACGGCAGCCACGCGCTTTACCATGGTGACACCGCCGCGATCTCGGCATCCTTGACCAGTTCGTAGCGCGGTTGCCACGTGCCGGCGGCCGTTCTGCATGCCACGCCGTGAACCACAATCGACTCCGATCCGGTGCTGCTGACACGTTGATACTCGCGGCAATAGCCGGTTTCTGCACTGTAGGTTGTCTTGACTGGCAAGATCCGGTTCGTCGCCTGCCCGTCCGGGGACGTCCAGGTCATCGACGCGCCGCTGCGCAAGGTTTCCAATGCCTCGTCGCGCGTGGCGGCGAGCTGCGCCCGCAGCGCCTCACCGGCCGCCAGTTCGGCGCGCTCCGAAACCGCGCCGGAATAGGTGGTGACGCCGAAGCCGCCGCCCAGTCCGATCACCAAAAGCGCGACCATGGCGGCGACCTGCGCGAGGGGCATGTCCCAGGACAGAAAACGAAGCCGGCGCACGGCGGGTGCCGTGTCCAGCGACGCGGGCGCCGTCAGCACCGTTTCGACAAGCCCGGGCGGAACCGGCTCGGCCGTGACGGGTTCATGCGCCACGCGAACGAGCAGCGCCGATTGACGCAGTTTCCGCACGATATCGCGGGCATCGGCGTCGGCTTCCAGATGCGCCTCGACGGCTGCGGCGTCTTCCGCCACGAGCTCGCCGTCCACATAGGCGACCAGGGTGGTCAATCCAAGCGTTTCCATCTTACCCATCTGGTTATCCGTTCCGACGCGACAACGGCACCACGTTGTCGTGATGTTCCAGCGATGCCTGCAAGGCCAGACGCGCCCGCGCCAACCGGCTCATCACCGTTCCGACCGGCCATCCCAAGGTGTTTGCCGCATCGGCGTAGCTGTATCACTCGACACAGACCAGGACGATGACGATCCTCTGGTTCTCGTCCAGCCGTTCCATCGCCCTGGTCACGGCACCAAGGGTCAACCTTGCTTCCGCTTCAGATTCGGTGTTCCCCGCGATCTCGGCCAGTTCCTCCGGCGGAACCGAATCGACCAACCGGCGATGGGCGGACTTGAGCCTGTCGCGCCAGCAGTTCTGCAGGATCCGGTACATCCAGCTTTGCAGCGATGTGCCCGGCTGAAACCTGTGCACATTCCCCAGCGCCTTCTCGCAGGTTTCCTGCACAAGGTCGTCGGCCTCGGCCAGGTTTCCGGCCAGACCACGCGCAAACCGCCTGAGCCGCGGCAGCAGTCCGATCATCTCGTGGCGTAGCGCCGCCGTATGCTCGTCCAATGACCCCAACCCCAGTAAAATCTGATGCACCCACAGATATAACGCCTGTGGCGGCGCATTATTCTGGAGAACCTTGAATATCCGTAATACCGGACGGATTTTCCCGGCGGAGGCGGGCGTCCGCATTCGCCTGCGTTAACCATTTTTCCCTTTGAAACCGGCCGGGCGGACGCCGTTCCGTGGGCCAGCGGAATAACTGCGGCGCCCGGTCGTTGTCTCAGTGCGAACCGCATTACGGAAGGTGCATGATGCCGAACGATCCCGCCGAAATCCGGCCCGAAGACTGCCTCGCAACCGTGGAATCGGCCCGGCCCATGCGCCGGCGCCCGCTGACTGTCCGGCTCCTGGCGTCGGCCAGCATCCTTGCGCTCAGCCTGTCCATCAGGCCCGTGGACGTCGACACGCCCTCCGGTCTTCCCAAATGGCAAACGGCGCTCGCCCAAAGCAACGATGACGACGATGACGACTCCAGTGACGATTCGGGCGATGACGACGACGATGACGACGACGATGACGAGGATCTCACGACGGATTTCCTTCCCGTCGATGAGGACGATGAGGACGATGACGACGACGAGGACGACACCGCGGACAATTCCGGTCCAGGCGGGAACTCAGGTCCCGGCGGCGGCGGAAACTCAGATCCCGGCGGCGGCGATGGAGGTGGCGGCGGCAATAGCGGTCAGGCCGGCGCCCAGACAAACGTCTCGATTGGCGACGTTATCGGCGCCGTGGGTGGCGCCCCATTATCAGCGGACGAAGAAGCAGCAGCGATCGAATCAGGATTCGAACCACCGCAATAAGGCCGACAACACAAAGACCGAAAAGGCTCCCCCCAACCACCTATTGCCTCCTATCCAACCTAATGAATGGCGGGCCCATCATCCGGGCCCGCCATTTTTCTTGCGCCGGATCGAAGTGCTCAGCGCGGCCAGCCGGCTGCCTCCGGTTACGGTTCGACAGGCGCAACGCAGGCGAGTTCGAGCTGGAGCCGGATCGGCGGTCGCCAAAGCGATCGGCCGGTGACGAGGCAATCGTCGGGGCTGATGTCCAGCGGCGTTTCCGTATGGGGCAGTTCGCTGGCGCTCCATACCCCGCGGGCCGGTCCGTTGAGCGCCTCCGTCGTCGTGCCGGGATCCAGGTTGGGCTCTGATCGGTCCGGATCGGTCGCGCTCACAGAAACCGGAAAGCCGCTGATGTTGGTCACCCGCACCACGCCGATCCGATCGGACGCACGCACCGGGTTGTCAGGCAAGGTTTCCAGATCGACGCTCAATGTGTCTCCGCGCGAGTTGCAGGTGGTCGAGGCGTATTCAATGATCACCGGCGTCGTCCGTTCCGTGTCGACCACATTCACGACTTCAGAGTCCTCGTTGTACTCGCGCGGCGCGTTGCGCCAGAAGGCGGCTATGAATCGGGTGGTTTCGGTGACGGTGACGTCGCGCCTGCCCGATATGTTGGTATCGAACCCAATCGGCGGCGCGATCGTCACCGAAGGAACTGGCGTCACTGAAGTGAATGTGTCGGGCCAGCATCCGCCCCCGTAATCCACCTCTTCCGGATCAACGCCCTCGAGAATACACAGCCCGTCACGGCACCTTCCCCCGGTCGGACAGTCCGAGAGCCTCTCGCAAGTCCGCCTCGGCGTGAAACCGCCATCCGCAACATCGCAAAATGACCGATCTCTCGGAAGATCCGTCCGGTTCCAGGACAGTCTGACGGTTTCGCCGGCACAGACATAGTTGGGTTCCACCTCCAGGGCCTCATCCGGCAGGCGCGGATCGCCCCCGCCCGACGCGCAGGCCGCCACGAGAAATGCCAAAACGAGCGTGAGTCCATTGGTCCGGATCATGACACCCTCCGATTTATCGGGTCCGAAGGAAGTTTACGTCATGATTGTGGCCGCGATGGCACGGCCGATTCAGTGACCGAGGTCACTCCGCGACAGACGTTGGGGACCTCTGCAACGCGCTGTCCGGCACGGTCCCGGCGAAGGCGGTCGGCTGGTCAGCCCCTATGATAGCCGGTGCTCGGCGCGGCGACTTGGTCCCGCGCATCACAGGCAGCGGCTTCTTCTTCGGCCGCGCGAAGATAGTCCTCAAGGGTCTGTCCGGGCTCGGCCTGGAACACCTCGTCCAGCACGATTAAGCGTTCGATCCGGTCGAGGCGAAAATCCCGGAAACCCTGGCGCAGCTCGCACCAGGCCCCCAGCGTCCATGTGGAACCCCAGAAGAACAGGCCCAGCGGCCACAGCGTCCGGCTTGTCGCGGCCCCGTTTCGGTCGCTGTATCCCACCCGGACCTTGTGGTTGTCGTGGATCGCGCGCCGCAGGGTGGAAAGCTGGACCGCGGCGCGGTCGCTTGCAGGCAGCTTCGGCGCGAACAGCATCGCGTCGGAGACCCGCGCGCGCAGCGGGTCCGGCAAGGCCACCTCGATCTTGCCAAGCGCGTCCTGCGCCGCCTTGGCCAGGGCGGGATCGGACCAGCTGCGCACGATCCGCGCACCCAGCACCAGCGCCTCGATCTCCTCGTGCGTGAACATCAGGGGCGGCAGGTCGTAGCCGGGCGCCATCGCATAACCGACGCCGGCTTCGCCGTCGATCGGCACGCCCGACAGGACAAGGTCGCGGATTTCGCGGTAGACCGTGCGTTCCGAGACCTCCAGCGCCTCGGCCAGCGTCGCCGCGGTGACGGCGCGCCGGCCGCGCTGGCGCAGGATTTGGACGATCTGAAACAGTCGGTCAGCCCGACGCATGGCTTATCGCTCCCTCGTCAACAGCATCACCGGCGGGACCACCGCGCGCACGTGCCACGTTCCTTCAACCGGCATCGACCGTATCACGGTCCGTTCGGCGACGCGTTTCAGGTTTCGCAGCATCGCCATGCGCAAAGCGCCGAACTGCCGCCGCATGGCGGGCCTCCGCAACAACCTCCCAAGCGCACCGCCCGACGGATAATACGTCCGAAGCCACAACACTGTCTTCCCCTGTTCGGTTGCCTCCAGTTCGAAGGAGAACGCCAGGCCGGAAAGGAAACGGGTCAGCGGGCCGGCCTCGGGTTCCAGCAGATAGACCAGCCGGGTGTCGGCAACGGCTGCCATGCAGCGACCGGTCACACGGCCGTTGCGGCGCCCCAGGGCAATCTTCCACGACCGACCGGCACCGGGCCGCACGGTTCCACCGTGCACGGGCGGCTTGTCGCGGAAGACGGGAGACCAGCGCGGCAGCGGCGGCACAGTGGTCAGGCTGCGCCAGAGTTCGGCAGGGCTGCACGCCACGACGATGCGGTCCTCCGCCATCGGCACGGGCGCGGTCGGGGCGGCACCGGAAACGGAATCCAGGGGCATTGATGCATTCCTTCGCTGGGGCGGCGGCAGTGCGTGAGTGCACCGTCGATCCGACAAAACGCAGTCTACACACCCCCTGCTGACACCCTCCTGTCAGGAGAGGTGTTCCTGTTTCGTTTTTCATTCGAACGACCGGATTTCCGCGGCATGACCCAGGTCAAAGACCCCGCTTCGGCAGCCCGGCTACGGTCCGCGCTGGAAAGGAAGCGTCGCCCATGACCGTGAAAATCAACGACCTGATGGCAACCGCCGTGATCACCGCAGAGCCGCACCACAGCGTCGACCACGTGCGCCGCCTGATGGAGCGCAACCGCATCCACGCCGTCCCGGTCGTCGGACCGGCAGGCGAACCGGTGGGTTTCGTCTCTTCCGCAGACCTGGTCGCCGACCACAAGGGCGGCACGCCGATCAAGAACGTCATGTCCTACGGGGTGCACACCGTGCCGGCCTACAATGACGTGCATATCGCGGCGCGGATCATGCGCAACAAGCGAATCCACCATGTGGTGGTGACCCACGAGAAGAAGGTCGTCGGCATCATCAGTTCATTCGACCTCTTGAAGCTGGTCGAAGAGCACCGCTACGTCGCCAAGGCCGCGGGCCGGACGCCGCGGCGCAAGTCAAAGGCCGGGGCCTGAGCCGGGCCCCACCGCGTCATCCCTCGCCCGGCGGCGGCACCGCGCCCGCACCGCCAACCCACTGGAACCCTGCTTAATAGTAAGGGTGTCTGGAAGCCTGCAGCATCGCGCGTTGGGCAGCCTGCAGCGCGCCAGCGCCGGATCCGCTCTGCAACTCTTCATAGAACCGCCCCATCAGCGCCGCGGCGGCATCATCGGCCACGGGCCACAGGCTGACCGTCACGGCGGCGGCGCCGGCGCGCAGAAACCCTTCGCTCAGCCCCGCCAGGCCGGCTTCGCCGATGCCATCCGGACCAACGTGACAACGGCTGAGGACAGCCAGGCGGACATCCAACCTGATGGCGTAGATCTCCGCCAACGTCACGCGCCCGTCGTTTTCCGCATCCGACGCCAGCATCAGGGCAGGGTCCCTGTCGCAGCGCCCCGCCAGGTGCAGGTGGGTCGCAGTGGCGCCCGTGTTCTTCAACAGTGTCTCCGTTGCACCCCGGCCGAGCGCCAGGACGGCGTCAGGCCAGGCCCGGCCGATCGCCGCGGTTTCCGACGGCGCACCGGGCTGTTCCGGCGACGGCTGGCCCGGTTCCGGCGGGTCCAATAACAGCAGGCGCCGATTGGCCGGAAAGACCGGACCCACAGCCGCCGTCAGAAGCTGGGCCGACGGCAACAGCCGCAGCGCCTGCCTGTCGACCAGGAAACCGGTTTCGTCACGCAGGGCAGCAAACGGCAACCGGGCCAGCGGACCATGCGGCACGATGACCAGGCGTCGCGCCGCCAGCGCCGCATCGAACGGCTGCACCAGTCCTTTGTGCAGACGGCGCACCGCGCTGACATAGGCCCGCCGACGCGGATTTCGGATCGAGCGCAGGAATCCGGCCACCAGTGCGTCCAGATCCTCGCCATCCAACGCCCGGGCCGACAGCGTATCGCGGGTCATGGCAAATCCGAAAAGGCGGTCGCCGTGCTGGAAATAGGCCAGCAGCGTCTCGTCGGCACCGAGCTTCGCCTGGATCTCCTGGACGGAAAGCGTCTGGACGGACACCAAACCGGCAAGGCCCGGCGCCGCGCGGCGCACCGACCCCCTGAATTCGGCCGCCTCGCCGGCCTGGACCTTCAGCACGGGGTTTTCGCGCCGGGCCAGGATCGCGGCGCGTTCCTCGTGCCTGGCCTGCCGCACCAGCGTCTCCTCGATGCCGGGCGGCGCCAATGCGAAACGCATGATCGACGCCAGCCGATCGACCAGGGCGCGGCCACGGGCGCGCTCGGCATAGGCAAAGGTGGCCGCCGGCCGTCCGATGGCGATCTCGGATGCGATCATGTCGGCATAAAGCGCCTGCCGGTCGTCCCAGGCACCCAGCTTGCCGGCCCCGGTGATCAGGGTGGAGCGCGATGCCTCGAATACCTCGATCGCCACCTCGAAGGAGGCGACCGCTCCTTCGTGGGCGCCTTCGGCCGCCGCGACCCGGCCGCGGTCGCGCATAACCCGGGCATAGATGGCGGGATGGCCCTTCAGGCGGTCGTCGCCCAGCAGTTCGTCAAGGCCGTCCCGGGCGATGTCCTGGCGGCCGGTTTCAAGCGCACTGCGCAGGCGCATGAATTCGTGCTCCAGCTCCATCACATAGCGCGGATCCAGCGGGCGGAGGCCGGACGATTCGGGCAGAAGCTGTCCGGCCTGCGGGTCGACGACGTCGATCTCGATCATCGACCGATAGGCCGCGCCGCCGATGCCCATGTCCGGCCCGCGGTTCAGCGCCTGGTAGGCCTGTTCGTAATCGCCCAGCGCAAAATGGCCGATCGCCTTCCAGCGCCGCCACAAGGCGGCGTGTCCAGGCGCACCCAGCGCCGGGTCGAAGGCGTCGATTTCGGCAAGATAGGCGCGCGCCAGGTCGCGGTCGCCGCGGCGTGCCGCGACGGCGGTCGCAATTCCCAGCGGCCGCAGTCTGAAATGTGCGAAGGGCTGGTTCGGATCGCCGTAATCGGCGCGCGACATCAGCTTCAACAGCCAGTCCGCCGCCTCCGCCTCGATCACGTAGTTCGGGTCGTCGTCGGCTGCCCGCGCCGCGGCCAGGGCCGCCGCCTCCGCCCCCACGAGATCTCCCCGGTCAAGCAACGCCTCGGCGCGCAACTCCTCCAGCCGCACCACCGTCGCCGACCGGTTCCACTCCCGCCCGCCGAAACCGCTTTCGCTCAGCGTGCCGTCGCCGACACGCTCGGTCAGAAGGTCAAAGCAGGTATCGAACCGCCGTCGGTCGCGAACGGTCACCAGGGCCGCGCAACGGCGGTAGATCTCCCACGGTTCCAAGTCGGACAGTCTTGCGGCGTAACCGGCGGGACCCTGCGCGGCGGCGACATCCGGCGCCGCCACCGGCTGGACGTCCGCCGCGGTGGCGGACGGCGCCGTCCCGCCATCCTTCGCGATCGCCGGCGCCTCGGGATCGGATGGGCCGATATCGATCTTCAGCGCCGTCTCGCAGCCGGCAAGCGCCGTGACCAGAAAAATGCAGGCCACACCCAGCGCCACGCCGCGCCGCATCCATCCCGTCATCCGGCCCATCGGTCTGTTGGTGGTGCCAAGAACGCCGCCGTCGCGCCCGTGCCGCCAAGGAGCCTGCGGCAGGCTAGCGCAGACTTCCGAGGTTGGCGATCAGGGCGGTGTTGGATTTGCGGATCGCCCGGGCAATCTTGTGCGCCAGGTCGTCGTCGGCCGGGCAGCACTCCTTTGTGACCTTCGCGTGTCGTTCCTCGGTTTCGCGGACCCGCTCGACCAGTTCATGCTCGATCAGCCGGCGCACCTGACGAAAGCTCTCCTCGGACGGCGCCACTTCCAGGATCTCGAAAATGGTTTCCGTCATTTCCGTCGCCTGCGCGTTGATTTCCATTGTCCAGATCTCCCGCTTTGCTTTTGGTTTCCGGGCACTGTGACATCTCCGTCCGCGCCACGTCGAAGGGCCTACTGTGCAGACAAGACCCGGTCAGGGGCAAGTGCCCTGGCACCGCCCCCGCGGGCCGACATCCCCGCCGGTCAATCCGCACCTGCCATGACGATGCACTTCCGGCGCAAACGATCGGCCAAAAACGGCTCAACATCGCGCATATACCGGGCCATACGGTCGGTTCCCAGATGGGTGTCGATCGCGGCGTCGTCCGCATAGACCTCGTACAGGTGCACCGTGTCGTCGTCGTCCGGAACCAGGATGTCAAACCGAAGACAGCCGGGCTCCTGGGCCAGGCATGTCGCGGCGTGCTCGCGGACGCGCGCCAGGAAATCCGGGCGCTTGCCCGGCACGCAAGTCAAGGTGACCAGAAGGCAGACCGGATGATCGGAACTGGACATCGTCTCTTCCCCCGCATGGGTTATCAGCCGGGCGCAGTCTATGGCACCGGGCGCGCGCCCGCACCCCCTGCCCCGGCACCGCAGGCATGCTACACTCCGCCTGCCCACCAACCGCACCGGAAGCAGGAGATGCGTACAACCCCGGGTTCCCGACGCGCCGCCCTGAAGGGCTTGCTGGCGGCTGTCGCCCTGGTGGCCCTGCCCACCACGGTCGACGTGGTGCCGGCCGAAGCGCAGCAGCGGCTGAATCCCACGCTGGTTCACGCGCGCGGCCTGGTGCAACGAGGCCGGTATCGCGAGGCCATCCCGGTGCTGCGCAAGTTCCTGCAGAAATACCAGTCGAACCTCGAGGCATGGACCCTGCTGGGCAGGTCGTATCGCGGCACCGGCAATTTCAACGCCGCCCTCAACGCCACCAACCAGGCGCTGCGGTTTTCGCCGAACCACCCGCCAGCGATCGAGAATCTCGGCATGATCTACCTTCAGGCCAACCGGATCGACGGCGCGGAGAAACAGCTTGCGCGCCTGCAGCGGGTCTGCCGGTTCGGCTGGCGCCCCCGCGACCGCCTGGAACGGGCCATCGCCCAGGCGAAGGCCCGGCGGTCAAGCACCGGATCGGGGCGCGGTTTGCTGGTACCGGGGAACTAGCCGCCGACGCTTGACCCCGCAGCCGTCCCGGCCCACCGTAGCCGCCATGACGTCCGCCGCTGACCCGCCCCGCCTGATCTCCGTCGGCCTGCCGCTGGCGGCGCTTGTCGTGGTGGTCGGGATGGGCGCCTTCGGCCTGGTCGTGGCGCTGTCCGGATCCGTGCCGTCGGCGTGGCACCTGGCCGTCAACGTCCTTTCCTTCGAGAACGGCCTGATCGAAATCGCCACGGTGGTCGTTCTTATATGGGCGCTGGTGGTGGCGCTGATCGCCGCCAGGGATGCCCTGAGCCTGTCCCGACCGCTGGTCGCCCTGTGGCTGGCGCTGCAGGCCGCCGGGCTGGTCTATTTTGCCGGCGAGGAGATCAGTTGGGGGCAATGGGTCCTGGGCTGGGAAACGCCGGACTGGTTCGCGGCCCGCAATGACCAGGGCGAGACGAACCTGCACAACATGTCCAGTTGGCTGGACCAGAAGCCGCGCATCCTGGTGTTCCTGTGGATCCTGGGCGGCGGGATCCTGGTACCGCTGTTCGAGCGGCTGCGCGATCCGCTGCTGCGGCACCGGCTGTCGTTCTGGCTGTTGCCGACAGGGCCAAGCCTGTTCGTTTCCGCCCTTGCCGTCCTGATCCGCTTCCCGGAGGATCTGGCCAACCTGTCCGGCCTCGCCGTAGACAGCCCGGCTCGGCTGGCGCTGCAGCCGGTCAACCTGACCGAGGTTCAGGAGTATCTCTTCGCGGCATTCTTTCTGATCTATCTTTCGACGCTGCGCCGCCGACTGCCGGACGCACCGATCGGTCTGCTCTGAACCCCACGAAGCCGCGACAATATTGGTTAATAAAAAATTGATCTATACTTTGTGAATTTTCATTAACCTTAACAAATAACTTATCAGAGTGGTTACTGAATCATTGATATTCATTCGAATGCCGCTATAATCTTCCATTAATACTATGTTAAGAATAAAACAAAGAGGCATGCAGGGATGCGGCAGTATGACCTATCATGACGCACTGAACGTAGAGGAAGCGCGGCGCGAGGAGATGATCCAGGGCCTGCGTGTACTTGTCCGGAACCGGCCGTTCGAACAGACCTTCGACGGCCGCGACAAGGACTGGGTGACCCAGGGGGGCGCCACGATCCCCAACGCGACGGCGCAGCTTTTGCGCAAGGCGGGCCTGGCGATGATCTCCGACGGGCGTCTTTTCGCGACCTGGGAGGCCGGGATCACGCTGCGCAAGGTCGACGAGGCCATGAGGCGCTCCAAGCGCGGCGGTCTGCGGTCCGTCGTGCTGAACCGGCGGCAGTGGTTCGTGTTCACCGATGCCTGCTGGATGCTGGAAGTAGGCGAAAGCGAAACCGAACAGCAGCGCCAGCTTGACCGCCTGGACGAAGACGAGATCACGGTGATGCAAATCATTCGGCTGGACGACGAGCCGGTGACGCTGATTTCCGATTCCGGCCTGTACAAGCTGATCCTGCGGTCCGACAAACCGGCAGCCCTGAAGGTGCAGAACATGCTGGCCCGCAAGGTCATGCCGCGCATGGCGGCGCGCCGGAAAGCCAGACGCGCCGACAATCGCGACGAGATCAGATACGCCTGAGGGTGGTGAGCCGGCGGCGGTCGTATGGACCGCCGTCCTACGAAAAGGCGGCGCGCGTGGTCACCGACGCGATATCGAAGGCAGCATCCAGGCTGCGGACCTCCACCGAAATGCCGTTCGTCGCGCCGGGCGATACGAAGCGTCCGACGATCGTGTTGCCGGACGAGGCGTAAAGGTCGACGACGGCCGCGTTTTCCGCCTCCTCCGCGCCGACCAGCCCGTTGATCTTGACCCGCAGTTTGCCGGCATCGATCGCGTCCTTGGCGTTTGTGTAGCCAAGCGAGTTGATGTTGTCGAAACTCAGCGTGACCTGCTGGAAGCTGACGCCGTCCTCGGTCTGGAAGGTGTAGTCCTGGATCCGCTCGGTCGTGCCCTCGATTCGGTCGACAGCGTCGCCGTTCGAGGTCAGCGAGACGGTCTGGAAGCTGCCGCGTTCGTCGTAGGTTGAATCCGCGCCCGGATCGCTCAGACCGATCAGGCTGAGATAGTCCAGCGTCTTGCCGCTGGCAGCCGTGTAGGTGTAGTTCGCAAGATCGGCATAGGCGATCACGATGTCGTTTCCGACCGTCGTGCCGACGCCGTCCTTCAGCACCCCGCCCGGATCGCCCAGGCCCTGCCCTTGCAGACGCACCGCCACATCCGTGATGGCACGTGCCGGGGTGTCGATCAGAAGATCGGCCAGCGAAACGCTGGCGCCGCTTTCCAGCCCGACCCGCTGGGAAACCTGGGTGGTCAGGTCGGTGCCAGTGGGAACGGCCGCATAGGTCGCGCCGAAGGCCTCGGTTTCGGTCGGCCGCTGGGCGTAGTCCGGAAAGGCGGCGGACAGGGTCGCCGTCGCCTGGACGACCGTCTCCTCGGTTTCCAGAGTCAGAACCGTCGCCTGCAGGCCGGTCGCAACGGACTCAAGGCTATCGGCCGCGGTGTTGCGGAAGTCAGGCACGAAACTTCCGCCGGACTGCAACGTCTCGAACAGCGACTCCGTCACCTTGCGGTTCAGCGTGCTGGTGTCGGTTTCCTGGATCGGCCCCGACAGATTGAACGAGGCCAGGATCAGCACGTTGTCCATGCTGAGCGCGATCGGCCGGGTGAACAGAGTGGGCTTGTCGGAGCTGAATCCCAGAAGCTGGGTCGGCGCCGCTTTGGGGTTGAACGGGTCGGCAAAGCCCGCCGGAGCGACAGCCGCGGATTGTAGACCGCGCGGCAGCGCAGAGGCCGGGTTCACCGCCTGGAACAGGATCGACAGTGCTGAGGTCATCAACGCCCAACCGACGCCTGCCACCGTTCTGGGGGCTGCCGGCCCAAACGCCGCTTCTGCGGGGATCGTCCTCTCTCTCGCCGGAGAGAATAACACAACCGGCAGTGAAATTCGAGCCGCTTCTTGGTTAAGCTGTTGTTAACTATACCAAAAAAGAGTACGACCCTGCACGGGGTTACGGAACGGCCGGCCTTCGTCGCGGGCCGCCTGCCATTCTTTTTTCAGCCGGAAATACCATTTCGCCTGGGTATCCGCGTCGTCGATCAGCATCAGGGCGGGGTCGTATTTCAGGCCCTCCTGCTGCTTGATCACCATCTGGCGATCCTGGTCCAGAAACCGCTGCACAAACGGCCGCAGCACCGGCCTAGCCAGGGTCAGCCAGGGCGACGTCCAGTAGATGGTCTGGGTGACCTCGGTTTCGTCGGCGCTGACGGGCGTCACCGCGGTCAGTCCGACGACGGTGTGGCGACCGGCCTTGATATGTTCGACTCGCACGCCGGGCAGGCGGAAGGAAATCTCGGTGGTGATTTCTCCGCCCAGGATCTTGTAGCCGGCCGAGTTGCGGCTGGGCGCGTGGCGGACCATCTTGAAACCCATGTCCGCGGCGGCGAACTCCTTGGCCTTCTTGTGGATTGATTTTTTCGGCCGCCACCACCAGGACCGGTGCACGAACGGACCGTGCGCCGGGTCCATCAGGCCGATCACCGCATGGTCCACGGCGCACGGGAAGCGTTGGGATTCGATCAGCTTGCCGGTCGCCTCGCCGATCTCCGGCATGACGGGGGGATCGCCGATGCGGTCGGCATCGGCTTTCTCATCGCCGAACCAGATCCACACATTGCCCTGCACCTCGCGCGCGGGATAGCGGCGGACGGTAATGCGGCCGACCGGGAAGTCCTGCTCCTCCACCACCGAAGGAATGGCGGTGCAGGTGCCGCCGGTGTCGAAGCGCCAGCCGTGATAGGCACATTCCACCTCCGCCCCGTCGAACCGGCCCTCGCTCAGCGGGATTCCCCGGTGCGGACAGATGTCCCGCAGCGCGAACACCCGACCGGCCCGGTCGCGGCCGATCAGCAGCGGCTCGCCCAACAGCACCTTGTGCACCATGCGCCCGGGCTTCAGCCCCCGGCCCGGCAGGGCGAAGTACCAGAGGTCGGTTAGGAACATTGGGACGAAGTCCGGAACGGCGGCAGCATATAACAAGAACTGACGGTGCTGGAGACACCGCGTGAACCGGCAGCCACCTGCTTCGAGACGCGTCGCTGCGCGACGCTCCTCAGCATGAGGGGTTTCGGTGCATTCTGTCGCAGACAAACCCTCACCCTGAGGAGCGCCCGAAGGGCGCGTCTCGAAGGGCGTGGCTGAATCCTGTACGGCCCTTCACCTCTCGTGGCGAGGTCATTTGCCAAGACGGCAAAAGTCGAGCAAGCACACATCGCCCGCTTACTCGGCCCGCAGCGTGCCCACACGCTCCAGGCTTGCCGGCATCGCCTGGCCGTAGCTTTCCGTCACCAGGGCGACGATCCGCGCCACCTCGTCCCGGCCCAGCTCGTCCATCAGGGCGCAGGGCGGATTGCCGAAGCGCAGGGCATTGGCAGCCCCCATGTCGATATCGGCGGGCGAGGCGACCTGTTCGTCCAGTTCCTGCAGGACCGGGAAAAAGGCCGCGGCGCGCAGCCGGTCGGCAATGACGGCATCCGTGTCCGCATCGCCGCCCGCGTCGTCGTCGATCTCGAACTCGTAGTCGGTGTCGCCGCGGTCCGCCAGCGTGCGGGCAAGGTCGTAGAACGGCCCGTGCGGGGCCAGGTGGGTTTGCGCGTGATACATGATGCGCGGCTTGACCAGGTTGGTGACCAGGAACGGACCGGCCGCGACGCCCAGGCAGCCCTGGGCCACCCGGTCGATCTGGGCTGCCGTGCCGACGCCCTCGTCCAACAGGCGCACGGCCTCGTTGGCATAGGGGACGAAGAAACGGTTCAGCGCGAAGCCGTAGCTGTCGGCGCAGGCCAGCGGCTTCTTGCCGGTGGCCCGGCAAAACTCCAGCGCCCGTTCGAACAGGGCCGGGTCGGTCTTCTCGCCCCGCACGACCTCGACGATCGGATTGATCGCCGCGGGATTGAAATAATGCAGTCCCAGGAACCGGCGCGGGTCTTTGAATCCTTCGGCCAGTTCCGAGACCTTCAGGCACGAGGTATTGGTGGCGACCACCGCCGCGTCGGACACGATCGGATTCAGGCGTCCGTAGAGCTCGGCCTTGATGCCCGCCTCCTCGAACACCGCCTCGATCACCAGGTCGCAGTCGGCCATCGCCTCCAGCGCGGTCCCGCCGGAAAGCCGCGCCTTGGCGGCCGCGGCGGCGGCCTCTTCCATGCGCCCTTTCTCGACGTTGCGGGCGTAGAACTTACCCGCGCCGGCAACCGCCCGGTCGACGGCTTCCTGGGTCTGGTCGACCAGCGCCACCGTGACACCTTCCGCCGCCAGGCTGGTCGCGATCCCGGCGCCCATGGTGCCGGCACCGATGATTCCCACAGTTTCGAATGTCATGAATGTCCCCTGTTGAATGTCCGCCGGCACGATGTCGGTTCCGCCGTCAGCGTCACGCGGCGGTTTGCCGTCATTGGCCCGGCAGGCGCCCGGCCTATGCGGGCCGAAGCCGGCGGCAATTTAGTCACGCGCCGCCCCGTTGTCGAGCGGCGCGCCAAGCGGAATTCGGGCCCGAAATAACCGCGACAGGGAATAAAAAACGTCATCAATTGGTCGTGCACGCATGTTGTATTCTTGTTTGCGCGAACGATAATTGTTCCTGACCGGCAGGGGACCGGAACGGACATCATTGGGAGGAGCAGAGGCAATGGACCGGAACGACATCGATCCGCGGATCTTCGAACTGTACGACGAGTATTGTCACGGCCGGATCGACCGGCGCGCCTTCTTTACCCGCGCGGCCGCGGTCGGGGTGGGCGGCGTCTCGGCGGTCGCCATGGCCAGCGCGCTGATGCCGCGTTACGCCGAAGCCCAGACGATTTCGTTCACGGACGAACGCATCAAGGCGCGTTATGTGGACTACCCCTCGCCTGGTGGAAGCTCGGGCACAATGCGCGGCTACCTTGTCCAGCCTGCGGGCGACGGACCGTTCCCGACGATCCTGGTCATTCACGAGAACCGCGGGCTCAATCCTTATATCGAGGACGTTGCGCGGCGCGCAGCGGTGGAGGGGTTCCTGGCCCTGGCACCCGACGGCCTGGCGCCGATCGGCGGCTATCCCGGCAACGACGACGACGGCCGGGCCATGCAAAAGACGCTGGACCAGGGAAAGCTGCGCCAGGACTTCCTCAACAGCGCGAAATTCCTGAAGTCCCATGCCCTTTCCAACGGCAAGCTGGGCGCCACCGGTTTCTGCTGGGGCGGCGGCACCACAAACTTCCTGGCGGTGAACTTGGGCGCGGACCTGGATGCCGGCGTGCCGTTCTACGGCCGCGCCGCGGATGCCGCCGACGTGCCGAAGATTTCCGCGCCGTTGCTGATCCACTACGCGGAGGACGACAAACGCGTCAATGCGATGCGGCCCGACTTCGAGGCAGCCTTGAAGGCGAACAACAAGGAATACGAGATGTTCACCTATCCGGGCACGCGGCACGGGTTCCACAACAATTCGACCGCGCGGTATAACGAAGCGGCCGCGAATCAGGCCTGGGAACGCACGATCGCGCATTTCAAGAAACATCTGGCCTCGTAAGAATCGGACCATGGCGATCAAGCGACTTGTCGCGCTGGTCGGGCTTGTCGCGGCCCTGGCGGTTTCACCCGCCGCGGCCCAGGACACCAAACGCGCGATCACCCAGATCTCCGGCGATCTCTACCGGTTCCAGAACAACTTCCACTTCTCGGTCTTTCTGGTGACCGACGAGGGAATTCTCGTCACCGATCCGATCAACGCGGATGCCGCGGCCTGGCTCAAGGCCGAGTTGAAGAAGCGGTTCGACAAGCCGGTGCGCTACCTGGTCTACAGCCACGACCATGCGGACCACAGTTCGGGCGGCGAGGTCTTCGCGGATTCCGCGATCGTCGTCGGCCACGAGAACACCCGGAGCGCAATGGTCGAGGAGAACCGGCCCACCGCCCCGCCGACGCTCACCTTTTCGGACCGGATGAGCATCACGCTGGGCGGCAAGGTGGTCGAGCTGATCTATGTGGGCCGCAATCACAGCGACAATTCGATCGTCATGCACTTTCCGGAAGAACGTGCGCTGTTTGCGGTGGATTTCATCCCGATCAAGACCCTGGGCTATCGGAACCTGGGCGACTCCTACCACCCGGACTGGATCGAATCCCTGAAAAGGGTCGAGGCGATGGATTTCGACATTCTGTTGCCGGGCCACGGTCCGGTCGGCGAGAAGGCGCACGTCGCCCTGTTCCGGGAATATATGGAGAACCTCTATGCCGCGGTCCTGGCCGCGGCCCGCGACGGCCAGTCGCTGGATCAGATGAAAACGTCGATCAGGCTCGACAAATACAAGGACTGGGGCCAGCACGACAATTGGCTGCCCATGAACATCGAAGGCGTCTATCAGCGTATCGCTCTGCAGCGGCGCGGCAACTAGGGCCGGGAATAAACCGACCCGGAAAGGCGTCTCTTCTTGAACAGCGGCGATCGCAGAGCGAGCGCCGGCTGGCAGACAGGCGCCCGTCGCGTCGATTTGATCGGAAAGGCGGCCGACAGCGTATTACGTAACTGGAAGCGCGATACGATCGTCGACCGCACATGCAGACACCGGGAGGCTCTGTCATGAACGTCACCACATTTTCCGCAGCCACCCACAGGTGGGTTCTGACCCTGGCTTTGATGCTGTTGCTGTTGAGCAGCACCGCCGCACTGGCCGCCGGCAGCGACAGCGGCGGTTCGTCCGGTGCCAGGAACCTTGCGCTGCGCGAGGCGCAGGCCCTGATCGCCAAGGAAGACTATGCCCAGGCGCTGGCCAAGCTGGAAACGGTGGTCGCCACCGACCAGGACAATGCGGATGCCTGGAACCTGATCGGGTTCAGCCACCGGGCGATGAAAAACTACGACCGGGCGCTGGACGGCTATTCCAAGGCGCTGGCCATCAAGCCGCGCCACACCGGTGCGATCGAGTATCTGGGCGAGCTTTATCTGGCGCTGGGCGACCTGGAGCAGGCGGAACAGCAGCTGGCGAAACTGGACGATATCTGCTTCTTCGGCTGCGACGACTACGACTCGCTGAAACAGAGCATCGCCCAGTACAAGGCCGCCAAGGGAATGTGACGTTTACGCCTCCGCGCCCAACGCGGAGGCATCGGATGCTGACAGGATCCGCATCGTCTCGGCGCGGCCGCGCACGGTGATCTCGCGGCTGTCCAGGCCGTCCGTGTCCAATCCGGCCAGCCGGGCCACCGCGTCCGACAGCACGAGCTGCACGCCCAGTTCCTTCGTCATCCCCTCCAGCCGGCTTGCCGTGTTGACGGTGTCCCCGACGGCGGTGACCTGGGTCGCCTGGGCATAGCCCATTTCGCCGACAATGGCCGGGCCGGTGTGGATGCCGATGCCGATCCGCAGCGGTTCGGGCAGGTCGTCCGCAAGCGCGTTGTTGAGCTGCTTCAGTTTCTCCGACATGCCGCGCGCGGCGTCGACGGCCTGGCGACAGCCTGTCGCGGCATCGCGGCCGATTCCGAACAGGGCCATCACGCCGTCACCGATGAACTTGTCCAGGTGCCCGCCGGACTCCTCGATGGCGTGTCCCATGGAATCGAAATACCGGTTCAGCAGGAACACCACGTCGTAGGGCAGCTTCTGTTCGGACATCTTGGTGAAGCCGCGGATGTCGGCGAACAGGATGGCGATTTCCATTTCCTGCCCCTTCAGGTAGCCGGGCTTGGAATGGCCTTCCCGGGCGCCGGCAGTGGACGGCAGCAGCGGCGAGATTTCGTAGTCGCCGCGGGGCGGCACGGTCTGGCAGGCCAGCCGCACGTCGTCCGCCGCATTGACCCGCTCCAGCACCTTGCGCTCGTCGTCGTCGACGGGCGGCAGCAGGTCCAGGCCCTTGCGGACCCTGACCCGGCAGGTGGAACACCGGCCCCGGCCGCCGCACACCTCCGCATGGGGAATGCCGTAGGCGCGGCTGGCCTCCAACAGCGTCATCCCGGCCGGAAAGGTCACGGTCGCGCCGTTCTCGTAGACCAGGCGAACGATGCCGTGGCGCTTTTCCCAGACGCCGCGCACGACGCGCAATGCCAAGGTGACCGCGATTGCCGCCAGAACGAAAATGATGATCGCGTCGGTGACGGTCAGAAGCTGCTGGTATTGTTCCAGCGACGGAGTTTGCGCTGCCCTGAGGACGGCATCGATCCAGGCGGGATCCGCGGCGCGCTGCAACACCTCCTTGCCGCCCTGAAGGAACCCCGACAGCGCCAGGATCGGCACCAGGATCGCGCCGGCGAACAGCGCAAGGCGCAAGCGTCCCCAATAGGGTTTCAGCCTCAGCCAGTAGAAGATGCCGATGCAGCCGTGTCCCCAGGCCCCCAGCATCACGATGATCTGCTGGACGCCGTAGCGCGGCTCCAGCACCCAATAGACCAGCATGACCGAGGTGTAGGAGGGCAGCGCGTCGAACGCCATGAAGGCGCCGCGCGTGCCCGCCACGTGGATCGCCAACAGCAGGGGGATCGCCAGGCCGACCACCAGCTGGGTCGCCTCGCCGGCCGGCATACGCAGACTGCAGCGGCGGTAGAGCGCCACCAGCGCCAGGGCGAAATGCACCAGCAGCGCCCCGTACAACACGACCTGCCCCACCGGGTTGGCCCAAGGGGCGTAAAGCACGACGCGCGCGGCATCCATGGCGGCAAGCGAAATCTGCCCGGCCATGGCGTTCATCAGATGCATGGTGACGAAGGTGAAGAGGATCAGGCCGGAGGTCAGACGGGCCTTGCGAATCACGGCGGGCAACTCCCGAATGTCTGTGGCGGCGCGGCCGCCAGACTATCACAGCTTCAGGTCGTGACCATCGCGCCCGGCGCGACGGCGAGCCCGCGCAACAGCGCATCGACGTCCATCGGGCGCTTGCCCTGGCGCTGCACCACCAGCGGCCTGAGGGCGCCGCCGCCGCAGGCGATCGTCAGCCGGTCGTCCAGCACGGTGCCCGGCCGGCCCTCGTCGGGCGCGGTCTCGGCCTCCAGCACCTTGAAGCGCTCGCCGTCCAGCGCGAACCAGGCGCCCGGCCAGGGCGCAAAGGCCCGGACCTGGCGCTCCAGCGTTTCGGCATCGCGGCTGAAATCGAGCTGGGCTTCCGCCTTGTCCAGCTTGGCGGCATAGGTGGCGCCCGTCTCCGGCTGCGGCACCGCGTCCAGCGTGCCGGCACCGAGCCGTTCCAGCGCGTCAACGATCAGCCGCGCGCCCAGCGCCGCCAGCGCGTCGTGCAGGCTCTCGCCGGTGGTCCGCGCCTCGATGGCCACCTCTTCCCGCAGCAGCACCGGCCCGGTGTCCAGGCCTTCGTCCATCTGCATGATGGTGACGCCGGTTTTGTCGTCGCCCGCCAGGATCGCCCGCTGGATCGGCGCGGCGCCGCGCCAGCGCGGCAACAGCGAGGCGTGCACGTTGATGCAGCCGTGCCGGGGCGTGGCTAGAACCGGCTTCGGCAGGATCAGCCCGTAGGCGGCGACGACCGCGACATCCAGGTCCAGCGCCGCGAAGGCGCTTTGTTCTTCCGGGGATTTGAGGCTGGCCGGCGTCCGCACCGTCAACCCGGCCGCGGCGGCAGCGCGGTGAACCGGGCATGGCCTGTCCTTCTGGCCGCGGCCCGCCGGGCGCGGCGGCTGGCAATAGACGCAGGCCACCTCGTGGCCGGCCTCGATCAGGGCCGTCAGGATGGGGACCGAGAAATCGGGCGACCCCATGAAGGCGATGCGCAGGGTCGAGGTCATGGCAGCGATGCCGGCTTAGAGGATATGTTCGCGCTGTTCGCTCTTCTTGAGCTTCTTCAGCTTGCGCAGGATCATGCTCCGCTTCAGGGAACTGAGGTGGTCGACGAACAAGATCCCGTCCAGATGGTCCATCTCGTGCTGGATGCAGGTCGACAGCAGGCCGTCGGCTTCGAGTTCCTGGGGCTTGCCGTCGCGGTCGACATAACCGACCCGGATCTCCGCCGGGCGCTCCACCTCGGCGTAGTGCTCCGGCAGCGACAGGCAGCCCTCGTCATAGAGATGGCCCTCGTCCGAGGCCCACAGAATCTCGGGATTGACCAGGCAATGGGGCGCCGGCGGCTCCTCGCCCCGGGCCACATCGACCACCAGCAGGCGTTTGGTCACGCCGACCTGGGGCGCCGCCAGGCCGATGCCAGGCGCCTCGTACATCGTCTCCAGCATGTCGTCCATCAGTTTAACCAGATCCTGGTTCACGTCCTCGACGGGGTCGCAGGTGACCTTGAGAACCGGGTCAGGCGCGATGATGATCGGCAGCTTTGCCATGGGTCGGTTTCCACTGGTGTTACGCGGAAGGAGAGGTAGGGCCTGCAGGCCCGGAGGTCAAGGTGCCGGCACTGGCGGGCCCGGCGCTGGCAAATCCGCCCGAATCGGGCCATATGAAGGGTCATGGAAACAATCGTCCTTGCCGCCGCCGCCGTCGTCCTGGTGACGCTGATCGTCGGGTTCGTGGCGCTGCGCCTGGCCAGGCCCCGCGGCGACACCCTGGAACAGCTGGCCCGCGCCCAGGCCGACCTGGGCGCCCAGCTCAAGCATCTGTCCGACCAGAACGTCACCGCGATCTGCCAGATTTCCGAACGCCTGCAACAGCAGGAACGCGACCTGACCAAGAACCTGGACGCGCGGCTGGCCGAGGTGACCCGCCGGGTGGGCGAGACCCTGCAGAAGCAGACGGCGGAAAGCGCCGCCACCATGGGCGACCTGAAGGAACGGCTGGGCACCATCAAGGCCGCCCAGGACAACATTGCCAAGCTGTCGCAGCAGGTGGTGAGCCTGCAGGACGTGCTGACCAACAAGCAGGCGCGCGGCGCCTTCGGGGAAACCCAGCTGATGGACCTGGTGCAGGCGGCGCTGCCGCCCAGCGCCTACGGGTTCCAGCAGAAGCTGAGCAACGGCAAGATGGCCGACTGCCTGCTGAAGCTGCCCAAGCCGCCGGGCCCGATCGCGGTGGACGCAAAGTTCCCGCTGGAAAGCTATAACGCGCTGCGCGCCGCCCGCGACGACGACGCGCGTACGGCCGCGCGCCGGGCATTTTCCGCCGACGTCCTGAAGCACGTCAAGGACATCGCCGAGAAATACATCATCCCCGGCGAGACGGCGGACTCGGCGCTGATGTTCGTGCCGTCCGAGGCGGTGTTCGCCGAAATCCACGCCGAGCTGATGGGCGTGGTGGAACAGTCGCACAGGGCCCGGGTTTATATCGTCTCGCCGACAACGATGATGGCGACCCTGCACACCATCCGCGCGGTGCTGCGCGACGCCCAGATGAAGGAGCAGGCCGGCGTCATCCAGAAGGAAGTCCAGCTGCTGGGCGAGGACGTGGGCCGGCTGGACAGACGCGTCGACGCGCTGCAGCGGCATTTCCACCAGGCCGAAGAAGACGTGCGCCAGATCCGCACCTCGGCCGAAAAGATCGCCAAACGCTCCGACCGGATCGCCGAGGTGGACCTCGGCGAAGGCGAGACCGTCGAGGCGCTGGAGCCCGCCGCCCCGGCCAAGCCGGAGGCGCCGCTGTTCGCGGCCACGCCTGAGACGAAGAAAGAGCCGTCGGAGACAGTTTAGACCGAGAGCCCCTCTCCCTGGAGGGAGAGGGGTTGGGGTGAGGGTGTTACAGGATCCGGAAGACCGTAACCCCCTCATCCGGCCCTGCGGGCCACCTTCTCCCCGCGGGGAGAAGGAAACAACACTGTCAGTCCGCCCAGCTCGGCCGTTCCGACAACCGGCCGAACCAGGCAGCAACCGCCGGCGTCGCGTCCAGCGAGATTTCGGTCACCCGGGTGACGTCGACGGAGGTGCCGACCGTGATGTCGGCGATCGAGAACCGCTCGCCCAGGATCCAGTCGCGCCCGTCGAGATGACCGTTCAGGACGCCTGCGTATTTCTCGAAATCCCGGGTATTGCTTTCGATCTTCTCCGGGTCGGGCTGCTGGTCCAGGAAGGTCGGCTTGATATAGGTCTCCAGCGCGACGCGGAAGACCGCCGGCCCCAGATGGCTGGTGTTCCAGAACATCCAGCGCAGCATCTCCGACCGCAGGGCCAGATCCTCAGGCACCAGGCCGGCTTGCGGGTGGGCCGACGCGATCTCGTAGAGGATCGCGGGCGATTCCCACAAGGTGCGTCCGTCCCATTCGACGGTCGGCACCAGGCCGTTGGGGTTTTTCGCAAGATAGTCCGGCGCCTTATGTTCCCCCTTGCCGAAATCCAAGTTCTTGACGTCGAAATCGAGACCCAGTTCCCTGGCCAGGATCCGGATGCGTTTGGCGTTGGGCGAGATCGGGTGGGAATAGAGCGTCAGCATGGCGGTCTCCCTTTTGATGCCGTCTCCTGGCACGTGGGATCGCAACCCTGCCTTTGCAATCGACAAAAAGCCCCTCTCCCTGGAGGGAGAGGGGTTGGGGTGAGGGTGTTACAGACACCCGAACCCCCTCATCCGGCCCTTCGGGCCACCTTCTCCCCCCGGGGGGAGAAGGGAACGAACTACGCAAACGTTTTTTCGTATCGATCCCGCAGCACGTTCTTCTGCACCTTGCGCATCGAGTTCCGCGGCAGGGCGTCGACGAAGAACACCCGCTTGGGCTGTTTGAAGCGGGCGAGCTTGTCGGTCAGCGTGGCGGTGACGGTTTCCTCGTCGACCTCCGCCTCGCCGCTCAGGGTGACCACGGCGGCGACCGCTTCGCCGAAATCCGGGTGCGGCACCCCAATCACCGCGCTTTCGCCGATGCCGGGGATGGCGTCGATCTGGGTTTCGACCTCCTTCGGATAGACGTTGTAGCCGCCGGAGATGATCAGGTCCTTGGCGCGGCCGACGATGGAGACGCGGCCGTCGGAGTCGATCGTCGCGACGTCGCCGGTGACGAAATAGCCGTCCGGCCTGAACTCCTCGGCGGTCTTTTCCGGCATCCGCCAATAGCCGGCGAAGACGTTGGGTCCCTTGATCTCCAGCACGCCGGGCTGGCCGTGCGGCAACTGGGTGCCGTCTTCGTCGGCAACCCGCGCGAAGACGTCGGGCAGCGGATACCCGACCGTGCCCGCCACCCGCGCCCCGTCATAGGGGTTCGACGTGATCATGCCGGCCTCGGTCATGCCGTAACGCTCCAGGATCCGATGCCCGGTGACCGTCTCGAAACGCGCAAACGTCTCCGGCAGCAGCGGCGCGGAGCCGGCGATGAACAGGCGCATGCTGGCGCACGCATCCCGCTCCAGGCCCGGCTCCTCCAGCAGGCGGGTGTAGAAGGTAGGCACCCCCATCATGACGGTCGACCGGGGCAGCAGGTCCAGCACCGTCGCGGCGTCGAAGCGGTCCAGGAAGAACACCTTCGAGCCGTTCAGCAGCGCGCAATGCAGCGCGACAAACAGGCCGTGTACGTGGAAGATCGGCAGCGCATGCAACAGCACGTCGCCCGGGACCCAGCCCCAGATCCGGTGCAGGCTGAGCGCGTTCGACGACAGGTTCGCATGGGTCAGCATCGCTCCTTTCGACCGACCGGTGGTGCCGGAGGTGTAGAGGATCGCGGCGACGTCGTCCGCGGCACAATCGGCAACCTCCTCGTCGGGCCGGGCGTCGCGCGCAGCCTCGGCCAGGCTACCGCGGCCGTCCGCGCCCAGCGTCAGGGTGTGCGGCACCTTGGCCTTTTCGATTTCGGGCATCAGCGCCCGATGCGCGTCGGGCGCGCAGACGAACAGCCGCGGTTCCGCATCGCCGAGGAAATATCCCACCTCCGCCGGCGTGTGGGCGGTGTTCAGCGGGATGTAGATCGCGCCCGCGCGCAGGCAGGCGAGATAAAGCGCCACGGCCTCAGCCGACTTGTGCACCTGGACGATCACCCGGTCGCCCTTGGCGACGCCCAGCCCTTTCAGCATGCCCGCCAGCCGTGCGCTTTCGCTGTCCAGCGCGCCGTAGGTCAGCGTGCGGCCGTCGACCGTGTCCAGAAACACCGCCGCCGGGTCGGCCGGAAAGCGCGACCGGATCAGGGCATAGAGGTTGGCGTTCGACATGATCGCGTTCCGTCCCCGCTTTGTTTTACGCACCCGACCGGGTCGCCGCCTGCGGCGGCTCGCTCACCATATCGGCCGGCAGGCTGGCCACGAAATCGTTGAACGTGCCGCCCTGGGTCGCGACATGGGCCCGCATCGAGGCTTCGGCCCGTTCGGCGTCATGATCGGCGATCGCCTCCAGAACTTCCAGATGCTCCCGGAAAGAACTGGCGATCCGGTCGGGTTGGCGCAGCTGCAGGCGTCGGTAGGGCGCCAGCCTGTTGCGCAACCTCAGGGTCTCTGCCGCCAGAAATGCGTTGTGGCTCATCTTGTAGACCGCCTCGTGGAACCGCACGTTCAGGTGATAGTACGCATCCGGGTCGTTGGCTTCCGCGGCCGCCGTCGCGGCCTCGTGCACCACGCGCAGGGCGTCGCATTCCTGATCCGATGCCCGGCGGGCAGCAAGCCGGCCGCACATGGCTTCCAGTTCCGCCATCACCTCGAACATCTCCAGCATCTGCTTGAGCCGGATCGACGCGACAACGCCGCCGCGGCGCGGGCGCATCTCGACCAGTCCCATGGAGCTGAGCTGCAACAGCGCCTCGCGCACGGGCGTGCGGGAGACACTGAATCGGGCCGCCAGCGACGCCTCGTCCAGCCGCGTGCCTGGACGCAGCGCGCCGGTGACGATCTCCTCCTGCAGACGGTGCTTCAGGCCGACATTGCGTTCCCGCGGCATGGCTTGGGCGTTCCTTTCCCGGGTCTGTCCCCGGCTGCGATTCGATCTATTTGCGCACGATATCGGCAGCTTTGTGTCCTGTAAATGAGTTTTTGTATACAAAAACTGTTGACACGCATACAGAGCTTGCCCAGGGTATGGCCAGCAGAAACGCACGCCTCGGCGCGCGGCTTCGATCCGTTTCACGGCACACCGGGAGGAAACACAGAATGAAGATCACCAGACAAACCGTCACCGCAGCAGGCATCGGGCTCGCTGTTTCGCTTTCCATGGCCGCCGCTTCGCAGGCCGATACACTAAAGGCGTCGCACCAGTGGCCCGGCGGCAAGGGCGACGTGCGCGACGAGATGGTGCAGATCATTGCCCGCGAGGTCGAAAAGGCGAACGTGGACCTTAAGGTTCAGGTCTACCCGGGCGCCTCGCTGCACAAGCCCCGCGAACAATGGGGCGCCATGGTCAAGGGCCAGCTCGACATTTCGGCCTTTCCGCTGGCCTATGCCGCGGGCCGGCACCGCGAGTTCGACGCAACCCTGATGCCCGGCCTGGTGAAGAACCACGACCATGCCCGGCGGCTGAACGACTCGCCCTTCATGGCCGACATCAAGAAGATCATCAATGACGCGGGCGTGGTGGTGCTGGCAGACGCATGGCTGGCCGGCGGCTTCGCGTCGAAGGATAAGTGCATCCTGGACCCCGACGACATCAAGGGCCAGACCACCCGCGCCGCCGGCAAGGCGTTCGAGCAGATGCTGGCGGGCGCCGGCGCGTCGATCGCCTCGATGCCCAGCTCGGAGATCTACACCGCCATGCAGACCGGCGTCCTGGACGCGGCCAACACCAGCTCGGGCAGCTTCGTGTCCTACCGGATCTACGAGCAGGTCAAATGCCTGACCGCACCCGGCGGCAACGCCTTGTGGTTCATGTACGAGCCCGTGCTGATGTCCCAGAAGTCGTGGGACAAGCTGACGCCCGAACAGCAGGCCGCGCTGAAGGCGGCGGGCCAGAAGGCGGAAGACTACTTCTTCCAGGAAGCCAAGAACCTGGATTCCAAGCTGGTGGACACCTACAAGAAGGCGGGTGTCGAAGTCGTTGAAATGTCGGCGGAACAGGCCGCCAAGTGGCGTGCGATCGCCGACAAGACAAGCTATGCAGCCTTTGCGGACAAGGTCGAAGGCGGCAAGGCGCTGATCGAAAAGGCGCTGGCCGTCGAGTAAGCGTTCCGGTCCCGCGGGGCGGCCGCCCCGCGGGACCGGCCTTCAATCGCACGACGCGTCAGGGGCATCAGCGATGAACCTCTTCATCTCGACCATCCGCACGGCGTCCCGGATCTGCGGCGTCTTCGCCGCGTTCTTGATCGCGGCATCGGTTGCCGTCGTCTGCCAGATGGTCGTCCTGCGTTACTTCCTGAACCAGTCCACGGTCTGGCAGACCGATTTCGTGACCTACGCCCTGGTCGGCGCCACCTTCATCGGCGCGCCCTACGTGGCGCAGATCAAGGGGCACGTGAATGTCGACCTGCTGCCGATGTATGCCAGCCACCGCTGGCGCATGGTGCTGGCCTATCTCGCGGTGTTCGCCGCGCTGGCCTTTTCCGGGATCCTCGCCTGGACCGGGTGGGAGCTTTGGTACGAGGCGTTCGACGGATCCTGGCTCAGCGACAGCGTCTGGGAACTCCCGCTGGCAATTCCATACATCGCCATGCCCATCGGCCTGACGCTGATGGCGCTCGAATACCTGGCCGACACCCTGTGCCTGGTCCGGGGCGACGAGGTGCCGTTCGGCACCGAACCCGGAGGTCACCCATGAGCCCCCTGGTCATCGGCCTGTTGGTCGCCGTCGCCATCGTCGTCGTGATGGCTGCGGGCGTGCCGGTCGCCTTTGCGCTGGGCCTGGTCGCCATCGCCTTCCTGGTGATCTTCGAAGGCCTCGATTCGCTCAGCATCGTGGCCGAGACCTTCTATGCCGGGCTCGCCGAGTTCACCCTGGTTTCGATCCCGATGTTTATCCTGATGGGCGCCGCGGTGGCCAACTCGCCGGCCAGCAAGGACCTGTACGAGGCGCTGGACCGCTGGCTGCACCGGGTGCCCGGCGGGCTGATCATTTCCAACCTGGGGGCGTGCTCGGTGTTCGCCGCGCTCAGCGGCTCGTCGCCGGCAACATGCGCGGCGATCGGCAAGATGGGCATCCCCGAGATGCGCCAGCGCGGCTATCCGGCCAGCCTGGCGACCGGGTCGATCGCCGCCGGCGGCACGCTTGGGATTCTCATTCCGCCGTCGATCACGATGATCGTCTACGGCATCGCGACCGAAACCTCGATCGGCCGCCTGTTCCTGGCCGGCGTGATGCCGGGCCTGATGCTGACGGGCCTGTTCATGGTGTGGGCGCTGTACACGGCCTGGCGCAACGGCTATCGCTTCACCGACCGGGCGCACGGCTTTTCGCTGGCCGAGAAGCTCGCAGTTCTGCCGCGGGTGCTGCCGTTCCTGGCGATCATCGTCGCCGTCCTCTACGTGCTATATGGCGGGGTGGCGACGCCGTCCGAGGCCGCAGGCGTCGGCGCCTTTTTCTGCATTTTCTTCGTGATCGTCATTTACCGGGTGCTGGATGTCCGGCGGCTGTGGGCGATCCTTTCCGACAGCATGCGCGAAAGCGTGATGATCCTGATGATCATCGCCGCCAGCGCACTGTTCAGCTACACGCTGTCCAGCCTGTTCGTCACCCAGTCCGTCGCCCAGGCGATCGCGGACATGGAGGTGAACCGGTGGGTGCTGATGTTGATGATCAACCTGTTCCTGCTGGTCGCCGGGTTCTTCCTGCCGCCGGTGGCGGTGATCGTGATGACCGCGCCGATCCTGCTGCCGATCATCGAACAGGCCGGCTTCGACCCCTACTGGTTCGCCGTCGTCTTCACCATCAACATGGAGATCGGTCTGATCACGCCGCCGGTCGGGCTCAATCTCTACGTCATCAACGGCATCTCACCAGACGTGGAGCTGCCGACGATCCTGAAAGGGGCGTTTCCGTTCGTGGTCTGCATGATCCTGGGCATCGTGCTGTTGTGCCTGTTTCCCGGGATCGCGACCTGGCTGCCCAACGCCTTGATGGGGCCCGGTCTGTGACGCTGCTGGAGCGGGTGCTGCATTCGATCGCGGATGCCGGCCGCGACCTCCTGAACAGCCGGCCCGAAGACAGGATCCGCGACCGCGGCTCCATCGGCGCCTTGTGCCACGACCTCCTGAGTCAGAAGGGCGAGGCCCTGGGAACGGCGCTGGCGCGCGAGGTGGTCTGGGCCTACGAACGGCTGGACCGGGAGGAACGCCGCGCCTTCTTCCGCCTGCTGCTGGAGGATTTCGGACCCGACCCCGCGGCCATCGACGCCGCGGTCGCCGCCTATCAGGAGAAGCCGTCGCCGGCGCGGGCGCTGGCCCTCAGCGCCGCAGTCGAGGCGCCGCGCCAGAACCTGGTGCGCGCGATCAACATGGCGCCGGGCGGCACCCGCGCGATCGTCCAGATGCGCGCCGACCTGTTGGACGAGATCGGCGACGACCCGGACCTCACGCCGGTCGATGCGGACATCTCCCACGTGCTGGCGTCCTGGTTCAACCGCGGTTTCTTGGAGCTGCGCCGGATCGACTGGCAGACACCGGCATCGATCCTGGAGAAGCTGATCCTCTACGAGGCGGTGCACGCGATCCAGGGCTGGGATGACCTGCAACGGCGGCTGGCGCCGGACCGGCGCTGCTACGCCTTTTTTCACCCCGCGTTGGCAGACGAGCCGCTGATCTTCGTCGAGGTCGCCCTGGTCGACGGCCTCACCGGGTCGGTCCAGGCGGTGCTGGACCAACCGCAGCCGGCAGACGCCGACGTGGCGGCCGACACGGCGATCTTCTATTCCATCAGCAACTGCCAGCGCGGCCTGAAGGGCATCTCCTTCGGCAACTTCCTGATCAAGCAGGTGGTCTCGGACCTCTCGGCCAAACTGCCGGGCGTTGCCCGGTTCGCAACGCTGTCGCCGGCGCCGGGGTTCCGCCGCTGGCTGGACCGGGTCGCCGCCGACGGCGAAGTCACCGGCAACGGCCTGCCGGCCCGGCTGATCCAGGATCTGTCCGATCCCGGCTGGCATACGGACGAGGCCGCGGCTGCCGCGCTGAAAGGCCCGCTGACGGCGCTGTGCGCCCACTACCTGGTCAACGAGCGGACCGGCGGCGCGCCGCGCGATCCGGTCGCCCGGTTTCACCTGGGCAACGGCGCGCGTCTCGAACGCATCAACTGGCTGGCCGACGTCTCGCCCAAGGGTCTGAACGAGGCGGCAGGCATCATGGTCAACTATCTTTACGACCTGAAACGCATCGAAAAGCAGCACGAGGCCTACGCGAACCGCGGCGCCGTGGCCACATCGCGCGCGGTACAGACGCTGGCCCGCCAGGGCCAGCAGACCCTGCAGGCCGGCTGAGCGGTTGCAGCCGGCGCGATCCCGCCCTACTGCCTGATAAGCGCCCGGTACGTCAGCACGGTTTCGCCCCGCGCCGGGACCGACACCGACCAGGCGGCCGTGGCGGCCGAGGTTCTGGCATACGGCGCGGACTCCGCCAGGATCTCCCAATCGCCCGGCAGATACTCGATCACCTCCACCACCGCCGCCGCCGGTCGCGCGTTGCGCAGCACCACCTCGTGCGCGATCTCAAAGTTGCGTTCGCCGCCGCGCTTCAAGAAGTCGGTTTGGCGCCGCTCGGCGGTGATGTCGAAGGCGGCGCCCAGCGTCAGGCGCACATCCGACCCCGCCGGCGCGTGCGCCATGCGGTCCTCGCCCAGGAAGACCGGACCGCCGACGCCTGGGCCGAACACCCGGACGGTTCCGGACGGCATCGGGACGCCGCCATCGTCGGCCTTGGGGTTCTTGAACCGCAGGACCACGCTTGGGGCCATGCGCTGGACGGGCATGGCGCCGCGGAGCGGGCGCACCGGCGCGGCGCCCTCCAGGACATAGGTCTTGCGCACGGCAAGCTGAGGCAGCGCCAGCAGGGCGCGCTGGACCGATCCGCGGGCCGGGACGGTCATGGCTCCCGGCAGCGTGTAAAGGTGATAGGCGCCTGACTGTTCGGAGACTCGCGCCACATCGGCGGTCGCCTCCATCGCCATGGCGCCCGTCACCCGCCTGGGGGCCGACACCCCGTGCAGGTCGCCGGCGACCGCGCGGACAAGGTCGGCCGGATAGGACACACCCGCGCCGTTCTCCAGCGTCACGTAGCCTTCAAGCGCCAGCATGGTTTCGTCGGCCGACAGCATGACGCTGTAGTCGGCATGCCAGCCGATGCCGGTGGTCAGGTACTGGACCGCCACGGTGCCGGTCGCCCCGGCGGCGACATGGACGTCCGCCAAGAGGGCCGGGGCGGATCGCAGGCCCGCCGGCACGGAATCGAACTGGAAGGGGCCGGTCGCGCCGGTCTCGACTTTGTCGCCGATACGCAGCACGACGCCGTTTTCGACGCTGAGCACAGTCGCCGGCACCACCGTTCGTGCCTGCGTCTGCGGATCGATCCGGATAATACCGACCGTTCTGCCTATATGGGCACGTAATAGGGCGGCCTCGCTCAGAACAGACGTTTCAAGCCGCAACCCGGCAACCCGGATGCCGTCACCCGACAGACGGGCCGTCTCCGGCCTCAGGCCAGCGGGGACGGGCGCAAGCTCAACCGTCGCCGCACCTTCGCCCAGCGGGGCCTGGTGGCGTTCGTCGACAAGCGCAATGCCGCTCTGGTAGACCGTCAAGACCCGGCTTCGGAGCGTGTCCGGCCCCAGCGGGGCCGTCTGTCCCAGTGCCGGAGACGCCAGGGCCAGGCAAAGCATCGACAGAACGGCGTTGCGCAGGAGCGGTTTCATAGCGGCAATACCCCCGTGTTGAGGACGAAGTTGGCGATCAGGCGCTGGGCCTCTGGAACAGGGCGGTAATTGGCGATGTTCTCCGGTTTGTGCTTTGCCCAATAGCCGCTGAAGGTGTCGGTGTCGGCTTCGGGGTGAAACTGCACGGTCATCCAGTTGCCGCCATGGTCCAGGGCGCGGGCCGGGTCTTCCGTCCGCGCGGCCAGCACGGTCGTACCCTCCGGGGCCCGGGCGACATGCTCGCCATTGCCGAAATGGAAGCCCGGGGCGGGCCCCAGCCCGGCGAACAGAGGATGCGCGCTGCCCCGGTCGGTCGGCCGGACCGGAAAGGTGCCAGCCATGACGCCGGTTTCCAGCGGCTGGACCGTCGCGCCGAACGCCGTGCAGACCAGTTGATGGCCGCCGCAGATGCCCAGTAACGGGCGGCCGGTAGCCCGAAAGCGGCGCAGCCAGTCCACCGTGGCCATCTGCCAGGAAAGCCGTTCGTTGACCGAATGAAAGCTGCCGCCAACGATCACGCCGTCGCAGGCCTCCGGCTCGGGCGGCGTCTCGCCGTGGCTGACCTTGACGCCGCGATAGGCCACCCGGTCCAGCAGCCCGTGTTTCTTCAACAACAGCTGCATCCACAACAGCTCGTCGTCGCCGCCCGGCATATGTTCGAAGATGGCGGGATCGTATCGGCCCGGCGCGCCCAGCATGCCCAGGAAGACCAGCGTCGGCTGTCCCGCCATGGCCCGCTCAGCCGTCCAGGCCCTGGCGCGACGCCAGCGCCGCCGACAGGGTGCCGTCGTCCAGGTAGTCCAGCTCGCCGCCGACCGGCACGCCGTGCGCAAGCCGCGTCACCTTGGCGCCGGTCGCCGCAAGGCGTTCGGCGATGTAGTGGGCCGTCGTCTGCCCGTCGACGGTCAGGTTGGTGGCCAGGATCACCTCCCGCACCCCGTCGCCCGCCAGCACACGGTCGACCAGGGCGCCGATCGAAAGGTCTTCCGGCCCGATCCCGTCTAGTGCCGACAGCACCCCGCCCAGGACGTGGTAGCGCCCCTTGAAGCTGCCGGTGCGCTCCAGCGCCCAAAGGTCGGCGACATGCTCCACCACGCAGATCGACTGCGCATCCCGCTTGGGGTCGGCGCAGATCGCGCAGGGGTCTGACGTGTCGACGTTGCCGCAGATCCCGCAGACGCGGATCGCCTCGCCGGCTTCGGTCATGGTCCGGGCCAGCGGCACCAGCAGGGTGTCCTTGTGGTTGATCAGATGCAGCGCCGCCCGCCGGGCCGAGCGGGGGCCGAGGCCGGGCAGGCGAGCCAAAAGCTGGATAAGACGTTCGATCTCTGTCATGACCCGCAGGCCCGCTGCCGTACGCGCGCCGCCACGGCGATCGTCAGAACGGCAGCTTCATGCCAGGCGGCAGCTGCAGCCCGCCCATGATCTTCGAGGTTTCCTCCTGGACGTGGGCATCCAGTTTCTTTCGGGCGTCGTTGCAGGCGGCGACGACCAGATCCTCCATCACCTCCTTGTCGGCCGGCACAACCAGGCTTTCATCCACCGACAATGACCGCATCTCGCCCTTGCCGTTCACGGTGACCCGCACCATGTCGCCGCCGGCCGTGCCGGTGATCTCCACAGCCTCCAGCGCGTTTTGCATCTCCTGCATGCGGGTCTGCATCTCCTGGGCCTGCTTCATCATCTGACCGAGGTTCTTCATGCGCGGTCGTCTCCCTCAGGTTCGTCCTGTTCGCTCTCTTCGTCGCCGGCGGCATCGGCAAATCCAAAATCGTGATCGGTGACCTTGGCGACCGTCGCTTCGGGAAAGGTCTCCAGCACCGCCCTGACCACAGGGTCGCGCGCGGCTTCCACCCGGCGTGCCTGCTCGATTGCCTGGTCGCGGTCGTAAAGTGTTTCCTCGCCCGGTTCCTCGTTGTGAAGGACTACCCAACGCTCGCCGGTCCATTGGGTCAGCAACTGCCCCAACTGGCCCAGAAGCTCGCTGGGAAACCGATCCGTCTTGTGCAGCTCGATCCGGCCCCGTTCGAACCGGACCAGATGGGCGTTGCGATAGAGATTGGCGTGCAGCAGGCCTTCGCGATGGTCCTTCAACAGCCCGACCAGGTCTTCGAATTTGTCCAGCCTGGGCGCCGAAGCGGTCGGCTCGGGAAGCGGCTCGGGCGCCGATTCGGGCAGCGGGATCGGGTCGCCGTCGGACGGGGCCGGCGGCGGCACGGGGCCGGGCGGGCCCGTCGGGGCCGGCGCGTTTTCCCGGCCCGCGATCTCCTTCATCAGGTCGGCCGGCGTCTTCAGGCCGGATGCGTGGATCAGCCGGATCAGGACCATCTCGGCCGCCTGCACCGGATGCGGTGCGGCCTGCACTTCGCCAATGCCTTTCAACAGCATCTGCCAGGCCCGGGTCAGAACCGGCAGACGCAGATCGCCGGCCATCGCGGTGCCGCGCACGCGGTCGATCTCGGCCGTGCCGGGCCGTTCCGCGACACTGCCGTCCAGTTTGATCCGGGTCAGCCAATGGGTGATCCCCAGCAGGTCCTGCAGGATCACGACCGGGTCGGTGCCGGCATCGTATTGCGCCCGCAATCCGTCCAGGGCCGCCACCGTGTCGCCGCGCATCGCCGCGTCGTAGAGGTCGTAGACCGCGGCCCGGTCGGCCAGGCCCAGCATGTCCTGAACCGACGCCGCGGTGACGGTCTCGCCGCTCAGCGCGATCGCCTGGTCCAGGATCGACAGGCCGTCGCGGGCCGAGCCGTCGGCGGCGCGCGCGATCATCGCCACGGCCTCGTCCTCGACCGTCACGCCTTCCTTCGCCGCGATACTGCGGAAATGGGCGGCAAGCTGGTCCATCGGGATCCGGCGCAGGTCGAAGCGCTGGCAGCGCGACAGGACGGTGACGGGCACCTTCCTGATCTCGGTGGTGGCGAACACGAACTTCACGTGTTCCGGCGGCTCTTCCAGCGTCTTCAACAGGGCGTTGAAGGCGGGCGCCGACAGCATGTGCACCTCGTCCAGGATATAGACCTTGTAGCGCGCCCAGGTCGGCTTGTAGCGCACGCCGTCGATCAGCTCGCGGATGTCGCCCACGCCGGTGCGGCTGGCCGCATCCATCTCGATTACATCGGGATGGCGGTCCTCGCCGATCGAGATGCAATGCTCGCAGTCGGGATCGGGGTCGATGGTCGGGCCGTTGGTGGCGTTCAGGCACTTGGCGATCAGGCGGGCCACGGTAGTCTTGCCGACCCCGCGCACGCCGGTCAGCATGAAGGCCTGGGCGATACGTCCGGTATTGATGGCGTTGGTCAGGGTCCGGACCAGCGGTTCCTGGCCGACCAATTCGTCAAAGCTGTTCGGCCGGTATTTCCGCGCGAGCACGCGATAGGGCGAAGGCGAAGACGCGTCGTTGGAGCTCGCGGCGGACATGATTCCGGGTCGATGTTCCCTGTGCGTGTCGGGGCCTTGTCGCCAGCCCTTCGGGAAAGTGGAAGACCGGACCGGCGACCCGAACAAAACTCGTTACGGCTGCTTCCTTCCGGATCTGACCGGGTTGGCGAGGCGTTCGTCCGCGGCCGGCCTTCCAAGGGCACTATATCAGGCCTGGCGGCCCGAAAAGCAAGGGCCGACAGGACCGCCGGGCGCGTACCGCTGCCGGAGTGGGCCGCATCGATCCGTGCATTGCCCGGCGGGCCTGGCCATGCCACTTTGCAAGGGATGAAAGACGCGAATTTCTATGCAACCGGCAGCATCGACCGCGCATCGGAGCGCCGCAAGGAAACCGTGTGGATCGCCGACCAGTATGCGAGGTCCGAGGCCAGGCTGGTCCCGATCTGGCGTTCGAAGAACCTGGTGCGCGCCGACTCCGGTCTTGCCCCAATCTTCCCGGCGGTACACGAGGTTGTCGGCCAGGACCGCACCGAAACGGTGTTTCTGGGGATGGTCGACGGCCTCCCCTATTTTGCACAGGACTTCTCGAACTTCGACGATCCGCCGCTGGGCGAATGGGGCGCGTTCGAGGATCTGAGGGCCATCGGCCCCGTGCTTGGGCGCCAGGAGGGGGCGCTGTTGGCCTACGCCCGGGGCATGGCGACCTGGCACAGACGGCACCGGTTCTGCGGCATCTGCGGCCATCCGACAAAGGTGGAGGATGCCGGGCACCTGCGCATTTGCGAGAACGGCGACTGCCACAGCAACTCGTTTCCGCGCACCGATCCCGCGGTCATCATGCTGGTGCACGACGGCGGCGATCAGGCGATCCTGGGCCGACAGAAGATCTGGCCCCAGGGCATGCATTCGGTACTGGCCGGTTTCGTCGAACCAGGCGAATCGCTGGAGGACGCGGTCGCCCGCGAGGTCTTCGAGGAGGTCGGCGTGACCGTCGACGACGTCACCTATCATTCCTCCCAGCCCTGGCCGTTCCCGGCGTCGATCATGCTGGGTTTCTGGGCGCGGGCGACCGACAACCGGCTGAATGTCAACGCCTTCGAGCTGGAATCGGCGCGCTGGGTCACGCGCCGGGAGATGCGCGCCTCGCCGGAGAACGAAACCTTCCGCCTGCCGCGCCGCGATTCGATCGCCCGGCGGCTGGTGGAAGACTGGCTGGACGCCTAGAGCGTGATCGTTTTGGTTGGAGTCGCCGGGTTCATGAGACCTGTGCCGCTCGCAGCCATACCCTTCGAGACGGCGGCTTCGCCGCCTCCTCAGGGTGAGGGCTAGCGGCGGATCGGTTTACCCACCCCCTCATGCTGAGGAGCGGCGCATATGCGCCGCGTCTCGAAGCATGTGGCTGCAATGGCACCGATGCTCAGATCTAAACTGATCACGCCCTAGGTCAGGCGTGCACGGGCGGTTTGCCGGCCAGGACGTGGGCGATGACGATCGTGACGACGGCGGCCGCAGGGCCCTGCCAGGGCACCGCGGCGGGCGTTCCGGCCTGGTAGGCCAAAGTCAGAAACAGCGACAGTCCGGCATAGACCAGCCCGACCGCCGTCATTGCCCAGACCGACCAGGCTTCGCCGGCACGGAACGGCAGCACCAGCAAGACGAGTATGGCGATACCGACGGCCAGCATGCCGGAACCGACGGCCCGGTAAAGCGTCACGAAGACAAGCAACTGATCCGCCGGCACGCGGTCCCGCGCAACCCCGATGGTCTTGGCGTGATAGGGCATCAGCCGGTCCGCGAACAGATACCGCGCCGCAAATACGAACAGGATCAGGACATTGATCAGATAGAGGCCGAATGACAGCTTGCGTCGCAGGGTCATTTGCTCCTCCCCCGTTGGGCCGGAAAGACTACATCAGTTGCAAGACCGGTGCAGCCTGCCGGGGTAGAGCCGATCGGTGGTTGTCACGGTGGGCCCGTTCCGACAATCTTGGCCCAACTCTGACCGGGAACCGTTGCGCCTTGGCCGGACGGCACGGCCCAGGCGCTCAGCAAAGGAGAAGAACGATAGGCACTTCGATCGATTTCCTGATCGCCCGGGCGCGCGCCTTTCGCGCCGGGCCGTTCACCCAGCAACAGCCCCTTTACAAGCGGCTGGTCCGCGAGGGGCAGTCGCCGAAGATCCTGATGATCGCCTGTTCGGACAGCCGGGTCGACCCGTCGCTGATCTTCGATTCCGAACCGGGCGACATCTTCATGGTCCGCAACGTCGCCAGCCTGGTTCCCCCCTGCGTGCCCGACGAGAACTACCACGGGACCAGCGCGGCGCTGGAATTCGGCGTCCTGGGTCTCGGCGTGGAACATGTGGTGGTGCTGGGTCACGGCCACTGTGGCGGCATCGACGCCCTGTTGCGCGGCATCGACCGCGGCAACCCGGAAAGCGAGTTCATCGGGCCTTGGTTGAGCTGCGCCGCGGACGCGCGCGATCGGGTGCTGGAGAGAATGCCGGACAGCGTCCATGCCGACCAGGCCCGCGAACTGGAGTACGAGACGACGCGGCAGTCGGTGCGAAACCTGATGACCTTTCCCTGGATCGAAGAACGTGTCCGGTCCGGCGCGCTGTCGCTGCACGCCTGGCATTTTGACATCGCCGAAGGCACCCTCACCGCGCTGGCGGAGGACGGCCAGGAACTGCTGATCAGTGGCTGACGCGGGTCAGCTTTCGTCCCTGTAGGGATTGGCCGGATAGGTGCCCAGGACCTTCAGCTTGGTGGAGTAGAACTGCAGCTCGTCCAGCGCCGTGTCGACCCGCTTTTCCGACGGGTGTCCCTCGATCTCCAGATAGAACCGGGCGACGGAATAGTCGGCGACCGAGATGTAACTTTCCAACCGGATCAGGTTCACGCCGTTGGTCGCGAACCCGCCCAGCGACTTGTAGAGCGCCGCCGGCACGCTGCGCACGGTGAACACGATCGACGTCAGGCACGGACCCTCGCGCGGATCCGGCTCCAGCCGCTGCCGCGCCATGATGATAAACCGCGTGGTGTTGCCGATCCGGTCCTCCACCCGCGAGCGCAAGGTCTCAAGTCCGTAGACCTCCGCCGCTAAGGCCGAGCCGATCGCCGCCACCGTCGGGTCGTTCAGCTCTGCCACTTCCTTGGCCGAGCCGGCCGTGTCCACCCGGTCCTCGGCACGCAGACCCAGCTCGCGGATAAAATCGCGGCACTGGGACAATGCCTGAACGTGACTGCGCACCGTCTTCAGGCCCTCCAGCGTCGCTCCCTTCGGCGCCAGCAGATGGTGATGCACCGGCTGGAAATGCTCGCCGACGATATAGAGGCTCGAATCCGGCAACAGGTGGTGCACGTCCGCCACCCGGCCGCCCAGCGAGTTCTCGATCGCGATCATCGCCAGCGCCGCCCGGCCGTCTTCCACCGCCTCAAACGCGTCGGCGAAGGTATGGCATGGCAGCGCATGCATCTCCGGATGCGCCTCCAGGCAGGCCATCTGCGAATAGGCGCCCGGCATGCCCTGGAAGGCGATGGTGTTGTCCGGGTTGTCGGCCGGGACGCCTTCTCCGGTCATCCCGACCAGGGCCGGCGGCGGCGTGCCGCCAACCTCCAGCCAGGCGACGGGGACCTCCGTCTCCTCTGCGATGCGGACCACCATGGCCCGCGGCGGCTGGCGCTGGCCGGATTCCCACCGGTTGACGGTCGAATGGGCGTGGTCCAGCCGGGTCGCCAGGTCCGATTGGGTCAAGCCGCTTGCCTTGCGGGCAAGCCTGATGCGTGTGCCGATGCTCATGGCACAGTATCTAGCGGCAAACCGCTCGTGCTGTCAATAATGTGCCAGGTTGGCACAAACCGCCTGCGAGACTCAGGCCGGCGTCAACATTTGCCGCGCGCGTTCCAGGTTCTCGGCCGTGTCGACGCCCAGCGGCACCGTCTCCACCAGGGCGACGTCGATCCGCATGCCTGCCTCCAGGGCCCTGAGCTGCTCCAGCTTCTCGCGCTGTTCCAGCAGACCCGGCGGCAGCGAGACGAACCGCTGCAGCGCCGCGCGGCGGTAAACGTAAAGACCGATGTGATGATAGAGCGGCCCGTCGCCCGCCGGCGCCGTGGCGCGGGTGAAGGTCAGGGCCCTGGCGATCCGTGCGCCCGGCGCAAAGGCGGTAAAGGCCTTGACCACGTTGGGATTGGTCCGCTCCGACGGCTCGGTGATTTCTGCGGCGATGGTGCCGATGTCCACCGCCGGGTCAGCCATCGGCTCCAGGACGGCGCGGATCGCCGCCGGCTCGAGGGTCGGCAGATCGCCCTGGACGTTGACGATCAGGTCGTGGTCGCCACCGGGGTCGATCGCCTGGACCGCCTCCCAGATCCGGTCCGAGCCGGACGGATGGTCCGGGTCGGTCAGAACGGCGTGTCCGCCGGCAGCCTCGACGGTCGAAACGATGGCCTCGTCCGCCGCCGCCACCAGGACGGGTCCGATATCCGCCTCTTCCGCCCGGTGCAGGCAGTGGACGATCATCGGGATCCCGTGAATGTCGGCCAAGGGCTTGTCCGGCAGGCGCGTCGAGGCCAGGCGGCTGGGGATGACGATCAGGGGATTGCTGGAACCGGGCATGGGAATAAGGACCGTGGGAAAGGGGCGTGCACCCTGCCGCCGTCCCGTAGCGGGCCGCGGCAAAAACGCTCACACCGTTGATTTGCGCCGGTCGGGAGGATATACCGCACCCACCGCGGCGCAACGGAAAATGCGCCGCATTGCTTTATCCGCGACCGAACAGAACTGCATCCAAAGGCGGGCGCATGATCAAGGACAGCCTCTTGTTTAACAAGATCGCCGCGGCGGTGCTGTTGGCCGGTCTTGTGGGCATGGGATCGGGCTTCATCGCCGATCTGCTCTACCATCCCAAGGAACTGGCCGAGAACGCCTATCCCATTGTCGCGGCCGCCACCGACGAGGCGGCGGAAGACGCGGCCGAGGCACCGGCGGGACCGGAGCCGATCGTCGATCTGCTGGCCTCGGCGGACGTGGCCAAGGGCGAGAAGCTGTCCAAGAAGTGCACGGCCTGCCACGCCTTCGACAAGGGCGGCCCCAACAAAACCGGGCCGGGCCTGTGGAACGTGGTCGGCGGCGGCAAGGGCCAGCACGAGGGTTATAAGTATTCCGGCGCGCTGGTCGAAGCCGCCGGCGCGTGGGATTACGACGCGCTCAACCACTTCCTGTGGAAGCCGAAGGACTATATCGCCGGCACCAAGATGAACTTCGCCGGCTTCAAGAAGCCGCAGGACCGGGCCGACATCATCGCCTGGATGCGCGAACAGGCGGACTCGCCGGTCCCGCTTCCCTGAGTTCGGCTTCGCCGGCCGCCCGGCCGGTGTTAGGATAGGGGCGGCCGTTTGGCCGCCCTTTGTCTTTTCCGAAAGCCAGCCCGATGCCCGAGCCCGCACGTCCGTTGGAATCCTGTCCCGATGCGTTCATCGAACTCGCCTGTTGCCTCGCCGACGCTTCCGGCCCGGTGATCCGGTCCCACTTCCGCACCGACTTGGAGATCGACCGCAAACTTGACGAAACCCCCGTGACGGTCGCCGACCGCGAAACCGAGGCGGTGATGCGCGAGATCCTGGAGCGCGAGGCCCCCGCGCACGGCATCCACGGCGAGGAATACGGCATCGTGCGCGGCGACGCGCCCCACCTTTGGGTGCTGGACCCGATCGACGGCACCCAAGCCTTCATGACCGGCCTGCCCATCTTCGGCACCTTGATCGCGCTGGCGCATGACGGGCGGCCCTGGCTGGGCGTCATCGACCAGCCGGTGATGGCCGAACGCTGGGTCGGCGCGCGCGGCCATCCGACCCGGTTCAACGGCATGCCGGCGGCGACCAGCGGCTGCACCGACCTGGCCGAGGCGTCGCTCTACGCCACCTCGCCGGACATGTTTTCCGGATCGGACGCCACGGCCTTCGCGCGCCTGAAGGACCGGGTGCGCACCAGCCGGTTCGGCGGTGACTGCTACCAGTACGGCCTGGTCGCCTCGGGGCACGTGGACCTGGTGGTGGAGGCGGGCCTGGCGACCTACGACTACATGGCGCTGGCCCCGGTGGTAGAAGGCGCCGGCGGCGTCTTCACCGACTGGCGCGGCGCGCCGATGACGACGGAATCGGACGGTCGGGTGATCGCCGCGGCAACCCCGGCGCTGCACCGGGCCGCGCTGGCGGCGCTGGGAGGCGCGTAAAGCAACGACACGCGCTTGGTTGGCTGGCAGCCCTCAAGCTGTCATCGCCTCGACCCGGCCAGACCACAACCCGGCCCCTTGCGCGGACGCGGTTCGCCGGGCTGCCTCCAGCAGCGTTTCTCCACGGTCGTCGCCACGCGCACGGAGCAGACGGGTGCGCGCGAGAATGAGCGGTACGTCGAACTGCCGTTCTCCGCTCTCCTCGACGGACCGGCCGTGGGCATCCAGGATCGACTCCGCGCCCGCAACGTCGCCCGCCGCAACGCGCTCCTCGGCAATCATCGATGCAAACCAGGCCTGCCAGGTCTTGAAGCCGGTCGCGTCCCACTGCGCCGCCCCCTCTTCCATCAGGGCCAGCCCGCGTGCCGCATCGCCGCGCCGGCAGCGGACCCAGCCCTGACAGAAACGCGCCATCGCGGCGAATTCCGGGAAACCTTGCTTGGTCGAGAACGACAGTCCGTCGGCGCTGAACCGGTCGGCGACGTCGACATCGCCGCGCAGCAGCGCGGTGTTGAAGTTCGCCAGAAGGCCGAAGCCGACGGCATGGGGATGACGCACCTGGCACGCGAGCTGGAGTGCGGCCTCGGCGGTGCGCGCCCCACCGGCCAGGTCGCCCAGCACGGTTTGCGACAGCGCCAGGTAGAATTGGGAAAAGACGCCGAAGTCCCTCAGGTATACCCCGTAGAGATCCCGATGCCGCGTGGGATCGTAGACCTCCACCGTTGCCGAAAGGTTCTCGCGCGCCGGCTCGGTCTCGCCGCGATGCCAGGCGACCAGGCCGCGCATGGTGTGTTCGGCCATCCTGCCACTCTCGCTGGGATGGCCGAGGTTGCGCTCGGCTATCTCCTGAACTCTCCTGTCGGCTCCGGCCAGATCGCCGCGCGCCCAATCGTGCAGGGCGCAGTTGTAGATGACCGGAACGATCGTAGCCGGCCTGTCCAGCTTGCGCAGCAGCGAAAGTGCGCGCGTCTGCGTGGCGCCGAACGCGGACGCGCCGGGTCCCTGCGTGACCATCTGGGTCGGCCCCTGGACCGCGCGCAGGCGCAATTCCAGCTCGTCCTTGTCGGGGCCGTCGGGCTGGCGGTGGATCTCCTACAGCCCGCACTCGATCATCGAAAGCGCCTCAGCCGCATTGCCCGCGCCCGCGGAAGCCACGGCGGCCCCCAGATAGGCCTCGGCCGCCTCGCGCGGCCGATCCGCCAGCGCCAAGTGCCCGGCGATGATTTGGCCGCTGGCGGCATGCGCGCCGCTGGCGGCCATGGCGTCCGCAATGCGGCCGTGCAGCACCCGACGCTGGCTGCGTCCCAGTGAACCGTGGATCGCGTCCCGGATCAGGGCATGGTTGAACCTGAAGAAATGACCGTCGAGATCGTCCGAACCGCGCGAAACCAGCCGCGCCGCGCTGAGACGCTCCGCCGCCTGCATGGCGTCCGTGGCCTCAAGGTCGGCGGCGAACGCGGCCTGATCGAGATTGAAGTCTAACCCGTAGGCCGATGCCGCCAGGGCGAGCCGCCGTGCGATCCGGTCCAACCGGTCGAGACGGCCCTGGATCAAGGCCGCAAGCGTCGGCGGAACCGCCGTACCGTCACCGCCGCCGTTTTCCTCGGCCAGCATTGCGGCACATTCCTCGACAAAAAGAGGATTGCCGCCGCCCAGTTCCGTTGCCTTTTCGATCAGTTCGTCGGTAAGCCCGGCATCGCGCACGGTTGACCAGGCCAGCCGCCGGCTGTCGTTTGCTGACAACCGGTCGAGCTCGATCGGCACAAGCCCGGCAACCGAATCGTCGCCAAGCGGCGGCTCCGGCCGCGACGTCACCACGACCAATGCCCGTTCAGCCGATGCCCGTTCGACAAGGCGTTTGACGAACTGCAGCGTGCTGGGATCGATCCAGTGCGCATCTTCCAGCACGAAGATTACGCCGGCCGCGCCGCGCCCGCTCTCGAACACCCTGTCGCACAGCGCCTCCACCGCCTGTTGACGCAGGCGCACCGCGGAGTCCTCGATGTCCCCCGCCAGGCCGCCGCCCGGCGACAGCGCATCCAACAGCAGGCGCAAACGGTCGCCTTCCGCCTGCCAGACAGCCGAGAACAGCCGCTCGAGCTTGCGATGACAACTCTCCGCCGAATCTGCTGCCGTCACGCCGGCGACCCATTGCAGGTAGTTGCGCACGGGATGCAGCGCGGTTCCGTGCTGCTCCGGCGCGCATTGCAGGACGATTGTGCGAACGTCCTCTGTTCCCTCCCACGCCAGCACTTCGCTGACCAGCTCGGACTTGCCGATCCCGGCCTCGCCACTGATCACGACGCCGCCACCTTGCCCGCTTTTCGCAGCGGCAAGCCGGTCGAGAAGACCGGCCAGTTCCTTTTCGCGGCCGACCATCTCCACCGCGTGCCGCCCGCGCAGCGCCTGAAAGCGATGCGCTGGCCCGGATCGCCGCCGCCGCGGGCGGAAGACCTCCCGCAGTTTATCGAAACCGCGGATCTCTTGCGGCGCCAGGCGCTCGAAATCGAACAGGTCGCCGACCAGGCGCCGCGTATCGTGGCACACAAGCGCGGTGTTCGGGTCGGCCAGGGCCTCCAGGCGCGCCGCCAGGTTGAGACAGGGACCGACTGCCTTTTCACCGAGGTCGTCGCGCTCCACGTCCAGCAGAACCGGTCCGGTCGCAATCCCGATGCGGGTTTCCAGGCGGATCCCGTGCACCGGCCAGTCGATGCGGTCCATGAGATCGATAATCTCCAGCGCCGCGTCGATCGCCCTGGCGGCATCGTCCTCGGCCGCCGAAGGATAACCGAAATAGCAGACCAGCCCGTCACCCTGGTACTGGCCGACCGCGCCGCGCCGGCGGCGGACCGCCATGGTACAGGCATCGTGATAAACACGAAGCAGATCCGCGAAGTCCTCGGCCTTGATCTGTTCCAGAAGACTGGTCGACCCGACAAGGTCGGCAAACAGCACCGTCAGGGGCCTCTGCTCGGTCCCGACGGCCGGAAAAGAGGGAGATGGCTGGTTCAAAGGCCCTCCTCCGGTCGCTCCTGCTCAGTGCACGTGCGGCAGGGGCGACAGCGCGAACGCGTCGTTGCCGATTGCCGCATTGGCGCCCATCACCGCGAACAACAGCAACAGATCGTAGTCCAGCCCGACAAGTCCCTGGCGTCCCGCGCCGCTCATGGGCTCGTCGCCGGGCAGGTTCTGAAACCAGTTCGCCCAGTCCTCCGAGCCCGGATCATAGAACAGGAAGGGATCGCCGTCGGTCGGGAAGTGAGTGTTGGGCGACGCGTAAAGGTTCGCCACCATCGGATACTGCGCGGCGCCATGACAGCTCAGGCAGGAAGATGCCGGGAACGGGTCTTGGCCATAGTCCTTCCCGCTCACCGTGAAGACGCCGTGCCGTGTCGCAACGTCCATCGGACCGGCAAGCCTGCCGCCCCAGCCCAGCGTCTGGTGCGTGAATGCGGGCGCGTCCAGATTGAGCCAGGTTTCCTTCAGCTTGCCGTCGGGCGGCAGGCCCGAGGGCACGCGGGCGGCCTCGGGATCGTTGCCCCACATTGCGCCGACCGGAACCGTGCGGTCCCAGACGGTGACCCCCTCGGCATTCGTATCGTAGGTGAAGGCCATATAGACCCAGCCGGTCTGGGGCGAGGCCACCGAGTCCTTGACGGCAATCGCCATCTGGGAGAAGCGCAGCGGCACCACTTCGGGCGTCTTGTAGGTCTTGTTCGGGTCCAGCAGCGTTTTCATGCTGGGCCTGTAGACATATCCCAGCGACGACCCTTCCAGCGGCGGCCACTGTTGGGGCGTGAGCGTGGCGGATCCGACCTTGACAACGATCGATCCTTCCGGAAACCGTGCCTGCGACAGGTCGGGCTCATAGAGGTTCCGCCACAGCCGGCCCAGCATCGCCGCGGCAGTGCCGTTGTAATAGATGACCGCATAGTTCTGGAATCTGACCGCCGGCTGCGGGTCGGTGAATGTGGCCCGTTCCAGGGCCTGGCCGGTATAGCTGCCCTGGATCGCCTCGCGGCCGCTGGTCGGATCGATACGGCCGTCCGACAGGGCCGTCCCCTGCGCCATCCAGGGCATGTCGTACCAGCCGTTCTCGGCAGGCGTCCAATCGTTCGGGGCATTGACGAGATTGCCGATCGTCGGAACCAAAATCTCCTTGAGGTCGGACATGTAAGCGGCTGCGTTTTGCAGGGTGATGGCGCCGCGGCCGAAACCGGGTTCCATCGGCGGCGGCACCGGGCTGGTGGGATAGTTCAGGTTGGCGGGGCGATACTCGCCCGACCACTCCGCCGCGCTTGGATAAACCAGGTTGTTGGATGCAAGCGGATCGAAAGACCCTGCGCCGGCGCCGCTGGTGGCGCCGCAAACGGCAAGACCTACTGCAAGTGCCAGGCGGATACGGATCGGAGTTTCTTGGCCCCTCATGGCACCGGTACCCCCGTTCTTATGATTGGGACTATCGCGTGTGTCGCACCAGGATCGCCGTGACCGCACGTCTCCTTGTTTCTTCGCTTTAATTCTCTATGACGACAAAAGCCTGATCAAAGGTACGACCAGTGTGCTGGGCCATGGCGCGCCCATGCGGCAAAGCCATGGTTTGTTCCGCAACAGCAGGACGGCAAGCGTACCTGTCAGCATCGGGAACCAAGAGATTGACGCCGCGCCCTCGCGGGACTTAAAGCGGCCGCCGATACTGCTGACTGTCCTCCCCACCGCGCCGTCGCGGAAGTGTGCGCCAGAATGGCGCCCGACACAACTCGGTGGTGTAACGATTTGCCACAAGACCATGATGGGGGCCCATCTCAAGGGCCCGGATCTGCCCGTCAACCGCAGAATCCGGCGGATCCTGGCGTGTGAACCACATCACAGCCGTCGACTTCGCCTTTTGACACTCTGAAGCCTTCCTATTTGTTCGCATTGATTGCGGTCTTGGCAATTGGACGCGGGAATTCGGATGGGAGGCATAGAAACACTGGTGATCCGCGACCGCGCGTCGCTGGAGCTGTGGATCAGGCAAAACCGTCGCACCATTCCGGTAGGCCGCGGGTCCGGCGTTGCGTTCCAGTTGCCCGCGTTCTCGCCCGCGCAGAACCGCCGGCTGTCTGCGCATGCAAACCGCTATCAACGGGCGTGCGGATGCACCAGCGGCGGCTTCTTCATGGGGCTCGCCGTCATTGCCGCGGCGGCTTCTTATTTCATGACTGGCGGCCGTGTTTCGGACCTGGGTCCGACGCAGCTGCTCGCTCTGGCCGGTATCGCCGTCCTTGCGGGCGTCATCGGCAAGCTCCTCGGACTGTTCTGGGCCCAGTGGCGGCTTATGAGACTGGCCACATCTATCCGTAACTCGATCGTCGGAGCGGGGCGGTCCGGCGCTGCAGCGTCACTCTAGGCGGAGACAAACCAATGGGACGGGTTTGCAGCGAAGTTCAGGAATGGGTCGAGGAAGAAATCGAGCAGCCGGTCGAGACGTTTGTGGACGAGCTTCAGGAGGTTTGCGAGGAGCGGGACTGCAATTGGTGGTGCCTGTGCTGCAACAAATGGTTCTGCTGGCTCGCCTGGGTCGTTGTCAGGGTCGTCACCTGGGTTGTCGTCACGGTCGGAAAGTGGGTGACGCGCATCGTTTGCGAGGTGGTCAACATCGTCCTCGACGTGGTCGGGTTCATCATCGAACTGGCGCTCAGTATTCCGGTCATCGGCGGGATCATCCGGACCATTCTGAACTGGGTGACGGAGATCATCTGGCGGCTTGTCGGCCTGATCGATTTCGTTGCGTCGCTGGCGGGCGTGCGCCTGCGCAAGAAGATGTACTTCGGCGTCGTGGTGCCGTCCGTGGGCGGGACGCCGATCGTGCCTGACGCCGACATCCAGCGCCAGGTTGACGCGACCATCGATTTCTACGACCAGACCTGCAATATCAACATGATCTTCACGGGCATCTGCCACACCGGAATCGATCCCCCCGATGCCGGCCTGATCGTCGGCTGCGATGCAAGCGGTTTCTTCAACGACTGGTGGCTGGCGGGTTCGTATTTCGAGTTCGCTTCCGCGACGTGCAAGTTCAGGGACAGCTTCAGACGGGTCATCGGGCTCGGTTCCGAGATCATCGTCTTCATCGTCCAGGACGTGACGCCTGCCAACACAAACGGCTGCAGCTTTACATCCACACACAATTATGTGGTCATCGAAGCGCAACCGACGGATTCGGCGTTTGTCGCGGCGCACGAGATCGGGCACGCGTGCTGGCTGCCGCACGACGGCTACACCGCGAACCTGATGAATGACATAACGCCGGCCGCCGATCCCGTCTTGACCAATGTGCAGGCCGCGGTCGTGCGGTGGAGTAAGCACTGCGTCTATATCTAGCGCACAGCGGGTGGATCAGATGGACACCAAGACAAGCGAGACCGAACATCAGCGACAGCCGACCTGCAACGTCAGTTCGCGGTTCAACGTGATTGTCGGCGTTGTTGCATTCGCGGCAGCAGTCGCGATTGGCGTTGCGCTCTACGCCTATCTTTGAGACGAACGAAAAGGCGCCCTATTTGGAAAGTTTGGCCTTAGAGCGCGGGGCAATGAGCAGTCCGTAGCTGCGCGACAGCCTCAGTCGGCGCCGCCCGCCTTGCCGTTCATCTGGCCACCCGCGGCAGCGTCCGAGTCCTCGTCCAGCTCGGCCAGATAGTCCTCAAGGTCGTCACCGACATCCGCATCCGGGTCGCGCAACAGCATTTCCAGCAGATCGCGCAGGGCATGGCCGTTCTGGGTTTCGTCTTCGTGCAGCTCCTTCAGCTTTGCGGCGCGCCGGCGAACCGACCCCAGGAACTGGTCTTCCGTTTGCGGGTGAAGGGACACGACGAACTCCTCCACCGGCGGATACTGGGCGGCGAAGTCGTGCGCCTCCGTTTCGGTATAGGCCGTGACCAGGCGCATGTCGGTCCGGGTTGCCCCGTCCGCATCCTTATAGATGTAGTTCGCGATCCACGTCTTCTTCGGCACCGCCGTCTCCTCACATCAACGCTGACGGAATAACACGGTCTATCCCCTGTTGGTCAAAACCTCGTTAAAAGACCGTAGTGTTTCGCCGGATCGCGCCGATCTCGGCAAATAAACCTTGATGCGCGGCCACAGGGAGGCACATTTAGGGGCGAGACTCGCCGATCTGTGCCCAACTGCCCCGATAGAGCCATGCGATCCATTCGATTTGCGACCATCATCCTTGCAGCCGCCACCCTGGCCGGCGCCGCGCAGGCGGCCGAGGCCCAGAAAAGCCACGCGCTGGCCATGCACGGGGAACCGAAGTATCCGGCAGACTACAAGCACTTCGACTACGTGAACCCGCTGGCGCCCAAGGGCGGCGACGTAAAGCTGGCGGCGACCGGGACCTTCGACAGCTTCAACGCCTTCATCATCAAGGGCAACCCGGCGGCGGGGCTGGGCCTGATCTACGATTCGCTGCTGCAGGGCAGCGCCGACGAAGCCTTCACCGAATACGGCCTGTTGGCCGAATCGGTGGAGACCGACGCCGCGCGCACCTACGTCACCTTCACCCTACGCAAGGACGCCTACTGGCACGACGGCAAGCCGATCACCGCAGACGACGTGATCTGGACCTTCAACACGCTGTACGAGAAAGGCGCGCCCTTCTACCGGTTCTATTACGGCTCGGTGGCGAAGGCGGAGAAACTGGACGACCGCACGGTCAAGTTCACCTTCAAGTCCGGTGAAAACCGCGAACTGCCGCTGATCCTGGGCCAGCTCACCGTCCTGCCCAAACACTATTGGGAAGAGCGCGATTTCGAGGCAACGACCCAGGAACCGCCCCTGGGCAGCGGCCCTTACGAGATCGAGAGTTTCGAACCGGGCCGGCACATCACATACCGCCGCAATCCGGAATACTGGGGCGCCAAACACCCGGCCAATGTCGGCCTCTATAACTTCGACACCATCCGCTACGACTATTACCGCGACGCGACCGTGCAGATCGAAGCCTTCAAGGGCGGCGAATTCGACTACCGCGCCGAGAACTCCTCCAAGGCCTGGGCGACCTCCTACAATATCCCCGAGGTCGATGCCGGCGTGATCGTCAAGGAGGAGCTGCGGCACGAACGCGCCTCGGGCCTGCAGGGCTTCGTGTTCAACACCCGCCGGTCCAAGTTCCAGGACCCCAAGGTCCGCCAGGCCCTGTCCTACGTGTTCGACTTCGAATGGTCCAACGCGAACCTGTTCTACGGCCAGTACAGCCGGACCCGCAGCTATTTCGACAATTCCGAACTGGCGGCCCGCGGCCTGCCTCAGGGCGAGGAACTGGAGATCCTGGAGCGGTTCCGCGGCCGCATCCCCGATGAGGTCTTCACCACGGAATACAACCCGCCGACCACCGACGGATCAGGGCGCAACCGCGCCAACCTGAAGACCGCCGTGACACTGTTGAAAGAGGCGGGCTGGGAGATCCGCGACAAGAAACTGACGAACGTCGAAACCGGCGAGGTGATGGCCTTCGAGGTCCTGCTGGTGAGCCCGCTGTTCGAACGCATCGTCAACCCGATGGCGAAGAGCCTGCAGCGGATCGGGGTCGACGTCTCGGTGCGTACCGTCGACGCGGCGCAGTACCGCCGGCGACTGGACACATTCGACTTCGACGTGGTCACCACGGTTTGGGGCCAGTCCCTGTCGCCCGGCAACGAACAGCGCGACTACTGGTCGTCAGATGCGGCCGGGCGCGAGGGCAGCCGCAACCTGGCCGGCATCGAGGACCCGGTCATCGACGAGCTGATCGAGCTGGTCATCGCCGCCCCAGACCGGGACAGCCTGATCCAACGGGTTCGCGCGCTGGACCGGGTGCTGCAATGGGGCTTCTGGGCGATCCCGCAATTCCACAGCAAGGTCGATCGGGTGATCTACTGGGACAAGTTCGACCACCCGGAACAGACGCCGACCACCGGCACCAGCCTGATGCGCTGGTGGATCGACAAGGGGCGCGAATCCACGCTGGCGGACCGGCGCCGGTCGATGGGCAAGGGATGAACCGCACAGCGCACGATTGCCCTGATCGCGCCGTTGGGTAATATGCCGCCGCAATGACCGCTTACATCATCCGCCGGCTGTTGCTGATCTTCCCGACCCTGGTCGGGATCATGCTTCTGAACTTCTTCATCGTCCAGCTGGCGCCCGGCGGACCCATCGAAACCGTCCTGGCCAAGCTGCAGGGCACCGCCGTCTCGGCGACCGTGCGGGTCGAAGGCAGCGGCAGCGAGCTGCAGGACACGTCAGCGGCGAAGTCCGAATCGTCGGCCGGCCTCGACCCCAGCCGCCGTTCGACCCAGGGTCTCGACCCCGAATTCATCGCCAAACTGGAACGCCAGTTCGGCTTCGACAAGCCGTTCGGCGAGCGGTTCCTGCTGATGATGGGCAACTACTTCCGGTTCGAGTTCGGCGAGAGCTTCTTCCGGGACGTCCAGGTCATCGACCTGGTGCTGGAAAAGATGCCGGTTTCGATCAGCCTGGGCCTGTGGAGCACGCTGATCATCTATCTCATCTCGATCCCGCTGGGCGTGGCGAAGGCGGTCCGGGACGGCAGCAAGTTCGACATCTACACCAGCAGCATCATCATCGTCGGCAATGCGATCCCGTCCTTCCTGTTCGCGGTCCTGCTGATCGTGCTGTTCGCCGGCGGGCGCTATTTCGACTGGTTTCCGCCGCGCGGCATCGTCTCCGACAACTGGGAAACCCTGGGGCTGTTCGACAAGATCGTCGACTATTTCTGGCACATGACCTTGCCGATCACGGCGCTGGTGATCGGCGGCTTTGCCGGCCTGACCATGCTGACCAAGAACTCCTTCATCGAGGAGATCAACAAGCAGTACGTCAACACAGCCCGTGCCAAGGGCCTGATGGAAAAGCGCGTGCTGTACGGCCACGTCTTCCGCAATGCGATGCTGATCGTGATCTCCGGCTTTCCGGGTCTGTTGATCGGGCTGTTGTTCACCGGCTCGATGCTGATCGAGATTATCTTCTCGCTGGACGGCCTCGGCCTGTTGGGCTTCGAAGCGGCGCTGAACCGCGACTATCCGGTGATGTTCGGCACGCTGTTCTTCTTCACGCTGCTGGGCCTGATCGTCAATCTGATCAGCGACCTGACCTATGTGCTGATCGATCCCAGGATCGATTTCGAATCCCGGGAGGCCTGAGGCGGTGGCGACGCAGGCCGAAAGCCCAATCCACGCAGCCGCGGCCAAAACGAGCACGGCCCAGGGCTGGTTCGACCTGTCGCCCCTGACCCGCCGGCGCCTGGCCAATTTCCGGGCGAACCGGCGCGGCTTCTATTCCATGTGGATTTTCCTGGCGCTGTTGGTGCTCAGCCTGTTTGCCGAATTCATCGCCAACGACAAACCCGTGATCGTCATGTTCGAGGGCCGGCTGCACGTGCCTGTCCTGGTCGAGTATCCCGAAACCGACTTCGGCGGTTTCTTCGAGACCGAGGCGGAATACACCGACCCGGAGGTGCAGGAGCTGATCGAGGCGGACGGCTGGATGATCTGGCCGCCGGTCCGCTACCGCTACGACTCGGTGGCGCTGGATCTGCCGACGCCGGCGCCATCGCCGCCGACGGCCCAGAACTGGCTGGGCACTGACGACCAGGCCCGCGACGTGGTCGCCCGGCTGATCTACGGTTTCCGCATTTCGGTGCTGTTCGGCCTGGTGCTGACGGTGATCAGTTCGATCATCGGCGTCGCCGCGGGCGCGGTTCAGGGCTATTTCGGCGGCCTGGTCGACTTGTTGTTCCAGCGCTTCATCGAAATCTGGTCGGGACTGCCGACGCTCTACCTGCTGATCATTCTGGCCAGCGTGATCCAGCCCAGTTTCTGGTGGCTGCTGGGCCTGCTGTTGCTGTTCAGCTGGATGGCGCTGGTCGGCGTGGTGCGGGCGGAGTTCCTGCGGGCGCGCAACTTCGACTATGTGCGCGCCGCCCGGGCGCTGGGCGTGGGACACGTCACAATCATGTATCGCCATGTCCTGCCCAACGCGATGGTCGCGACCCTGACTTTCCTGCCTTTCATCCTGGCCGGTTCGCTGACCACGCTGACCGGGCTCGATTTCATCGGTTTCGGTCTGCCGCCCGGCAGCCCGTCCCTGGGCGAGATGCTGGCCCAGGGCAAGAACAACCTGACCGCGCCCTGGCTGGGCATTTCTTCCTTCCTGGTGATCGGCATAATGCTGACACTGGTGATCTTCATCGGCGAAGCGGTGCGCGACGCCTTCGATCCGCGCAAGGCGGTTGGCTGAGGAACGGGCATGAGCGTGAATGTGGGCGATACCGTGCTGACCGTCCGGGATCTGTCGGTCACCTTCGGCAGCGGTCCGGGCGCCGTGGAGGCAGTCAAGCGGGTCTCTTTCGACATCCGCAAGGGCGAGACCTTGGCTCTGGTGGGCGAATCGGGTTCCGGCAAGTCGGTGACCGCGCTGTCGGTGCTGCAGCTTCTGCCCTATCCCATGGCGCACCACCCGTCGGGCTCGATCGATTTCGAAGGCGACGAACTGGTGGGTGCGCCCGAGCCGGTGCTGCGCGACGTGCGCGGCAACCGGGTCTCGATGATCTTCCAGGAGCCGATGACCTCGCTCAACCCGCTGCATACGATCGAAAAGCAGATCAACGAGGCTTTGATCATCCACAAGGGGATGCGGCCCGGCACAGCCCGGCCCCGGGTGCTGGAACTGCTGGACCTGGTCGGCATCCCCGAGCCGGCCAAGCGCCTGGGCGCCTATCCACACGAACTGTCGGGCGGCCAGCGCCAGCGGGTGATGATCGCCATGGCGCTGGCCAACGAACCGGACATCCTGATCGCCGACGAGCCGACCACGGCCCTGGACGTGACCATCCAGGCGCAGATCCTGAAGCTGTTGAAGGAACTGCAGCAGCGTATGGGCATGGCGATGCTGTTCATCACCCACGACCTGACCATCGTGCGCAAGATCGCCGACGACGTCTGCGTGATGAAGGACGGCGAGATCGTTGAGGCCGGAACGACCGCGTCCGTTTTTGCCGACCCGCAGCACGACTACACCAAAATGCTGCTGGCTGCACAGCCGCACGGCCACAAGGAACCGGTCAATCCGTCGGCCCCGGTGGTCATGGACGGGCGTAACGTCAAGGTCTGGTTTCCGATCCGCGCCGGTGTGCTGCGCCGCACGGTCGACCATATCCGCGCGGTCGACGGCATCGACGTCACCGTCCGAGAGGGCCAGACCGTCGGGGTGGTCGGCGAATCCGGGTCGGGCAAGACAACCCTGGGCATGGCGCTGCTGCGCCTGCAGTTCAGCGAAGGGGAGATCAGCTTCGGCGGCAAAAACATCCAGGGCCTGAAGTCACGGACGCTCAGGCCGCTCAGGCGCGAGATGCAGGTCGTCTTCCAGGACCCGTTCGGCAGCCTCAGCCCGCGCATGTCGGTGGCCGAGATCGTCGCGGAGGGGCTGAAGGTGCATGACATCGGGGCCGACGACGCCGAACGCGACCGGCTGGTCGTCGAGGCGCTGCAGGAGGTGAACCTGGACCCGGATTCCCGCTTCCGCTATCCGCACGAGTTCTCCGGCGGCCAGCGGCAGCGTATCGCCATCGCCCGCGCGCTGGTCCTGAAACCGCGTTTCATCGTGCTGGACGAACCGACCTCGGCCCTGGACGTTTCGGTGCAGGCGCAGATCGTCGACCTGCTGCGCGGCATCCAGCGCAACCACGACCTGGCCTATATGTTCATCAGCCACGACCTCAGGACGGTGCGCGCCATGGCCGACGAGGTAATCGTGATGCAGGCCGGCCGCGTCGTCGAACACGGGTCTGCCGAACAGATCTTCACCGCGCCGCGGCAGCCCTATACCAGGGCCCTGATGGCCGCCGCCTTCGAGCTGGAGGCCGACGAGACGGGCGTCGTCGCGATTTAGAGCATGAGTCGAACCACCGGAGCGGCTGCGGCCATATGGTTATGGGATGGTCCGCCCCCTATCGGTTTAGCCGGTAGGATACCGGTTTGCGAAACCCCAAACCCAAAGGGAGCGAACCGATGACGATCGTCACACTCGGGATTGATTTGGGCAAGAC
>Ga0209783_1000050_pt1 | contig 64415 bp, 62 predicted proteins | sample WorMetfiPIANOSA1_FD_187395 | JGI IMG/M metagenome (GOLD analysis project Ga0209783, IMG submission 187395) | Marine gutless worms symbiont microbial communities from Max Planck institute for Marine Microbiology, Germany - Olavius filocauda... | ecosystem: Host-associated > Annelida > Digestive... | reverse complement strand
ACGAAACGCAGGCGTTCATCCATCACCGAACTCTCTTTCCGCGGCATCAACACCTCCCACCTGAAACAGGCGAAAAGTGTTACCCATGTGTCCGGTACGAAATGTCACCTATGTCTCGGGCCGCTCAGCGACGCTGACCCGGCAATGGCAGCTGTTTCTGGCCGAACATCCCGTCCTCTTGTGCCCGGTGTCGGGGGAACTGCCGTTTCCGGACCAGCTTGACGTGGAATCGCCGGCTGCCTTCGGACGGGTGCCGGAGGCGCAACTGACCCAACTCGGCCTTCCCTTGATGGGATTGCCGGGCCTGACCGTCAGCACCGGGCTGGCCGGCACCGCCCCGGTCGGCGTCCAGCTTGTGGCCGGCCGCTACCGCGAGGACGTGCTGCTTGAAGCCGGCGAGATCATCGAAGCCGGGGGCACGCCGCCCAGCCCGGTGGATCCGGTCTAGCCGGCACCCCCTCACCCCAACCCCTCTCCCCGCAGGGGAGAGGGGCTCGTTCTTCCCTTCTCCCCAGGGGGGAGAAGGTGGCCCGAAGGGCCGGATGAGGGGGTTCGGGTCGCCGGCTACAAGAACACCGAGACCAGCGGCGGGAAGGACAGCATCACCAGCAGCACCAGGAGCTGAATGCCGATGAAGGGCAGGAAGCCGCGGAAGATGTCCGGCAGCGAGATGTGCGGCGGCGCAACGGACCTAAGATAGAACGCCGCGGGACCGAAGGGCGGGCTCAGGAAGCTGACCTGCATATTCACGCAGAACAGGATCCCGAACCAGATCGCCACATGCGCCGGCTCCAGCGTGCCAAACCAGCCAAGTTCGGCAACGGGAAGCCTGACGACGATTGGCAGGAAGACCGGCATCACCAGCAGGACGATGCCGACCCAGTCCATGAAGGCGCCCAGGAACAGGAAGATCACCATCATCGCCAGAATGACGCTCATGGTCGGCAGTTCAGCACCGACGATCAGGTTGGCCACGTAGACGGGACCGCCGGCAATCGAGTAGGCGCCGGCCAAGGCGGTGGCCCCGAAGGTGACCCATAGGATGGTGCCGGTAGACTTGAAGGTCTGCATCAGCGCTTCGCGAATCAGCGCGAGCGGCATTTCGCGGCGCAGTGTGATCAGGATCAGCACCGCGACCGTGCCCATGCCCGCCGCTTCGGTGATGCCGGTGATGCCGCCATAGATGGAGCCTAGCACCACGAACACGACCAAGAGCGGCGGCAGCAGGCCAGGCAGAGCCCGCAGCTTGTCACCCCAGGTCACATCGCTGCCCCCTTCCGGCAACGGCGCCTGTTCCGGCCTGAGCCGCGTGCGGATGATGATGTAGAGGATATAAAGACCACCCAGCAGAAGGCCCGGCAGGAAGGCCGCCTTGAACAGCGCGTGGATCGAGGTTTCCGTCACCAGCCCGTAAATGATGAGCACGATCGACGGCGGGATCATGGTGCCCAGCGAGCCCGAGGCGCAGATCGTGCCGATCGCAAGATTCTGGTTGTAGCCCAGCCGCAGCATGTTCGGCAGCGCGATCAGGCCCAACAGCACGACCTCGCCGCCGATGATGCCGGACATCGCCGCCATGATGATCGCCATGATTGCGGTGACGATGGCAATGCCGCCGCGGGTCCGCGACAGCCAGGTATTGAGGCTGTCGAACATGTCCCGGGCAATGCCCGATCTTTCCAGCAATGACGCCATAAATATGAACAGCGGCACCGAGATGATGACATAGTCGGTCATCAGCCCGTACATCCGTTGCGCCAGGATATTGAGCGGACCGGTCCCGAACGAGCGCAGCAGAAGGTCGGGTCCGAACTTCATGAACAGGACCGCAACCGCCAGGAATCCCGAGGCGAAGCCCAACGGCATGCCAATTGCCAGCAAGGCAAGCATGCCACACAGCAAAATCAGTGAGAGTGTCCCGATATCCATGAAAAGGCTCCGTCCGCCGGCGGCGTTGTTTTTGTTGCCGGCGGCCGCCGGCCCTCAGGCGTAGTCAGTCGACGTGTTCGTCTGTGATCTCCTTGGTAAGATCGTGGACCTCCTTCCCACGCTTCCAGTCGACGATCAGGTTCGCCACGGCCTGCAGCGCGATCAGGACGACGGTCACCATGATCAGCGGCTTCATCGTAGCCGGAATCGGCGGATCCCAGGCCGTGCCGAAGGTTTCCCAACGCATCAACTTGGTCCATGCTTCGCCCGCCCCTCCGTAAACGACGGCGGCTGAGAAGACGCAGATGAAAAGTGTCGAAAGAAGATCGAAGAGCCGTTGCGCCCAGCGGGGCACCATATCGTACAAAATGAAGATCCTGATATGACCGCGCTGCTGCATGACATACAGCCCGGCCAGCAGATAGATCATGCCGCCCAACCACAGGGACATCTCGTTGACCCACAGGGTGAGCGCCCCGAAGACGTACCGCAACACCACTTCGAGAAATATGATTGCCACGATCACGGCGACCAGCAGCATGGCGACGCGGCTGATGCCGAGACTGATGTAATCGATCCAGCTTGTGGCTTCGTGTTCGACCATGCACTCCCCCCGAATGCCGACCGAATTGGGCGACGGTCGGCTTGACGGACCCCCTGGTCAGGGGATCCGTCAACCGCAACCAACTGTCAGTCTTACTGAACCAGACCCAACTTGGTCAGGAACTCAACATGGCTGTCGACCAGGGCCCGCGCCTCGGGCGTCTTGTCGCCCCAGCGCTGCCAGGTCGCCTGGGCCGCCGTGCGGAAGGTCTTGCGGTCCTCCGCCGACCAGTCATGCAGCGTTACGCCTTTCGCCCGCAGCATGGCCGCGGCCTCGTTGTTCTTGACCTCGAACGTCAACGCAGTCTGGAAGGCAAGCTTCTGCATGGCGACATCGATAATGCGCTTGATGTCTTCCGGCAGCGCATCCCAGGCGTCCTTGCGGATCGCAAGATGGTCGGACGGCATCGAGTGGAAGCCCTGGTAAGTGGCATGCGACACCAGGTCGTAGAGACCGAGGCCAACATTGTTGGCCAGACCCGATGCATCGGCGCCGTCGATGATGCCGGTTTCCAGCGCGGTGAAGATCTCGGTGAAGTCCATGACGATCGGCTTGGCGCCGAGTTCGGCAAAGATCTCGGTTTCCAGGCCCGGCGGTGAGCGGAACTTCCAGTCCTTCAGGTCCTCCGGACCGGCAATCGGCCGCGACGAGGACATCGACTCCTGCCCATAGACCCACCAGCCGATCAGCTGCATGTCGAACTTGTTGTAAAGCTCGTTGGCCGACTCGCTGCCGCCGCCGTAATAGAACCAGGCGTACTGCTGCCAGGGCGTGTCGTAGCCGCCCATGATGTCGCCGACGAACTGGAAGGCGGGGTTCTTACCGGTCTGATAGGCACCGCCTGTCATGTCGCCGTCGAGAATGCCGGTCGCCGCCGCATCGAAAGTCTCGACCGACTTCACGACCGAGGACGAGAAGAACATCTCGATGTCGAGACGACCGCCCGACATGGTCTCCACGTCGTCGACGAACTGCTGGGCCAGCTTGCCCGAGACCGTCTCCGGCGCGTAGTGGGTCTGAATGCGGAGCGTATAGTCGGCGGCGTTAACCGTCGTCGCGGCGGCGAAGGCGCATGCAACCAGCGCAGCGCTTCCCGCAGCCATTTTGGCAAATGTCATTTCTTTTCCTCCCTATTGCCACCAGCCGGCTTTGGCCGGTCTTGCTGAAGAAACCAAACGGCGCGAAGCACGCCCCGTGACCCGGAGGCTAGAGCAGGCCGGGGACCGTGACAACCGCGTATGTCCGCACTCAGGCCGCCTCGCGGTAGAGCCCCAGCAGGCGCTGAACGCCGCCGTCAGAGAAGCTGAACAGAACCGCCCGTCCGTCCGTCTGGTGACGATGCCTGACCCAGGGTGGCACGACAAAATGGTCGCGCGCGCGCCAGTCCAGGATCTGTTCGGTCCCGTCGCGCGCGGTCACAACCGTGCGACCGCTGCCCTCGACGCAGGAGAAGACCTGGCCTTCGGTGGTCTGCCGGTCGATGCCGGCGAAACCCTCCGGCAGCAGGGCCAGAAACGCGGACAGGGTCTTCATGATCGGGCCACCGGTGGTCGGGTCGATATACTCCATGCACCAGCCCCGTTTCGGGTCCGGGTCGGCATAGGCGGCAAGCGATTCCAGGGCTTCCATGGAGGCGGCAAAGGGATAGCGAAAGATCGGACTGGACGGCCCTTCGTAGCGGTCGCCGACCGGGCGCATGTTGCGGCCGTAGCGGGCGTAGGACGAGCCTTCCGGCCGGTTGGTCGGAAACTGCGGGTCGGGATAGCCCTCGGCGAAGACCGGGCCGAGATACCGCACCAGCGGGATGTCCAGCCCGTCCAGCCACACCATCGGGGCGTCGCCATCGTGGCCGTGGTCGTGCCAGGCCCAGTTGGGCGTCAGGATCAGGTCGCCCGGCGCCATGTAGGCCTTCTCGCCGTCGACCGCGGTAAAGGCGCGCTCGCCCTCGACGATGAACCGGAAGGCGCTGGGCGTGTGCCGGTGCGCCGGCGCGATCTCGCCGGGAAGAATGAGCTGCAGGCCCGCATACAGCGTCTCGGTGATGGCGCTGTTGCCGGCGAGTCCGGGATTCTCCAGCACCAGGATCCGGCGTTCCGCCTCCGCCGCGGAGATCAGCCCGCCCGATTCCAGCAACAGCGGCCGCACCGCGTCGTACTGCCAACGATAGGGAACCGCATCGGTGACCGGCTCGCGCGCCAGAAGCTGGTGGATGACCTCCCACAACGGGGCAAGGCTGAGCGGCCTCAGACGGTCGTAATAGCGGCTACGCTCTTCCGGGGTCGATGTGGGCTGGTTCATGGTTCCGGATCCTTACGAAAATGGGCGTTTCAGCCGCGCAGCGCGCGCCCTGTCCGACAGGGAAAGGCCGTGCCCTGACGTGCCGGCGTCGATCGTCATGGTGCCGTCCGCCGCCATCGCCGGCATGCCGTCGAACAGGGGCTCCAGGAGGGCGAAGTCCTCAAGCCAGGTAACGGCGGGCGCGGCGGCGGCCAGATGCACGAACAGCCCCGGCAGGAAATGCGGCGCAACGCCCAAGCCGTGGAATGCGGCAACCCCGGCAAGGGCAAGTGCGGGCGTCAACCCGCCGATCATCGCCAGGTCCGGCTGCAAGATGCCGGCCAGCCGGTCCGCGACGTATGGCTCGAAGGCGCTCAGTGTCTGCAGATGCTCGCCCGTTGCAATGGTCACCGCCGAGCCGTTCGCCAGCCGGCGGAATCCACCCAGGTCGGAGACGGGCAACGGCTCTTCCACGAACAGCACGCCGTGGTCGCGGGCCACTTCCAACAGGCGCCGGGCGCGGGCAAGGTCGCCCTTCTCGTTGACGTCCAGCATCACGGATCGGTCCGCCGGCAAGGCCCCGGTCACCGCCGCGATCATTGCATCGTCCTCGGGCACAGCCCCGACACGCGGCTTGACCCCACGAAAGCCGGTTTCGACCGCCGCCAGCGCGGCGTCAACGGCCGCCGCCGACGCCATGCCCGGCTGGAACGGCCCGCTGGCATAAACGGGAACGGCGCGCGGCGCTCCGCCCATGGCGACACCCAGGGGCTCGCCGGCGCGTTTCGCCGTCAGGTCCCACAGCGCAACATCCAGCGCCGCCAGCGCCAGCATGTTCCAGCCGCTGCCGGTGCGGTTGAAACTCTTGGCGATTGCCCGCCAGGCCGCCTGCGGCGCCTTCACCGGTTTGCCCACCAGGAACCGGTCTGCCATCGTCCGGCACAGCGGCGCCAGCGGTGCCCCGCCGCCGGCGATCACGTAGCTGAAGCCAAACCCAATCGCGCCGTCATCGTCCTTCAACTCGGCAATCAGAACGTCCACCTCCGACACCCCGGAACCGCCCATCGGCCGGTCCAACCGGTAGGTGATCAGATCGACGGCGCATTCAGCAATCCGGCCCATCGAGGTCAGCCTTCCCGGACCGGAACGGTCATGCCGCCGATCCCTTCAATCCAGCATTCCATGACGTCGCCCGGGGCGACCGGTGCGACGCCTTCGGGCGTACCGGTCATGATGATGTCGCCGGGATACAGCGTGTAGGCCGAAGTGGCATATTCGATCAGCTTGGGGATGTCCCAGATCAAGAGGCTGGTGTTGGAATTCTGGCGTTCCTCGCCGTTCACCTTGATCCAGAAGTCCAGGGCATTCGGATCGGGGATCTCGTCCGCGGTCACCAGCCAAGGGCCCAGCACCGCGAAGCTGTCGAAGGACTTGCGGAAGCTGCGGTCCTCGGTGCCGCGCACGGTCATGTCCAGCCCGATCGCATAGGCAGCGACCATCTCCATCGCGGCGTCCCGGCCGACGCGGTAGCCCTCTTTGCCGATCACCACGGCCAATTCCACCTCGTGGTCGATGCGCCTGTCGGTCCAGGTCAGCGTCACGCCGCCGTCCGGTCCCACAAGCGCAGTGCTGTTCTTCAGGAACAGGCCCAGATCGTCGATGGTCTTGACCTGGGTGCCGTGATGGATGCCGGCATCGGCGCGCGCCTCGTCCAGGTGCTTCTTGTAGTTCACCGGCGCGGCGAGAATCTTGGTGGGATTGGCCACGGGACTGTGCAGGGAAACGTCGGCCAGTCGAAGCCGCCGTCCCGCTTCGGCGGCGGCCCTGATCGGCCGCTGCAACAGTCCCAGATGGCGGATCAGCGGGTCACCATGCATCAGCGGCCAGTGGTCCAAGGGCAGCGCATCCAGGGCGGGGGTTACGTCGATCAGCGCATCGCCGTCGACCAGACCCAGCCGATCTTCATTGAACCGTGCAAGTCTCATTGTCCCCTGTCCCTAGCGCAATTCCACCGTCAACGGATCGTAGGAGAACAGCTAGCGCGACCGCTCGGCCGCCATGTCCCGCTTGGAAAAGGCGGCGCGCAATTCCTCGACCGTATCGAGATGGAACAGCCTGCCGTTCGCCGCGGACTCGGTGACGATCCGCGCGGTCCGGTCCAGCCGGTTGCGCTGATATAGATTCAAGGCCTCCGCCGGGTTGCCGGCCTGCGCCAGGCAACGGCTCAAGACCGCGCCGTCCTCAATCGCCATGCAGGCGCCCTGGGCCATGTAGGGCAGCGTCGGGTGTGCGGCATCGCCCAGCAGGGTCGCCCGATCGGTGCTCCAGCTGGAGACCGGCGCCCGATCGTTCATCGCCCAGCGAAAGCACTGGTCCTTGTCCGCAGAATCAATGATGGCCTGGATCCGGGGATGCCAGCCGACGAAGTCCGCCTTCAGCTCTTCCCAGGGACGGCGCGACGTCCAGCTCTCGTCCTCCCAATCGCCGTACTCGACCAGACCGACGAAGTTCAGGATCGACCCGCCGCGCAGGTAATAGACCACGGCGTGGCGCTTGGGCCCGACCCAGATTTCCGTCGACAGCCCGCCATTGTGGCGCTGATCGGCCGGCAACCGTTCGACCGGCACCATGATCCGCCAGGCGACGTCGCCCACATAATGGGCCTTCGTGAAGCCGATGATCTGCGCGCGGATCAGCGATTTGATCCCGTCGGCGCCAACCAACACATCGCCGCGGACGGTGCGGTTGTCTTCCAGCGCCAGGGTCACGCCGTCCGCATCTTCCGCGAATCCGGTGGCGGGCGCGTTCAGGCGGATCGCATCCGGCTTGAGCTGCTTCAACCGGCGCACCAGCATGTCGTGAAAGTCCGCCCGGTGAACCGTGCAATAGGGGACGCCATGGCGCTGGACGTAACTCTCGCCCAGGGGAATCTCCTGGATCACCTCGGCGGTGTCGAACAGGCGGAACTGGTATCCCCGCGGCTTGACCGCGACAGCCTCCAGGTCGGGGGTCAGACCGATATCCACCAGAACCCGGACGCCGTTCGCGCTGAGCTGCACGCCCGCGCCCACCTCGCCCAGTTCCGGCGCCTGCTCGTAGACCTCGACGTCGAACCCCGCCTTCGTCAGGCAAATGGCCACCGTCAGCCCGCCGAGCCCGCCGCCTGCGATCAGAACTTTCGATACGGCCATGCGCCCCGAAATCCTCTTTCACGTCCAGCGAAGACTATAAGAACATGGGGCACCGGCTGTCAGCATGCGTCACCGCGGGGGCGTCAGTCGCCCGCACCGTCCTTGAAGGCTTGCAGCGCCTCGGCCAGGTGTTGGATCAGTGCGGCCGCTGCCGGGGTCGGACGGCGTTCCCGCGGCTGCAACAGGGTCAACCGCAGGTCCGACAGCCGCCGTTCCTTCAGCGGCACGGCGACCACCGATCCGTCGGCCAGTTCGTTGACGAAGCCGATCGAGGTGTAGAACGCCACCCCAACGCCCGCGCAAACCATACCCTTGATCAACGAAAGGTTGTTCGCCACCAAAAGGTGCCGGCTCGCGGTCTTTGCCTCGGCCAGCTCCATGTCCAACAGGGTCCGGATCGGCTGGGTGTCCTCCTGGAACAACAGCGGATAGCGGGCACAGTCCAGCAGGGTGGCGGCCGGCGCGGCGGCCAGCGGATGGTCGGGCGACACCATGGCACGGATCGGGGACGCGATATCCGCCGCCACGGTCACGCCGGCATGCTGTTCGATATCGAACGCGATGCCGATATCGGCATCGCCATTCGCCACCCGGTTGGCGACCTCGCCGGGCCCGCAGGCGGTGACGGCAAAACGCACCGCCGGGTTGGACCGGTGAAAGGCGGTAATCGCCCGCGGCAGCAGGTCCACCATGAGGCTGTCCAGACTGGCGAGCCTGACGAGGCCCGTCCGCACCCCCTGGAGAGCATCCAATTCGGTCTTCAGCCGGTCGAATTCGTACAATGTCGTTCGGGCATGGCGCAGCACAATTTCGCCCGCCGGCGTCAACCGCAGGCCTGACGGAACGCGCTCGAACAGCTCGAGCCCCAGTTCCTGTTCCAGCTTGAGAATCTGCCGGTTTACGGCCGAGGCGGCGACATTGAGTTGGCGTGCCGCCTGGCGGATCGACCCGGCGCGGGCCACCTCGGCGAAATAGCGCAGGACCGGGGCGTGCATGGGCCGGTTCAGCCGCTCAGGCCGTCAGACTGACGGGCCAGCCTGCGACAGTGGGGTGGTCGTCCTCGGTCCGGTGGGTGTCGCTCAACCCGCCCGGCGTCCCCCAGCCGGTCACCTCCGGTCCAAAGAACTCCCGGTTGACCGCGATGAAACGATGCCAGGCCGCGGGCAGTTCGCTTTCCTCGAAGATCGCCTCGACCGGACAGACCGAAACGCACAGCGCGCAATTTATGCACTCGTCCGGCTGGATGTAGAACATCCGGCCGCCTTCGTAGATGCAATCGACCGGACAAACCTGGGTGCAGGTGCCGTCCTTGACATCGATGCAGGTCTCGCCGATGACGAAGGCCACGCGATCGCCCTTTCGCTCAGCGGCCGCGCCAGACGGGTGGACGTTTCTCCTGGAATGCGCGCACGCCTTCCTCGCCGTCCTCGCTGAGCAGTGCATCGATCACCGCCGGCAGTTTCAACGCCTGCGCCTCGGCCGGCTTGAGATGGGCCGTGCGTTGAACGGTCTGTTTCACCGCCTTGAGACTCAGCGGCGCACAGGCAAGAATATCGTGCACCCATCGGTCGACGGCATCGTCCAGCATGTCTCCCGGAACCGCCTCGTTGACAAGCCCCCAGCGGGCCAGCTCGGCGGCGGTGACGCGTCGGGCGGTCAACAGCATTCCCATGGCGACATTGTAAGGAATCTTGCGCGGCAGTTTGACCATGCCGCCGTCCAGCAGCATGCGACCGACCCGGGGTTCCGGCAACCCCATTTCCGCGTCCTCGCGCGCAATGACGATGTCGCAACCCAGAACCATCTCGAAACCACCGCCCAGCGCGTAGCCGTTGACCCGCGCGATCACCGGCACGTCCAGCGTGTCACGCAGGGCAATCCCGCCGAAACCGCCGGGGCGCGGCTCGGCCCAATACTCCAGGCCCGAGCTGTCCACGCCCTTCATGTCGGCGCCGACGCAGAAGGCGCGGTCGCCGGCACCGGTCAAGACAACGCAACGGATATCGTCGTCGCTCTCAATCTGCGCCCAAATTTGCTGCAGCCGCGCTTCCGTCGCGGCATCGACGGCATTCATCCGATCCGGCCGGTCGATGGTGACGCGCGCAACGTGGCTTTCGATCTCCAGATGGATGCTCACGCAACCTTCTCCGGCTGTCCGGCGAGGCCGTCCGCCGCAATTCCCAACCCTTCCAGGATCTCCGCGTTGTGTTCTCCCAATTGTGGCGGCATGTGCCGTACTTCCAGCGGCGCGGCCGACATATCGATGGGCGTCCCGACCAGCCGCATGGGGCCGGTCTGGCTGTGGCCGGCTTCAACAATCATGCGGTTGACCAGGGTCTGTTCGTCCTCCAGCGCCTCGGCCAGGGACTTGACCGGTGCGCAGAGAATGTCGACGTCCTCCAGCCGCTGCAGCCAGTAAGCCGTCTTTTCCTGACGGAATCGCTCGCGGAATCGCGCTTGCAACTCGCTTCTGTGCTCGCGCTGGCGATCCAGGGTCGACAGCCTTTCCTCCTTGGAAAGATCTTCGAATCCCAAGGCCGTGCAGATGTCGGCCAAAGGATTGGGCTTGAACGCGCCGACCATGGTAATCGCGCCGTCGGCCGTCTCGAAAACCCCGGTCAGCGGCATTGCGGCCCAGTTCAGCTCCTTGGCCCGCATCATGTGCATGGCGGCTTCCTGCATCTGCATCGCCAGCATGGAGTTGTAGAGGCTGACGCCGACCCGCTGGCCTTCGCCGGTCCTCTCGCGCTGCATCAGGGCAAGAAGGATGCCTTGGACCAGGTGCATGCCGGCCGAATAGTCGCACAGCGCCGTTGGGTAGATGGAGAACGGAAGGTCGGGATCGGCACGACGGTCCATCACGCCGCTCATCGCCTGGGCCAGGACGTCCTGGCCGCCCTTGTGCACATAGGGACCGTCGTTCCCGTAACCCGAGCCTTCGGCGAAAATGAGGCGCGGGTTGCGCGCCTTCAGGGTCTCGTAGCCGAAGCCGATCCGGTCCATCACGCCCGGGCGGAAGTTGTTGACCACCACGTCGGCGCCATCGATCAGGCGCAGCACCGCCTCTTTTGCCGGCGGCTCCTTCAGGTCCAGGGCAAGGCTCTTCTTGTTCCGATTCAGCGAACAGAAAACAGGGTTGTTCAGGCCGTCCGGATCCTCGCCCAGGGACCAACGCGACAGATCGCCGATCTTGGCCTTCTCGACCTTGATCACCTCGGCGCCGTAGTCCGCCAGCATCTGCGTGCAGCAGGGCCCCAGCATCACCTGGGTGAAATCGATGACCCGCACACCGTCCAGCGGCAGCGGATGGGTCTTGGTCTGGTCACTCATTCCGCAGCCTCCGCAGCGATCAGTGCATTCGGCGACGGCCTGTCGCCCGGGTCCGCGCCCTGGGCGCGCATCTTCTTCTGGATCAGCCCAACATCCGCATCGCGCACCGCGACACCGGCATCCAGGGCGACGATCGCGGCCACGCCCGCCGCCTCGCCCACTGCCATGCAGGGCGGGATCTCGCGGCTCATCTTCTGCGCCTGCGGCGTGGCCGAGTAATGCCGGCCGGCGACCAGCAGCTGATCGACCCCCTGCGGCAGCATTGCGCGATAGGGGGTGTAGTAGTCGCGGCCGCGGCAGACCGTATCGGCGAAATGGCGGCGCTGCATGATGTCGGCCTTGGTGACCACGTATTCGCCCTCCAACAGCCGGGTCTGTCGCACGCCGGTCTGCGGCGCAAAATCCACCACATAGGCGTTCTCGAAGCCCGGGATGTTGGCGCGGGCATGGTCCAACAGCCGTTCGATGCGGCCACGGCCCTCCAGCTCGGCGGTTGTCAGGTCTTCGACCTTCAGCCCGTCCAGTCCCGGCATGTGCGGGCAGTTGAGCCAGACAACGCCCGGCAACGGGGTCTTCAGCCACCAGAAGTTCCAGCACCCGCCGATGATCCGCTTGGCCTCCCGGTCGACCGCCTTGAAAGCCTCGGGTTCCTCGTATTCAAAACGCTCGGCCGTATCGGTGTCGACGCCGCCCCACCGTGACACCGTGGTCAGGATGTAGGATCCCTCCTGGAATGCGGCGCCGGCGCCGGCGGCCACGTCCAGATCGCCGGTGGTGTCGATCACCACGTCGCCCATGACCGCCTGGCGGCCTTCCTTGGTTTCGCTGACGACACCCGTGATCGCGCCGTCTTCCACCACCGCGGCGGCAAACCAGCTGTGCGTCCGCAGCTTGACGCCGGCATCGGCGATCATTTCGTATGCAGCGCGTTTGAACCCGTCCGGATCGAAGGCGGCGGCATAGACGATCGGGTGCGGCATGTCTTTGGTCCGGAAATCGAACACGCCCCAGCGCGCCCACTTCCGCCACATCTCTTCGGTCTGACGGATATCGTGCTGGCGCGCCGCTTCGTCAGGCGCAACGGCCAGGCCCCACTTGGCCATGCGTTCGATGACCTCCATGCCGATGCCCTGGACGGTAACCTCCAGATCGTTGTGCATATCGTCCAGGACCAGCACCATGCCGCCCGACGCCAGCCCTCCCAGATAGGGATATCGTTCCAGCAGCGTCACGCTGGCGCCGTTGCGCGCGGCCGACACCGCCGCCGACAGGCCGGCCGGTCCGCCACCACCAACGACGACGTCGCTGCGGTCGACGATGCGGGCCTCGCGCGCGGCTTCGCTGATGGTCTTGGCTTCGTTCATTCCAATTCTCCAATTCGCGACGCTGGCAGCGTCAGTGGACCGCAGAGGATTTCCAGCGGATGGCCTTGCGTTCCACATAGCTCACCAGGCTGAACAGGATGACGGCCAGGCCGGCGCAGACGAAAACGGTGGCATACAGAAGCGGCGAGCGGAAATTGTAGGTCGCCTCTATGATCAGCGCGCCCAGCCCGAAGTTGGAGCCGATCCATTCGCCGACGATGGCGCCGATCACGCAGGTGGTGCTGGCGATCTTCAATGCGGCGAACAGAAAGGGCAGCGAGCTTTGCAGACGAACCTTCCAGAACACCTCGGGCTTGGTCGCGGACAGCACCCGCATCAGGTCCAGCATGGCGGGGCTTACAGCCTTCAGGCCGCGCACCATGTTGACCAGCGTTGGGAAGAAGCAGATCAGGCACGCGATCACGATCTTCGGCGCATAACCGTTGCCGAAAATCAGCACCAGAATCGGCGCGATGGCAATGATCGGAATGGTGTTGATGAAGACCGCGATCGGGTAGAAGGCGCGCTCGGCGGTGCGGCGATGAACGAACCAGACCGCCAGCAAGATTGCGACGCCGTTGCCGGCGACGAACCCCAACAGCGCCTCCATCAGGGTCGGCCAGAAATTCGTTAGAAGAATGTCGCCCTCGGTGACGAAAGTGCCTGCGACGTCCAACGGGCTCGGCGCGATATAGGTGGGCACGCCGAACAGGCCGACGACCGCCTGCCACAGGACCAAAAGACCGACCGCCGCCAGAATCGCCGGCAGACGGGCGCGCCATCGCGCCGCCCGTGCCGCCTGCGCCTTTCCGGGAGTCCGGTCCCTGTCGGCGACGACCGAGGCCATCAGCAACTCTCCAGCAAGGCGCGTAGATGGGCGGTCACCTGAACGAACTCCAGCGTATCGCGCATCGCAAGCCGGCGCGGAAAGTCGAGCTTGACGTCAACCAGATCCCGCACGCGTCCGGGCGAAGCAGCCAGCACGAGAACCGACTGCCCCAGGAACGCCGCCTCGGGGATCGAATGGGTGACGAACAGAATCGTCGTGCCCGTTTCCTCCCAGATCCTCAGAAGCTCTTCGTTCAGCTTGTCCCGGGTGATCTCGTCCAGTGCGCCGAAGGGTTCGTCCATCAACAGAATCCGCGGCCGGCAGACCAGGGCCCGGGCGATCGCAACGCGCTGGCGCATGCCGCCGGAAAGCTCATCGGGCAGCGCCTGTTCACGGCCGGCCAGCCCAACCAGCTCCAGCAGTTCCTCCGGCTCGGCATGGGCCTTGCCGCCGCCCACTTCCAGCGGCAGGCGCACATTGTCGATCGCCGTGCGCCACGGCAACAGGGTCGAATCTTGGAACACGAAGGCGAAATCGCGTTCCAGCCGCGCCTGTTCGGGCGTTCGCCCATGAACCGAGATGCGGCCCTCGGCGGCGGGAACAAGGTCGGCAACGGCACGCAACAGGGTCGATTTTCCGCACCCTGAAGGCCCCAGCATGGTCACAAGGGCACCTTCGGGGATGGAAACCGACACCCCCTCCAGCGCGGTCACGAAGCCGCTGTCCGACTCGAAGCGGACGGTGAGATTGTCGACATCGACCGCCGGCGCAGGGCCCGTCGCCTGCGCCGGCAGAGCGGCAGCAGTCATCAGCCGACTTTCTTGCGGACCGCTTCGGTGGCGTTGAGGATCTGGGTCGTCATGACGTCGTCGACCGTGGGCGTCGCCCCCTTGAACTGACCCAGGGCGTCGTAGGTTTTCACCTGGTCTTCCCAGTTGGCCGCATTCATCGCGCCCCAGCCGTCCCGCGCCGTGGTCGCATCGAAGCTGAATCCCAGGACCGGACCGACGGCTTCAAGCTCGCTTGCCTTGTCGAGAGTGGGATAGGCGGCGACCAGCATATCGACAGCCTCTTCCGGGTTCTGGCGGGCATAACCCCAGCCCATCGCCGACCCCGTCAGATAGCGCGTCAGCACGTCGCCGTGCTGGGCCAGCATGTCGCCGGTCGTGTAATAGACATTGGCGTAGAGCTGGATGCCGGTGTCCCACAACATGTAGAGCTGGATGCCGGTGTCCCACAACATCAGGTCGACGCGGTCGTCGCCCAGGATCTTCAGGGCATTCGTGTTCGTCATCCAGCCCGTCACTGCGGCGGCCTGGCCGGTCATCAACTGGTTCATGTCGCTGCCCATGTTGACGACCTCGACCTGGTCCTCGGCGATGCCGTTCTTGGCCAACAAGGCGCGTAGTAGGATCTGCGCCGTCGGCTGGGTGGCGATCGTCTGGCCGACCATGTCCTTCGGCTCGCGGATCGGATTGCTGGCCAGCGAGAAATAGGTGAACGGATGTTTTTGATAGCCGGCGGCGAAAGCCTTGACCGGAATGCCGGCCGACCGCGCCAGCATCAAGGACGGGCTTGACGAAAGCTGTCCGACGCCCGACCGGCCCGCGGCGACCGAACCGACGCCATCCACGTTGGGGCCGCCGGGCGTGATCTCGAGCTCGATGTTCTGCTCGGCGTAGTAGCCTTTGGCTTGGGCCACGACCTCGCCAATGATGCCGTTGCTGGCGAGCCAGCCAAGTTGCATGGAAACGGTCGCGGTATCGGCGGCCCGCGCCGGAACCGTGATGAGGCTGGGCATGGCGCCCAAAAGGCCAAGGCCGCCGGCGGCCTTCAGAACGGAGCGGCGATGGATCGGTTTGCGGTGCATGAAGAAGCCCCCCCTGTCGGCTTGGCGCCCGGTTCGCGGGAGACGGCCCCACGGCCGCGGCGGCGTTATCTGGGTCCAGACCGCAGTCTGAGTGGAAAGCTTAAGGCCGTTAACCTGTCCGAATAAAGCGCAAAAATTCGCTGTATACGTTGCCGTTTCGGCAACAAACCAAATCGGCGGGCTCAGAGGTACGACTCGGTCCAGCGCGTGTAGTCTTCCCGTCGGGTGACGCGGTCCATGACTTCCTTGGACGCGACGCCCTCCAGATCCTTCGGCGGGACGCCATCCCGCAGCGCCGCCAGGGTCCGGCGGACGGCTTCGACGGCAGCGGCGAACGGCTGGTGCCCCTGCAGGCAGACGCGCACGCCGCGCTCGCCAAGGTAGGCGAGATCGACCACCGACGCATCCGCGCCGCCCAGGATCAAAGGTACGGAGATCTCGCCGGCAACCGCGTCCAGCTCCGCCCGGCTGCGGATGCCGACCAGGAAGATCGCATCGGCGCCGGCCGCCTGGTACGCCTTGGCCCGGACGATGGCGTCCTCGATGGAGGTGATGCGGGGCGCGCCGGTCCGCCCGGCGATGACCAGGTCCTTGTCACCGCGCGCCTCGATGGCGGCGCGGACCTTGCCGACGCCTTCTTCGACGGAGATCAATCCGGCCTCGCTGCCGCCATGGGGCGCGGGCAGGACCGTGTCTTCGATCGACAGGCCGGCGACGCCCGCATTCTCCAGCGCCTCGACCGTTCGCATCACGTTCAGCGCGTTGCCGTAGCCGTGGTCCGCATCGACCAGCAAGGCCAGGTTCCCGGCCCGGCAGATCCGGTGCGACTGGTCGGCGAATTCCGACAGCGTGATCAGGATCAGGTCGGGCGCGCCGAGGACGGTCATGGAGGCGACCGAGCCCGCGAACATGCAGGCCTCGAAGCCCAGATCCTCGGCAATGCGCGCCGAGACGGCATCGAAAACCGAGGCCGGGTGGATACATTCTTCCCCGGCAAGCAGGGCGCGGAAACGGCGGCGGCGTTCGGTCCAGCGAGTCACGGTGGATCACCTCGTTCAGTTCATGCCAAGCTATCACGCCTGCAAGACCAAGGTGGAGCCGGCAATATGACGAAACGGATTCTGATGATCGGCCACGGCGCCATCGGTTCCTACGTGGCGGACCGGCTGGCCGGCGTGCCCGGGCTTGACGTCGGCTGGGCGTTGGTGCGGCGGGGACGGGAGGATCGGGCGCGCGCCTGTTTCGGGCGAGACGTCGTCCCGATCCGCTCGCTGGACGAACTGGACGGCCGGCCGGAGGTGGCCCTGGAATGCGCCGGCCACGCCGCGGTTTCTGAACATGGCCCTGCGATCCTGCGGCGGGGCATCGATCTGGGCATCGTCTCCACCGGTGCCTTCAGCGCGCTGGGTCTGGCCGAATCGCTTGAGATCGCCGCAAACGAAGGCGGCGCCCGGCTGACGATCCTGGCGGGGGCGGTCGGCGGCATGGACGCGCTGGCCGCCGCCGCGGAAGGCGGATTGGACGAGGTCGTCTATGCCGGCACCAAGCCGCCACGCGCCTGGGCCGGCTCGCCCGCCGAAACCGCATGCGACCTCGACGCCCTGGCCGGACCGCATGTCTTTTTCGAAGGCGCCGCCCGGGAAGCCGCACAGGCCTATCCCAAGAACGCCAATGTGGCCGCGACCGTTGCGTTGGCCGGCATCGGCCTGGACCATACGACGGTCAGGTTGATCGCCGACCCCGGCGCGGCGGGCAATGTTCACCGGATCCAGGCCAGGGGTGCGTTCGGATCCATGGACGTGACCTTCACCGGCCAGGCCCTGGCGGACAACCCGCGTTCTTCCACACTGACCGCCATGTGCGCGGTGAGGTTCCTGCGCAACCGCGCACGAACCGTGGTGATCTAGATGGTACTTATGCAGGATTAAGGCGTTGCCTGCACATGTCGGCTATCAGTTCGAAGAACGTCGGACTGCTGGTGTCGACTCATGCTCACCGACGCAAGACGCACGAACCGATCGACCTTTGCGGCGTGCCTATTCGCCCCTTGCACCGTTCTGCTGACGATAGGAGCCGTTCTCCCGACCGGCGCATTTGGCCAGGATGAAGGCTGCACGGCCGAGAACCCGATCGCATGCAACGAATACTGCTGTCCCACCGACACCGCATGCCGGTGGTACGACAGCTGCTGCGTTCAGATCCACGAGGGGAGCGAATGCCCGGTCGGCAGCTGCATCTTCTGTGAAGCCGCCTTTCCCCAATGCGTCGGCTGGTCGGAGGAGAATTACATCTGCTGCCGCTCGGATGCGACGACCTGCAGCCTTGGCAATGACGTAATGACGTCTGGTGCTGTAACGCCTGGTGCTGTAACGCCTGGTGCTGTAACGCCGACGAAAGATGCGGCTCCTTCAAGGGTCACTGTCTATAAGGTCATGTGAGACAGCGGGGCGCAGTCCCGTTCCACACAAACGGCCGACCCTTGAGAGTAGTCCGCTCATGATTGCACACTTCACGGCACGGCTTGCCGAAGCCGATCCCCTGATCGCCGACGCCCTTGCGCAGGAAAAGGCGCGCCAGCAGTCGCAAATCGAACTGATCGCGTCGGAGAACATGGTCAGCCGCGCGGTGCTGGACGCCCTCGGCCACGAGGTGACCAACAAGACGCTGGAAGGCTATCCCGGGGCGCGCTTCCACAGCGGCGGCCAGTTCGTGGACATCGCGGAGCAGGCCGCGATCGACCGCGATCGACCGCGATCGACCGCGCGACCGCGCGACCGCGCTGTTCGGCTGTTCCTATGCCAACGTCCAGCCCCATTCCGGCAGCCAGGCAAACCTTGCGGTGTTCTTTGCCCTGCTCAAGCCGGGCGACAGCATCCTCAGCCTGGACCTGGCCGCCGGCGGCCATCTCAGCCACGGGCTGCGCGCGAATCTCTCCGGTCGCTGGTTCGACGCCCATCACTACGGGGTCGAGCGCGAAACCGGCCTGATCGACTACGACAAGGTCGAGGCGATGGCGCTGGACCTGCGCCCCAAGCTGTTGATCGCGGGCGGGTCGGCCTATCCGCGCACCTTCGACTTCCCGCGCATGGCCGCGATCGCGGCCAAGGCCGGCGCCCTGTTTCACGTGGACATGGCGCATTTCGCGGGTCTGGTGGCCGGCGGCGTGCATCCCTCGCCGTTTCCGCATGCTGATGTCGTGACCTGCACGACCACCAAGACCCTGCGGGGTCCGCGCGGCGGCGTCATCCTGTGGAACAGTCCGGACTGGCAGCGCAAGATGCAGGCGGCCGTCTTTCCCGGCGTTCAAGGCAGCATCCACACCCAGGTCATCGCCGCCAAGGCCGTTTGTTTCGGCGAGGCCCTGAAACCGGAGTTCAAGGGTTACGCCGCCCGGGTCAAGGCGAACGCGGCGGCGCTGGCGGCGGCGCTGTCAAGCCGCGGCGTCCGGATCGTCTCCGGCGGAACGGACACCCATGTGGTGCTGCGGGATCTTTCGCCCCTGGGCCTGACCGGCAAGGCGGTGGAAGAGGCGCTGCAGGCGGCGAACATCACGTCCAACAAGAACCCAATCCCTTTCGATTCTCCGAAACCATCCGAATGGGCCGGGCTGCGACTCGGTTCCGGCGCCGCGACGACGCGCGGGCTGAGCGAGGACGCATTTCGCAAGGTCGGCGACATCATCGCCGACATCACCCTGGATCTCGCGTCCGGCGGCACGGACGGCGCCCGATCATCCGCCCGCGAACGCTGCGCAACGCTGTGCGCGCGTTTCCCGATCTATCCGTAGCAAGCCCGGTCGGCGGCGCGAAGGCCCCGATCACATACTGCCCAGATCGTAATAGAGGAACATGGTCGCGATCCCGACCGCGCCCATCACCAGGAACGACAACAGCAGGTGCTTGAACAGCCCCTTGTCGCCCAGCGAATAGGCCAGGAAAAGTTTCATGAACGTGTTGGACAGCGCCCCCAGCACCACGTTGAACGCGGCCCAGTCCAGCGAAACCAGTCCGGCGCGCTGGGCGTCGCTGATCGAAAACGCGATGGCATCAGCATCGGTCAGGCCGCTGACGATGGCCACCACCGGCAGCCAGGCCTCGCCCAGATAGGTGATCGCCAGCCGCGTGACCATCATGATCGAAGCCAGCACCAGGCCGAAGGTGATCGCAGACTGCAAGCTGAAGGGGTTGTCGAAGCTGACCTCTTCGGACTCCTGTTTCGCCGCGGTCTGCTTGCTTGACCGCAGATAATAGATAACCGCCATCAGCACACCGGCCGCCCCGGTGACCAGGATCGGGACCGCCATGTTGCGCATCAATGCCTGGTTGAAGACGCCGATCTGAATCAGCAGGCGCGGAAACATCACCGACGACGCCAGCAGGATCGCGACCGCGAAGGTCTGGTTCCAGGACGGCAACTCCTTGCTGCGGCGCGCGAAACTCAGGGTGGTGACCGTGCTGGACGCAAGACCGCCGATGATTCCCGTCAGGCCGATGCCGGCACTTGGGCCGATGACCTTTACCAGGATGTAGCCGACGAAACTGATGAACGAGACCAGCACCACGATCATCCAGACATTGAACGGCTTGAGCGCGGCGAGCATGTGCATGACGAACATCGGCGCCAGCGCTGCGCGCAACTCGGTCCCTTCGGCAAGGCCCGTCTTTCTGCCAACTTCGAGCCTGCCGGAGACCAGATCCTCCGTCACGCTGTCGACATCCATCACGCCGCGGAACGCGTCGTCGCTGTAGATCTTGAGGTCGGAGTCCGTGTCGAAGAATTGGTTTTCGCCCGGCGTGAATGCCATGGCGCCCGTCTCGGCGTCGTAGGACGCGACTTCGCCGATTTCGTAAGTGAACAGGTTGTCGGAAGAACTGTTCGGCAGGATCGGCAGCACGATGAAGGTGATGATCAGGAACTTGACCGCCGCATCCAGTTCGAACCTCTTGATCGCGCCGCTGAACCGGGCGATCGATTGTTTCTGCGAAAGCAGGGCAAGCATGGCAATCGCCAGGGCGACCGAGATCGCATACATGCCTTTCATGACCAGGACGCCCAGGAAGAAGGTCACGATCACCGACGCTTCCGTGGTGACGCCGGTGTCCTCCGGGTCCTTCTGATACTCCGCCCAGAAATACAGGAACATCAGGCCAAGCAGCCCGAGAAACGCAAACCCGATCAGCCAGCTGTTGTCGAACATCGTCGCAACGAGGGCGCTCAGCGCGCCGATCAGGGCAACGATCGTGAAGTCGCGGACGCCCGAATCCGATTCGCCCTCCTCGCCCATCGACCGTTCCAGGCCGATCACGAACCCGATCGCCGCAGCCAGGCCGAATTTGACGAACAGATCGAGGAGTTCCGGTTCAGGCATGCCTCTTCCCCCATGCAACGGCGACGGAACGCGAACCCACTGTGTCACCGAATTGTCACGATCCGGGACTTCCGGGTCAATGCACCCGATGCCGGCGTGTCGTGGCTGATATGCGCTGTCGGTCGTCGCATGTGATTCGGCTCACGGACGCGGTGCGGGATCCAGGGTAATGTGCCAGGGTGGAACGTTCCGCATGGAGGCCCGCACATGACGTTCACCCTCACCTGCCTCGATCGGCTGAAGATCAAGGACAGCGCCTTTGGCCTGAACGAGCCCTCCGGCCTGGCGCTGGCCCATGGCGGCGACGGCCTGTGGACCGTCAGCGACGACACCGGGCGCGTGTTCCGCCTGGGGCTCGACGGCAAGCTGGACAAGGACAGGTCGTTCAAGGTGCCGGTCAGCGGCCTGGAGGGCATCACCGGCGACGACGACGGCCGGCACCTCTATGCGGTTCGCGAAGAGACGAACGAAGTCGTCAAACTCGACATCGGCGCCCGCAACACCGTCGCCCGCTCCCCACTTGCCGAGATGGCGGGCTTCGATGCCATCGCAGCGCATTTCGCCGGCGGCACCGGCAACAAAGGTCTGGAAGGCATAACCTGGAATTCAGATACCGGCACGCTGTTCATGCTGAAGGAAGGCGGTCCCGGCCTGCTGATCGAAGTCGCGCCGAACCTGGACGCGATCGTGAGCCATGTCGGGCTCGGACCGCACAACGGCTTCACCGACCCGCGCGCGGAACCGGAAAAGGTCGACTATTCGGGCATCTGCCACGACCCCGGACGGCGGGCCTTCTGGATCGTCAGCCACAAGGCCCGGCGGGTGTTCCTCTACAGCCGCGCCGACGACCAGGTCATCCACTCCGCACCCCTGGGTTACGTCAGGAACGGCAAGTTCAAGGGCGTCAAACAGGCCGAAGGCGTCGCCTTCGACGCGACGTCAAGCCGCCTCTATGTGGTCAGCGATCGGGAGGCGCGGCTCTACGTCTACGACGTCAGGCCATAAGGACGTCTCGTCGGGCGAACCAGTAGCAACGACCAGCCGACTGCATGAACGGATCGCGGGGCGCAGGTCTAGTTTTATGCGCGTGCGTTCCAGTCTGCTGCGGGTTCAGGGTCCCGGGCGATGGAGTCCGGTTCCACCAAGATCGCGCAGCAACGGATCGTCCAGTGGGCAACTGGCCCTCAAACGACTAATTTAGGTTAATGACGACAAAGCAAGACACGTCCTAACTGCATCTCGAAACAACAGATCCGAAAATCGCAGGCGCTCATCTGACCAGATGGGCACTCGGTCGCCATTTCGATCCTCCTTACCGCTTTCCGCGCCGCAGCGGCAGGTCAGGACGAAGAAAACGCGCGACGATCCACACGCGAGGAGAATGGGCATGTCAGCCCTTCCGTGCACAAACTTAAAGCGCCTTGTCCGACCCGCCTTGGTCTTCGTCGGCGCAGTTGTTCTATCGATCACTCTGTCCGATGCGACGCTGGCGCAGAACAACCTCAGCAAGCGCGGCACGGAACTTCGCGCCCAGGCGGTCGAAATGAGCCGCGCCCGCGCGCAGCTGACGCTTCGCGAACGCGTGATTGGAGCATTGACGGCAACGAACTTGGCGCGTGACCTCACCCTAGCAGAGCGCATCGAAATCCTGGAGGAGGCTACCGGCCAGGAACGCATCGCCTCGACGGGGCCGATCAGCCAATGCAAGGCGGCCTGCTATCATGACCACAGCGAAACCAAGAATAGGGCCGAACTCAATCAGTGTCTGACGGATTGCGATGCCGTCGCGGCTGTTCAGGCGCTTCACGACAGACTGGTGGAGGAAGTTACCCTGACGTTCGTGGATATCGTCTGGGGCGGCGGGGACATCGATCCAAAGCCTCTCGAAAAGGCGGTCCGCGAACGGTTTTCGCGTCCGCCCGGCAGGATGCCGCAATAGGCCCGGCCATGCGGGCTGCGGATGTGCGCCGCCGGTGAAAGGATAGGCTGCCCGGTGCGAGCCGTCTGTCTGGAACAAGGTTGCGCGGCGCCCGCAGCGACTGGAGCGGACACCCAAGCGCTACAGGCGGAAGAGCAACATGGAATGCACTGAGATTGAATAGATGGACTTACTTGAAGCGATCCTCGGGCCCCTTGCGGCAGCAGTTTTTATCACCCTGGTCGGCTGGCTTAATTACAAGCTTAACCTGCGGAATACGGGCGTCAGCGTCGCCGTATCGTACAAGAGCACGATTACCTCGATGATCGCCTCGTTGAAAACGCTCCGGGATAATTTCCCGATGAAAGGCAAGTTGCTGTCCGCACTGCCGGATACAGCGATTTACGATTATCGCAGGGAGGATTGGTTCGAGGTCCACAGATCCCTATCGGAAAAGCTGGGTCATTTGTATTACATCGACGAATCCGACGGCAGAGAAGTCAATGAAGAAATCATAAGGTTCTTCCACAAGCTCAAGATTTCGCGGGATGTCTACGCAACCGTCATTTTGCTTTCCAAAGCCCGGGCCTGCGCCGCCGCGAACAGCGAGCGTTTGGGCGAATCAACTGACCAGATCGGTCGGGAGCTGGACAAACAGTCGAAGCAACTTATGGACATGATCGACGACCTGATCGTTTTCGGCAGCAAAGTGCAAGAGGATCTGGAAAGGCTGCTGAAACATTTAGACAAAGGATGGCTTGCTCGGACCCGACGTGGTCTTCGTCGCGTTCTTTTGCCCGACCAAGCTTGAAACCACAAGCCCCCGGCAGCCCTGGACCAAGCGACGACCCCAGTCGACCGAAGCTCGGGACGGGGTGTGCCACCCGGTCTTGGAAGGGCTGCGTCAGCTAAGCTGATGCGCGGTTGGTCTTTGAGGACGTGCAGCGGTTCCAGTGGCCTTTAGAACGCGACCTGATCTCCTCCCTTCAACTCCAGCATTTCGCGCGCTTCGTCGGACGTCGCGATATCCAGCGACAGGCCCTTCAGCACGCTCGCGATCAGGCGCACCTGCTCGGCGTTCGATTCCGCCAGCCGGCCCGGGCCCGCCCACAGCGAATCTTCCAGGCCAACCCGCACGTTGGCGCCCATCGCCGCGCCCATGCTGGCCAGCGGGATCTGGTTGCGGCCGGCGCCCAGGATCGACCAGCGGTAGCTGTCCCCGAACAGCCGGTCGGCGGTGCGCTTCATATGCATCAGATCCTCGGGGTGCCCGCCGATGCCGCCCAGGATGCCGAACACCGACTGTACGAACCCAGGATGCCGAACACCGACTGTACGAACAGCGGCGGCTCGACCAGGCCGCGGTCCAGAAAATGGGCCAGGTTGTAGAGGTGGCTGATGTCGTAACACTCGAACTCGAACCGGGTGCCGTTGCCCCGGCAGGTCGACAGCAGGGTCTCGATGTCCTGAAAGGTGTTCTTGAAGACAAGGTCGCGGCTGTTTTCCAGATGCGCCCGCTCCCAGTCGTGCTTCAGGTCCTTGAACCGGTCCAGCATGGGGAACAGGCCGAAATTCATCGAACCCATGTTCAGCGACGCCACCTCGGGCTTGAAGGTGGTCGCCGGGCGCATCCGTTCCTCGATCGTCATGTTGGGCGCACCGCCGGTGGTGATGTTCACGACCGCGGCGGTCGCCTGTTTGATGCGCGGCAGGAATTCCGCGAACACTGCGGGGTCCTGGGTCGGCCGGCCGTCCACCGGATCGCGCGCGTGCAAATGCAGGATCGCCGCCCCGGCCTCCGCCGCGGCGATCCCGGCCGCCGCGATTTCATCGGGCGTCACGGGCAGATAAGGCGACATCGAGGGCGTATGGATCGCCCCGGTGACCGCACAGGTGATGATGACCTTTCTTCTGTCCGCCATTGTGCCCTCCCTGAGGCCCGGCTGATCCGGGTTCGCCGTTAACCATGTCACGGACCGGCCAGCGTTTCACCCCCGGGATGCGGGGGTTTCTCGCTTAGGCCAATCTTAAGGCGCCCACCGGTAGATTTCCGCCCGCAATAAGGCACGCCCGCCGTGCCGACGGGGCGAAAACTTCCGCTGCCAACGACAAGGGCCTTGGCCCGAACACGGGGTAGAGCGCCAACCGGGACTGAACGCCGGTGAAAGCGCTCTCGGGACGCGATAGGGAGATTTGCGCGATGGTTAACTACGAGTCCGCCCGGAAGGCGGCACAGAAGCGGAACGCCGGGGACACCACCGAAACCGACCTCTATTGGATCGACCGTCTGGCAACCAAGCGCCCGACCCGGCTGCCGGACGTGGACCTGTTCGGCGGCGGCGCCCTGCCCCAGGGCGCGGCGCACCGGACCCGCGAGATGGAGACCGCCGCACTGACGGACGCGCTGGGCGACGGCCGGGAGATCGGCGATCTGGTGCTTGCGCTGTGGATCGCCTATCTCGCCAGGGTCACCGGCGAAGACGAAGTGGTCATCGGCTATTGCGATCCGACCTGCGCCACCACCGATACCGCCCGGTCGCACTTCGCGCCCCTGACGGTCTCGATCGATGCCAACGACACGTTCGCCGGCCTGTATGACAAGGTGTCGGACGCGCGCCGGCAAAGCACCGAGACCGGCGGCTACCACCTGGATCTGTTCGACCGCTGCGAGGAACTGAGCGAAGCCCGCACCTTCTGGGCCGACGTGCTGCCGTTCGCGGCGACCTTCGCCGACGATGCCGCCGACGCGGCGGCGGTGGGTCCGTGCGAGTTCGGGCTGATCGTCGGCCGCGACGGGCAGGTGGTGCTGCATCACGATGCCAACATCCAGACCGATCTGATCGACCGCCTGCTGGCGCGCCTGCGCGAGCTTGCGGCGGCGATTGCGGCGAAGCCGTCGCTGCCGGTCGCCCGCCAGCCGTTGTTGCCCGCGGTGGAACGCAAGACCGTGGTCCAGGAATGGAACGCGACAACCACGAACTATCCCTACGGCGACGGCCTGATCGGCATGCTGCAGGAGATGGCCGCCGCCAACCCCGACCGCCCCGCCGCAATCTACCGCGGCGAGACGGTGAGCTACGGCGACTTCAACCGCCGGGTCAACCGGCTGGCCAACCGCCTGCGCGCGGACGGTGTCGGGCGCGACGACTTCGTGTGCCTGTGCCTGGACCGCTCGCCGGAGATGGTGATCGCCATCTGGGCGGTGCTGAAGGCAGGCGGCGCCTATGTGCCGTTGAACACCGAGGACCCGCCCCAGCGGCTGGCCGAAATCATCGAGGATTCGACGCCAAAGGTCGTGCTGACCCAGGATCAGCACCTGGAAAAACTGCCGACAGGGCCCTTCAAGACCATCGCGCTGGCGGAAGGAGACGCCCAGTTCGCCAACGAATCCGACGCAGATCCCGATTTCGACGTGGGCCGCACCGATCTGGCCTACATGATCTACACGTCGGGATCGACCAGCAAACCGAAGGGCGTGCTGATCGAGCACGAGGCGATCTACAACCGCGTCATCTGGATGCAGGACACGTATCGCCTGACGCCTGAGGATCGGGTGCTGCAGAAGACCCCCTATACCTTCGACGTCTCGGTGTGGGAGTTCCTGTGGCCGCTGGTTGTCGGCGCGACGGTCGTCGTCGCGGAACCGGGCGGCCACATGGTGCCCAGTTACATGGTCACGCTGATCAGGGAAGCCCGCGTCACGGCGATGCACTTCGTGCCGTCGATGCTGCGCCTGTTCCTGTTCGCGCCGGGCATCGAAGACCTGCCCTTGCGCATGGTGTTCTGCAGCGGCGAGCCTCTGCCCTTTGAGCTGACGCAGGAGTTCCTGAACAAGACCGGCTCGGCGCTGCACAACCTCTACGGCCCGACCGAGGCCGCGGTGGATGTGAGTTCCTGGGCCTGCCCCAAGGACGCGGCGGAACCCCGGGTGCCGATCGGCAAGCCGATCGCCAATATCGGCCTATACATCCTGGACGAGGCCGGCCAGCCGGTCGCGGTCGGCGTGCCCGGCGAACTGTTCATCGGCGGTATCGGTCTTGCCCGCGGCTATCACGCCAGACCCGACCTCACCGCAGAACGGTTCATCGACAGCCCGCTGGCGGATTCGCCGCATCGGCGGTTCTACAAGACCGGCGACGTTGCGCGGTTCCTGCCCGACGGCAACATCGAGTATCTGGGCCGCAACGATCACCAGGTGAAGATCAACGGCATCCGTATCGAGCTCGGCGAGATCGAGGCCGTCATCCGTTCCCACCCGCTGGTCAGCGATGCGGTCGTGGTGGCCAAGCAGGCCGGCGGCGGCAAGATGCTGGCCGCCTACCTGGTGGCAACCGAACAGGGCGAGGCGGTCGAAAACAGCGTCACCGACCTGATCGCGAAGAACCTGCCCCAGCACATGATGCCGCGGTCGCTCCAGTTCCTGGACAAGATGCCGCTGACGGTCAGCGGCAAGGTGGACCGGAAACTGCTGCCGGATCCGAAGGTCTAGGGGTCCTGTAACACCCTCACCCCAACCCCTCTCCCTCCAGGGAGAGGGGCTTTTTGGTCCCTTCTCCCCTGGGGGGAGAAGGTGGCCCGAAGGGCCGGATGAGGGGGCTCCGGTCTCAAGCCCGCCACGTCCGCAGCCGCCGTTCCGCGCGGCCGATCAGCCAGCTGACCGTCAGGCCCATCACCGACAACAGGGCGACGCCGGCGATCAACTGGTCCATCGCCATCAGGCTGCCGGCCAACAGGATATATGCGCCGACGCCGAACTCCGCCCCGATCATCTCCGCCGCCACCAGCAAAACGATGGCGATCGCCGCGGAGATCCGGAACCCCGGCAGGATCCCGGGCAGCGCGCCCGGCAGGATGATCTTGCGCACGATCGACGGCCAACTCAGCCCGAAGGACTGACCCATGCGGATCAGGCCGCGGTCGACATTGTCGACGCCGCCATAGGTGGCGACCACGGTGGGGAAGAAGGTGCCGAACAGGATGGTCGCCACCTTCGAGCCTTCGCCGATGCCGAACCAGATGATGAACAGCGGCAACAGCGCGATCTTGGGGATCGGAAAGATCGCCGCGACCAGAGGCACCAGGCCGGCCCGGGCCAGAGAGAACAGCCCGATCATGAAGCCCACCGTCACGCCCAGCGCCGTGCCGCAGGTCCAGCCGACGATCAGGCGCTGCAACGACGCGCCGAGATGCTTCCACAACAGGCCCGACTCGGCGAGGTCCATCAGCGCAACCGCCGCCTCCGGCAGCACCAGCGGATGGATCAGGCCGGTCTGGCACCCAGCTTCCCACAGCGCGATCACGCCCACGAAGACGGCGGGCCCCACCAGGCCCAGCGGCCGCGGCAAGAAACCGCCGCCGCGAAAGGCGACCGGCCGGGCGTTACGGTCGGACGGGATCTCGCTAGGCATCGGCCAACTCCATGTCGGCGGCCTCGGCCTCGGCGCGGATCAGCGACCAGAGGTGCTTGTGCTTGGCCTCCAGCATGCCGGGATTGGCCGCCCGCTCGCCCAGCGGCAGGTCGATCTCGACCGTCTCACGGATCCGGCCGGGCCGGCGCGACAAAACCACGATCTTGTGGCCCAGCCGCACTGCCTCGTCCAGGTTGTGGGTGACATAGACGGCGGTGAACCGCTCACGGATCCACAGATCCGCCAGATCGTCCATCAGCAGCTCGCGGGTCTGCCCGTCCAGGGCCGACAACGGCTCGTCCATCAGCAGCACCGCAGGACGCACCGCCAGCGCGCGGGCGATCCCCACCCGCTGTTTCATGCCGCCGGAAAGCTGACGCGGCAGGGCGTCGCGAAACTCGCTCAGCTTGGTCCGGGCCAGCACGTCCTCGACGATCGCGGCCATTTGCGCCGAACCCAGGCGGTGGTCCTCCAATACGAGGCTGACATTGCCGGCGACGGTGCGCCACGGCAGCAGCGCGAAATCCTGGAAGATGTAAGTCAGCGGGTTGAAGGAGTCCGCGGGCGGCTCGCCCAGTTGCAGGACCGTGCCTTCGGCCGGCCGCTCCAGACCACCGATCAGGCGCAGCAGGGTCGACTTGCCGCAGCCGGAGGGTCCGACGATGCAGACGATCTGACCGTGGCCGATGGTCAGGTCGATGCCGTTCAGGACCTCGACCTGGTGATAGCGGTGCGCGATGCCTTCCAGACGCAGGTCCATGGGCCAGCCGCCGGCGGTGCGGGCGCCCCAGCGGCCGCCCGCACCGCCGCGCGGTCCGATCAGTAGGTCTCGACGAAGCTGGCGTCGACCAGCTGGTCGATGGTGATCGCGGGTGATCGCGTTCGACACCAGTCCCTCCGACTGGAACCAGGCGAGCTGTGCCTTGACGTTGGTCAGGTTCAGCTTCGCGCCTTCGTTCAGCCACATCGCGCCGTTCTTGATGGACGGCGCCGCCTTCTCGTAGGGACGGTCGGCATAGACGTATTTGTGGATCAGCTTGACCGTGGCCTCGGTCGCCGCCGGGTCGGCCGCCTGGTCCAGCATCACCCGGTCGAAATCGGCGATGCCGCGCGACAGCGCACGCAGGAAACGTTCGGTCAGGTCGCGGCGGTTCGTGGCGTTTTCTGTCGATGTGAAAACCGTGGTCACCTGGCAGTCTGGCGCATAGTCGTTGACCCAGCCGATGATCTTGGCGGCGCCCGCCTTGTCCAGGGCCTTGGCGATGTGCGGGGCAATGGCCCAGGCATCGATCTGCCCCGACTTCAGGGCCGCAATGACTGCGCCCACCTTCTGCAGCGGCTTCAGCTTCAATTCGTCGATTCCGAACCCTTCCTTCTCGGCGATCCGTGCCGCCATGTAATGGAACGAAGATCCCGTCTGGGTGATGCCGAAGCTGTGTCCCGGCAACTTGTCGGGCGAGGTCAGGCCGGCCTCGTAGGCGGCGTTGGAAACCAGGATCGCCGAGCCTTCGATGCCGGGCTGTTCGTGCAGGACGCCGCCGATCACCTTGACAGCGCCCTTGTCGGCCAGGTTGATCAGGCCGCCCGTGATCGCGGTGACGCCGAAATCCACGTCCCCGGACGCGATCGCCACCGCCATCGGCTGGGCCGCCTGGAAGAACTTGAACTCGACCTCCAGCCCCTCGTCGGCGAAATAGCCGCGCTCGTAGGCGATGAAGCTTCCCGAGTGTGACGTAAACCGCAACGCCCCGACGGCGATCTTGTCGGCCGCCACACCCGGATCCGGCGCCGCGGTCAAGGCCGCCAGAACGACCAGCGCGCCAAGCCCGGCCCGTCTTGTCAGCTCAATCAAGCCCATTTCTCTCCTCCCTGTCTTGTTGTCCGCCCCTGGTCTGCGGCTTTGGGGGAATGTTGCATCCGCGCCGCCTTCCAGCAATGGCCTTGTTCCTTCTTCGGTCCCGGGACTGTATGTATAGGAAAGGGGCAACCGGCGGCACGAGGGGAGACGCGCGATGAAGTGGCTGGACCAGAAACTGGCGGCAATCCGGGACGATGCCTATACCCCGTCCGACTTCATCATCGCCGACGCCAAGGACGGTGACATGGGCGGCGGCGTCCCGGCGCCGGGCCCGGTCGAGCCGGGCGGCAGAACCTACAAGAAGCTCGCCGACTATCTGGAGGCAATGCGCCGCATGACCCGGAGCGACCTGGTGGACGTCATGTTGATGTCCGCCTCTTGCGCCGAGGTGCTGGTGGACGAAGGCCTGTTCGAAGACAGCGCGGTGACGGCGGCGATCCGGCTGAACGACACCACCGACATCTGGGGGCCGCGCGGCAGCATCTACAAATCGCAGCCGTCCCTGCCCTTCGCCACGGCAAGCCTACCACACGCGCGGGCGCTGACCGATCTGGGCCTCTATTCCATCACCTTCATGAATGATTCCGAGCGGGACGCCCACGCCCTGGACTGCTATGCGGTCTTCCGGGGACAGGCCGAGGAAATCGGCATGCGGCATTTCCTGGAGGTGTTCAACCCGAACGTCGACGTGGGCATCGCGCCCGAAGGGATCGGCGCCTATGTCAATGACTGCATCCTGAAGGCGCTGGCCGGGATCACCTCGTCGGAACGGCCGCAGTTCCTGAAGATGGTCTATAACGGCCCGCGTGCGCTGGAGGAGCTGGCCAGCTACGACCCGGCCGGTCTGATCGTGGGCATCCTGGGCGGGGCCGCCGGCACCACCCGCGACACCTTCGAACTGGTCGGACAGGGCGCCAAATACGGCGCACGGGTCGCGCTGTTCGGGCGCAAGATCAACCTGGCCGAGGCGCCGGAGCTGCTGGTGGGACTGATGCGCCGGGTGGTCGAAGGCAACGCGACGCCCGAGGACGGGGTCCGGCAGTATCACGACGGGTTGGCGAAGAACGGCGCACAGCCGGCCCGTTCGCTGGAGGACAACCTCCAGATCACCGAGGAGGTGCTGAAAGAGGCGGCATAACAAAAGCCCCTCTCCCTGGATGGAGAGGGGATTCATTGGTTCCTGCTCCCCGAGGGGAGAAGGTGGCCCGAAGAGCCGGATGAGGGGGTTACGGTTTTTCCGGGCCCGTAACACCCTCGCCCCAACCCCTCTCCCTCCAGGGAGAGGGGCTTTTCGACTACGCCGCGGCGGGATGCCAGCCGGCGTCGGCCCAGACCTCGCCGCTGACCGCCTGGTTGGTGATCATGAAGCAGATCGCGTCGGCGATCTCCTCCGGGCGGATCAGCCGGCCAAGCTGGGTGTCCGGCAGGACGTATTTCTTCACGTATTCCGGTCCCATGGCGCGCAGGATCGGGGTGTCGGTGAAACCCGGATGGATGATGCTGCAGCGCACGCCGTGGAAGATCGCTTCCTTCATCAGGGTCGAGGCCGCGCCCTCCAGCGCCGCCTTGGCGGAGGCATAGGAGATCTGGCCCTTGTTGCCCTGGGACGCGACCGAACCGATGAAGATGATGGCGCCCTCCATCTCTTCCTCAGGCCCCCATTTCTTGAGGCCCTTGGCATACCGGCCCTCGGCGACGCAGGCGATCATCTCCATCGCCCAGTAGATCGGCGCGATGTAGTTGACCTCGCAGACCAGCCTGAATGCCTCTTCGGAATAGACCCCGGCCTTGCCGGTTTCTTTGTCGACCTTCACCGCCAGCGCGTCGCGGACGATGCCCGCGGCCGGCACACAGATATTGACGTATCCGTGTGAGGCGCAGAGATCCTCGAAGACGCTCTTGCGGAATTCGGTGTTGGTCGTATCGCCTTGATAGGCCTTCGCGACCTCGCGGCCGCAGGCGCGGTTGATCTCCTCGGCGACCGCCATGACATCGTCGCTGAGATCGACCATGGCGACACAGGTGGCGCCCCGCTCGGCCAGCTCGGCGCTCACCGCACAGCCAATGCCCCCGGCAGCCCCGGTGATGACCGCGGTTTTTCCTTTGATTTTCATTGTCTTGCTCCGTGACGTCGTGGCGCCGGCCCGCGCGGCCCTGGGGCTTCGAACGAGGACAAGCGACATGCTAAATGGTTGAAACTTCTCGGCCACGTATAGCACATTTTGTGCAGTGCAGCAATATCCTTGTGCGGCGCAGCATGCGGCCTTTTGTCGCGGCGGGTCCCGCGTTGCCGGGCGTGCACCCCGCACACACTGCCGTTTGCACTGACGCACGAAGGGTGCGAAGCTTCGAACAAGAAACCCATGACGGGTTGAGCGGGGCAGCGAAGGCTTTGGGGGAGGCGCTGGCATGACGGGCACGACAACCGATCCCGTCGTCGCGCTTGACGGCATCGGCAAGTCCTTTCCCGGCGTTCGCGCCCTTGACGATGTGTCTTTCGACGTCCGCGCCGGCGAGGTCCACGCCCTGTTGGGCGAAAACGGCGCCGGCAAGTCCACGCTTATCAAGATCATGTCGGGCGTCTACCGGCCCGACCAGGGCGAACTCAGGATCAACGGCGACCCGGCCAGCTTCGAAAGCCCGAACGAGGCGCAACGCGCCGGCATCGCGACGATCTACCAGGAATTGCTGCTGTTCCCGGAACTGACGGTGGCCGAGAACATCTTCATGGGCCACGCGCCGCGCACCAAATGGGGCGGTGTCGACTGGCGCACCATGCGCCGGCAGGCGCGCGAGATCCTGGCGTCGCTGAACATTCACGACCTGGACGAGACCTCGACCGTCGGCGCGTTGACCGTCGGCAACCGCCAGCGGGTGGAGATCGCCAAGGCCCTGTCCCAGGACGCCCGCGTGCTGATCATGGACGAGCCCACGGCGGCGCTCACGGAGCACGATGTCGAACGGCTGTTCCGGATCGTCCACCTGCTGCGCGATCGCGGGGTCGGCGTCGTCTATATCAGCCGCCGGCTGGAAGAGGTCTTCGTGGTGGCCGACCGGGTCACCGTCCTGCGCGACGGCACCTACGTGGACACGCGCCCCGTCGCCGAAACCTCCCACGAGGACCTGATCGCCATGATGGTGGGCCGGCGCATCGAAAATCTGTTCCCGAAGCTGGGCAATCCGGTCCTGGAAGTCCGCGCCCTGACGCGCCAGCCGAACACGATCGATGTGAGCCTGATGGTGCGCGCCGGCGAGATCCTGGGCCTTGCCGGCCTGGTCGGCTCGGGCCGCAGCGAGCTGGCGCAGGTCATCTTCGGCATCACGCCACCGGACTCCGGCGAGATCCTGCTGGACGGCCAACCGATAAGCGTCTCCAGCCCCGGCGACGCCAAGAAATACGGCATCGCCTACGTCCCGGAAGACCGTGGCCTGCAGGGCCTGGTGCGGCCGATGACGCTGTTCGCGAACGCAACCATGGCGGTCCTTGACCGGGTCAGCAAGGGGAGCTTCCTCGATGGCCGGGCGGAACAGGCCCTGGCGCGCGACGCCATGAACAAGCTGTCGATCCGGGCCAGCGGCACCGACCAGGTGGTCGACAAGCTGTCCGGCGGCAACCAGCAGAAGGTGGTGCTGGGCAAGTGGCTGGCCACCGAGCCGCGGGTGCTGATCATGGACGAGCCGACGCGCGGCATCGACGGCGGCGCCAAGTCGGAATTGCACCGCCTGATGAGCGAACTGGCCCAGACCGGCATGGCCATCATCATGATCTCCTCGGAACTGCCCGAGGTGATGGCGATGAGCGACCGCATCCTGGTCATGCGCGAGGGGCGGGTGGTGGCGGAACTGGACCGCGCGGAGGCGACGCAGGAAGGGATTGCCGCGGCGATGATGGGAGGCGGCACGCCCGACGCGGTGGCCGCGGCGTCATGAGCGTGACGGCCCTACCGTCCGCCTCGAGCGGCGTCGCAGCGACACTGAAGCGGATGTTGGGGACGCAGGAGGCGGTTCTGCTGTTCGCGATCCTTGCACTGTTCGTGGCCGTCGGTCTGGTCAATCCGCGCTTCGTCGCCGACCGCAACCTGCAAAGCATCTTCCTGGGCAACGCCTATATCGCGGTTGCGGCGATCGGCATGTCCATGGTGATCATTTCCGGCAACATCGACATCTCGGTCGGTTCGCTGATCGGCGTTCTGGCGACGATCAGCGGGTCCCTGGCGGTGAACGGCTTTCCCATCATCGTCTGCTGGCTGGTGCCGCTGGTGGTGGGCGCGCTGGTCACCGGCTTCATGGGCCTGCTGGTGGCCTATCTGCGCATCCCCGCAATCGTCGTCTCGCTTGGCATGCTCAGCATCCTGAAGGGCGGGCTGATCGTTGTGACCGCGGGCGCCTGGATAACCGACCTGCCCGAAGGGTTCCACCTGTCGCAGATGCGGCCGATGGGGCTGCCGATGCTGATCTATTTCATGGTGGTGCTGACGCTGGGCGCCGCCTTCTGGGTGCGTTACAGCGCGACGGGGCGCGCGATCTATGCGGTCGGCGGCAACGCCGAGGCGGCGCGGCTTTCCGGCATCTCGCGCGAACGCACCATCATGACCGTGTTCCTGATCCACGGCGTCTTCGTCGGCATCGCCGGGGTGCTGTTCGCGACCCAGCTTTCGATCATCCAGTCGACCGTGCCGCCCAACCTGGAACTGACCATCATCACCGCCTCGGTGGTCGGCGGGGTCAGCATCCTGGGCGGCACCGGCACGGTGATCGGCTCCACCTTCGCGGCGATCCTGCTGGCGGCGATCGGCTCGTCGCTGATTTTCATCAATGTCTCGCCCTACTTGCTGCGTGCCGCGCAGGGCGTCTTGATCCTGGCCACCGTGCTGGCCGACATGTACCGTCGCCAGCGCCAGGCCAGGGGGCACTGAAGCGATGGCGGACCAGGCCCGCGCAACGACCCTGCCCGCCGCCGAGCGGCTGCGCGCGCTGGCGCTGCGGCACGAGGCGATGCTGTTCCTGATCCTGGTCGCGTCCCTGGCCGTGCTGGCCGCCCAAAGCGACCGGTTCCTGACCACCGACAACGTGCTGAACCAGGGCCGCCTGATGGCCGAGGTGGCGCTGGTGGCGCTGCCGATGACCTACGTGATCATCACCGGCGGCATCGACCTTTCGGTCGGTTCGGTGATGGGCCTCAGCGCCATCGTCCTGGGCGTCGCCTGGAAGAAGCTCGGCCTGCCGCTGGAGCTGGCAACAGTCGTCGCGATCCTGACCGGCTCGGCCTGCGGTTTCTTCAACGGCTGGTTCATCACCCGTGTCAGGGTCCCGCCCCTGATCATGACCCTGGCGACGCTGGCCCTGTTCCGCGGCCTGGCCGAAGGCATCAGCCAGGCGCGGTCGGTGCGCGGCTATCCGGAATGGTTCTTCACGCTGGGCCAGGGCGAGGTGTTCGGGGTGCCGACCCAGTTGTGGGTCCTGGCCGTGGCGATTATCGGATCCTGGCTGGTGCTGGCGCGCACCACCTTCGGGCGCGGCCTCTATGCCATCGGCCATAACGAGACGGCCGCGCGCTTTTCCGGGATCCCGGTCGCCCGTTACAAGCTGGCGATCTACACCTATTCCGGGACCATGGCCGGCCTCGCCGGTGCGATCTTCGTGAGCCGGGTTTCGACGACCCGCTCGGACATGGGCACTGGGCTGGAACTGGACGTGATCGCGGCAGTGGTGTTGGGCGGGACCAGTATATTCGGCGGGATCGGAACGATCACCGGCACCGTGATCGGGTTCGTGCTGATCCAGCTTCTGAAGAACGGACTCGCCATCACCGGCGTTAAGGGCGATGCTACCATCGTGGTGGTTGGGACGGTGTTGATCGCCTCGATCCTGCTGACGAACTTCATCCAGCGCCGCGGCGGCGGCGACTGAGACGGAGCCGTGTGGCCCGGAGGCGGCCATACGAAATGGGAGAGCACAAGTGGGAGGAGTATCACCATGAAAAGAACGACCAGTCTTGTTCTGGGTGCGGCATTCCTGGCCGGCCCGGCAATCGCGGCCGACCGCTGGGACGGCGCGGACGACCTTGCGGTCAATCCGCTGACCTGCGACACCGGCGAAGGCATGGTTGCCGCCAAGCCCTACGACGGTGGCATGGCGACCAGCCCGCCTGACCGGTCGGGCAAGGAGATCGTCGTGGTCGACGTGCCGAAGCTCGTGGGCATCGGTTATTTCGCCGCGACCACCAAGGGCATGGAACAGGCGGCGGACGAGCTGGGTAATGTCAAGGTGTCCACCGACGGCCCGACGGAAGCCAACATCGACGACCAGATCACCTTCATCGACAACTACATCACATCCGGCGTGGACGGCATCCTGTTTGCCGCGAACGATCCGGTGGCGATCTCGCCGGTGTTGAAGAGGGCGCTGGGCAAGGGCATCCACGTCGTCGGCTATGACGCCAACTCCACGCCCGGGGCCCGCGAGTGGTTCGTCAACCAGGCCGAGTTCAACGGCATCGCGAAGTCGATGATGGATTCCATGGCCGCCGAGATCGGCAAGGATGGCAGCTTCGCGATCGTCACCTCGACCTTCACGACGCCGAACCAGGCGCGCTGGATCGCAGAAATGTGGGCCTAACCGAACAGTGCTATCCGGACATGAAGTGGCTTGAGGCGGTGGAAGCGCAGGAAGACAACAACCTGTCCTTCAACCAGGCCTCGACCCTGATCAACAAGCATGGCGACGACCTGCAGGGCCTGTTCGGCATGACGTCGGTGGCGACGCCGGCTTCGGCCGAGGCGGTCACCCAGGCCGGCCTGTGCGGCAAGGTCGCGGTGGTGGGTCTGGCCACGCCGAACGCGATGAAGCCTTATGTCCAGAAGGACTGCGTCAAATCGGTGGTGCTGTGGAACCCGGTCGATCTGGGCTACGCATCGGTCTATGTGATGCGCAATGTGGTCGACGGCAAGCTGAAGCCGGGCGACACGCAGGTGGAAGCCGGCAAGCTGGGCAAGCTACAGGTGGTCAACGGCAGCGAGGTTCTGCTGGGCGCGCCCTTCGTCTTCGACAAGAGCGACATCAACGACTTCGATTTTTAAAGAACGTCCCCTCTCCCTCCAGGGAGAGGGGCTATTTCTTCCGCAAACTCACCACGTGCAGCGCCAGCGCGCTGACGATCATCACGAAGATCGTTCCCGAGACCGGCCGGTCTATGAAGTCCAGCGGGCTTTCCACCCGGGCCAGGCTGGCGCGGAACTTCTCGTCCATGATCCGGCCCAGCACCATGCCCAGCACGATCGGCACCACGGGAAAGCCGAGGCGGCGCAGGATGAACCCCATCACCCCGAAGCCGGCGGCGATCGTGCAGTCGACCAGGCTGTTGCGCAGGGAATAGACGCCGACCAGCGATAGCGCCAGCACGATCACGCCCAGGTAACGGTTGGGCACGCGCGCCACCTGGACAAGGCCGTTGGTCGCCACCATCAGAAAGCCGATCACCAGGACGTTGATCACCAGCAGGATGAAAAACAGGCTGTAGAGGAACGCCGGCTGGGAGGTGAACAGGCTGGGCCCTGGGACGACCCCGTGCACGTGAAACACCGACAGCATCATCGCGGTGACCGCCTCGCCCGGGATGCCCAGCGCCAGCAGCGGGATGATCGCCGCGGCGGGGACGGCGTTGTTGGCGGCCTCGGACGCGATCAGGCCTTCGGGCGAGCCCCGGCCGATCAGGTCGGGGTTCTTCGACGTCATCTGGGCGTAGGTATAGGAGAAGAACTGGGCGGTGAATTCGCCGACACCGGGGATGATGCCCATGACCGTGCCGAAGGAGGACGAGACGCTGGCCAGGCGCTTGTGCCGGAATACCTCGAACAGTCCGGCCAGCGACCTCTTGCCCAGATCCGGCAGCTCCGGCTGGCGGGTCTTGTCCAAGAGCAGGATGAAGGCCTGTGATATCGCGAATAGGCCCAGGATGACGGTGATGAGGTTGAAGCCCGCGTTCAGCCAGTCCATGCCGAAGGTGAAGCGCTGGCTGTAGCGGACGGGCTCCAGCCCCACCACGTTCAACAGCATGCCGAACGCGATCAGCACCGTCGCGATCACCGCCTGGTTGCGGTGGGCCAGGATCACGAAGACCACGCCCAGCAGCGCGGCCATGAAAATGTCGCGCGAGCCGAAATAGGGTGCGATGTTGGCCAGCACCGGAGCGATCAGAACCAGGCAGACGATGGAGAAGACGCCGCCGAAGAAGGACGCGGAATAGGCCAGTGACAGCGCCCGCTTGGCCTCGCCGCGCCGGGTCATCGGATAGCCGTCATAGGTGGTCAGCGCATTGACCGCGGTGCCCGGGGCGTTGATCAGGATTGCTGGCACCGCACCGCCGAACATGGACGAGCCGTAGATGCCCAGCAACAGCGTCAGGCCGACGATCGGCTCGAACTGGAAAGTGGCCGGCAGCAGGATGGCGATCGCCACCGCCGGACCGACGCCGGGAATGGCGCCGATGACGACGCCGCCAACCGCACCGATCAGCACCGCCACCAGAACGTCCAGGCGGGTCAGCGGCTCCAACGCGGCAAGCAACAGGTCCATGGCGCCTCAGAAGTGCCGGATCAGGAGATTGCGCATGTCCGCCGGAAACAGCTCATAGACCGCGCCGGCCGGCATCTTCACCTCCAACCCCGTCTTGAAGAAAAGCACGATCCCGACACCGATCAGCGCCAGTCCGGCCAGCGGGCGGAGCTTGCGATAACCGACCCGCCGGCCCAGCAGGGGCATGAAGACGACCGTGGCCAACAGGTAACCCAACAGCGGCACGGCGGCGGCATACAGCACGAAGTAGAGGGCGTATTCCACCGGCCGCACCCATTCCACCAGCTCCGCCATCGGCACCGGCACGTCGCGCGGCGTGCGGTCCCGGCGATAGGGCAGGATGCTGCGCACCAGATAGGTCGCGGAAAACACGGTCAGCACGCACAGGACGACCGCCGGCCAGAATCGCGGCTGCAGCAATACCGGCACCCGGTTGAACCAACGCGTCTCGGTGCCAAGCTGCGACAGCAGGAACAGCGACAGCGCGAACATCAGAACCGCGAACAGCAGGTCGCCCCGATGCCGGCGGGCCAGGAAGATGTCCGCAGGCTGCTGACGGTCGGGTGCGTCGTCTTGCATGGCTAGGTCCGAACCCCCTCATCCGGCCTTTCGGGCCACCTTCTCCCCCCTGGGGAGAAGGGAAGAAAGCCCCTCTCCCTGAAGGGAGAGGGGGGTTGGGGTGAGGGTGTTACCGCCCTACAGATCCCCCATCCGCTTGAACATGTCCTCGACCTTGCCGTAGTCGGCGTCCAAGCGCGCCGCAGCGGCCTGCTGGTCCTGCCAGTAGATCAAGGCGCCGGTGTCCGCGGCGATCTGCTTCGCCTTGGCGCCGTTCACCACCGCCGACGCGATCGCCGCCAGCTTGTCCTTGACCGCCTGGGGCGTGCCCTGTGGAACGAACAGGCCGTTCCACAGGGCGATGTCGACGCCTTCGACCTGCTCGCCCAGTGTCGCCACGTCGGGCAGCAGCGCGATCCGCTGTTCGGTGATCGAGGCCAGCACCTTGACCTTGTCCAGGCAGGGCAGCACGAGCTGGACCGTGGTGTTGATCACATCGGCATCGCCCGAGGCCAGCGTGTTGCAGTCCAGCGCATCGAAGGCCGCCTCGCTTCCGAACTCGAAGCCCAGCTCCATCCCGGCGATCACCGAGGCCCGCGTCGGGACCAGCCCGTAGCCGAAATGGCCCAGCGCAACCTTGTTGGATTTCGCGTGGTCGGCCAGTTCCGCTATGTTGGAATAGGGCGCGTCACCGGCGGCCACCAGGACGAACGGGTAGGTCAGGAAGATCCCCACCGGCTCGAAGGTCTCGCGGGTGAAGCCCTGGATGCCCAACAGCGGGCCCACCGTGGGAACGCCGATCAAGAAGGACCCGACCGTGTGGCCGTCGGCGTCGGCGCGCGCCACCTCGGCCGCGCCCGGAAACGGCCCTGCGCCGCCGCCCGGCTTGTTCACAACGGCGGCCGCCACGCCCGTCTGGGACTGCATCTCCTCCGCGATCAACCGGGTCAGCACGTCTTCAAGATCGCCCGGCGGGAACGGAACGATGAACTGGACGGGACGTTCGGGATATTCCGCGGCCGCCGGCAAGACGCAAACGGCGGCAAGGCCCAGGCCCGCAATCAGACCTGCGAGAAGACGTTTCATCACTCCACCTCCCTGATGTTTCGGGCGTTCTGGTGCGACACCCTTGCGGCTAAATAATTAACATGTTTACTATCTCGCATCAACCGACACGATAAGCGTAGCAGAAAGCGGCGCATTCGACAGGGTGTTCGCAAAACAATGCGGAAAGACGGCAAGCAGGCACTGATCCTGGATTTCGGGGGCGTGATCTCGCGCACCTTCTTCGAAACCCATGACGCAAGCGAACGCGCCCTGGGCCTGGCGCCGGGCGCGCTGACCTGGCGCGGCCCGTTCGACCCGGCCTCCGACCCGCTGTGGCAGGCGATGCAGCGGGACGAGATCAGCGAACGCGACTACTGGCTGACGCGCACGCGCGAAACCGGCGCACTGTTGGGCGAACGCTGGGACAAGATGGCGGACATGGTCCGTCGGGCCCGCGGCGCCGACCCGGCCGCCGTGATCCGCCCCGAGGCGGAAGCCGCCATCGACCGCGCCGCCGCAGCCGGCATCCGGCTTGCCATCCTGTCCAACGAGCTGGACCTTTTCTACGGCGCCGATTTCCGTAAGAAGCTGCCACTGCTGGACCGGTTCGAGGCGATCGTCGACGCCACCTATACCGGCATTCTGAAACCCGACCCGCGCGCCTACGGCCTGTGCCTTGAGGCGCTGGACCTGCCGCCGGCGGTCTGCGTCTTCGTCGACGACCAGGACCGCAACGTGGAAGGCGCCCGCAAGGACGGCCTCACCGCGGTTGCATTCGATGTGTTGAACCCGCAGGATTCCTTCGACCGCGCGCTGGCGGCGTTCGCGCCCGCCCAAGATGCGTAAAGGAGCACGTGAGATGCATGACGCCAATTTCCTGATCGAACAGAACGCCCGCCAGATCTGGCACCCGATGGCGCATCCCGCCGAGATGCAGTCGGTGCCGCCGCGGATCATCACCAAGGGCGAAGGCGTGCATGTGGAAGACGTGCACGGCAACCGGGTGCTGGACGCGGTCGGCGGGCTGTGGAACGTCAACCTCGGCTATAGCTGCGACCCCATCAAGCAGGCGATCGCCGACCAGCTCGCGACACTGCCCTACTACTCCGCCTTCCGCGGCACCACCACCGACGTCCTGATCGAGCTGTCCTGGACCCGTGCGGAGTGGTTCAAGTCGGACGGCCTCGTGCGCAGCTTCTTCACCTCAGGCCGCTCTGACTCCGTGGAAACGGCGCTCAGGCTGGCGCGGCAATACTGGAAGATCAAAGGCGAGCGCGACCGTTTCAAGGTGATCAGCCTGAAGAAGGGCTATCACGGCACCCATTTCGGCGGCGCCTCGGCCAACGGCAACGCCAATTTCCGGCGCAACTACGAACCGCTGATGCCGGGCTTCTTCCATGTGCCCTGCCCATGGACCTACCGCAACCCGTTCAACGAAACCGACCCGGAGGTGCTGGCCCAGCTCTGCGCCAACATGCTGGCCGACGAGATCGCCTTCCAGGGCCCGGACACCGTCGCCGCCTTCATCATGGAACCGGTGCTGGGCGCGGGCGGCGTGATCGTGCCGCACGAGACCTTCATGCCGCTGGCCCGCGAGATCTGCGACCGGCACGGTATCCTGCTGATCGCCGACGAGATCATCACCGCTTTCGGCCGAACCGGCGCCTGGTCGGGCTCGCGCCTGTGGGGGGTGAAGCCGGACCTGATGTCGATCGCCAAGGCCGTCACATGCGGCTACTTCCCGCTGGGCGCCACCCTGATCAGCGAAAAGGTGGCCGACGTGTTCGAAAACGACCGTTCGACTTTCGGCGCGATCGGCCACGGCTATACCTATTCGGGCCACCCCGTCGGCTGCGCCGCCGCGCTTGCAGCGTTGGAAGAGACAAAGAGGCTCGCCGTCCACGAAAACGCGGCTGCACGCGGAGTCGAGCTGGGCAAGGGCCTGGAGGACTTGAAGGACCGGCACGAACTGGTCGGCGATGTGCGGTACAAGGGGCTGATGGCCGGCCTGGAGCTTGTCTCCGACCGCGAAACCAAGACGCCCGCGTCCAAGGATGTCGCCGCGGCGGTCGCCGATCGCGCCTACGAGGCCGGCGCCCTGGTGCGGGTATCGGGCAACATGATCATCCTGTCGCCGCCGCTGGTGATCGACAGCGCCAATGTCGAGACGATCCTCAAGGCTGTGGATGCCGGGCTCGCCGCCGCGGCCGCGGTGTGAGGGGCCGGTGGCGGTCGAGAAAGCTTTCTGGGCCGATCCCTATTTGACGACTCTGGACGCGACGGTGACAGGGGTCGACGGCGCCGCCGTCACCCTGGACCGGACGATCTTCTATGCGGAGTCCGGCGGCCAGGAGATCGATGCCGGCAGCATCGCCGGCCACGCCGTCCTGGCGGCGCGGAAAGAGGGCCGGGAGATCCGCTACACCCTGGCCGACGGCCACGGCCTCGACCCAGGCGATCGGGTACGAATCGAGATCGACTGGGACCGGCGCTATCGCCTGATGCGCCTGCACTTCGCCGCGGAAATCGTTCTCGAACTGGTCTATGCGGCGGTCCCCGACATCGAGAAGATCGGTGCCCACATTTCGCCCGACAAGGCGCGCATCGACTTCGCGCTGGCCCGGAACATCGCCGAACTCTTCCCGGACCTGCAGGCGAAGGCGGACGCCATCATCGCCGCGGACCATGCGATCCTCAGCGCCTACAGCGACGCGGCCGCCGAGCGCCGCTACTGGAAGATCCCGGACTTCGCCGCCGTCCCCTGCGGCGGCACCCACCTGAAACGCACCGGCGAGATCGGCGCGATCCGGCTGAAGCGCATGAACACCGGCAAGGGCAAGGAGCGGATCGAGGTCACGCTGGCGGCGGATTCGCCCAGCAGCACGCCGCAGGAAACATAGAGAGGCCCCGGATATGGAGACCGTCCTTATCCTCGCCGGCGTGATGCTGGCGCATTTGATCGCCGTGATCAGCCCGGGGCCCAGCCTGGTGGTCAGCATGCGCACCGCGGTGTCCGCGGGACGGCTGGCGGGCACGGCCGTCGCGTTGGGATACGCGCTGGGCTCGCTGGTCTGGGCTTCGGCGGCAATCTTCGGCCTCAACCTCCTGTTCGCCGCCTTTCCGTGGATCTACACGACCATGAAGGTGGCCGGGGCGTTGTACCTGATCTATGTGGCGATCGGGCTGTGGCGCCAGGCGAAACAGCCGCTGCACATTCCGGCCGGCAGGCCGGTGATCCGGACCGGCCTCCTGGGCGCCCTTCGGCGCGGTCTGCTGGTCCAGCTCTCCAATCCCAAGGTCGTCGTTTTCATGGGTTCGATCCTGGTGACGCTGCTGCCGCCCGACCCGCCGTCGTGGATGGTCCTGTCCCTGCTGGCGATCGTCTTCTTCAACGAGTTTGCCTGGTACACCGCGGTCGCCCTGGTCTTTTCAACCAGACGGGCGCAGACGACCTTCGCCCGGTTGAAACACGTGATCGACCGCGTTTTCAGCAGCGTGCTGGGCCTGCTGGGACTGCGGTTCCTGTTGGCGGACTAGAGCGGGGTCGACTTTGTCAGAGTCGTTCCTGCTCGGGGGTGCGACTTTTGTTCCCTTCTCCCCGCCGGGGAGAGGGGAACCATCACCGCAACACCGCGCCGTTGGCGCGCGGCAACGCGCCGTCACGAACTTTCATCCTGAGCCCTGTCGAAGGACATCTGGCTGCAACTGCCTCGGTGGTTCGACTTAGGCTGACCCCGCTCTAGACGATGCCGACCGGCACCGTGGAGGCGCCGGTCGGCGGCGTCTTCTCACGCCCGCAGCAGCGCGATCGCCGCGGCGATCAGGTCTGGGTTGCCGTTCGTCACGTCGTTTTCGGTCAGACGGTGCAGCTGGTCGGGCTGGACGCCCAGGTCTTCCAGGGGCAGGCCGGCATTGTCGCCCACCCGGGTCGTCCTGCGGATGGCGACCCGCATGTCGGCGCCGTTCGGCAGCGGCTCGAAGGGCGAGTCCGGCGCCCGAAGGACGAAACGCAGCACCTCGTGCGTGAAAACGTTGGCGCCGCCGGCGCCGGTGTTCTCGTCGACGCCCAGGATCTTGCCCAGCTTGTTGTCCTGGAACCCTGCCGCGAAGATGTCGGTGGTGCTGTAACAGCGGCCGTCGGTGATCACCACGACCGGGCCTTCGTAGCGGCGGCCGATCGCATTGGTCATTTCCGGCGGCTCGATCGGGAAGCCCTGCGAATAGACAGCACCCGTCGACACCGACAGGTCGATCGACCGTTCCCACCGGTTCGCGAACCCGCCCCAGGCGGTCGACTTGGCGATCGCAAGCGTCAGGTCGTTGTTGATGAAGTGCAGGCGTTCGGCTTCGACCTGCTTGTTGCTGAACAGCTGCAGCATGCGCTCGCCGTTCATGATGATGCCGCCGCCGTTGCCGCGCACGTCGATGATCAGCCCGTCCTGCGGCAGCAGGCCGATAATGCGGATAACCTCGTCGATGAACTGCGGCGGTTGCGGATCGCCGAAGGTGCGGATCCGCAGATAACCGACCGGGCCGCCTGCGTCGTCGAAGGTCTGGAACTGGAAGGTGTCGGGGAAGAAGCTGTTCTGGGCTAGGAACGTGTCGGTTTCGGACGGTGCCGCGGCGCCCTTGCTTCGCAGGTCGGCTGCCTTTGCGCTGCGTTTCGCGGCACCCTCAACGAAAAGCGCTTTGCGGGCCTGGTTGGTCAGTTCCATGTTGAGGTCCAGGCCTACGGCGGAAACCGATGCATCACCCGTGTCGGTGCCGGTGCTGCCGCCCGTGGGGTCGGGCCTGAACACCCGCCAGGGCAGTCGGATCTCCAGATCGTTGCCGTCGTGGCGATAGCCGACCTCCACCCATTCCGCGTCGGGCGGCAGCGACATCGCCATCGGCCGGACGGTCATCGCATCCAGCCCGCGCACATGGCGCGCCGCCTCGTTGCTGCCGGCCTCGCGGTCGGCGTTGATGGCGACGGCCCGATCGATGGGCACGCCACTCCAGTGGGTGACTTCGACGCCCGGTCCGAAAGTGGGATGCTGCATGCCCAGCAGCATTCTGGATACGACATAGTGCCGACCGCCGTCGGCGTCGTAGTACTCTTTCATCATGAAGGGCAGGAAGGCGGTGTGGGCGTTGTAAGGGGCCGGCAGGATGTAGTTGGTGTGCAGATCGCGCAGGTCCTTGAAGATCGTGATCATCGCGTCGTGGAACTGACGCTCGGTCAACTGCCCGACCTGCCGCTTAAGAAGCTTCAGGCTTTGTACCGGATCCACCGCATGCATAGCGCGTTTCAGCGGCAGGTGGACGTAGGCTTTGTCGATCAGGGTCAAGGCCTGGTCGACGATGGTCCGGCGCTCGCCGGTGGTCAGCTCGCCGGTGGTTTCGAGGAACTCGTCGAGGTCGAGAATGGCGCCCTGGAACTGTGCATCGGCGTTGGCTGACATTGCATCGTCCTCCCGTGACTGCATGCGATTTCCGATGCCTGCAGTATGAGGGCGGCGTGCTTCGCCTAATATGACGTACGTCACTGAAAGTTATTTTGCCGACGGTTGCACGGCCCAGACCAATCCACGCGGCGGGGTCACATGGCCGGATTCTGCCCTTCCGGCGCGGTATTCGGGGCTTGCTGCAGCATGCGGACCATATCCGCAAGGTCCACGTCGCGCCGTTCTTTCAGAGAGACATAGACAAACGCCATGGTCGCGCGTTCGCGGATCATGTTTGCGGGAAACGGCAGATAGACCAGATCCGCCGCACCGAATCCCGGCGAGGCGGTGGCCACCTGGTATGCGCTGCGCAGTTCAACGTCGACCAGGCGCAGGGTTTCGCCGTCCCGGCCGTCGATCTTCAGCGGAATGCGGGCCACACGCAGGAAGCTCGCCTTGTCCTCGGCGGACTTGAACCCCTCCATCAAGGCATCCGCCATCAGCCTGTCGTCGTCCGGGTCGCGCACCGGCGCAGGGGCGTGCGGATGGCCGTGCGGGTGGGAATGCAGATGCCTGTCGCCGGGCGGGTGATTATGGCCCCGTGCACCGTGGTCGCCAGTTTCGATGCTCATTGCTTCTGTCCCTCCGCACCCGCAATTTCCACCGGCTTGTCGATAATGCCCCGGTGCGACCCCAGCTTGCCGTGCGCGACCAGCGTGCCCAAGACGTCAACCATTACCCGGGTCGCGAACAACGACGTGATGTCGGAGGTGTCGTAGGGCGGCGAGACCTCGACCACTTCCATGCCGCAGATCCCCTCGGCCGCAACCTTGCTGACCAGAGACAGGGCTTCGCGCGGCAGGAAGCCGCCCGGCTCGGGCCAGCCGGTCCCCGGCACGAAGCCGCAATCGACGCTGTCGATGTCGAAGCTGAGATAGACCGCATCCGCATCGGCCCAGGCCGTCTCCAAGGCGATTTCGGCAACCTTGTCCAGCCCTAGTTTCTCGACGTCGGCCATGGAGATGGTGGTGGTGTCGCGCTTGCGCGCCTCGACCACAGCTTCGCGCGGCACCTGCCAGCCGCCGATGCCGATCTGCACCAGGTTCGCGGCCGGCACGTTTTCCAGGTTGGTGGCGTGGAACCAGGGCGTCGTGTGCATGCGTTCGTCCAGGTCCTTTTCCTGGATGTCGGCATGCCGGTCGAAATGGATGATGCCGATCTTCTTCGACGTGCACTGGGCGATCCCGCGCACGGTGGCGAACCCGATCGAATGGTCGCCGCCCATGATCAATGGCAGCGCACCGGAGGAAAACACGTGGCTCACGGCGCGCGAGATCTGGTCGAAGGTCTTCTCGATGTTGGCGGGTATCGTGAACACGTCGCCCAGGTCGCACAGCGTCATCTGCTCGCGCAGGTCCACACCCATCTCGTAATTGTAGGGCGTGTAGAGCGCAGAGATGCGCCGGATGCCCTGCGGCCCGAACCGGGTGCCGGGGCGGTAGGTGGTGCCGCCGTCGAACGGCACACCCAGGACGGCGGCGTCGTAGTCCCCGACGCGCGCCACATCCTCCACGTAAGGAGCCTTCAGAAAGGTGTTGATGCCGGCATAGTGCGGCAGTTCGCCCCGGGCGAAGGTGGAGATGCTTCGGTCCTCGATGCTGTCCGCGGCGGCGAGCCCGACCCGCACGGCCCACTGCTGTTCCTTGCGCCAGCCGTCCGCCGGCAGATCCGCTTCCCTCAAGGCGGACTACCAGCCCTGAAGCTGCAGTTTGTCGAAGTCCGGGTGATGGTTGCGGCGCCGGGCGGACCTCGCGGCCCGTGCGCCGGCCACGCGCGTGGTGCGCCGGCAATGGTCAAATGGAAGCATCGGCCGTTTCCTCGTTGATGGTGTGCGTCTCATGCTGGCGCATCCCGACAAGATCCGCCAGCGCGTCGGGGTCCTGCTTCTTGCCGTCCAGCGGCAGGTCGTAGGTGATGGTCGCGCCATAAGCCTCGGGTGCCTGCGGGTCCCAGCGCAGCTTGTCGAACACCAGCAGCCGCGTGCCCAGCTTAAAGCCTTCCTGCAGATCATGGGTCACCATGAAGACGGTCATGCCTTCTTCCCGCCACAGCGTCAGCAGGATCTCGTGCATCCGCGTCCGGGTGCCCGGATCCAGCGCGCCGAACGGTTCGTCCAGCAACAGCACCTTCGGTTTCGGAATCAGGGCCTGGGCAATGGCCAGGCGCTGTTGCATGCCGCCCGACAGCGTCTTGGGATACGCGTCGCGCACATGGTCGAGCCCGACCCTCTCCAGCAGCTCCTCGGCGCGCGCGATCGCCCGGCGGCGCCGCGCGCCGAACAGCTTGCCCAAGAGCGGCGCCTCGTCCAGCTCCTGCGGCAGGATCAGGTTCTGCATCACCGTCAGGTGCGGAAAGACCGAGTAGCGCTGGAACACGATCCCCCGGTCGGCGCCGGGCTCCGCGGCGATGGGCACGCCGTCCAGGGTGATTTCCCCGCGGGTCGGTCGTTCCTCGCTCAGCAGCAGGCGCAGGAAGGTCGACTTGCCGCAGCCGCTGGCGCCGACGATGGCGCAGAACGCGCCCGGCTCCACATCCAGGTTGATGCGTTCCAGGACCGTCACGCCGCCATAGGCTTGTTCCAGATTGCGGATGGATATCGCGCTCATGGGCCTTGCTCCTCCGGCAGCCAGCGGAAGGCGGCGCGCGACAGCAGGTGCAGCAGATAATCCAGCGTGAAGGCCAACAGGGTGATCCACGCCACGTAGGGCAGGATCACGTCCATCGCCAGATAGCGCCGGACCAGGAAGATCCGGTAGCCCAGACCGTCCGTCGCCGCGATCGCCTCGCTGGAAATCAGGAACAGCCAGGCCGGACCCAGCGACAGGCGCAACGCACTGACCAGCCGCGGCATGATCTGCGGCAGCACCACGCGGGTGACGATCTGCCAGGTGCTCGCGCCCAGAGTCTGCGCCTTGATAAGCTGTTCGCGCGGAATGGCCGACACTGCAAAAGTCAGGTCCCGGATCAGAAAGGGCGCGATGCCGAACACGATCAGCACCACCTTGGCCAGTTCGCCCAGGCCGAACAGGATGAACAGGATCGGCAGCACCGCCAGCGGCGGCACCATCGACAGGGCCGCGACAAACGGCGCGAAGGCGGCCCGCATTACCGGCAACAGGCCCACGGCGACGCCGAAGGCAAGCCCCATGACCGTCGCAACCGAAAGCCCAAGTACCGGCCGCAGCAGGCTGGCCCGGGTGTCCGCCCACAGGATGTAGGTTCCCTTGCGCGGGTCTGGCCGGAACGCCAGCCGCTCGACCGCCGCGGCGAAGCTGTCCAGCGACGGCAGCAGCTTGTCGTTCGGGTTCACCTCCAGCCTGGCGTCGGAGGCCAGCAGATAGGCCGCCGCCAGGATGACGAACGGAAGCGCCGCAAGAAAGATGCGCCCGGGCCGCCCCGGGCGCCGATTGATGATACGCACGACGGACCTGCCGGCAGCGGCGCCGCCGCTACAGCTTGCCCTCCGCGGCCATGGTCATGAAGCTGGCGTCGAAGCGCAGCTTGGTGTTGGCGCCGTCGCCCAGGCCCCCGCCGGCGGGGAAGGACATGCCCACATGGTCCGGGCTGGCCGCGCCCTCGCCCAGGATGCCGTGGTCGAACAGGAAGTTGCGGACCACGTCCATGGTTTCGATCAGCGCCTCGCTGCTGACGAAGGCCGCCGCCTCGGCCGGCGTGTAGAACATTTTCGTGGTGGCAAGCTGGGCGTCGTATCCCATGAGGTCGGTGCCCGACTTCTCCGCCATGAAGGTGCGCGCCTCGCGGCCGGCGGCGTCGTCCTTGGACATGATGCTCATGGTCTCGTACCAGGCCCCGACCAGCGCCTTGCCGAAGTCCGGGTTGTCCTTCAGCACCTCTGTGTTGACCACCATCATGTCGATGATCTCGCCGGGAATGTCGGCGGAGGTGTAGAGCACCTTGGCGCCCGGCTCGGCGGCAAGCTCGCTGAGCAGCGGGTTCCAGGTCACCGCCACCTCCACGTCGGGCGTCTTGAAGGCCGCAACCATGTCCGCGTCGGACGTGTTGAAGACCGTGACCTCGCGCTCGGCCAGTTCGACGCTGTCCAGGGCGTCGGGCAAGCAGATAGTGGGAGACGGACAATTCCACCAGGTTGATCTGCTTGCCTTTCAGCGCCTCCAGCCCGCCGTCGCCCTTGACCACCAGGCCGTCATTGCCGTTGGAGAAGTCGCCGACGATCAGGGCGGTGGAATCGAGACCGCCGCCGGCCGGTATGCTGAGCGCATCCATGTTGGTCATCACGCAGCCGTCATAGGCGCCGGCTGCGAACTGGTTGATCGATTCGATGTAATCGTTGATCTGCTCGACCTCGATCGAGATGCCGTACTTGTCCGCCCATTTCTGGACGATGCCCTTCTCGGCCGCATAGGCCCAGGGCATCCAGCCCACATAGATGGACCAGGCGATGCGGAAGTTCTCCTTCTTGGCGGCGAAGGCCGGTCCCGCCATGATGGCGAAAGCGGCGCAGAACATGGCCAGGACAAGTCTCTTGGTGAGATGGCGCAGCATTTCAGACCTCCTGTTCGATCTCGCGTCCCCTTCGGGCTGCGGCGCCGGGGCTGTACCCGCCCCATGGCCGCGCCCTACCCTTTGCAGTGATCTCCCGGGATTTTGGCCCGCCGTGGCTCCGGGCCGTTATCGCGGCCGGAGTGCGTCTCTCGGACCAGGCGCCGCGTGGTAGCGGCCGGAACCCTAGACGCCCTGCGTCCTGCTACATGGCAAGGAGCATGCCAAATCGACAGCCATGCGCATGGCCTGTGAGGAACCGTTCAGGGACAAGGACTTAGTTCGATCCTGGTAATTATGCCCGTGGGACAACAACTGCTATGGATGCCTATTTCTTGCGCAACGTGCCAGCACTGCATTTGTTTTGGGCAATACACCACGACCTGTCCAACGTCGCCAGGTCGTGCACTCATAAGCGCGATGCTCATGTCCGGTGCACCTCATTAAGCGGACTTCTCTTCCAGGCGCGCGTTCGTCGCGGTTTGACCCTGTGCTGCGTTTCATCCGTGACACATTTGCTGGAAGGTGCTTACAGTATTCACTGTCTCTATCTGAAACGTGCCGCCTCAGATCAAGCCTCTGAAGCTGACGGCCGCAGCTTAGCGGCCATCTGCTAGCCGGACTGGAACAGAAATGGACGACGCGCGCCGATTTCGCTTTCTTGTGCCGCCTTTCTTTCTCCTACTATCGCTCGCCGTGAATCTGTATTTTTGCGAGTTCAAGATTGAAGACTTACTGGGAGAATTCTCCGCGCCACAGTTGGCTGTACTCGGAGCCATCACTATCGGCGCTTCCCTTCTGCCGGTTGGATTCCTTCTTTCATCTGTGTCGCTTCTCGGTCTTCATATATTCTTCAATTTGCCCTTTATCTTTAGACGCATCAGGTATTTGCGAGCCAAAGTTGACCATGCGGGCCAATTAAAATCGTACGAAGCGGTTTTGCCGGAAAAGACATGGGGACGCATATGGCCCTTGCTAAGAACAGAACTTCGGCAAGAGGAACGGTGGCATCTGTACGCCATGACAACGTTTGACCATGAGCTTCTGGGATCCGGTATCCATCAGTGGATTCAGCGCCGATGGATCACATTCACCATTTCGCTGCATTGCTGCACAGCCGTCGTCGTTACGCATCTTGCATTGTTTCTCCCGGACAACTTCTGCTGGACGTTGCAGTGGCAGCTTATGCAGTTCGTCTTACTTGTCATCTTCGGCGTTATTGCGTGGATCGCATGGCACCACACGATGAATATGATTGAGTTTCAAGCCTCAAGGAAGACAAGCGTGTTTCAGTCGCGCCGGCCAACCATCCGCCGCAGCCTACGAGCGACACAGGCGCGTTGGAATGAATCCAAGTCGTAATTGCACCGTACGCGGCACGACCGCTCCTGGCACATCTGCGACGTACGGTACGCAAACTGAAACGTCTGCCTCGCCTTTGAAAGCGGAATTGTTGCCTACATTGGCGCAATTTGTGCCCGCTTCATTCCTGGTGTCAGTGCCTCCAAGGCCGCATCCCGTCTCGCGAGAAAATCGAACACCCGGTTTGAACTTTCACCGGTCAGGCGCGCCACCCTGCTTCGCGCTGTCGCGCTTCGCAGGGCAGGTCCTCCCCGGAACGGATCCATCCTGTTCGCCCGAGCCGATGTGTTCGGGCGTTGCGCCACCTGGCGTCGCTTTCCGGCGGCCGTCTCGCCCCTCCTAAGTTCTCCGGAGCCCATGCCCGAACGCGCGCGGCGCCCGGTGGGCGCTGCGGGGATTTGACCCTGGCGGCGGCCGACGCCTTGCGGGTGCCATGCGGCCACGCGGCCACAAACGAATACTCCCGAAAACGGTCGGCCCGACAGGACTGGAGGCACAACAGCATGAACGAGATCAAACCGAGGTTCGAGTTTCGGACCTGGGCCCGCAATTTCGGCCTGGTGGAGGAAAAGCTGAGGCGCCTCAGTCGTTGCGAGCAGATCCGCGAGAGCAAGGAGATCTATATCGTCTCGGCCGGCAACGACGAGAACAACACGAAGATCCGCGACGACCTCATGGACATCAAGGTGTTCGTCCAGAAAAAGGACGGGCTGGAGCAGTGGAACCCCCGCATGAAGGGGAAATTTCCCATGCCCGCGGGAACGCTGGTCGAGGAGGTGTTCCCCGCCTTCGGGGTCGGCATGCCGGAACTGGAACGCGACATCTTTACACTGGACCAGTATCTCGACGAGGTCATCCGGCCCCATCCGGAGCTGGTGGCCGTGAACGTGTTCAAGCGGCGGTTCGCCTTCACGATCAACGACTGCATCACCGAACTGGCCGAGGTGGAGTTCAACGGCGCCGGACTGCAGTCGGTGGCGGTGGAATCGGTCAACCTGCCTGCGATCCTGGAAGCCAAGCAGATGCTGGGGCTGGACGAGTACGAGAACGTCAATTACCTGCGCGCCATCAAGCGCGTCATCGGCATGGAGCCGCTGCCGGCCTGACGGGCCGCCGCGGTTGTCCGCACGAGGAAGGAAATCCAAGGTCATGGCTAAAGAGATCGAACGGAAATTTCTTGTCGAGGGCGAGAGCTGGCGCGCGCTGGCCGACGGCGTCGCCTACCGGCAGGGCTACCTGTCGACCGTGAAGGAGCGCACCGTGCGGGTGCGCACCATCGGGGACAACGGGTATCTCACCATCAAGGGCATCACGGTCGGCGCCACGCGCAGCGAGTTCGAATACCCGATCCCCGCCACGGACGCCAACGAGATGCTGGACGAACTGTGCGAAAAGCCCATCATCGAGAAGAACCGCTACAAGATCCCCCAGGGCGACGTCACCTGGGAGGTCGACGAGTTTTTCGGGGTCAACGACGGCTTGATCGTCGCCGAAGTCGAGCTGCAGTCCGAGGACCAGAGCTTCGACAAGCCAGACTGGGTCGGCGATGAGGTCACCGGCGACCCCAGGTACTTCAACGCCAACCTGATCGCCAAGCCTTTCACCACCTGGTAAGGGCGGCGCCCGGCCCTACGCCGCCTTCTTGGCGGCGCGTCGGGCCTTGACGTTCTTGTAGATCGGCCAAACGAAAAGCAGGGCCGCGATCGCCAGCATGGTCGCCGCCAGCGGCTGGGTCAGGAACACGGTGGGCCCTTCCATCATGACGGCGCGGCGGAAGTTCTCCTCCAGGAGGCTGCCCAGCACGATTCCCAGCACCACCGGCGCGACGGGGTAGCCGTAACGCTTGAAGATCCAGCCGACGACGCCGAAGGCGAAGCAGCAGCCGACGCCGAAGAATGAGCTCCGCACGGCGAAGCTGCCGATCAGCGCGATCGCCAGGATCATGGGGTAGAGCACGCCGGCCGGCACCTCGACCACCTTGGCGAACAGCCGCACGCCGAAGATGCCGAGCACCAGCATGACGACGTTGGCGATCAGGAGGCTCGCGAAGATCCCGTAGACGATCTCAGGGTTTGTCTCGAACAACAGCGGTCCCGGAGTGATGTCATGGAGCTGGAGGGCGCCGATCAGCACCGCGTCGGTGGCGCTGCCGGGAATTCCGAGCGCCAGCAGCGGGATCAGGGCCCTGCCCACCGAACTGCTGTTGGCCGCCTCCGACGCGGCGACCCCGTCCATCGCCCCCTTGCCGAAGGTCTCCGGCTCTTTGCTGGTCCGCTGCGCCAGGTTGTAGCTGATGAAGGATGCGATGGTGGCCCCTGCGCCGGGGAAGATGCCGATGATGGTGCCGAGGACCGATGAACGCGCGATCGTGTATTTCACCTTCAGCGATTCCGGGATCGTCGGAAACCGGCCCGACACCGATTGCACCACGCGTTTGCCCAGCTCGCCCTTTTCCAGCGCGGCAAAGACGACGCTGAGCGCAAACAGGCCGATCAGCGCCGGGACCAGGCTGAACCCGTCGTACAGGGCGTCGATGCCGAAGGTGAAACGCGACACGCCCGATATCGGATCGAGGCCGACCGTGTTGATCAGCAGCCCCGCCAGCACCGCGACCATGGCCTTGGCCACGTTTCCGCCGCCGAGCGAGCCGACCGTGGTCAAGCCGAAGATGGCGAGCGCGAAATAGTCCGCCGGGTGAAAGCTGATCGCCAGCTTGGCCAGCGGCACGGCGAAGGCAATCAGGATGATCGTGCCGAACATGCCGCCGACCGTGGAAGCGATCAACGAGATGCCGAGGCCCTTGCCGGCCTAGCCGCGCGCGGTCAGCGGAAAACCGTCCAGCGCGGTCGCCGCCGCCGCGGGCGTTCCGGGCGTGTTGATCAGCACCGCCGTGATCGAGCCGCCATAGTTCGACGCGATGTAGATGGAAACCAGAAGGATGATCGCCAGCGCCGGCGACATGGCATAGCTGAAGGGCACCAGCAGCGCCACGCCGGTCGACGGCGAAAGCCCGGGCATGGCCCCGACCAGAATGCCGACGACGACGCCCATGACAATGATCAGGAGCGGCTTCCAGCCCATCAGCGTCCCGAACCCGAAGGCGAGGCTGTCGATGAGCTCCATGGTTTTCGTCCCTTTCCCCTGGCCGCGGGAGCTTCGCCCCGCACCCGTCGTTTTTCGACCGTTCTCTACTTTGGTTGACCGCCGCCCGTTGCGCGAAATCCGCTATTCGAGGATCGGCCGCAACAGCGGGCCGACCGGCAGCGGGATGAACAGGAACTGGGCAAAAACGAAGTAGGCGGACACCACCCAGCCCGCGGCCACGGAAAAGATGACCACATGGTTGCGGTAGGTCAGCACGTACATGGAGCCCACAAGGAATACGAACGAGCTGACGAAATAGCCGAGGGTGTCGATCGCGGCCAGGTAGATCACGAGCCAGGCGACGAACAGGATCACGAAACCGACCTTGCCGGGGACCGGATCCGGCTTGCCCCGCCGGGTCGCCGCCTGCACCATCAGAGCGACACAGAAGATGCCGGTGAAGGCGATCCACAGATAGGGGACGGCGGCCGGTCCGACGTCCTCGCCGCCCGGGAAATCGAAGGTCTGCACGAAGCAGACCCCGGCCAGCATCAGGATGAGGAGCGGCAAAAGCAGGTTGCCGACGTAGCGCTCTGGCGCCGCCTTGTCGTCGGGTTCAGGTGCCATGCGTTTTACCGCCCCCGGTGGAGCTGCCAACCTTCACGCCGCCGCAAAGTCTCCGCGGCGGCGATGCCGGCCTAGTTCAGGATACCGGCGTCCGTCGCCCACTGCCTCACTTCGGCCATGTCCCTCTCGATGAGGCCGAGGAACTCGTCGTGGCTAATGTGCACCGGATCGATGCTCGACTTCTTGACGTGTTCGATCCATTCGGGATCCTGGCTCACCTTCATGAACAGGTCGTTCCAGAAGGTGCGCGCCTCCTCCGGAATGTCGCCCTTGATGGCGAAGCCGCGCCACATGATCTCGTGGTCCAGCCCGGAGACGCCCAGCTCCTTGAAGGTCGGCGCGTCGGGGAAGGCCGGCAGGCGTTCTTCGCGTGACAATGCCGCCACCTTCAGCTTGGGCTGGCCGCTGCCGTCGCGCGGGTTGCCGACATAGACCACGCCGCGTCCGCCCAACAGCTCGATCATCGCTTTCTTGCCGCCCTTGAACGGGATGTATTTGACGCTGTCGGGATCGATGCCGGCGGCCTTCCAGGTTTTCATCGCCGTCACGTGGTCAAGGCCACCCGCGGCCGGACCAACCCAGATCTGCTTTTTGCCCTCGGCCGCCTTAGCCTTGGCATCGGCAACGATCTGTTCCCAGGTGTTCACCGGCGATTCCCGGTTGGTGATGATGGCCTCGGGATCGGACTGGTTCATGATCAGCCACTCGAAGTCGTTGACGTCGACGTCGCTGTTCGAGGTCACGATCTTGTAGGCCTGCGATTTCGTCGTCGCCATTAGCAGGTAACCGTCGGCCGGCTGCTCCAGCACGTGTTTCATGGCGACGATGCCACCGGCGCCGGTCTTGTTCTTGACCGCGAAGCGCTTGCCGGTCAGACGTTCGGCAATCGCCGCCAGCTTGCGCGAATCCACGTCGGCCACCCCGCCCGGCTTCATATAGGCGAGGATGGTGATCGGCTTCTCGGGAAACTCGGCGACGGCCGCTTTGACCATGGCCGTCATCGCGATCCCTGCGGCGAGCGCCGCCATAAGGGACAAATGCAATAATCTCTTCATGCTCCTGCCTCCTGGACTCTGAAATATCCTTGGTATCTTTCAGCCGTTTTGGTCCCGGCTGCTCTGGGTGCAGGCTCGAATATGCCCACATCCCCGCCCCACATGTCATTGATACAACTCAACCAATCTGAATCCGCAAGGTCCGCGTCAGCTCTGGAGGTTGAAATACCGACTATCGTGGCGCGGTTGCTATCCGCATGTTTACTGGAGTCAGCGCCTTCAAGGTCACGCTCCATCCCGCGAGAGACTCAAAGACTCGGTTCGAACTTTCACCGCTTAGGCGCGCCAGCTGCTTCATAAGCCGATCAATTGCGTTCGCCCGAACTGGTCCGTTCGGGCGGTGCCTGGAATGTCGTTTCGGGCATATTGCACCTGCAAACCTGACGGCCCGGGGGAAAGTCGACGGACAGCGGCATTCGAATTGCCCGGGGTTGCGCCGACTTCGGACATCAATTTGTGACAGCACTGCCATCCGCTTGTGACCCCGAGTTGACATGACTGCAGTAACGGGCACCTTGACGTCGGGTGTCAGCACCAGTTGTGATGCTGCTCAAGCAAATTGGGCTGAATGGTGTGGAAACACTGACATTGCTGAATGTAGACGAGGTCGTTGGTGCGGGGCTTTGTGCAGGGTGCGGCATCTGCGAAAGCATGGCGGGCAAAGACGCCATTGAAATGGCGCTCACCAAAGAAGGGCGCATTCGTCCGAAAACCAAAAAGCCCGTTGGAACCATGCTAATGGAACGGATCACGCCGGTCTGTCCCGGCGCCATCATCACGGGTCCCGCAGAGGATCAGGCCGGCCTACCAAACTCCCTTCATCCTATCTGGGGGCCCATCGCCAGCCTACACAAGGGGTGGGCCGGTGATGAAAAGGTACGATTTCATTCAGCCGCCGGAGGCGTGCTGACATCTCTCGGGAAGTATCTCATTCGTACGGGCAAAGTGGACGCCGTGTTGCACATAAAAGCTTCCGCGAAAAACCCGCCGCTCAGTGGGGCCTGGATCAGCCGAACCGAACAGGATGTCTATGATGGCGCACAATCGCGATACGGGCCGGGCGCTTCGCTGACCGAAGTTCACAGACTGCTGGACGAAGGCGCCACATTTGCCGTCATTGGAAAGCCATGCGATGTGGCGGCCATTCGTAATTTGCAAAGCATCGATGCGCGAGCCAAGGCGCAGATTCCCTATTGTCTGACTATCTTCTGTGGCGGCACCCTGAGCCTGAACACAGTTCACACCATGGCCGAAAATATGGGGGTCGCACCCGATGAACTCAGCCTGTATCGCTATCGTGGCGAGGGCTGGCCCGGAACGGCGCACATGGAAACCCACGACGGTCGGGAATTTGACCTTACCTATGAGCAGGCATGGCTCGATGAGACGGCACCCTGGAAATACGACCTGCCGTTCCGCTGCAAGGTTTGTCCCGATGCAATCGGGGAACTGGCCGATATCGCAGCGCCGGATGGCTGGGTTATGAAAGATGGCAAGCCCATTTACGATGAGGCTCCCGGCGTCAATCTGGTCATTGCCCGCACACCCAAAGGGGCCGAATTGGCCAAAGCCGCCGAATCCGATGGGACGTTGGTTCGCGCACCTTTCTCGGTAGCTGAGTTGTCCGCGATGCATGACGACCACTGGGCCCGTAAGACACACTGGCCCGTGCGTATGTGGGCCTTGCGTATGGCCGGTCAACCGAGTTTAACGGTTCGTCGATACAGATTGATGTCAGCATTGCGTGCCGCAGGGTTCCGATTTTCCTTGAGATCCTTTCTGGGTACGCTTCGCCGTGCAAGGAAGAAACTGAACCGCGAAATCGGGTTTAGTTCGTAGTTTTGTCGGATGCCTGCTCCTGGCACATCTGTGACATGGGTGGTCGGCGGGGTGGTGCCACATTTCACGCCAAAAGCGGACACAGGGCCGTTACACCTGCCGCCATCATTTCTGATGACGCACCCTAGTCTTGGAGGTCACCCAGCGCGCTCAGCTCATCCAGCAGTGAGAGTAATTGTCCTAGTTTCTCCCGCCCCACCTTGCGCTCGATCGCCCGGTAGGTTGCCTCGAATTGCGGCGCGATCGCGTCGAACACGGCGCGGCCCGCGGCGGTCAGTCCAATTTCCCAGCGCCGGCCGTCGCCGTTGGCCTTGGCCCGCTCGATCAGCCCGCGGTCTTCCAGCGTGCGCAGGATGCGGGTCAGGCTGGGGGTCATGATCACGCTGCGCGCGGCCACCTCGGTGGCGTCCAGCTTCTCGGACTCGCTGTCGGCCAGCGCGCGCAGCACCCGCCATTGCTGTTCGGTCAGATCGTGATCCGCGATCAAGGGACGGAACCGGGCCATGGTCGCCTCGCGCGCCCTGAGCAGCGCAATGGTCAGCGACCGGCCCATCTCCCTGAGGGCCCCGCCGCCGCGGCCGCGGCCCCTGGAAGTTTTCGCCCGGGTCACGCCGCCTCCGCGACGACGTCGTTTCTCAACGTGCCGACGCCCGCGACCTCCACTTCGACCACATCGCCCGGCTTCAGCCAGCGCGGCGGATCGAAGCGGGCGCCGGCGCCGGTGGGTGTGCCCGTGGCGATCAGATCGCCGGGCAAAAGCGTGCAGAATGTCGAGACGTACTCGACGATCCTATCGAACGGGAAGGCCATCGAGGCGGTGGTGTCGGCCTGGCGTTTCTCGCCGTTGACCCGGACCTCGATTGCCATGTCGGTAACGTCCAGCGCGGCGAGGTCGGTTTCGATCCACGGCCCCAGCCCGCCGGAGCGGTCGAAATTCTTGCCCTGGGTCACGTTGAACTTGCCATGGCGCAGCCAGTCGCGCACCGACCCTTCGTTCATGATGGTCAGTCCCGCCACATGGTCCAGCGCCGTCGCGCGCGCGATCCGCCGGCCCGGCCGGCCGATAACCAGGACGATCTTGCCTTCGTAGTCCAACTGTTCAGATTCCCGGGGGATCACCAGTGAATCGCCGTGCGGGACGAAGGACAGCGGATTGCGAACGAACAGGCTGGGATAGGCTGGCGCCGCCGAGCCGTCCTTGTATTCCGCGTTCCGGTCCATGTAGTTGACGCCGACGCAGAGGATCTTGGCCGGATCGGTGACCGGCAGGTCGAGTGCCGCATCCGCCAACGCGATGTCGGCCGCATTGCCCTCGGCCACCCTGCGCGCCTCCTCAAGCCGGCCGTCCGCGATCAACGGCCGGGTCCCCGTCACGCCCAAACGCGCGGTCAGGTCCACGACACCGTCGCCCAGGACCGAACCGATACGCGGCGCGCCGTGACGGCGATATGAAATCAGGCGCATTGCAGCTCCTCCGAATGGATCCGCCGGGTTGACTCATCCGGCACATCTATTTAACATGTTAAATTATTAGCGGTCAACGCGGTTGGTGCCGAAAGGCTGGTCCGGATGCCCCATTTCACGATCGAGTATTCCGCGAATCTCGACGGCGTGGTGGACATGCCCGCCCTGTGCGAGACGGTGCGCAGGGCTGCCATCAAGACCGGCATCTTTCCGCTGGGCGGCATCCGCGTCCGCACCATCCGCTGCACCGACTACGCCATCGCGGACGCGAAACCGGACAACGCCTTCATCGACATGGTGCTGCGGGTCGGAACGGGCCGCGACCTGGAGACCCGTCGTCAGGCGGGCGAGACGGTGTTCGCGGCAATGGCGGACCACCTGGCCGACGTGATCGCGGCGCGTCCTTTCGCACTGTCGTTCGAGATCCGCGAAGTGAATCCCGATCTCAACTGGAAGAAGAACACCATCCACAAGCGGCTCGCCGCCGCCGCAAAGGCCGAGGGGTCAGCACAATGACCGTGCAGAAACCCGCAACTCCCGCGATGCAATCCAACCTGGCAAAGCACGATACCCTGCTGGCACGATTCGCCGACGGCGGCGTGCAGAACCATATCGCCGGCGAAAACGCGCCCGCGGTCTCCGGCGAGACGCTGGAGACGGTCACGCCGGTCGACGGCAGTCCGATCACGACGCTGGCCCGCGGGGACTGCGAAGACATCGACCGGGCGGCGGCCGCCGCCAAGGCGGCCTTCCCCGCCTGGCGCGACATGCCGGGCGACGAGCGCAAGGCGCTTATGCACCGCATCGCCGACGGCATCGAGGCGCGGGCCGAGGAGATCGCGATCCTGGAAAGCTGGGACACCGGCCAGCCGATCCGGTTCATGAGCAAGGCAGCGATCCGCGGCGCGGAGAATTTCCGGTTCTTCGCCGACCGTGCCCCGGAAGCGCGCGACGGCGCGTCGCTGCGCGCGCAGGGTCAGTTCAACTTCTCGACCCGCACGCCGATCGGGCCGGTCGGCGTGATCACGCCGTGGAACACGCCCTTCATGCTGTCCACCTGGAAGATCGCGCCGGCCCTGGCGGCGGGCTGCACGGTGGTGCACAAGCCGGCGGAGTGGTCGCCGATCACGGCCAAGCTGCTGGTGGAGATCGCCGAGGAGGCCGGTTTGCCGCCGGGCGTCTGGAACCTGGTGCACGGTCTGGGCGAGGAATCGGGCAAGGCGCTGACCGAACATCCGGCCATCAAGGCGATCGCGTTCGTTGGCGAGTCCCGTACCGGGTCGATGATCATGGCCCAGGGCGCCCCGACCCTGAAGCGGGTCCATTTCGAACTGGGCGGCAAGAACCCGGTGGTCGTGTTCGACGACGCCGACCTGGACCGGGCGCTGGATGCGGTCGTCTTCATGATCTACAGCCTGAACGGCGAACGCTGTACCTCCTCCAGCCGCCTCTTGGTGCAGCGGTCGGTGTACGACGATTTCGTCGCGCGCCTGGCCGACCGGGTCGGGCGCATCGCCGTCGGCCATCCGCTGGATCCGGCGACCGAGGTCGGGCCGCTGATCCACCAGCGCCATTTCGACAAGGTCTGTTCCTATTTCGAGATCGCGCGCCAGGACGGCGCCACCGTCGCGGTGGGCGGCGCGCCGGTCGACGGGCCGGGTTATGCGGTGCAGCCGACCCTGTTCACCGATGCCCGCAACGACATGCGGATCGCCCAGGAGGAAATCTTCGGGCCGGTGCTGACCGTGATCCCGTTCGACGACGAGGACGAGGCTCTGCGGCTCGCCAACGACGTCCAGTACGGCCTGACCGGCTATGTCTGGACGGCCGACGTGACCCGGTCACTCCGGTTCTCCGATGCGCTGGAGGCCGGTATGATCTGGGTGAACTCGGAAAACGTGCGCCGCCTGCCGACGCCTTTTGGCGGTATGAAGGCCAGCGGCATCGGACGCGACGGCGGCGACTATTCCTTCGAGTTCTATATGGAGACCAAGAACATCGCATTCGCCTCCGGCACCCACAGGATCCCGAAACTGGGCGCCTGAGGAGGGCGCAGTCCATGAGCCTCTATCACGTCCAGAAGCTGCTTTATCTCCTGAACCGGGACCCAACGGTGCGCAAACGCTTTGACGAGGATCTGGACGGGCTGCTGTCCGACTTCGATCTGACCGACGAGGAGATCAGGGCGATCCGCGAACCGGACATCGGTCTTCTCTATGTCCTGGGCGTCAACGGCCAGATTCTTATGCACTACGCCGCCCTGCACCAGATGCCCTGGGACGACTATCTGGAAGCGATGCGCAAAGGCGTGCGCCGGCACGGACCGATCCGCGCCGGCGTCTATCTCATCACCGGCTATCAGGGCGTCGAGGCCCACGACGCGGAACTGCGGATCCGCCGGGCCGCTAAGAAGGAGTAGGCACGCATGCCGCTGGTCTTTGCAGGTGTCTGCAGTCACGCGCCGGGCATCACCGGCCGCGCCGACCGGGCCGACCCGGAGGTGCGGGACGAATTCTACGCCCAGTTCCGGCGCATGGGCGAGGCGATCCGCGTCGCCGGCGCCGAAGCCCTGATCGTGGTCGCGGCCGAGCATTTCGGAAATTTCTTCATGAACAACATGCCGGCCTTCGCGCTGGGCATGGCGGATGCCTACGAGGGCCCGATCGAGGACGAGGCCTGGCTGGGCATCGAACGCCGCAAGGTGCCGGGCGACGCGGCGCTTTCGAAAAGCCTGATCCAACACGTCATGCAGACGGTGGACGTCGCCTATGCCGAGGAATGGAAATTCGACCACGGCATCATGGTGCCACTGCATTTCCTGACCCCGAATTACGACCTGCCCGTCATCCCCGCCAACATCAACTGCCAGGGCCCGCCCTTGAGCCCGATCCACCGGTCCTGGGCGTTCGGCGAGGCGCTGCGGCGAGCCTGCGACGCGGTGCCCCAGAAGATCGCCCTGGTCGGCACCGGCGGCATCTCCCACTGGCCGGCGACGCCGGACTCCGGAAAGATCAACGAGGACTGGGACCGGGCCTTTCTCGACCAATGGGCGACCAACGACCGCGAGGCGCTGCTTTCCTATCGCGACCTGGAGATCTACCGCGACGGCGGCCAGGGCGGCTTCGAAATCCGCACCTACGTCTGCGTGGCCGGCGCCTGCGGCGGCGGCAAGGGCGACGTCTGGTTCTACGAGCCGATCCCGATCTTCGCCGTCGGTCGCACGGTCGCCTCGATGACTGTCGCATGACGCAGGATTTCAGAACCTGGGCGCACCGCGCGGCGGACTGGGGCAGCGATTATCTGGAGACGATCCGCCAGCGACCGGTCCGCGCGCAGACGGCGCCCGGTGACATCATCAACCAGTTGCCGCCGTCGCCGCCCGAGGCGCCGGAATCCATGGAAGCGATCTTCGCCGACTTCGAAGACGTCGTGCTGCCGGGCATGACCAACTGGCAGCATCCGCGCTTTTTCGCCTATTTCCCGGCCAACGCCAGCACGCCATCTGTGGTTGCGGAATACCTGATGGCGGCGATGGGCGCGCAATGCATGCTGTGGCAGACCTCGCCGGCCGCGACCGAGCTGGAAACCCGGGTGATGGACTGGATGCGCCAGGCGATCGGCCTGCCGAATGGCTTCCACGGCGTGATTCAGGACTCAGCCTCGTCCGCCACGCTGTGCGCGATCCTGACCATGCGCGAGCGGGCGCTGGACTGGGCCGGCAATGCAAAAGGCTTGGCCGGCCAGCCGGCGGTGCGCGTCTATTCGTCCGACCAGGTGCACAGCTCCATCGACAAGGCGATCTGGATTGCGGGCATCGGCCAGGAAAACCTGGTGAAGGTGCCCACCGCCGGGCCGTCGCTTGCCATGGACCCGGTCGCGCTGGAGGCGGCGATCGACGGCGACCGCGCCGCCGGACACCTGCCGGCCGGCATCGTCGCCTGCATCGGCGGTACCGGGGTCGGCGCAACCGACGACATCGCCGCAGTGACGTCGGTCGCAGAACGCCACGGCCTCTACGTTCACGTGGATGCGGCCTGGGCCGGCGCGGCGATGATTTGCCCCGAGCTTGGACACCTGATGGAAGGATCGGACCGGGCAGACAGCTTCGTCTTCAACCCGCATAAGTGGATGGCGACGAATTTCGACTGCACCGCCCATTTCGTGCGTTCGCCCGAGGATCTGACCCGCACGCTGGCGATCCGGCCGTCCTACCTGGAAACCCATGGCGCCGACGGCATCATCAACTACAGCGAATGGTCGGTGCCGCTGGGCCGGCGCTTCCGGGCGCTGAAGCTGTGGTTCGTCCTGCGCGCGTACGGACTGGAAGGCCTGCGCACGATGATCCGCAACCACATCGCCTGGTCGGAGGAGCTGGCCCGGGAGATCGACGCGGCGCCCAATTTCGAGGTGGTGACGCCGCCCATGCTGTCGCTGTTCAGCTTCCGCTATGCACCGGAGGGCGCGGAAGATCTGGATGCGTTGAACCTGCGCCTGGTCAACGCGATCAACGACGACGGCCGGACCTATCTCACCCAGACCCAGCACGCCGGCCAGATGGTGATCCGCTTCCAGGTGGGCCAGACGGACGCGACCCGGGAGGACGTTCAGTATGCCTGGGATGTGATCCGGGAGATCGCGGCAGAGTTATGACCGAGACCTGCCCGCTGCGATAGGAGCACGATCTTCCCTTCTCCCCGCCGGGAGACCTCTGCGGAATCGCCGCGAGGGGTTGGTCGAAGGTGCTGTTGAAGGTTGGTCGGGCTGGCAGTCTTTGGATTTGGGCGTTTCTTTCGCCATTTTGGTCGGTTTGTGAGTGTTCCGGGCAGACTCCGTCTATGGGGCGAGGAGCGTT
>Ga0209783_1000049_pt1 | contig 65978 bp, 60 predicted proteins | sample WorMetfiPIANOSA1_FD_187395 | JGI IMG/M metagenome (GOLD analysis project Ga0209783, IMG submission 187395) | Marine gutless worms symbiont microbial communities from Max Planck institute for Marine Microbiology, Germany - Olavius filocauda... | ecosystem: Host-associated > Annelida > Digestive... | reverse complement strand
GCAAACCACATAAAGTTGCTTTAACCGCTTGCATGCGAAAAATTCTAATAACAGTCAACGCTATGGTAAAGAACAAGACCTATTGGTCACAAGGTTATAAAAACCTTGACTTTGAACACGGCTGCTAAAGTGAGCTAAAGTTTGGAGTGATCTAAAGTGAAGGCATTCTGCCAATTCCATCAAACCGTTTTAGCACAGCGACGCCTTAATTTTAGGCACTTTAGCTCACTTTAGTCACTCTTAACTCTTTTGCTTCGTCCGGAAAGCCCCATTCTAAGGGAAACTGCTGCTGGATTTTATAAATCAGTTCAGTTGTCCAGGGGCATCACTTCCATGGCGGTCAGCCATTTGCCCAGTCCCAGAATCAAAATCCCCCTGCGGTCCAAGCGGCTTTTATAACCGGAACTGAGCGCCGGCGGCAGACTTCCCCGGTGAATGTATGCGGCCGCAATTGCGGCTGCAACAGCGGATGCAGACTGGAATTCCCCGATCTGGCTGCGGTAGTCCACGATCGGACCATTGTAACCGGCCTGCCCCCAAAAGGCGGTCAACTGCTGCTCCGCTGCCGGGCGGCAGCCGGCCGGCATACCGGCCATGATCAACGCGTATCTTTCCTGGAGCGGCCCGTGGCGTTCCAGTTGGTCCACCAGGTCGTCAATGGGGGGCTCCCGATCCCTCAGGTTGGTTTGAAAAAATTGCAGCGCGACCGTAGGGCCTTTGCCGGCACTAATCGGTGTCAGCCACAGGGCCCCGCCGCCATCGGAAAGGGGCTTTTCCCGATCAACGGACGGATCAAATAGGGCACTGAAAGTAACATGGCCTTCGTCGGCCGCAAGGACCAGCGCGGACGCCTCCCGGTTCACCAGGCCGGCTGTAAAAAGGGCCTGTTCAAATGAGTAGTCCCCGCCGGAGGTGGTAATGTTGGGCCCTGTGGCATTAAAATGCAAGGCTATCTGTCCGGCCGGGGCATTGTGTACGGAACCCACAAAGTCGGTTGGACCGGCAAACCGCTCATCAGTGGCGAAAAGGCGCTCTAAAAAATCATGTGTTTCCGACAGGCAGCCCAGACCGGTGCCAAAAAAAATGCCGTCCGGTTTCGCGTCATCACCGCTTTGCCCGACGGCCTGATGAGCCAGGCCCAGGGCCATGACGGACAATCTTTTCAGCCGGCGGATTTGAGCCGGGGACAGATCCCCGGCCACCGCCTGGACGTCACCGCATCCTTGGCAGGGACGGCCTTGATCAAAGTCTTTCAAGGTAGCGGCCAGGGTACCCGCCCCGGTAAATGCGGACCAGCCGCTGATCCGCATTAACGGTACGTGCGGGGTGGCCGGTAGCTTGGCGCTGCTTAGCGATTGGCCAAAAACCAGAGCGGCATTGTTCCCGCCGAAGCCGAATGAATTGGATAAAACGGTTTCGAGCGGCCTTTGCTGTGGTTCCATCAGGGGGGTGACGCCGAGTTCTTTATCCGGGACCTGACAGCCGGTAGTGCCCGGTAGAAATCCGCTGGTGAGGGACTGGGCGGCGATAACCGCTTCGACAGCCCCAGCCGCGGCCAGGGAATGACCCAGGGCGCCCTTGATGGATGATAGCGGTGGATGCTGGACCCCGAACAGACGCCGGATGGCGCGTGCTTCCGCCAGGTCGTTGTCGGTGGTGCCGGTTCCATGCAGGTTGATGTAATCGATGCTTTCTTTGTCCCGGCCGGCGTCCACCAGGGCAGCCTGCATGGCGGCCAGAGCGCCGTCCCCGTCCGGGTGGGGCCGGGCCGGGTGATAGGCATCACAGGACAAACCGGCACCGAGAATTCCAGGTCCCGTGTTTGCATCGGTGCAGGCTTCCAGTCGCAACAGGGCCGCCCCTTCGGCCACGGACATTCCCCGCCGATCTTGATCCAGTGGCCGCGCGCCTTGGACATCCAGCAGCTGCAGGGATTTGAATCCATAGTAGGTTAACCGGCAAATGCTGTCCACACCGCCGGCCAGAACGCAGCGCGCCAAACCTGTCCGTATCATGTCCAGGGCCAATTTGATGGCCACGGCACCGGAGGAGCAGGCCGTAGAGATGGTCAACAAGGGGCCGCAGCAATGATACCGCCGGGCCAGGTCTTCCGTTACGGATGTGAGGCAGTGGTACCCCAGCTGGGTATCCGGCGCCATCGTTGTCATCAGGACTTCTTCGGTTCGGTCTAGGCCGCCGGTGGTAATCCCCAGGACGATGGCATCCGGCGGTGCGGACCTCGTTTCCATGGCCTGGTCGGCAGCAACGCGGGCCAGGTAGTGGGCACGCGGCAAGGATTCGTCGGTTGGGTTTTCCAGGGCGACGCTGCCCACGGGTAAGGGATCATGGGCCGGGGTGGGAAAGCGATTTACGGGCGCCAGGGCAGCCCGTCCGGATTTCAAGCTGGTCAGGGTTGCCGCCGTGCCCGAACCGAGTGCGGTTACGATTCCCATACCGGCAATGCGGGCACTGGCTTGGTTCAATTGGGCAGCTCCGGGGATTCTTTCTGGATATATGCAGCCAGGGTCTTCAAGGAGACAAAGACCTGGGCACCCAGTTCCTTGTTATCGATGATGACCCCGTAGTCTTGCTCGATCATCATGACCATCTCGAGAACATCGATGGAATCGATGCCCAGCCGGCCGCCGACCAACTGCTCGTCCGGATCGATTTCATCAGGGTTAACATCCTGTAAATTCAAAATATCAACGATCTTGGTGCTGAGGTCTGACAGCAGTTTGTCCATAACGATGCAACCTTTACAGTCCAACTGTATTATAGTAACTAGTACGCTTTTAAAAATTATATTTTATATACGAATGAACCGGTTTTCAACGATTTTCTGGTAAGCATCCCGAGGATGAAGCGTGAGCGCCGTTAACCCGGACAACCTGACCATAGAAGAGCTGCTGCCCCACCGTGGCCGGATGAAACTCGTGGATGAGATTATCCAGCTGGATGACGATGTTGCCGTAACCGCAGCCACCGCTACCCACCGCTGGCCCCTGTTTGATGGTCAGTCCATCAGTCCCCTTGTGATGGTTGAACTGGTAGCCCAGACCGCGGGAATCAAGAACGGGCTTGCCCGCATCCGCACCCAGGGCCCTGACGCTGACAAGCGCGGTTGGCTGGTAGGCATCAAACAGGCCAAATTCGAGGTCGCTGCCATTTTTCCCGGAGACCGGATTGTCACACGGGCGTGGAACGCGTATCAACGGGACACCTATTTTAATATTGAAGGGGAAGTCGTCCGGGACGCCGTGGTCATTGGGCGGATATCCCTGCAGGCGATCCAGGCGACCGAGACCACGGAGGGACCTAGCTGATGAAAAAGGAGTTTACCGGAAAAACTGCGCTGGTCACCGGTGGGAGCAAAGGTATCGGCCGGGCTATCTGTATTGAACTGGCCCGTTGCGGCTGCCGGGTGATTGTCAACTACCGCTCGGATGAAGCCGGGGCCACCGAGACGCTGTCCGGGGTACAGGCCGCCGGCGGTGAGGGGCTGATCTCCCGGTTTGACGTGACTGACCCGGATGCAACCAGCCAGGCCCTTGATGCTGTCCTGGCTGAAGCGCCGGTCGATATACTGGTCAACAACGCCGGCATCAACTCGGACGGATTGTTCATCATGATGTCACGCAACAAATGGGAGCGGGTGATCCAGACGACCCTGGACGGCTTTTACAATGTGACCAAGCCCGTGGTCGAAAAGATGATCCGGCAAAAACAGGGCGCGGTAGTGAATATCTCTTCGGTCGCCGGTGTAATGGGCAACCGGGGCCAGGCCAACTATGCGGCTGCCAAGGCCGGCCTGATCGGGGCCAGCCGCTCACTGGCTGCGGAAGTGGCGCGTTTGGGCATCCGGGTGAACGTGGTGGCCCCCGGTCTGATCGAGACCGAGATGATTGCCGATGCCCCGGTGGCCAACATCAAGCAGCTGATCCCCATGGCCCGCATCGGCCAGCCGGATGAGGTGGCCCGGGTGGTGCGGTTTTTGTGCAGCGATGATGCTTCCTATGTGACCGGGCAGGTTATTGTGGTCAACGGAGGCATGTGTTGAGAAGTGTTTTCAAAATTTCCCTGCGAATCCAATCTCGGCGTTGGCCCAGGGCGTTTAATCCTCGAAATATGACTTATATTCCTCCGGTTAAACACCCAGGTTTGCCTTGACCTTGAATCCGCATGAAAATTTTGAAAACACTTCTACTATAAAAAGGGTTCTCATCGGTATTGGCATGATACGGCATTTTTTTAAAAAACAAAGTGGTAATAACAGTCCCTATTATTGTTTTCTACTGATTGTTCTGAGCCTGTTTTTTTGTACAGGCTGGGCGGATAGCTGGGATGGTATACGGCGCGCGGCGGACCGGATAGAGTCCATTTCCGCTGAATTCGTGCAGGAAAAACAGCTGCCCATCCTGGCCCGGCCGCTTATTTCTACTGGCACCCTCCATTTTCGGAAACCGGATGACTTGCGCTGGGAATACCGACAGCCGGTAAGGAGCATCCTGCTCATGCACAAAGGTTCCCTGCTCCGCTATCGGGAGTCGGAAGACGGATTGAAAGTGGATGCCGGGGACGGTTTGCAGGCCATGCAATTCGTGATGGGGGAAATTTCCAACTGGTTCAAAGGACGCTTTGACAGCAGCCCGATGTTTGCAGCCCAATTAGAGGCCGATCGAAAAATCGTTCTTTTACCCAAAGAGGCCTCGTTTGCAAAGGTGATCCAGAGGATTGAGCTGCAGCTCGCTGAACGGCCGGGCGTCATCGAAACCGTAACCATTTATGAAAGCCGGGATTCCTTCACCCGCCTGAATTTTAAAAATACCCGCTTGAACACGGAGATTCCCGATGAGTTGTTCAAGGAGGCCGGATGATCCCTCGCGGGTATAGTTTGCTGCTGATCATGATCTGCCTGTGCCTGGGCTGCAGCCGCCTGCCGGATCTAAATTCCAATGAAGGAGCCTTAACGCAGGTTGGGACGGAGCAATGCCGCGCTGTTTTTCCGCAGGGCAAATGGCAGTTCACCCATGCGATCGAAGCCGTTTACCCGGGAGGCGGTGAGAACCTGCTCATGGGGGTCACGGTTGTGGATGCATCCCGCCGGACCATTGCCTGTGCTTTGATGACTGTAGAAGGGCTCGTCCTCTTTCAGGCCCGGTTGGGCCAATCCTTCGACGTACAGCGGGCAATGCCGCCTTTTGACCGCGATGGATTTGCCGCCGGTCTGTTGGCGGATATCCGCCTGATATTCTTGCAGCCGGTCGCTGAACAGCTTCAGTACGGGATGATCAAGGCGCTGACCGCAACGGCTGCGGAGCCGGCTTGCCGTTACACCGCCGACAATGGCGTGATCACCGATATCTTGCCCGGCGACGGAAAAAACTGGCAGATTGTCCTTTACAACCCACAGGGAAATCCGGTTCGTACCGTGACTGCCAATCCCTACGGGGAACAGGCTGGCTTCCCCGGTCGACTGCAGTTGGTCGCTTCCGGGCCGGCCGGATACACTTTGAAACTGAAACTTGTAGACGCTGTCCGTTTGGACGACTGAATACTATTGAAAGTGGAGTATTCCCAATGAAATTCCGGCTGATCTATCCAAAATGGCCGAAACTCGATCGCCAGACCGAATTCCACCTGCCGCCTCACGGGCCGGTGGTGATGGCGGCCGCCCTGCCGGTGGATATCGATATCGAATTCATCGACGAGAATGTCGCAGCGGTCCCCTTTGATACGGACGTGGACGTGGTCGGCATTTCCATGATGCTGACCGTTCAGGTCAAGCGTGGGTGGCAGATTGCTGATAAATACCGGGAGATGGGCATTCCGGTAATCTGCGGTGGAATTGCCACCATGCTGCATGCTGAAGAATGCACTGCACACGCCGATGCAGTTTTTCTGGGTGAAGCCGAGGGGCGCATGGAAACCGTGCTGGCCGACCTGCGGGCCGGTCAACTCCAGCCGGTGTACAATTATCTGGACGATCAGCCACCCATCGAAATGGTCGGTCCAGCCAGAAGAGACATTCTTAAACGGGAAAATTACAACTACCGGGGCATTCAGATGGTGGACCTGTTTCACGCCTCCCGCGGTTGCCGCTATAACTGCTACCCCTGCTGCGTGGCTTACCTGGGTGGACGCCAATTCCGGCCGCGGCCCATTGACACAGCGGTTGCGGAGATGGAAGCCATCGACAACAACCGCCTGTTCATCGTGGACAACTCCCTGGCCCAGGATACCGACTGGGAAAAAGAGCTGTTTCGCGCCATGATCCCGTTAAAAAAGAAATGGTGCAGCCATCCCATCGAAGATGATCCCGAGGTTCTGGACCTGGCCGCCCAGGCCGGGGCCTGGTACGTGTACCAGGCGGTGTTCGACACCTCCGACTACATTAAAGAGCGGATCAAGCGTTACCACGACCACGGCATCGGCGTGGAAGGCACCATCCTACTGGGGCTCGATGACCATACCGAAGATGCTATCAAACGCCTGGTCGATTTTCTGCTGGAGATCGATCTGGACCTGGCGGAATTCACGGTCCTGACCCCGTTTCCCCACACCCGGGCGTACGCAGACCTGCAGCGGGAAAAGCGCATCCTGTCTTTCGACTGGGATGACTATTCGGCCGACAAGGTCGTCTTTCAACCCAAACACATGTCTCCCCAGCGGCTCCAGGAACTGCTCGACTACGCCTGGGATACATTTTATAAAGATGAATCCCAGGAGATAAAGATGTTCCGCCTGTTCCAACAGGTGATCCGCAAGGAGCAAGCCGACCGGTCCCATCGTCCCCGTAACCGGGCGTTAGCCGGCAAGGCTTTTGGCAAACAGGTGTAAGTGCCGGTCCAGTTAGCGGACCACCAGTCCTGCGGGAAGGGTTAGATCCAGGATAGCACCAACCCGCACTTGATTATCCCGGAACCAATTTCGGTGAACCTCTATGGCATAGCGGACCGGCTGAGGCGCAGTATAAATCAGATCACTGCGCTGCGGATCCATTTTTCGGATGGCGAAAATACGGCCGGCGGCATCGAGAAAGGCAATGTCCAGAGGCACGAGCGTATCTTTCATCCAGACGGCAAACGGCATGGTTTCCGGCAGCACGAACAGCATGCCGCTATCCGGCGGCAGATCTTTACGTCCGGAGAGACCGCACCGCCGCGCTTCGGGAGTGGCGGCAATTTCAAGATTCAGTTGAACGCCATTAATATCTATGTCTATACTGGGAGACTGCAAGGGGCAGGCACTTATCAGCGAGGCGTGCGCCAGTACATAGAGAACTATTACCGGTGTGCATAGCATCCTTTTACTTGTTTGGCAGGTCGGTAACTGCAACACATTCGCCATAACGAAGTCCCCTGATTCTAAATATCGATAAGCGTAGATCCTGGTTTTAGAAGTACTGGTTATTGATCGATACAGACCGCCAGAGGTGCACCTATGCGCAAAATAACTTTTTTGTTGCCACTCGTCAATGTCATCGGGGCAACTTTCACGTATGTGTATTTTTCTTCGATCCTGGAACTGCGGTATGTCAAATCGGTCATCCCGTCTTATTATTCGCCGCTCTATTTTGTTGTCGGGACAGCGCTGCTGATTTTTACCTTCAAAGTCGGCAGCAGCAAATCCGTCAAGGCGTTGTTCGCCATTGCCAATGGCGATGTTGCCATCGAAAGCCTCGAAGAATCCGAACGCTACCACCTGCAGCGGGAAGCCTTGCAGTTTCCCCTGGTAGTGACGGTGATCACTTTTACAGTCTGGGTTCTGGCCGGATTCATATTCGGGCTTCTCGAACCGCTCATTACCGCCAAACTCTTTAGTGTGGAGACCCCGGGGTTGATATACGGCATCCGACGCTTTTTGGGGATTGCCTTGTTCGGCGGTGGGATTACCACCCTGATCATTTATTTCGTACTGGAAAATGAATGGCGCAAGTTCATCCCGCGCTTTTTCCCGGAGGGTCACTTGAGCCGCGTCAAGCACGCCTTTCGGCTCACGGTACGCAAACGGTTTTTAATTGTATTTCTGGGGGTGATCCTGACGCCCCTGCCGGTTTTGGGCCTGACGATCTACACCCGCATCCAGGCCCTGCATGCGGCAGACGCTGTTACCCGCTCCCGGTTGATGTCGGCCCTGGCCGGCGAGTTGACTTTTATCGTCGTCGACGCTCTGATTGTCTGCCTGGTCCTGGCCTACTTTCTTTCCAAAAGCATATCGGAACCGCTTTTGCAGATTAAGAGCGCTATTAAAGAGGTGGAAAACAACAACCTGGACACGCGCGTGGAAATCGTCTCCAATGACGAGCTGGGCGAGGTCGCCGAAGGCTTGAACCAGATGATCACCAGCATGCGTGAAAACCAGAGCTTGAAGGAATCTTTCGGCAAGTTTGTTTCCCAGGAGATCCGGGATGAAATCATCGCCGGCAAAACCACCCTGGACGGTGAAATGAAGCGGGCCACCTTGCTCTTCTCCGACCTGCGCAATTTCACCACCCTGGTGGAGCAGAATCACCCCAAGCATGTGGTCACCATCATGAACCAGTATTTCAATGAAATGACCCTGGCCATCAAGGCCAACCGCGGCCTGATTTTGCAATATGTCGGTGACGAAATCGAAGCGGTCTTCGGGGCGCCCATCGGCTTTGATGACCACCCCGACATGGCTGTCAAGGCGGCTCTGGTGATGCGCCGGCGCCTGGATGCTCTGAACATGCGCCTGGAGCAACAGGGGTTTGAACCGCTGTCCCACGGGATCTGCATTCACTCCGGCGCGGTCCTGGCCGGCAACATTGGTAGTGAAGAGCGCATGTCTTACGCCCTGGTTGGCGATACCGTCAATTCGGCCTCCCGCATCGAGGGCCTGACCAAGCAGTATCAATGCGATATCATCATCAGCCAGACCACCTACAACCTGCTGACCGAATCCTACCCCACCGAGCAGCTGGCCCCGGTAAAGGTGAAAGGCAAAGAGGAAGAGCTGATTATTTATAAATTGCTTTAATACCCTGCGAAAGCAGACGGGTCAGGCGAACTCGTCCAGGTCTGGAAACCGGTTGATTTCCTTTTTGCCGGCAATTTCTCTCTCGAAGCGCCCGCGCCAGCCGTATTTGCGCTGTGCCCGGTCGATGAGAACCCGCATCATGGGCCTGAAAAAATAAAGCCAGATGGAAGTCCACAGGCGGCTTTGCTTGCGGATGCGGTCCGACGGTTCCCACCAGCCCATGATCTTCTGGTTGTGATACCAGACCAGATACTGCAGCTCGTGCGCGGAAAGATGATGGGTTCTGACGTTGGCCCACATACCGTTGTACCGGGTATAGTCGTAGCGGTTGGTTACCAGGTCGGCATCCAGCAGGCTCTGGCGGATACCGGTTTTGGGGTAGGGGGTGAGAATCTGGCAATATGCCGTGTCGGCCCCCGTGGCCTTTAAAAATGTATAATTGTCAATGATTTCCTGCTCTCCGTCATCGGGAAAGCCGAAGATCATGCCGCCCACAACCATGATGTCGTATTTGTGGCACAGGGCGATCGCCTTGCGCGAGGCGTCGACAATATCGCCCTTTTTGGCGGTCAGCAGATTCTTTTTGGAAACGTTCTCAATGCCCAGGAAGATGGATTTGAACCCGGCCAGGGACATCTTGCGGACCATCGCTTCATTGCGGGCCATGGTGATGCAGTCTGCCTGGACGATCAGGACGAGATTGCGGTATTTGCGGGCGATGATGGCGTCGCAAAGTTCCATTACCCTTTCCGGAACCATGACGAAGTTATCGTCGGATACAAATATCCAGCGTTTCTTTAATTTATGATAGATATGGTCGATGTCGGCCAGGATTCTCTCATTGGGAAACGGGCGAAAGGCCCGGCCGTACATGTGGCGAATACTGCAGAAGTTGCAGTTGCGCAGGCAACCCCGCGAAGTTTCAATGACCTCGGAGTTGCGGTTCATGATGTGGTAGCCCCAGGTAAGGCGCCGCTTGTCGCGGACGGGAAGCCTGAGCGTGGCCAGGTCCAGCAATTCGCCTTTGGGATTGTGGATAAAATGGTTTTCTCTCTGGTAGGAGACCGCCGGGATATCTTCAATCCGGCCTTTTCCTTCCAGTGCCCTGATCAGAAGCCGGAATGCTTCTTCCCCTTCCCCTCGCACCAGATAGTCAATCAGTTTACCATTATCGGACTCGCCGATTTCCTTATACATGAGGGTGGCATGGTAGCCGCCTAAAACGATTTTTACGCCGGGAAGCAGGGTGCGGATCAGCTTGATCAACTTTTCACAGGTAGCATACTGCCAGGTCATGGCAGAGAGCCCGACTACCTGGGGGCGAAAACTCAAAAGAACCCCGCTGAGGTACCGGCGCACGTTGCGGCGTTTACGGATCAGGTCGATGATGCGGACGTCATGCCCTTTGTCAATGTTTGCGGCCAGGCTGGCCAGACCGAGATTCGGCATGTGAAAAGCAGACTCGTGCATGATCACGGGCGCTACGTCCGGCATGGAAACCAGCACTATTCGCATGATGCCTCCACCGCAGGGTCTTGTTGTTTCAAGCGTGTGTGCACCCTCTCCACCAGGGTATGAATAGAAAAACGACTGTCCTCGTAATCGGGATCAATGGTCTCCAGCAGCTCCACCCTGATCCGGTTGGGGCGCTGTGTATCGAAAAGAAAGCGGCCCGGTTTAAACAGGTTGTCCGTGTTTCTGATGCACAGCACTTTGATCGGCGCACGGCAGAGCCGGGCAATTTTGAAGGCGCCCTTGTTCAGGCGGCCGATGCCACCCTGCCGGCTGCGGGTACCCTCCGGGAAGATGATCAGGTTGCCGCCGCTGGCCAGGTGGTCGGGCATGGCCGCCATACGCTGCAGCATCAGGTCTGCCAGGCGGCCGGTGGCATTTGAGGGCAGGTAACCGGATAAGACCAGCATTTTGCCGTAGAGCGGAATATCGAACAAGCGTGCCTTGGCAATGGTGGTATGCCGGCCAAAAAGGGAAATCAGCAAGATCGGATCAAGATAGGAAATATGGTTGCTGACCACTACGCTCGCGCGGATATCCCGAACAGCTGCATCGATTTTCCATTGGCAGGCCGGTATCAGCACGCGTACCAGCGCGAAGAAGACCTGGTAGAAAAAGCTGTTCAGCCGTTGAAAACTCCGGATTGTATCCCTGGTAAACAGGTATGCCAACACATAAAACGGCGCGAAAAAGAAAAGAAAACCAACGGTGTAGTATGCCCACAGCAGCAGGGTGATGATCAGGTCAAGCGCCAAACCGGGCCACTTGCCCGGCTTGGTCTGCTTTTGATGGGTTCCGGATGCTTCCAAGTTATCTACCCGTTGGCGAACTGCTTTATAAAAAGACTGGTGTTTACGCCCCCGAAGGCAAAATTCTGGACGGCTGCGATTCGCATAGGAGCCTCCCGGAGCTTGGTTACGTGGCGCAGCATGGCGCAGCGCTCATCTACTTCCTCGAGGTTCAACGTGGGGGCGATAAAGCCCGCAGACATCATGTAGAGGGTGAGAATGGTTTCAATGGCGCCGCAGGAACCCATGGTATGCCCCATATAGCCTTTGAGGCCGGTGACGGCCGGGCCGTCGCCGTAGATTGCGGCGATGGACTGCGCCTCGGTCACGTCGCCCATCTTGGTGGCCGTGGCATGGGCACTGATGAAGTCTACCTCGTCTGCGTTGAGCGCGGCATTGTCCAGTCCCATCTGGATGGCGCTGGTAATGCCCTGGGTGTTGGGTAAAATCAGGTCGCTGCCGTTGCTGTTGCAGGCGAATCCGATAACTTCGCCCAGGATGTCCGCCCCTCTCTTGCGGGCGGTTTCATAGTCTTCCAGAATCAGGGCGCCGGCACCTTCACCAACCACCAGTCCATCCCGGCGCCGGTCAAAGGGACGCGGGGTCAGATGGGGTGTATCGTTGAAGTCGACGGAAGTGGCCAGCAGATTGTCGAAGACCGCCACCGTGGTGGTGTCATATTCATCGGCACCGCCACAGACCATCGCATCCTGGAGGCCGTATTTCACCGCTTCGTAGCCAAACCCGATGGACTGGCTGCTGGTGGTACAGGCCGTGGAAGAGGAGATAACGCGTCCGGTGATCCCGAACATCTTCGATATGTTCACCGCGGTCGTATGCACCATGGACTTGAGGTAATCCACCGCGCCCACACTGCGCAATTTGGTATCTTCCGGGCTGAAGAAGGTCCGGTAGATGCTGCGCTGAACCGTGGGGCTGCCGTGGGTTGAACTGTAGGCGACCCCTAACCGCCCGGATTGGATAAACTCCGGGGTGAGTCCCGCCTGTTCCAGGGCCGTTTTCGCGGTCTGGCAGGCATAATAGGAAACCGGTCCCATGGTTTTGCGGTCCCGCCGTTTAAAATCATACGCAATGGGATAGTCCACGGTTCCAAATACACCGCAATAAATCTGCTCGGTGAGCAGTTCGTCACTTTTCAGGGGTTTGACCCCGGAAACGCCGGTTTCCAGGCTGTGCAAGATCGTTTCTTTGGTGTCCCCGATCGGGGTGATGGCGGCGCAGCCGGTGATGACGACACGGCGTTCCATGATGATGGTCCTGTTGTTATAGGCTATCTAAAAATATCTTTTGGCCCAATCTCTGCGTTGGGCGCTCGGTTCCAATCCTCGAAATACTCGAGTATTCCTCCGGCTGGAACCTCACGGCCGCCTTGACCTTGAACCAATATCCTATTTTTAAGATAGCCTCTATGATATGTTTCGCTGCTTGGCCAGGTTCTTTACGTAGTCGACAATCTGGTTGATGGTGCGGATCTCCATGGCCGTTTTTTGTTCTGCCCGGGTCAGCTCGGCACCCAGGAGCGTCTCCAGTTCCTTCAGTAATTCAATGGCGTCAATACTGTCGAACTCATAGACCTCGGCCAGATTTTCGTCCAGGCCGGGGTTCTCAATTTCAAACAGTTCTGCAAAGATCCGGAGAATTTCCTTTTCGATTGTATCTCGTTGCATAGATTTCTTCTCTACCCTTATTCAAGCGAAAACCGAAACATACTACAAATGCCCCCAGAATACAATTTTCAAAGGGAGCGCAGCCGTCCTTCAGCGTTGCGCCTCATGGGCGACGGGTGTTTCCAGGAACGGGTCGAAATGGTACCACTGGAAGGGTGACGCCTTGACCGCCTTTTCCAGGTGGCGGGCATATTCGTCGGCGGCCGACTGGATGGCAGCCCGCCGGTTTTGGCGGTCGGCCCGATCCAGGTAAATGGGTGGGGCGACTTCAAAATGGTATCCGCCCCGGCTGGTGCGCAGCGCAAAAAAAACAACGAGAGGTGCCCCGGAGGCCATGGCCAGGGCAAAAGGCGCCTCCGGCAGCCGGATGCGATGGCCGAGAAAGGTAGTCGCCACGGCCGGCTGGTCTGGCCTCCAGAGGCGGTCGCCTGCCATGGAGACGATACCGCCGCTGCGTAGAAAGCGAATCCCGTCAATAATGTCCAGGGGGGACCCCCCGTTTTCATGCACCGCGATGATTTCGATGCCAGTGGAGGTAACCGTATCTTTCTGAAGTTGCTCTATTTCCTGGCTGGCCCGGGAACCCATATACAGCAGCAGCCTTAAGCCGGCCAGGTTGCTCTGCAGCAGACGCGCCGCGATTTCCCAGTTGCCCATGTGGGACATGAGCAGAATCCCGCCTTTGCCGCTGTCAATGATCCCTTGCAGGATTTTTTCACCCTCGAAGGTATAAGGGATGCCGGTTGTATCCTGCAGGCGGAAGCGATCGAGAAAAACGGCGGTGAAATTCTGGAACTGACACCAGGTGCCCCAGAGGTGGTAGAGCCACGTTCTACGGGGAAAAAGGGCCTTGTAAAAGTGCCGGCCGATGCGCACGCGGCCGGGGCAGAAAAGGAAATACCCGGCGGCGATTCCCCGGGCTACAAGGCTGAAAAGCCAGGGGCCGCAGATCCGGGAGAGGGCCACCAGGCATTTGTAAAAGGCGGCTTTCATATTTTTGTTGGAGTAACCTGTCGGTTTTGGTGGGAGCGGCATCTTGCCGCGAACGGCGCGTTCATTTTACAGCGCTTATCGCGGCAAGATGCCGCTCCCACTATTCATTGAAGATAGCTCTATGACAAATCGAGATTAAGAGCAAGATTAAGAACAAGAACAATTTGGTGTCGGAGGCCTTAGCGGCAATGAATATCTCGCCCTATTTCCACAGGCGTGGCGTAAATACCCTCCGGGTGATCAGGCGGCTGAAGGTGCCCGTATTGCGTAAAAAATCCAGGCAGGGGTGAAAATGGGAGACGCGGGGGATATCTGCCTGGTAGGTGACGCCGACCGGCGCTTCGAGGATCGGAATCCCTGCCCGGCTGGCCTTCACCAGGACTTCGATTTCATACTGGTAGCGCCGGGCGCGTACGTCCAGATGCAGGCATTCGGGCAGGGGGTAAACTCGGAAACCACTCTGGGAGTCGGACAGGCGGGGGGCTCCGGAAACCCATACCCAGAAGTTTGAAAAGTCCCTTCCAAAGCGGCTGGTCCAGGGCGCGGCCTGCATGCCGCGACGGCTGCCGACTACGATCGGACGCTGACCGGTGGGAATGGCCTCCAGCAGTCTCCGGGCATCCTGCGGATTGTGCTGACCGTCGCCGTCAAGGGTGATGGCCCAGTCGGCTACTGCGGCGGCAGCGTGCATGCCTGTTTCAAGCGCCGCACCCTTGCCGCGGTTCTCCTGGTGGGCAAGCTGTTGCAGCCCCTGCAGATCCTCTGGAAAAGACGGCCAGGTCTGGGTTGATCCGTCATTGACCACGAATACGGGGAATCCCAGGGCCAGGGTCTCCCGGGCCACCCGGATGATGGTCCGACTGTGGTTGTATACGGGTATGATGACGGCGGCGCGCATGGATCGTATTAAACCTATATATAAAGTCAGGTATAAGGTTGAAGGTATAAGGTGTAAGGCAATAGGTATAAGGTTGAGGCCATTTTCTGTCCTGTTCAGACGCGTATTGGTTTTGCTTATACCCTACACCTTATACCTGCAACCTCCTAATTTACAGCTCCGGCAACACCGCCATGGCCCAGGTTCCTGGGCCCATATGAACCCCGGAGGTCAGTGACAGCGGCACCAGCGAAATTTCTGCCCGGGGGAAGGCGGTATTTATCGCCGGTTGGATCTCGGTGGCCACCCGCTCCCGGTTGTCGGTGTGCTGCAGCAGAATGCTGGCCTTTGCTGACCGATCAATCCGGTCACCAAAATACGCGAGGGCAAAGGGCAACTGCTGCGCCTGTTTGCGGGCCACACCGACTTTGGCGACCCCGGCGGCCTGGGGGCTGATAATCGGTTTCACCCGGAACAGATCGCCGAAAAAACCGCCGGTTTTCGAGATGCGTCCACCGGCAGCCAGGTATTTCAATTGATCGAGAAATACCAGTTCATAACAGGCAGCGCACACCGTGCGGGCAAAGGCCACAACCCGGTCAAGAGGATGACCTTGACGGGCAAAAGCGGCTGTTGCCCGGGCAATCAGACCAAGACGACCCGAGGCCGCCCCGGAATCCATAACTGTCAGGTTGGCACCCAGGGGATGTTCGGACTGCCAGGACTCGGCGACCTGATAAATACCGGTATAGGCTGACCCCACGCACAGGTAAACAATGTGGTCATAGCGGCTGCACAGGCTTTCATAACTTTGCCGGCGTTCAAACAGTGAGGCCTGAGCCGTTGTGGCCCGCTGCCCGGCCCGCATGGTACGGTAAAGTTCTTCAGGATCCACGGCTGTTTCCGGACAGGCCCGGTCCTGGCTGACAACATAACTGTCCATCAATGTGATGCCCAGGTGATCGGCGTCTCGACGGGTGATCGATCCGGCCGCATCGGTTACGATGTGGACCGCGGCATCTGCGGAAAGCGTTGCAGAGCCGGTTTTCGGACCGGTCACGATCGGCTCCGCTTCCCATTCAACGAGGTGGCCCCAGGAAGCTACTTCCCGTCGAACCGTATCCAGACTCTCGGCATGCAGGTGGATCTTCAGATGATCACCTTCCCGGACGGTAACCACACTGCTGCCTAAACCCTGCAACTTTTCCGATAATTGCCCCGGATCTGTTTCCGTTTTGATCAGGGTGCTGATGCAAACCTGGTCCGGTCCCAGGCTGTCAGGTTTGTGATCGAGGTGCAGTTTTTTGCCAAATATTTCAAAAGGTGAGTGATATTCGGGGTTTTCCTCGTACAGGGTTTTAAAAAAGCCTTCAAAGAAAAGGAACATGCCGAGCGCTCCGGAATCGACGACACCGGCTTTTTCCAGTTCGGGCAACAGGCTGCTGGAGGCTTGGACTGCCTCGATGAGCGGGGTTACGATGCGGGCCGCGTTCGCTTCTGCATTGCGGGAATCCAGTGCCTCTGAGAGGCTGGTGAACACGCTCAGCATGGTTCCGGGTTGCGGATCAGCGATGGCAGCCCAGGCCCTGTCTTTGGCGGCGGCCGTTTTATGCGGGAGGTGTTGCGTAGAATCGGCCTCCAGAAACTCGGCAAAAAAGGCGGCGGCGATAATACCCGAATTGCCGGTGGCGGCCCGTAGCAGGTGCGTGGAGATCTGAATGTCCTCGTTCAGGATGTCCCGGATGGGGGCCAGGCTGATCTTGAGGTTACGGCCGGTATCGGCGTCGGGTACCGGGTAGACATTGATATCGTCCAACAGGTCGGCCCAGGCGGCGACCCGTTCATATCCGGCAATGGCGGCGGTTTTCAGGCTGCTGTCCATGGTCAATCAAATCCCAGGGCGTTTCTGATATCTTTGGGGATTTCAAATTCAAGTTCCATCGAAGGCGTTTTTACGGTGACTTGTTCACTGGTGCAGCGGGCACATATTTTTCCTGTTTCAGCCAGACGGATTTCAAATGCCATGGCAATTTTGTAGCGTGCTTCGGTAACCGTGGCCTTGCAGATAAAATCGTCGTTGGGACCCAGCGGGGCAATATGTTTGACCGCGTTTTTCGTAATGGGGAACAGAAACTGTTTTTCCAGTTGATACCGGTAGAGATCTATGCCGGCATTTTCAAACAGGCCGAACCGGGCCTGATCGAAATACTTGAAATAGTTCCCGTGCCAGACCACCTGCATCGGGTCCAGGTCATGGAACGGTACCGTTAACTTGATTTCAAAACTGGCCGGCATCCTTGAGTCCTCACCTTCCGCGTAAGCCACCTGGTTGGGGTTCAATCCCGGTAAGGTATCACAGGTTTTTCAGGAAAAAAAGGGGCTTGCCCCGCAAGAAAAAAGGGGTTAGCCTCATCAGGCTAACCCCTTGTATTTTTTGGCTCCCCAGCACGGACTCGAACCGCGGACCCAGTGGTTAACAGCCACTTGCTCTACCTACTGAGCTACTGGGGATCAATCAGAGAAATATGCTTTCTAATAGACTCCGGTATGATTGTCAAGTGAAAATAGAAGCATCTCAAAAAAGTCTTCATGTCGGGCGTAGCCTCTGGCAAAGCCTGATTGTCCCAATCTCGGTGTTGGACGTTCAGTTTCAATCCTCGAAATACCTGATGTATTCCTCCGATTGAAACTTCACGGCCGCCTTGCCTGTCCGGCGTAGCCTGGAAGGCGTAGAGGGAACCTTGGGCCAAAATCCATTTTTTGAGATAGCCGCTATTAAATAGAGGGTTGCCATGCTATTGGAACTTTACTAATTTATTGAAAATGAGACTGCGCACCATACTGATCACTTTAACCCTGATCGCTCTGTGCTCTACCTTGCCGGGCGTCTGGTTTCAATACTCCTCCGCACGCACTATCATTACCCAGGAAGCCGACAATCGCGCCGCCTCCCAGGCCTTGATCATCAAGGATTACCTCTCGTCTTTTCTGTCCGGCAGCAGCAAGGCCGTGGAAGCCATGGCGGCCGATCGTGAAATCTCGCGTTCCCTGGTTAACACCGATGCGGACAGCATTGCAGCCGCCAACCTGCTGCTGGATAATTTCGCCCGGATATTCGGGGGCGGGATCTGCTTTCTGGCGGACCGTGAGGGAACTATCGTAGCCTCCAGCAATCGCCGGGAAAAGACCAGCTATGTGGGCAAAAGTGTAAAATTCAGAGAGTATTATCGTAATGCCATCAAGGGCCAGGCCTGGATCCACATGCCCTTTGGCGAGACCATGGCCGAGCGCCGGATCTTCTACAGCAGCCCAATCTACGAAGCCGGTTCCGTATACCCGGTGGGGGTGGCCGTTATTAAAGGGGCCATTAACCTGCTGGAACGCAAGATTACCCTGCCCGCCGGTGAAACCTGGGTGCTGACCGACCGGGATGGCGTGGTATATGCAGCCAGTAATAAGAAGCTGCTATACAGGGTTCTGTGGGAGAAGACCCCGGCCCTGGCCAGGCGGATCAAGGATCAGCCGCATCTGGGGCAGGGCCCCTGGGGCTGGCTGGGTATGCAACCGTTAAGTCGCCGGACCTGTATGGATCCGGAGGGAAAGTTATTCCGGTACAAAAAGGTGTTCGTGGAAGACTCCCCAGGCTGGGAAATCATCTATCTGACCGACCAGGGGGCCTTGATGAATAAATTCTATCGACGCCTCATTGGGTTCCACATCATTATTCCCCTGACGTTGCTGGTCCTGGTCTGGGTTGTTGTGATCCTGATGTATCGGCGGGGGAGTTCCGACCTGGTACGGCGCCGCACGGCCGAGTCCAAACTCCAGAAGCAGAATGAGTACATGCAGGCGCTCGGTGACACCACCATGGATTGATTACCCGGACGGAACGATCGATATTGCTGGAAATGATCATTTCCAAGGCGGGTTCGCTCCTGGATTCTGAGAATGGGTATTTATATCTATATGATGCCGGCACCGATGAATTGGAGATGCAATATGGATCCGGGATATACAGTACCCTGACCGGTTCCCGGATCAAGCCCGGGGAAGGTATCTCCGGAAGGGTATTTGCCACCGGTCAGTATCTACTCATCGATGACTATGCCAACTGGGAGGGCCGGCTGGCGAGCTTCAACTACGATGCCTTGCATTCGGTTATAGGATTCCCCCTCAATTATGAAGGCGAAAATATCGGTGTGATCGGCTTCGGGCATTTTAACGTGGCAAAGCAGTTCGGAGACGAAGCCCTTGACATCCTGGAACGCTTCGCCAAACTGGCGTCCATCGTTTTGTACAACATGCGCCTGTACGAAAGATTGGAAAAAGAACTCGCTGATCGGAAAGGGGCAGAAAGAGCACTGCGTGAGAGTGAGAAACGCTACCGGGACTATTTTAACGACGATCTGTCAGGGGCCTATATATCCAGACCCGACGGCGTGCTGGAAGACTGCAACCCGGCTTTTGCAAAAATGTTTGGGTTTGATTCGCCGGCCAAAACCAAAGTTGCCGATCTCCAGCACTTATACGTTGAAAAGGATGGCCGCCGGCAGTTTCTGGAAAAAGTCAGGGCAGAGGGACGGATCCAGAATTACCAGTCGCAACTGCGCAAAAAGGACGGTACGGCCATTCATGTCATCGAGAGTGCGGTAGGGGTATTTGACAATCAGGGCCAACTGACCGAAATACGCGGCTATATCCAGGATATTACCGAACAGGTGAATCTTGAGAACCAGCTGCGCCAGGCTTTAAAGATGGAAGCAGTGGGTACGCTGGCCGGGGGTATCGCCCATGACTTCAATAACCTGTTGATGGCCATCGAAGGCAATGCCTCCCTGCTGCGTATGGGCCTGGCGGCCGACGACCCCCAGGTGCGCAAACTCGAAAAAATAGAAAAACACGTCAAAAGCGGCGCCCGGCTGACAGCGCAGCTGCTGGGGTATGCCCGCAAGGGGCGTTACGAGATCAAGACGATCAACCTGAATACGATTGTCCGGGAAACGGCGGAAACCGTCGGCCGGACCAACAAACAGGTCACCATCACCATGGACCTGGCCGAGGATCTCTACCCGGTTCAAGTTGACCAGGGCCAGATGGAGCAGGTGCTGTTCAACCTGTTCATAAATGCGGTCGACGCCATGCCTGACGGTGGCACCCTGGCATTTAAAACCACCAGAGGCTCTGAAGAGATGATGGCCAACCGGATGTATCGTCCCAAACCTGGTCAATACGTGATGCTGACGGTTGCCGACACTGGGATCGGCATGGACCCGCAAACCCAGGACCGGATTTTCGATCCCTTTTTTACGACCAAAGAAATGGGGCGCGGTACCGGGTTGGGGTTGGCCTCGGTATACGGTATCATCAAGGGACACACCGGCTATATCGATGTGGATTCAAAACCGGGTGGCGGCACCACGTTTACGGTCTGCCTGCCGGCCGCGGAAGATACCCCGGCCGTGAATGATCAAGCTGCGCCGGGACCCGTTAAAGGCCAGGGTACGGTGTTGCTGGTAGATGACGAAGCCGTGATTCTGGAGGTGGGCTGCGAGTATTTGAAGGTGATGGGGTACACTGTGCAAACGGCCCGGGGCGGGCGGGAAGCCCTGGAAATCTATTCACACGCAAACAGTAGCATCGACCTGGTCATCCTCGACATGATCATGCCGGATATGGGCGGCGGTGAGGTGTACGACCGTCTCAAGGCTATGAATGCGAACATCAAAGTACTGCTTTCCAGTGGATACAGCCTGGATGGGCAAGCCTCTGAAATCCTGGCGCGGGGGTGCGACGGGTTTATCCAGAAGCCTTTCGGGATAAGGGAGCTGTCGCTGAAGATCAAGGAGATATTGGAGAAGTAAGAAAAACCAGGATTGAGCCATTCGCTTTTTGCATTTAGCGGTTAGCTCTTTAAGAACTATATATCTCCAATAATGAGGTGTTGAAGCGATTTGCCCAATGGCTATCCGCTAATGGTGAATTGCTTATTTTGTGCGGATTTATTCCGCCTTTGTCTTCTCATCTTTCCCTGCCAGTTTGTTAAAGGTTTTCCGCCAACTTTCCAGCCGGTCATTCGAAAGGGTGAAGGGATAGGCGTTGAAGGAGGAAATGGCCGGCAGATCCGCATCCTTGTCGTTTTCTTTGGCAAACAGTTTGAGGGTATAAGTTCCTTTGCCTTCCAGCACGATCTCGAATTGCGGCGATTTGAATTCAGCCTTTTGCCGGCCCTCGAGGTAGTTTTCGCATTTCAGATTGTTGATGGCGTTGAGGAAGCTTTCCAGGGTGGCAGGGTCCGCCTTGCGGCCGGAGGCCGTCTGCCAGATCTGTTCAGCCGGTACTTTGAGCTGCAGGCCTTCTGATTCGGTTTTGGATTGTTCCGGGGCCGGCGGCTGGATGCGATTCAACTGCAGGGTTTCGTCGCCGTTCGTTAAACGGATCGTTTGCAGGGCGTCCGGGTCAAAGGCCAGGACTTCATGATCGCGCAGGTCAGCGGCGGTCTCCTCAAATTTGCGCCTGAAATCCCCCTGGGTATGATAGACATTGGGATTGTCGGGCAGCCGCATGAAGGTGTGCTGGAAGGTTGCGGCTTCCTTGCCAAGATAGAAATCACGGATCTGGCGGTCAGCGGCCCAGGCTTTCACCGCAATCTTTTTATTATCATCCAGTTCATAACGCACGTAGGCCTGTGATTCCGAAACCAGATCGGTCAATATGATCTCCTCGATTTCGAACAGCATACCCTTTACCTTGGCGCCATCGGCCGGGTAGTCGTGGGGTGCCACAAACCACCGTTGCTCCTTTTTGTGCAGGGCAATGGTCTCTTCCGGTGTTTTTATCTCCAGACGCGTTACCGTATCAATGTCGATTTTCGGGATTACCGGCAGGGTGTATTGGGTCTGGTCTTTCTTATGGAACACCAAGTACAGACCGGCCGCGATAATAATGACGATCAGGATGAGGTATTCTTTTTTAGTTCGCATATGCCTTCCAGTATGTTGTGTCCATCCCCAAACGGCATTTTTTGTCCCAGAGCGGCGTTTTCCAGTCTTCGCCTTCGGCTACGCCCGGCAGGCGCTATTTTGACATTCTCAGAATAACTTACTATGCCTGCGGTTTCAAAATCACTCAAGCTTGGCACCGCGTCAGGCATTAGCTGCGCGTCACTCTGAACCAAAATCTACCATCTGTGCACGGACAATAGTTAGATCAGTTCCTAATTGGTCTGCGCGGGAAACATCATTTGGATTCGTTTCTTACGGGCGTGCCGCCGCAACAGGACAACAAAACCAAAGATGGTTACTGCAATGGGCAGCCCGGCGATGTTCAGCATTTTGATCGCGGTGCGCGTGGGCGCCTGAATGTCGTCCAGGGGGTTGTACTGCTGCACTTTTCCACGCATCAGGGCGATATTTTCCCGGTCGTTGAGGGCGTCGATAACACTCAGGACATACAACCCGTTGGGTGAACTTTCATTGGGATCGAGAATGTTGTCCTTGATCATTTCGGAAGAGGCCATGATGAAGATTTTGGCCGGGGCCCCTTTCGCCCGAAAGTCGCCTTTACCCTGGATCATGGACAGGTCGCGCTGGGCAGCTTTTTGATCAGCAGGCGGCTTTTTTTCAGCATTGTCGGCCGCGGCCGTCCTGACGGGAATTTCACGACCATCGAAATAGCTTGAAAATTCTCCTTCCAGGAGCCAGGCCAGCGGTTGGCTGCCGGTGAACTGGGCGTCGGCCGGCGGTGATAGGAACATCGGGTTCAGGTTGATGTTCGCACTCATCTTCCAGGATTTTTCGGAGGTGGCCAGCAGTCTGTGGGCCGTCAACCCGGCCGCGGCGACTTGTTTTTCGTCGACGGTAACCGGAGACACCTTGACTGCAATGAGGCCCTTGATGTTCCGCATGAAGGCCAGCTCCTGGTTGATGTGCCGGCTTTTGATGATCGGGGCGAAATAAAGAGGCCTTTCGCCGCCGCCCATGTTCTGGGAGAGGCGTTGCTTGTAGCAGTTTTCGTCGAGAATGTAGGCTTTTTCAAGGGTAATGCCGTAGTGCGCCAGCAATTTTTCCAGGCCGGTATCCAGGGCGGTATAAGTGGGCCCCCGATTCATCCCAAATCCCTGTTGGGTTGGCATTTCCTCTTTGAAGGCATCCATGAAGATGACCAGGTTTGTGCCGCGCATGAGTGCCTGGTCGATCTGATAAAGATCGTATTCTGAGAAAACTTCCGTGGGTCGGGCGATGACCAGGCTTTTCAAACTGGCCGGGATGGACGCTTCTTTCAGATCGACCGGCTTGATGGCGTAGTTTTCGGTCACCATGGTCCTAAAGGCGCTGATGCCGCCGGCCTGCTGTCTTCCGGGCGCGGCTCCGCCCAGGGCGCCGTGGCTGGCCAGCAAACCCAGGTTTGCATTGATGCCGATCAATGTCTCGAGGGTCTTGTTGACTTGTTCCTCAAGTTGTTCGGCATCGGCCAGGGTATAGCGGGTCCCGATAATCGGCAGGTTGATGGCGTTGAGCAGGGGCAGCTGCGTCTTTTTACCGCCGTATTCCATTACCAGGCCGATCACACCCTGCCCGGCCGAGAAGCCTGCATCCGGGATGGCCGGCCACTCCAGAGCCTGAATGTTGTAGGCCTGGCTGATGGCATTTTGTTCCGCCACTGACAGCGGGGCGATATGTTCGAACTGCAGCTGGTCATAGTTTTTGCGGTTCAGTTTTTTGACAACAGCTTCCATCTGCCGGGGAAGGGTATTCAGATTTTCAAGGCCCATGTAAGGCGCGACTGTATTGAGGGACGCCGAGAGAAAGAGCTTGATCTGCACCTTCTCCTGCAGGGCGAGCAGGGCGCTGATTTTATTGTTGAGTTTCTGGATGGCGGTCGTCAATTTATATTCGAGTCCGGCCGTGGAGGTCAGGGTGGGAATCCGTTCGATCACGTCACCGTGAATCAGGACCAGACCCATGTAAGCATTTTTAAACTTGATTTCATCATTTTCAACGTTTTGGATCTGGACGGGGTAGATACCGTAATCGCCGGCCAATTTCCGGTTGCCGCCGGCTGGTTCCCCGGGTTGGGCGTTTTCCGGATTCACATCGTAGAATTTGTAATTGAAATACTTGCGCCCCTGTTGACTATACTCCTCCAGCATGTCTCGCAGGTATTGCTCGGTGTTGTTGTGCGGAGCCGGAAGGTCCCGGGTGAAGAACACTTTGATGGTCAGTGGTTCCGTCAGGGTGGCCACCACCTTTTTGCTGACCGGTGACAGGGAGTAGACTTTGTTGGCGGTCAGGTCGAAGCGGGCAAACAGGGTAATGCCCACGATGTTGACCAGGACGATCGCCACCAGGTAGGTCAGAAGTTTGATATATTTGCCGTAGTTACTCGGTGTCCCCATGGTGTCTCCTTAGTTCTTCTCTTCCATGACCAGAGCCGTGCCGTACAGGCCCATGAACACAACGCTGAGAAAATAGATAATATCGCGGGAATCGATGATACCCTTTGCAATGTTCTGAAAATGGGAGGCGGCTCCAAGGTAGCCGAGCACCGCCAGAGTAGCCTGAGGAAAGAAAAAAAGCATGCGGTCGATAGTCGTCAAAAGAAAGCAGATTGCCATGGCCACAATAAAGGCAATTATCTGGTTCCGGGTGAGCGAGGATGCAAACAGGCCGATCGCGCTGAATGCGGCGCCCAGCAGCAGGGCACCCATGTAGCCGCCGATCACCGGCCCCCAATCAAGGGAACCGATAGCGGTGATGCACACCGCGTAAAAAATGGTGGGCAGCAGCATGACCGCCACCAGCATGACTGCCGCGCAGAATTTACCCAGAATAATGTCACGGAAGGTCACCGGCAAAGTCAGTAACGTTTCATAGGACCCCACATTGCGTTCCTCCGAGAAAAGCCGCATGGTAATCGCCGGTATTACGAACGACAACGTGGTCGGCAGGAGGTTGAAAAAATTGCGTAAGTCCGCCTGGTTGTAGAGAAAAAAGGTCGCAAAGAAAAACCAGCCGGTTACCAGCAGGAAAATGGAGATAACGATGTACGCGATGGGTGATATGAAATAGTCCCGAAATTCTTTACTTGCAATATTGACAACCTGACGCATATCAATTCTCCCTGGTCAGTTCTCTGAATATGGTTTCCAGTGTCCGGGCTGCCTGCCTGAATTCCAACAGCAGCCAGTCGGCTTCCTTGATGCGGCGGTAGACTGCTTCCCGCAAGTCATTATCCGGGGCGCAGGTAAGCCTTACGGCCAGGTGGCCGCCATTTTCAGCATCCACCCGGTCCACCGATGTCACCCCGCTGATGGATTCCAGAGCGGACTTTACCTGCGTGAAGTCGGCATTGTTCAGGGTGACATAAAGCGTACGGCCGCTATCGGCGGATTGCTTCAGTTCAGCCGCGCTGCCGTTGGCAATGATCTTACCTTTGTTGATGATTATGATCCGATCGCAGGTGGCTTCCGCTTCGCTGAGGATGTGAGTCGACAGGATGACGGTTTTCTCCCGGCCGATCTGTTTGATGATGTCCCTGATTTCAACAATCTGATTCGGGTCGAGTCCCGAGGTCGGTTCGTCCAGAACCAGAATCTCCGGATCACCCATCATGGCATGCGCCAGGCCGACCCGTTGCTTGAGGCCCTTGGACAACTCGCTGATGGATTTATGCATGATGTTGTCCAGGCCGCACAGGTCGCACAGCTCCTGTATGCGGGCAAGCCGCCGCTCACGGGGGATGCCCCGGATCTCGGCCACGTACTCCAGGTAGTCATACACGAGCATGTTGTGATACAGCGGAGCCGATTCCGGCAGGTAGCCCATGAGCTGCTTGATTTTAAGGGGGTGCTCGGACGAATTGAAGTCCTTCACTTTAATGCTGCCACGCGTGGGTTTGAAATACCCGGTCAGCATCCGCAGGGTGGTGGTTTTACCGGCGCCATTGGGTCCTAAAAGCCCCAGAATCTCGCCTTTGCGGATATCGAGACTGATGCCGTCCACCGCACAGAATTCGTTGTAATACTTGGTTAAATGATCGGCCTGGATCATTGCAGGGTTTCCTCCAATCCGTAAGAGTATTCAGTCTTTGATCGTTTTGCTCAGATCGGGCATTGTCTCCGGTTTCCCGCGTTCCATATAGCGTGAATCGTCACCGCGGGCGGTCACATTTTCATAAACGCCGTCGTCCCGTTTCACCAGTTTCGTAAATCCGAGGTCCTTGAGTTCAGAATTGGTCTTGGGAACACTGATCCCAACCATAGAGATTAATTTACGTACCGGCTGGCCGCATTCCGGACAGCGGGTCAGGGCCTTGTCATCTATGGACTGGGTTACTTCGAATATACCCCCAATTTTGCAGGGTGCTGATTTATGTTCGTATTCATACACCGGCATAGGCTGCCTCCTGCCTCGATGTTTTTTTCAACCCCCGGCTGCTGACGCGCGCCCTCCCTGCACTTTTTCCCATCCACTGAACGGCCGGGCGTGCACCGGCTAGGGCGCCTGTTCTTTAAATGGGTTCACCGGCTGGGTGGGGGGCTTGTTGGCGAAAAAGTCTATTGGGGCGTTGGATGTTCCGGCTTGACTACGAGGACGCTGCTCTTCTTGCGATCCTTGACGATCCGTTTCTTGACGATGCCATGTCCATGGATCCATTCGTAGTCCGGATAATCCAACAAGTGAAAAGTATCCGGCCGACTTTTCTGTACTACCAGGAAACGGGCATTCCCCTTGAAACTTCTTTTCACGAATATCTCCGTCTCGATGCTGACATTCCGGCCCCGTATACAGGCCGGGAATTCGGGCTCAAGCGGCCCTCATTGTGGACGGGGCGATAAAGCCCCTTTTTACAAATAGTTAGACCGCTGCCTGTCGATTATCTAGTTTATATGCGGTCTGACAATTTTGCCCTATTATATTCATGCAAATGATTCTGTCAAGCTTCATATTTTTAATATATATGTTAAGCTATATCAATAGGTTATTGATAAATTCCAAAATTGGTCCACACGACGGGATGCTCGGCAATAGAAATGCTCGATACGCCTCACCAGCCACATCGATATTAACTATTGGATTTTATTGATAACAATAGATAACAAGCTGCCACCGGGTCTATCCAGGCCGGCAACTGTGGGACGGATGATGGCATGCCAGACGACCAAAAAACTGCAATAGCCGACCTGCTGGACAGCTGCTATCACATCGCTCGCTGGGGGGTCGCCGGTCTGTTCATATTTGCGGGTCTTACCAAACTGGTAGACCCGGCCCGGTTTGCCGGTATCATCGCGGCTTATGGCTTACTGCCGGAGATTCTCATTGCACCGGTGGCCATCGTCTTGCCGGCGGTCGAGACGCTGGCCGGGATCTGCCTGATACGCAACATCCGGGGGAGCCTGGCAACCATTACCTTATTACTAGTCATTTTTATGGCTGTTCTGGGATACGGTATCTGGCTGGGGCTGGACGTGGATTGCGGCTGCTTTGGACCTGAAGATCCGGAAGCGCAGGCCTTTCACGGGCTACGCCAGGCGTTGTACCGGGACGTGGGGATACTGGCAGTGTTGGTTGGGATGTATCTCTGGCGCTACCGCCGGGCACAACGTCCGGTGCAGTTACTCAAATTGCTTTGATAGGGAGTGGAAATTATGAAGTTTTTCAATAGGGTGCTTGTTTTTTTGATTTCTTTGGTTATTGTATGCGGCCTGACGACACCGGCCACCGCATTTATGAAAAATAAATTTGAGCAGGAAGTTGAAAAAGAACAGGGTGCCGTCAAACTCGTCCGTGAAGTTCAGCGGGGCGGATACGATGTGGTCACCACCGCCGAGCTTAAAAAGTGGATGGACCAGGACAGACAGATGGTCCTGGTCGATACCATGCCCTACGGCAAAAGCTATAAAAAAGCCCACGTGCCGGGCGCCAAGCAATTCCTGTTTCCGATCCCGGAGATGAAAACCTGGGATAACAGGGAAACAGCGGGAAAATCAAAGGCCGAATTTGAGAAGTTGCTGGGGCCTGACAAGAACGCCACGGTGGTCATCTATTGCGGGTTTGTAAAGTGTACCCGCAGTCACAACGGGGCGGCCTGGGCCGTCAAACTTGGATATAAAAACGTATTCCGTTTCAGCGGCGGCATTTTTGCCTGGAAAGGGGCCGGTTATAGGGTCGACAGCCTTGAATAGGTCCCATTGAAAGATGGCCCGGCCTGCGGGCTATCGTCGCGTCGCCAAGGACCGCCGGGGAGCAACGCGGGTAAACAGTTCATGTTTGACATTAAGGGTTTACACCCGCTTTAAAATAAGGAAATATGCCACGTGCGTGCCACTGCAGTTGAAGACCTTCTGGATCGCATTGCCGCCCGCGCTGAGAACCTGTTTCGCTCGAAACAGTTCATGTGCGCGGAAGCGGTCCTCCTGGCCGTAACCAGAGGGCTTGGCCAGGATTTGCCCGCAGAAACCGCCATAGCCCTGGCGGCACCTTTTTCCGACGGTATGGGGGGCAGCGGCTGCACCTGCGGTGCCTTGAGCGGGGGCCTGATGAGTATCGGCGTCTGCCTGGGCGCCGGCGGGGCCCAGGGGCAGCGGAAAGAAGCACGCCGGGCGTCCAGGGAACTGCACCGGCGGTTTACGGCTGCCTACCGGTCAGTCTGCTGCCGGGTATTGACCAAAGAACTCCGGAACTATCCCAAACGGCATTTTAACCAGTGTGCCGCCATCACCGGTGCGACTGCCAGGATGACGGCCCGGTTGATTCTGGAGAAAGAGCAAACCCTGACTGCCCAGGTGGATTTAAATTTTCTGGATGACCGTCACTCTCTGGTAGGGGGACTGTTGAAGAGGATGCTCCCCAATTAAACTATATCCGGCCCGATACATGCGATGATCAATATGGAGTTGTAATTGACGGAACTAAAAGGATTTCAAAAAAAATACCTGCGCGGGCTGGCCCACAAGCTTCAGCCGGTTGTCTTTATCGGCCAGAAAGGGGTGACCGGTGCGGTTTGCGATTCGCTTGAGAACGCCCTGAACACCCATGAACTGATCAAGGTGAAATTCGTCGAGAATAAAGAGAAGACGACCAAAAAGGAGATCTGTGCCCAGCTTGAGCAGCGCACAGATGCAGCCCTGGCTGGTCTCATCGGTCATGTGGCCATTTTTTACCGAGCCCACCCAAATCTTGAAAAACGCAAGATATCACTGCCTGAGCGCTAGTCGTCTTTGCGGTAGTAAAAGACCGATTCAGCCGAAAACAGGATCAGGGCTGTCCAGATCAGAATGAAGGTCAGCAACTGGCCAGGGACCAAAGGTTCGCCGTAAACCAGGATAGCCAGCAGAAAGGTGGAGCTCGGGGCGATATACTGCAGGAACCCGATAGTCGACAGGTGCAGACGGCGCGCACCCATGGTGAAGAGCAACAGGGGCAGGGCCGTTACCAGGGCCGCACCCACGAGCAATCCATCCATCCCGGACGATACCCTTAAAAAAGCCCCTTTCCCCAGCGTGTCGATATACACCAGGTACCCGACCGCCGGGATGGACAAGAGCATGGTTTCAATCGTGAGACCTACCAGGGCGCCCACCGGGGCAATTTTGCGTATCAGCCCGTAAAAAGCAAATGAAAATGCCAGGGCCAGTGATACCCACGGGAAATGACCATAGCGGACCGTCATCAGGCTGACGGCAAAGGCGGCCAGCAAGAGGGCGATCATCTGGACCCAGCGCAGCCTTTCCCGCAGGAAGATCATGCCCAGCAGGACATTGACCAGGGGCGTGATGTAATACCCGAGACTGGTCTGCAGGATGTGGCCGCTGTTAATGGCCCAGATGAATAAAAACCAGTTGAAACCCACCAGCAGGGTGGTGGCCAGCAGGATCAGCATCACCCAGGGTGATGTTATCGCCTTTTTAAAAGCGCTCCGGCGGCTGGAAAGGAAAATCAACGGAAGTAGAAAAACAAAAGACCAGATCATCCGGTGCATCAGGATTTCAAAGGCCGGTACCGCCGCCAGCGACTTCCAGTAAATCGGGCTCAGGCCCCAGATCAGGTAGGCGGTAGAGGCGGCCCCCAAACCGGTTACGGTCGCTTTTTGCATGGGTCCTCTTAATATAATTTAGCGGGAGCACAGCCGACAATATTTTTTGCTCCTTCTAAACCCTATTGCCGCTAAAGTCAAAAAGATGTCCGAACCCACCTCAAAAAAGTCTGCATGCCGGGCGTAGACTGGTTGGCCCAAACTGCAGCCTGCGCTTAAGCTACGGCTGATAGACTTCGTTGGGCGTTCGGAATTACTCCTCGAAATACCTGATGTATTCCTCCGGTTTCTTCCGCGCGGCCGCCTTGATTTTGAACCAAAACCCATTTTTTGAGATGGGTTCTATGAATTTCTTGACAATAAGCAGTAACATCGGCTATTTGACATAGACTGTGCAAATCGGAAAATCCAATTTTTAAAGGAGCCACGTTCCCATGACCCTGACCAAAGCTCAGATTATAGATGCGATTCCTGAAAAACTCGGTATCTCCAGAAAAAAAAGTATTGAAGTTGTAGAGACCCTGCTCGAGATAATCAAACGTCAGATGGAAAACGGCGAAGATGTACTGATCAGCGGCTTTGGTAAATTCTGCATCAAGGACAAGAAGGCCCGGCGCGGGCGCAACCCGGCTACCGGCAGTGATATGATGCTGGACAAGCGGCGGGTAGTCGTGTTTCGATGCTCCAAGCTGTTGCGCGACAAGATCAATAAAAGCTAACCCTTAAAATAACAGCCGGCGCACCCGGTCACTGAAAAAGCACAGGCGGATTGGAATATTTCCAACCCGCCTTTTTTTATCCGTAAATTTTCGCGAGTGATTACCGGTCCAGCACCTCTTTGGCACCGGCCACCACGCGGTCAACGGTAAAACCGAATTTTTCCATGACCACGGGGCCCGGTGCCGAGGCACCGAAGCTGGTCATCCCGATTACCGCGCCCTTGCTGCCGACATATTTTTCCCACCCCATGGGAATGCCGGATTCCACCGCCAAGCGCTTTTTTACGGACGGGGGCAGAACCTGGTGCTGGTAGTCAACAGATGATCTTTCAAACAATTCCCAACTGGGCATACTGACTACCCTTACGGCTATCTCCTCCCGGGACAATTCCTCCCGGGCCGCCAGGGCCAAGTGGACTTCCGACCCGCTGGCAATCAGGATGATGTCGGGGGTGCCGTCACAATCCGCCAGGATATAGGCCCCCAGTTCCAAGGTTTGATCAGTGCCCGGGTCTTCGAGGACCGGCAGTTTCTGGCGGCTTAGTACCAGGGCCACCGGATGGTCGGTGGTTTTCAGGGCCTGGCCCCACGCCCGGGCTGTCTCGGTTGCATCGGCCGGGCGGATAACGGTCAAGCCGGGAATGGCGCGCAGGGCCGCCAGGTGCTCCACCGGCTGATGGGTGGGGCCGTCTTCGCCGACAGCGATGCTGTCGTGGGTAAATACATAGATCAGGGGCAGTTTCATCAAGCTGGTTACCCGGATTGCCGGGCGCATATAATCGGCGAAAACCAGAAACGTCCCGCCATAGGGGCGGAGGCCATTGTGCAGGAACATGCCGGCCATGATAGCGCCCATGGCAAATTCCCGCACGCCGAAGCGGATATTGCGGCCATCATAGGCATCTTTTTGAAATTCATGGGAACAGGTCAGGTAGGTCTTGTTCGAGGGCGCCAGATCCGCACTGCCACCGATGAGAGTGGGTACCTTGGCGGCAATTGCGTTGAGGACCTGCCCGGAAGCGGCCCTGGTGGCGATGGGGCCGTCCCCGGGTACAAAGGCCGGAACGTCCGCGCGCCAGTCTTCGGGCAGGAAACCGCTCATGGCGTCGACCCATTGGGTCGCCAGTTCCGGGTAGGCGGATTTGTAAGCCTTATACGCTGTCAGCCAGACAGATTCCGCCGCAGCGCCGGTCGCCTGGCATTGGCTAAAAAAGGTCCGGACTTGCTCGGGGACCTGGAAGGACTCGTCAACCGGGATACCCAGGTTCTGCTTGGTCAGGATCAACTCTTCTTCACCCAGCGGTGCCCCGTGGGCATCGGCAGAACCCTGTTTGTTGGGGCTACCGTAGGCGATTTCGGTTTTCAGTTTAATCAGGGTCGGCTTTTCCGTCTCGGCCCGGGCTGTTTCGATTGCTTCGCAGATTGCATCAAGATCATTACCATCGCCCACGGTGAGAACCTGCCAGCCGTAGGATTCAAAGCGCTGCCCCACATTTTCCGTAAAAGCAATGGCGGTACTGCCTTCAATGGAGATGCCGTTGTCGTCGTATATGCAAATCAATTTTCCCAGGCCGAGATGCCCGGCCAGTGAAGCTGCTTCAGCCGCCACGCCTTCCATGAGGTCGCCGTCACCGCACATGACATAGGTATAGTGATCGACGAGGGTGTGGTGTTCCCGGTTAAAACGGGCAGCCAGGTGGCATTCCGCCATGGCCATGCCCACCGCATTGGCCAGGCCTTGCCCGAGAGGCCCGGTGGTGGTCTCCACACCGTCCGTATGTCCGTATTCGGGGTGTCCGGGAGTCTTACTGCCCCATTGGCGAAAGTTTTTGATTTCTTCCAGGTCCAGATCATACCCCGACAGGTGCAGCAGGCTGTACAGCAGCATGGAAGCGTGACCGCCGGAAAGGACGAAACGATCGCGGTCCAGCCAATCGGAGTTTTTGGGATTGTGTTTCAGGTAACGTGTCCAGAGGGCGTAAGCCGCCGGAGCCAGTCCCATCGGTGCCCCGGGATGTCCGGAATTGGCTTTTTGGATGGCGTCCATGGCGAGGCCGCGAATGGTGTTGATACAGAGGGTATCCGTCGTTGGTTGTCCGCCAGACACAGTCTTATTCATGGTTATGATCTCCTTGGATGGGGGTTCATTTGTTTCGAATACCTGGTTACAGTGCTCTTAAATACTCCGGCTTCAGCTTCACCTCACCCGCCAGGGCACTGTCGATCAGACTCAGGGTTTTTTCCTTTTCCTTGGGTAAAATCGCCCTGATCGGCAAATAGTTCGAGGCGTGGTTTGCATGGAACAGGCCGCGCGTCAGATGCGTGCTGGCCAGCATGGTTCTCAGCTCCCGAAGCATTTCCAGGGGCGGGATAAGCTCGAACGTATCCTTTTCATAATCGTCGCACAGGGGGGTCCCCGGGATCAGCATCAGGCTCAGGGCGCCGACGTATTCGGGGTCGATTTCCGAAAGGACCCGGCCGGTTTCAGCGGCGTGAATCTGTGATCTATCCGGTCCGGCAATGCCCAGCAGCACGGTAATGGAAAGCTTCAGCCCGGCTGCCCGCGCTTTGCGGCCCATGGCGATCATCTTGGCCGCATCGGCACCTTTACGGATCTTTTTCAAGGTGACATCATCACCGGTCTCCAGGCCCATATACGCAATGCCGATGCCGGCCTCTTTCAGCTGGGCCAGTTCATCCGGGGTTTTCATACTGAGGCTTTTCGCATTGGCATAGACCCCGACCCGGGTAACCCAGGGTAACTGCTGCTTGATTTCGGACAGGATGTACAGCAGGCGTTTTTGGGGGATGATCAGGGCGTCGCCGTCGCATAAGAAAACCCGGCGCTGGCGCTGGCAATACTGGGCCGCAAATGCAATGTCGGCCATGATTTGTTCATCGGGTTTGATTTTGAAGCGCTCACCCGTATAGGTGCCGCAAAAGGTGCATTTGTTGTGGGAGCAGCCGACCGTTACCTGGAGGAGGATACTGTTGGCTTCGCTGGGCGGCCGGATAATGTTGCCTTCATAGTGCATGGGGTGTGAACGGTTCCTTTAACTGTGGTCGGTCGTTTTTGTTATCCACCTGTTATCGTTAATAAATTACATGTTCCCGCCCCGGCCGGCAAGGGTCAGCAGGCCTGGGCCGGGGACCGGGCGGGATTGTTTTTGATCGGATGTTTTTAGCGCACTGGTCCCCCGGTTGCAATAGTTTTCTCGGTTCCTGCCACGGTCCGCAGCTGTCCGGCAGAAGGGTGCTTCAGGTTGGAATAGGCAGGCGGGCCGGCTGCGCTGGTTATCTGGTTCCGGGCGGTTGCTACCGGGTCAGTTCCCGGCGGACGGCATGTCCAATTTCTTCAATCAGGTAGGGCTTTTTGATATATGCCCCGGTTCCGAGTTCCTGGGCCCGCTTCACACGATCCGAAGCGGAATACCCGCTCGCAATAATGGCTTTTTGGCCGGGGCGGATTTCCAGGATACGGCGGTAGGTTTCGAGGCCGTCAATTCCCGGATCCATGATCATATCCAGAACGACCAGATCGATCGGGTGGGTTTTCAAATAGGCGACCGCCTCTTCGCCACTGGTAACCGTGGTCACGGCATACCCCAACTTTTCCAGCATGCCCCGGGCAATGTCGCGCTGATCTTTCACGTCGTCTACAACCAGGATAGATTCACCTTTGCCGCGGATGGCTTCCCGGGTCGCTTCACCGTCTACAGCCGACAAGGTCGCATCCGTGGTGGCCGGGAAATAGAGGGCGAACGCATTACCGCCTTCGTCGGCCAGCAATTCGATGTAGCCTTTGTGATCCCTGACCGTTCCCCAGACCACGGCCATCCCCAGCCCGGTATCGTTGCGGCCCAGGACTTTGCTGGTAAAAAAAGGCTCAAAGATGCGTTCCTGCTGTTCGGGCGTGAAGGGGTTCCCGTCGTCGCGTACTTTCAAAACCACATACTCACCCGGGACCACTTCGCTGTATCCTTCCAGCGGCTCCTCCAGACGGGTGTTATAGGTTGTCACCCGGATTTGCCCTGCCTGCCTGATGTTGCCGGCGGCATTGGTGAGCAGATGCGCCACCGCTTTTTCAAGATGTCCCCTGGTCCCATGGATATTCAACAGATCGGGGGCCAGGTCGCTGATGCACTGCAAGGCCTGGTTCGCGCTTAAAAGACCGGTGTGGTGCCGGCTGCGGATGTAGTGGTCAACGATATCGTTTAGGTTAATAACCTCATTGGTGGGGATACCCCTGCGGGCCAGGACCAGCAGGTCCTGAACAGTGGCCGCGGCCCGTTCACCGGCTTTTTTCATAGTAAGCAGCGGTTTTCTCAGGGAGCTGTCCTCATCCAGATCCATGAGCATAAGTTCCGGGTAGCTGACAATACCGGACAGGATATTGTTCAGGTCGTGGGCGACCCCGCCGGCCAGATTGCCGATCGCTTCCATTTCCCGGGCATCCTGCAATTTTTCGATAAGCTGGAACCGCTCCTCCTCGGCTTCCACCCGGCGGGTAATATCGACGGCGATGCCCCCGACCGCATGGGGTTTGCCGTTTTTGAGAATAGGGAATTTAGATACAAGCTGGTGGTGAATTTCATTCCGGATTTTAATGACTTCAACCTTGATAATCGCCTCATTGTGCGTCAAAACCTGCTGGTCGTTTTCCTTTAGCTTGGCAGCGATGCCGGGTGGCCATAGTTCGTCATCGGTTTTACCCAGACGGTCATCGGGATTAATTCCGAACATCTTTTCATAAGCACGATTGACATAAATGTAGCGGCCTTCGAGGTCTTTGATAAATGCCAGCGAAGGCATGTGATCCATAAACTGGGCAAACCGCTTGCGGCTCTCCGCCAGAGCAATGTCCGTTTTTTTGCGTTCGGCGATCTCGCGCTTCAACATCAGGTTGGTCTGGGTCAGATCGGCGGTTCGCTTGGCGACCTCTTCTTCCAGTTTGCGGCGGGTCAGCTGGACCTTTTCATCCACCTTTTTCAGTTCGGTTACATCGGTGAGCAGGAAAAGATGGGTATCCATTTCGGAAACGAGGGACAATCTTTTTACCACCACATAGCGATCCCCATGGCCGGAGGCAATCGTGGTATTCACGGTCCCCGGGGGCGGAATTTTATCTTCCACCATTAAAGTGGTGATCCGGGATTGGTAGGCGTCAGCGAAGAGTTGCGGAAAAGAGGCGCCTATCATGGTTTCAGGCGGCTGATTGAAGAGAAACCCGGCTGCCGGATTGGCATAGACCACGCGATCCGCGTAAATTTCGATGATGCCGTCCGAGATGCTGTCGATAATCGATTCAAGGTGCCGATTGCGACGGAGCAGTTCCTGGGTCATCTGGCGGGGGCGAACCTTTTCGGCCCCCAGGATAGGCAAGCTGGTATCGCTACGATTCTCCGCTGCCTCAATGACCGCCAGAACGTGCTTGGCCATCTGGTCGAAAGAGCCCTTGGCGATACAAGCATCCGCGCCGAATTCCTTATAGCCTTCACCTATCTCTGCCGCGGCAGCGGAAAGGACCACCAGGAAACTGTCCTCGAGATGGGCCATGTTGCGGATAATCCGGCAAAGCTTGCCCCCGTCAATCTTAGGCATGACCAGGTCGATGAAAATGACGTCCGGCTGCATGTTCGTCAAGGTGTCCAGCGCTTCGAATCCGTTCTCCGCCAGAAAGACCTTCATGCCCTGCCCCTGGAGGAGTTTGGTCATGAATTCACGCATCAACCGATTGTCATCGACGACGAGTATTTTTTTGCGCATGAGTGTCTGCCAGCCTGTTAGATTGGGAGCTTGGGGCTGCTTCTAAATAGTCTTTTGGCCCAATCTCGGCGTTGGCCGTTCGGTTTCAATCCTCGAAATACTTCAGTATTCCTCCGGTTAAAACATCATGGCCGCCTTGCCTGTCCGGCGTAGCCTGGAAGGCGTAGACGAAACCTTGAACCAAAATCCTAATTTAGAATCAGCTCCAATTTTGCATTTTATGAATTAGCAGCGATGCTGTCAACTCATAATCAATCAGGCCTTGGGGCGCTAACTACCTGTCTTTTTAAAATTTTGTGCTTTCTACCGGCTCTTATCCGGTATTGACAGGTACCAGGCACTCATGTATCACTGACGAACTCACAGGCAGCCAACAACCGGAAATGATTTACCGAATCCAACGTCCGCTGCCGGAACGCGGACCGGGCCGCGGTGTGCCGGAAGGGAAGTTATGGTTCTCGATATCGCATTTTTTATAGCCGGGCTGCTGCTGCTCTACTTCGGATCCCTCTGGCTGGTGAAAGGATCCGCCAGCCTGGCGCACAGTCTCGGCATCCGGCCCATCGTGATCGGACTGACCGTAGTAGCCTTCGGTACATCCGCCCCGGAACTGGTCATCAGCCTGGTTTCAGCCCTGAAGGGCAAAAGCATGATCGCCGTGGGCAATGTCATCGGCAGTAACATCTGCAATATTGCCCTGGTACTTGGTCTTTCCGCCTTCTTCAACCCCATCAAGAGCCATCCCACCGTCCTTAGCCGGGATATTCCGCTGATGCTGGCCATTTCCGTATACCTGCTGCTGCTGTCTCTGAATTCTACCCTGGGGCGGCTTGAGGGTCTGTCGCTGTTAGCCGGTATTGTCCTCTATACCTGGTATAACTACTCCATTGCCGTCAACGAGGCCCCGGTTCCGGTACAGGTATCAGAAGAACAACCGGCACCACCGGAAGTCCCTGCCCGTGCGATGCAGACCGTACTGATTGTAATCGGCATCGCCGGTGTGGTCGCCGGGGCCGACTTTTTAGTCGATGCTTCCGTGAATATCATGACCGTTTTTGGAGTTAGTGAGAAATTTATCGGCCTGACGGTGGTCGCCTTCGGAACATCCTTGCCCGAACTGGCCACCTCGGTCATGGCGGCGTGCAAAGGGGAGATGGACATAAGTATCGGTAACCTGCTGGGGAGCAATGTCTTCAACATTCTAAGTGTGCTCGGGGCAGCCGCACTGGTGCGGCCGATCCACATGCCGGGCGGATTTATTGAAAGCGGGCTCTTGCTCGATTATCTGGTGATGATGTTTACCAGCAGCTTGCCCTGGCTGATGATGCGCAAAGACCTGGTTTTATCCCGGGTCAACGGCCTGATGCTGCTCAGTTGTTATGTCGGGTATGTGGGCTACCTGGTGGCAAAAGGATAGAAGGCGTCTCAGGAAAAAATCAGGCGAACGCCTTCCTGCTGGTCGGTTACGCGGCCAATGATCGCAGCGGCCTGGATCCCGGCGGCGTGCAGGGCGGCCAGCAGGTCCCTGGATTGGTTTTCCGGGAGGGCGACCAGCAAGCCGCCGTTGGTCTGCGGGTCAAACACGATTTCCTGGTGCCAGGCCGGCAGTCCGGGAGCCATGGTCATCGCGCCGGTAACCAACTGGCGGTTGCTGGCGTTCACCCCGGTTGTCATGCCTTTGCGGTACATGTCCAAGGCTTCATCCATGATCGGCAAGGCTTCAATCTGGATATCGATGGAGATGGCCGTTTCGCCGACCATCTCCAGGGCATGACCGGCCAGACCAAACCCGGTAACGTCGGTGGCGGCGTGAATTTCGAAAGTGTGCATGATTTCCGCCGGCCGGCGGTTGAGGGTGGTGAGCACTTCCAGGCAGTTGTCCATGGCTGCCGCCGAAACCCAGTTTTTCAAGTTGGCATTAAACAGGACCCCGCTTCCCAGAGGTTTGGTCAGCACCAGTACATCGCCGGAGCGGGCGCCGGTGTTGGTCCAGACGCGATCGGGGTGCACCGTGCCGGTGACGGACAGCCCGTACTTGGGTTCGTCATCATCAATGGAGTGGCCACCGGCCAGGACGGCCCCGGCTTCGGTGATTTTACTCAGGCCGCCCGCGATAATCTCGTGTAGCATTTTTTCAGGCAGTTTACCGGAAGGAAAGGCGATCAGGTTCAGGCAGGCCAGGGGGGTGCCGCCCATAGCATAGACATCGCTGATGGCGTTGGCGGCTGCTATCTGGCCGTAGATAAAAGGATCGTCAACCGGCGGTGTGATGAAGTCGGCGGTCATGATGATGGCCGTCTGGTCAGACAGTTTATACACGGCAGCATCATCACTGGTCGTAAATCCCACCAGCAGATTGGGATCCTGATTTTTAGGAAGCGATTTGAGCAGTTCTTCCAGCCCGACCGGGCTTATCTTGGCCGCTCAGCCGCACGTCTTGGAAAGACCCGTGAGCGTGTTTTTCTTATTCATGTTGAACATAACAAATGTACCCTGTGAGAAATATTTGTGCTATTCGCCGATAAGAGCTACCGGCACCGCTGCTCAACACTGTATGTACAATTTGGCAGTAGTTCAAGGGGAAGTTTATCTGGGGTAACTATCGCTTGGTGACGATCATTCTCCCGGCCGGCTCACCGGCCGGGAAAACAGGTATTTCGAGGATCTACTCCGAGCGCCCAACGAAGTCTATCCGCCGTGGCTTAAGCGCAAGCTGAAGTTTGGACCAATCAGGCTTCGCCGCAGGCTATGCCCGACAGGAAGTCTTTTTTGAGATGGGTTCTAAGCATCCAGGAAGGTAACCCGACCGTCAGCCAGGGCATACTTGGCCGCGACGATCTTGACGTCACCTTTGTTCACCAGGTCCCGCAGGGCTTCGCTCTCAGATACGATAGCCACGGCTGTTTTCCGGGCGTTGTCTTCGGCGCACTGCTCGATGAATGCCTGGCCATCCAGTTCGGTCTCATTTCGGGTGGCTGTGACCACCGGGAAAATTCGATCCAACAGGGCCTGCAGGCTGGGACTTTCCGCGTCAGCGTCCTGGGCGAGAGTCTGCACGGCCGCCGTAACGGCTCCGCAGCATTCATGCCCCAGGACCACGATCAGGCGGCTGGTGGAATGCAGGGCCGCATACTCGAGGCTGGCCAACAGTTCCGGGGTCAGGACATTACCGGCTACCCGGGCAATGAACAGCCGCCCGAGGCCTTCGTCGAATACGAGTTCCGGCGGAACCCGGGAATCGGAGCAGCAAAGGATCGAAGCATAGGGGGCCTGGCCGTCGGTCAATCCGGCCCGTTGCTCGGGAAAGTCATTCCGGGGGGTTACCTGGCCGGCCATGAAACGTTCGTTGCCCGCTTTCAATAGCTCCAGGGCCTGGTCCGGTCCGATAGCGGCAGGGTTGGCGCTGGTCATTTTCAAATCTCCTCTTTAATTACGCCCCCGAACCGGTCGGTCGGGGGCGGTGATGTTTACGGCAACGTAATGGGCATGCCCATGATCGGCCACAGCACGTACACGGCAAAGCCGGTGACAATCATCAGCAGGATACTGGCCGGGATTCCCCAGAAGAAGAATTCGCCCGTGGAAAACTGCTTGGAGTCATAGGCAATGGCGTTCGGTGCGGCACCCACCAGCAGCAGGAACGGCATACCGGCGACCACCAATGAAGAGTACAGGATAACCTCTCCGGCCACGCCCAGGTACGGCGCGATGACCAGGGCCACCGGCAGCGAGATGGCAATGGCAGCCACGTTCATAATGAAGTTGGTCATCATCATGACGAAAAAGGCGATGCTCATGACAAACACAAACCAGTGGGATTCCTGGAACATGCCCAGCCAGTTGATGGCCATCCACTCGGCGGCGCCGGTTTCCCAGAGGCAGAAGCCGATACTCATGGCACCGGCGAACAACAGGATGATATTCCAGGGCACCACTTCCAGATCATCGATATCCAGGATGCCGGTAATGAAAAACAGGATCGTGGAGAGCAGAATGATGGCGGTTTTATGGGGGGGTACAAACCCGGGAATGGAGGCTTTCATGATGGCAAAGGCGCCCAGGGCCACGATCACCATGCCGACGATGCTGGACGCAATGACCTCTTTGCGGGTGATGCCGCCCAACTCTTTGTAAAGCCGCTTGGCTTTTTCCTTGAGGCCGGGGATGGTCTTCTTTTCAGGTTTCATCACGACCATGAAAAAGCCCCACAGGACAAAGGTCATGATCCAGCCGATCGGGAACATGTACCAGGTCAGTTCGAAAAAGCCGACATCCTTGTCCACGACATCCTTGAAAAAACCCAGGGCCACGGCCCCACGGGCAGCGCCCAGCAGGGTCACGATGGAGCCGGCCCCGGCTACGTAGGCCATACCGATAAACAGCCCCTTGCCGAACTTGGTCTGCTTGTCGCCTTCTCCGTACAAGGCATAGATGGCCACCAGCAGCGGATAGATGGTCGCGGCTACGGCGGTATGGGCCATGATATGGGCCAGGGCTGAGGTGACCACAAAGACACCCAGATAAATCATGCTGGTCCGTTCCCCGACAATGGAGAGCATCTTATAGGCCAGGCGCTTGGTGAGACCGGTTTTGGTAAACACCAGGCCGATGACGATGGAACCGAAGATGAACATGACGGACGGATCCATGAAATCCTTGAATGCCACCTTGGCCGGGCGGATCATGAACAGGGCCTGCATAACACCGATGGCCAGGCTGGTGACTCCGATGGGTACGACTTCGAGAACCCACCAGGTACCGGCCATGAGAAAGACGGCAATGGCCCCTTTGCCTGCTTGGGACAGTACGAAGTGTTTGCCCATGGGGTCGACCGCATCCGGCCAGGGCGGACAGTAATATACCACAACAAAGAGCAGGACACCGGTTATCAGCGCCACGAATTTTCCCCAGCTGAAGCTTTTGGGGACTTCGGCAGTTTCAACATCAGTAGTCATTCACAACCTCATTAGTATATACCGTTCACAACCGGTGCCGGCGGGCAGAGCGAACCTTCCCGGGGCCCGGATGGCGTTTTCGTCCTTACGAGATGTTGCATTCCTTCATGGTGTGAAACACGGCCACGAATACATCCGTCAGCCGTAAAATACCCACAATCGCGTCCCCATCTTTCACCAGCAAGGATTGGTGGCTGCCCATGACCAGTTGATGGATGGCTATATCCATAGCGGCGTCAATGCTGATGTATTCAGTTTCAATGATTTCACCCATACAATCTTCAACTTTCAGGGTTGCGGCTTTTTTGCACAGATCATCCAGGGGCTTGTCGAATAAATCGTATTGCTCACACATGTCCTTGATGAATTTGGCGCTGAAACCTAAACGGCTGACAGCCTGCCCTTCAACCATCTCACAGTATTTGGGTTCGAGAGACCGCAGGGCGTCCAGTTGCCCGATTTTTCCGACGACATGTCCGGTTTGATCGAGCACCAGGATAGCCCGGTGGCGGTATTTGGTTGCATCGAAATCCTCCTGGGCCTTTTCGAGTGCTTCCACGGCTTCTAATAATGTGGCCCCGATTGGAATCGTTGCGTATTCCGAAAGGGGAACGACCAGATCTCTCACTGAAATAGTTTTCATCGACACTCTCCTTCCTACCGCCAGCCACTCTACAGGGGGACGGTGCCTTAAAGGGTAGACCTAAAAAATAACGATGCGCGGAAAGTGCGTAAGCAGGATCCGGAGGCATCGTTTTGTTTTCTAGCGCATATACTGTCTTTTAATGCCCGGTCAAAATTAGGAACAGGTATTACCACGTTTTATTAATCCAGAGGTATCTATCGTTTTTCGTCTATCGGTGTCAACAGAAAATGCCGACCATGAACGGCTGGCCATAAGGAGGCCTTCCAGGGGCAAATCGAAACTGCGGGCCTGGCGGGGTCACTGGGTGCCGAACGGTAGTTGCAAGGGATGGTTAGGCGTGCGGATGTTTTTGCTTAATAAATTGAAATATATAATAATATTTGGCTATGCCGGTGTATAGGGCCGTGCCAGTACGGCCGTTTTCAGATAGGTGAATACGGCGGGGCCTTCGATATCCGCCTCCCGGCTGCCGGCGGCGACCGCACGGGCATCCTGCACTTTTTCCTTGCGCTGCAGCGGTATCCGGGTGTCGATTAACTTCAGGGTTGTGTGCACGCGATCAAAAAGGGCCAGCGGGCCGAAGGCCGGGCCCCCCGCGGCGGATGGATCCGTTTTTCCGAAGATGCTCTGGTGGGCCACTTTCAGCGGGCCGGGTGGCGGTGTCCAGTCCAACAGTTCGGCGAACAGTTCCAGTGCTTCGGTGACGCCTTCCTGATAACCGTTTTCTAGGGCGGCCGCCCCCTGCTTTTCAATATCTTCGATATCGCCGGATGTATAGGTCAGATCCAGGGCCGCGATGCAGTCCCGCCGCACCGTTTCCACCGAATCGCCCTTTTTGCTGGTAACCACATCGCTGTCGTTGAGAATCTTGATGATATTTCGAATTTTCACCATCTCCTTGACGATGGGACTCTTACGCATGGCAACATCTTCGGGAGTGGTGGTGTAGATCGGGAAATCGTTGTCGAGGACCAGCACACTGGGAGGGGGTGCCTCACCGGGTATAAGGTAGAGTTCCAGATCTCTTTCGTGCAGCTTTTCATAACCAGCCAGGCCCAGCAGTTGACGTCCCAGGTCCCGGTCCAGGCGGCGGCCGCTTTCGGGCGGTCCCATGGAGATCGTTACCCGCCTGGCCAGCCGATCGATTTCAATTTTTTTCAATAAGTTCTCACGAAACGACATACCGTCCTCCGCCAGCATCTGTATAAGACCTGACAAATATTTAGCATAGCGCTAATGCTGTGTAAACCATTCGTTTTTAAACGGATCTTGACCTTTAACCCTTTTTCGGATATGTAGTTGCGCTGGACATTTTTCGTGGGACCGTCTGACGGGGCCTTTTCCAGCCGCCGTTCTAACGATTGCTTCTACGGCAACCAGACAATCCTGGCCGTTTCCTGCTGACTTAACCACCGTGCCGCGCCAGCCGCATCATGCTACCTGCTAGCTGTAAAACAGGTCGGTAGGATATTGTATTGCGCCAGAAGAAGGAGAATCACCGCAAGTGACTCAAGGAGGTAAGATGGGAGACAACGTAACGATCACCTACCAGGACAAAACCATTGAATTACCGGTAATCATCGGCTCCGAGGGAGAGGTGGCGGTCGATATTACCCGGCTGCGTGCTGAAACAGGTATCATTACCATGGATCCCGGTTACGCCAATACCGGTTCCTGCACCAGTGCCATCACCTTTATGGACGGTGAAAAGGGCGTCCTGCGTTATAGGGGGATACCCGTGGAGGAGTTGGCCGAGCATGCAACCTTCAAGGAGACCGCCTACCTGCTCATCAACGGCGAGCCGCCGTCCCAGGCGGATCTGAACCGTTTTTCGATCCTGCTCAATGACCACAGCCTGGTGCACGAAGACATGCAGGACTTTTACCAGAACTTCCCGCGGCAGTCGCACCCCATGGGGATTCTTTCCGGCATGGTGAATGCCCTGCGCTTTTTCTACCCGGAACTGCAGACCCTGGAAGAAGAGATCAATATTACGGTGACCCGGCTTTTGGCCAAGATTCGCACCATGGCCGCCATGTCCTACAAAATCTCCCGGGGGCACAAGGTGGTCTATCCCCGGCCCGACCTGGCCTACTGCGCCAATTTTTTGAATATGATGTTCGATTCTCCGGTCAAACCCTACGTGATCGACGAAGATGTGGTCAAAGCGCTGCGGGTTTTCTGGATCCTGCATGCCGACCATGAACAGAACTGTTCGACCTCTGCGGTCCGGTTGGTGGGCAGTGCCCGCGTCAATCCCTATGCTTCCATATCGGCCGGGATCAGCGCCCTGTGGGGTCCGCTGCACGGAGGGGCCAACCAGGCCGTGATCGAGATGCTCCACAAGATCCATTCCGGTGGTGACACCATTGACCAGGCCATCCGCAGAGCCAAGGATCGCAACGATGATTTTCGGCTGATGGGTTTCGGACACCGGGTCTACAAAACCTATGACCCCCGGGCCAAGATCATGAAGAAGATGTGCGATAAACTGCTAGGCAAGCTGAAAATTAATGACCCCCTGCTGGACCTGGCCAAAGAGCTCGAAGAGAAGGCACTGGCCGACAATTATTTTATCGACCACCATCTCTATCCCAACGTGGATTTTTACAGCGGTATCGTCTTACGGGCAATCGGCATTCCCACCAACATGTTTACGGTCATGTTCGCTATCGGGCGTCTGCCCGGCTGGATTGCGCAATGGAAGGAAAGTGCCGACGATCCCAACTGGCGGATCGCGCGGCCCCGGCAGATTTATACCGGTCCGCCCCAAACCAATTTTGTACCGATCGACCAGCGTTAAGCAATACCGCCGAACGGTGTAAAAATAACAAAGGTCGCAGATGTCAGCAAAGGCGTGTCTGACATCCGCGACCTTTTTACTTCGGGGTCAACCGGACCAGGCCGGGCTATGCTTTTTGGCGCGGCAGAACCAGGTTCAAGATGACGCCGAGGATACCGGCCAGGCCGATACCGCCCAGGGTGAACTTGCCGAAAGGCAGCACCATTCCGCCAATGCCGCACACCAGGATCAGGGCCACGATGGACATGTTGCGCGGCTCGGTCAGGTCATCCCCCGCTTTAACCAGCGTGTTGAGGCCCACCACCGTGATAGCACCGAAGAGCAGCAGCATGATACCGCCCATGACCGGTACCGGGATGGTCTGCAAAAGTGCCCCGACCTTGCCGATAAAGGCCAGCAAAATGGCGAAGATAGCGGCCCAGGTCATGATGGCCGGATTGAAGGCGCGCGTGAGGGTCACCGCTCCGGTCACTTCCGAGTAGGTGGTGTTCGGCGGGCCGCCGAGACACGAGGCCAGCGATGTGGCCAGGCCGTCACCCATCATGGTCCGATGGATGCCCGGTTTTTCGACGAAATCTTTGCCGGTCACATTGCCGATGGCGAGAATGTCACCGAAATGCTCAATGGCCGGAGCAATGGCCACCGGCACGATGAAAAATATGGCCTGGAGGTTCCATTCCGGGAACACGAAAGCGGGCATGGCAATCCAGGGGGCATCTAAAACCGGTTTGAAACTGACCATGGCCGGGCCGGTCCAGTTTTTAAGACTGCCGGGATCGAAACTGCCCTGAATAGCGGCCGACAGGCCGACGCCGTCCAGTATAAGGGCGGCCAGGTATCCGGTGGCAATGCCGATCAGGATGGGGACCAATTTGAACCAGCCCTTTCCGAGCAGGGAGGTAATGATGGTTGTCAACAGCGCGATGCCGGCCACGATCATGGCTGTGGTCTGCGGCACCAGCCAGGCAGCGCCATCGCCGGTGCGGCCCATGGCCATGTGCACGGCCACCGGGGCCAGAACCAGGCCGATCACCATGATGACCGGTCCAACCACCACCGGGGGCAGCAGGCGGTGCAGAAAGCCGGCGCCGAAAGTTTTAACACACAGGCTGAGGATGATATACAAGATACCGGCGGCCGCCAGTCCGCACATGGTGCCCGGGATGCCCCAGGTGTTCACGCCATAGATGATAGGGGCGATGAACGCGAAGGAGGAGGCCAGGAATATAGGCACCATGCGTTTGGTCACGGCTTGAAAGATCAGGGTTCCCGCCCCGGCCGTGAATAGGGCTACGTTCGGGTTCAGGCCCGTGAGCAGGGGAACCAGAACCAGGGCACCGAAAGCGACAAAAAGCATCTGGGCGCCGATGATGCTCTCCTTCATGGAAAAACTATACTCCGTGGAATTCTGGGGCATACAACCTCCTTTAATTTACTTGGTACCGAAAATTTTATCCCCGGCGTCACCCAGACCCGGCAGGATATAACCGATATCGTTAAGTTTATCATCTATAGCCGCCACATAGATCTCTACATCGGGATGGGCGGCTTCCACCTTGGCAATGCCTTCGGGGGCCGCCACGAGGAAAAGCCCCTTGATGTGGTTGCAGCCGGATTCCTTGATCAAATCGATGGTGGCGTTCAGCGTCCCGCCGGTGGCCAGCATGGGATCGACGATAAGGGCAATCCGCTCGTTCATTTCGCTCGTCATCTTGACATAGTAGCGCACGGGTTCCAGGGTCTCTTCGTTCCGGTAGAGTCCCACCACACTCACCTTGGCGGAGGGGATCAAATCCAGGACGCCGTCCATCATACCCAGTCCGGCGCGCAGGATCGGGATAACGGTAATTTTTTTACCTTTGATCCGTTCAACTTCGACATCGCCGGCCCAACCGGTAATGGTCCTGGGTTCCGTTTCCAGGTCTTTGGTGGCCTCATAGGTCAGAAAACTGGCCAGTTCCGAGGCCAGGTCCCGGAAGTCTTTGGTGGAAATATCGTGCTTGCGCATAAGCCCGAGTTTATGTTTGATCAATGGGTGGGATACAATTTTTACCGGCACGGGTATCCTCCTTGGATAGGTATTAGAGCCGATTTCCGGCCGAAGCGGGCGGGCCGGGGGCTCAAGAAATCGGGTTGTATTGTTTGTAAATATTCCCGGTCAGGGATACGCGGAATGCGTATCGTTTGGCAGGCTATACACAAAATAATGGGGTGTGTCAAGAAGACAGACCCCATATAATGCGCCTATTCGAATTGTTATGCCTTGGTGTTCGGCAAGCTGGTAAAAGGACCCACGGCCGCTTATAAATACCCGGAAACAGGTATAAATTAAAGGAAGCCGGACAGTCGGTTAGAAATCGCCCAATGGTCTGGCAAACGTAAACTTAGCGGGCTCTTTCACCAAAAACTGACCGGATTCCGCTGCGTTACCGCCGGGAACCGAAAAGATCAAACCGACGACATACACAACTGATCCAAGGACGGTTGAAACGATACCCAGCGGGCGCAGCACGATAAGATCGGCAGCCATGCCTTCGGCTGTTTTTTCATGCACTTCCACGGGGTTTTGAGCCAGGACCGGCGAAACCATCGGTATCAGCAGCAGGCATATAGCCAATATACTGCACAGCATTTTGGATTTTTTGAAACGCATGAGGCCTCCTTGGGAACCTGTTGACCGATTCCGGATTGGATGGGTACGCTAGTTAGCGTAAAAAAGAAATTGCAAACCACTCTGTCTCTGGTATTGATAATGCGATTCAGCGGCAGCGGGTACCATGGGCACTGTGGGTGGCCACGCTGGGCCAATTCCCAAAAAACCGAATCTTGACAGATAGTTTGCGTGTTTAAAAATAAGATAATCGCTGCCGACTGTCAAGCGAAAAGGTGACCTGTCCGGATCTGAAGGCCCTTCAAGGTGCTATGAATAAAGGGGTTTACAGTCGCAAGACGTGTAAATGTCGATGATCACGCCGATAACTCAGACAGACCCATAAGGTAGATTTGAAGAAACATGGATAACCAGCAGATGCAATGCATAGCAGTCGCGGTTACCTTGCCGCTACACCCGGTGTATACCTACAGTGTGCCGGCAAACCTGGCGGATCTGGCGTCGGCCGGCAAACGTGTTCTGGTACCTTTTGGCAATCGGCGGATTACCGGATATGTGTGCGGTCCCGGAGAGCCGGATGAAAACTATACCGTTAAACCAATCCTGGACGTCCTCGATGAAGAGCCCCTGTTCCCGGAAAGTATGCTGCCCTTTTTTACGTGGACAGCCGAGTACTATGTCCATCCCCTGGGAGAAGTGATCAAAACGGCGCTGCCCGGTGGTTTGAATATCTACGACGTAGCGGCGTTTGCCATAACCGACCGGGGGCGGTCTGTTCTGGAAAGTGGTGCGGGCACCCCAACCCAGCGGCAGATACTTGCCGCCCTGGAGAAGGAAAACCGCACCTATGCGGCCCTTGCCAAATGTTTAGAACCGGCTGTGCCCGGCCGGGACCTTCAGGCGCTGCTGAAGAAGGCGTGGATTGTCCGGAGCCGGATCTTAAAAGGGGGGCGCACCCGCGTCAAGCTGGAACGCTATATCATTCCCCTTGAAGGGGGCCCGCCGGCCGGACGTCTTTCGGCGAGCCGCGGTAAAGTTCTGGCAGTCCTGGACCAGCAAGGCGCCCTGCCGTTGAGCGCCCTGAAGCAGATCGTGCCCACAGCCCCACGCTTGGTAAACGCCATGGCTGCCGCCGGCCAGGTGCGGATTGAAAACCGGCCGGTGTACCGGGATCCTCTGGGGCAGAGAATTCTGGACGATCCGGTACATGAACTGAATTCGGAACAGCGCCAGGTCGTTGCCCGGGTGGAACGGCAAATAGAAAACGGTTTCTCAGCCTTCCTCCTGGCGGGCGTGACCGGCAGCGGAAAGACCGAAGTGTACCTGCAGTTGGCCCGCACGGTCTTGGATCAGGGGAAACCGGTCCTGGTTCTGGTTCCTGAAATTGCCCTGATTTCACAGATGGAACGCCGTTTTCGGGCGCGCTTCGGAGATTGCGTGGCCGTATTGCACAGCGGCCTTTCGGCCGGTGAACGCTACGATCAATGGCTGCGTATATGTCGGGGTGAGGCGTCCATCGCCATCGGGGCCCGTTCGGCGGTGTTTGCCCCGTTTGCAACCCTCGGCCTGGTCGTCGTCGATGAAGAGCACGATGCTTCGTATAAACAAGAGGGCGGATTGCGCTACAATGCCAGGGACCTGGCGGTGGTAAGAGCCCGGGGAAGCGACTGCCCGGTCCTGCTTGGATCCGCCACCCCATCGATCCAGTCCTGGTATAATGCGTCGGTCGGAAAATTTACCGGGCTGGAACTTACCGCCCGGGTGGCCCGACGGCCGATGCCCGCAATTACCACTGTTGATTTACGCGCGGCCCGTCATGAAAGAGGCGTACAGCGCTTTTTGACCCCGACCCTCAAAAAGGCCATGGCCGCTACGCTGGAGCGGGGTGAGCAGGTTCTCCTTTTTCTCAACCGCCGCGGGTTTGCCAGCTATCCGGTCTGTGGTGAATGCGGTGAAGCGGTGAAATGCCGGCACTGTGACATTACCCTGACCCTGCACCAGGCGGTGAACGCCTATCGATGTCACTACTGCGGATTCAGCCTGGCCGCCACGTCCCATTGCCGCGCCTGCCAATCCGACCGGATTGTGCGCCTGGGGGTCGGCACCGAACGGGTTGAAGAAGCCGTAGCCGCCCTGTTTCCCGACGCGTCCGTGGCCCGGATGGACCGGGATACCACCACCCGTAAAGGGTCGCTGCTCAGGCTGCTGAAAAAACTGCATCAAGGCCGGATCGATATCCTGGTCGGCACCCAAATGGTGGCCAAGGGACACGATTTCCCCAATATTACCCTGGTGGGCATTCTGTGCGCTGATCTCTCGCTCAGTTTTCCCGATTTTCGCAGCGGGGCGCGAACCTTCCAACTGCTGGCCCAGGTGGCCGGCCGGGCGGGCCGGGGGGAACGGCCGGGCACAGTGATATTGCAGACCTATAATCCCGAGCATTTCAGCATTACGGCTGCCTGCGCCCAGGACTTCAAGGCCTTTTATGAACGCGAGATAACTTTCCGCCAGTCGCTGGCTTATCCGCCGTTTACGCGCTTCGTACAGTTTAAGATATCAGGCAAGGTCCCCGAACGCGTACGCCGGCAGGCCCAGACCCTGGGCGCAGCCTGCCGGCAATTGATAGCCGACAACCGGGAATATCAGGCGGCCATGGAAGTTCTGGGCCCCATCGAATCACCCATGGCCCGGGTAGCGGGGCGGTATCGCTGGCAGATGCTGGTGAAAAGCGGGTCGGCCGGGGTCCTGCACCGGTTCATCAGGGATTTGCAGTCGGCCCAGGTACAATTGTTTTCAGGTCGCGACGTGCGCATTGCGGTAGACGTGGATCCGTTATTTCTGATGTAGTCCCTGTTTGCAGATGTCGGGAAACATGAACGCAAGTTCCCGCCTGCCGTTGACCTGCAAAGGGAAACCTGTTAAGCGCAGGGCGACGATACCGTCGGTCGGGTAATTGCAATTGGATCCACCATGCCTTATGTTTGGCTTGCAATGAGCTGGTATATTCGGGCGAGGATATTGGGACTATTTAGGAGAGCGTAAAATGAATGTTCGATTGATAGCATGTTTGGTGTTGGGTGCACTCGTCCTCGGCGGAACCTTGGCCTTGGCGGACGATACCGATCCAAAGAATGGTGTACCCAATGCGGTTTTCACCCACACCACCTATAATTTTTCTACCGTGGTGGATGGTGTCACTGTCGTACATGAATTTCCGGTCAAGAACTTCGGTACGGCGGACCTGCACATCCACAAGATCAAGACCGGGTGAGGGTGCGCTGCTGTCGATTATCCTCGGCAGATCCCTCCCGGTGGTGAGGGAAAAATAAAAATTAAAGTATATACGAGTGGTTACGGCATTGAACAAGACCCCAGCAAGGATCAGGGTTATGCCCTGGTCAAGACAGCCCAGGTCTATACGAATGACCCCAAGCGTCGCCGGGTTGATTTGACCGTTCGCGGCAAAGTTAAAATGTTCGCCCACTTTTCTTCCCGGGATATTGTCTTGCGGGGCAAGGCCGGTGAAAAAATCGTTTCCGAGCTGGTCATCAACCAGCGCCCGGAGCATCAATTCAAAGTACTCAACATTACCGCCCGTAGCGGGCGCGACATCAAATACCAGTTGGAAACAATGGTGCGGACAAAGCCCGCGGTATATGTTCTCACGGTTGAAAACAAGAAAACCACCCCGGGCAATTATGCCGACACAATATACCTGATGACCGACAGCGCCATCCATCCCAAAATTCAAGTGCTCGTAAGGGGTTATATTCTGGCGCCGCCGCCAAGCTGAAGGCAGGAAAAAGATGCTGAAAGTGATCGCCTTTGACTGCGACGGGGTCATGTTCGACACCCGGGAAGCCAACCGCGAGTATTACAACCAACTACTGGCCCATTTCGAGCAGCCGCCCATGTCACCGGATCAGCTGGACTTTGTGCATATCAACACGGTGGCCAAATCGGTTGCCCATCTGTTCGAACCGGCTCTCATCGAGGCCGTGAACGCGTATCGCCGGGTTTTAGGCTATCTGCCGTTTATCCCGTACATGCGGATTGAACCGGATCTAAAACCACTGCTGCGGGGCCTGCGCCGGAGATATAAAACAGCGGTAGCCACCAACCGCACCGATACGATGGACCGGGTACTGGGTGCGTTCGACCTTACCGACCAGTTTGACCTGGTGGTGACCGCCCTGGATGTACCCAATCCCAAACCGGCTCCGGATTGCCTCGTAAAAGTGGCGCATGCTTTCCAGGCCACGCCTTCCGAAGTGATGTACATTGGTGATTCGGTGCTGGACCAGCAGGCTGCCCAGGCTGCTGGAACGCAATTCGTCGCCTTCGACAATCCCGCGCTTGAAGCCGACAAGCACATCACCAGCCTCAAAGAACTTTTTTATCTCACTGAATGATAAAAGCTTAGGGAAATGGTTTCGAATAACTCAGAGGCCATTGGAAAATGCTCAATTTTGTTTCAGATTAAGGCGGGCGAAATCTATAAACCGGAGGAATACGAGGTCGTATTTCGAGGATTTATCGATGAGCCCAACGCGGATATGGAGCAAAAGGGAGTATTTTCCAATGGCCTCTACTGGTTGCCCAGGCCGTTTTGCCGCCCACAATCCGGACAATCCCAGGTAATCCCGTTACAGGACATGCCCCAGAAGTTTTCATACATGCAATCCTGGCAGATGCTGAAGCCGCAGCGGCATTGCCAGTAAAATTGGGAGTTCTTTCCGCAGCAATGACAGTTGGTAGCACGGCGGGTTTTCTTCTTTTCCCGGTAGGCTGATTTACGCGATGAGTTTGGCATGGTCGATCTTAATACAGCGGTTCATAATCACATCGATGCCGGCCTCGAGCAGCAATTCTGCGGCGGCGTTGTTTTCGACACCCAGCTGCATCCAGAATAATTGCGGCCTGATTTTGACAGCTTCTTCAGCCAGCGGCAGAATCCGGGCCGGGTTGATAAAAGCATCCACGATATCAATCGGTGGGGGCACCTCCAGTAGGGACGGATAGGCTTTCTCACCGATGACCTCCGCCTGGGCGGGACGGACCGGTATGACGGTATAGCCGTGCTTTTGCAGATATAGCCCCACCTTGTGGGAATCCCGTTGCGGTTTGGGGCTCAGTCCCAGAACGGCGATTCGTTGTGCTTTTTCCAGGTGGGTTTTGATGCCATCTTCAAAAACAAGTATTCTGCCTTTGGGCATATTGTGCTATCTCCTTGATTAACTATAGCCAATAGAAGCTGTTTCAGAAATGAATTTTGGTTCAAGTTGCGGCGGCCGCGCTTATCAGACCAGAGGAATACTGGGAGTATTTCGAGGACCTGATGTGAGCGCCCAACGCCGATATTGGTCCAAAAGGCATTTTTCAGATAGCTTCTAACAGCGAGACACTAGCGCATGAACCCAGGGTTGTCAACCGGGTCCGGTGCACGCCGTCCCGGGGGATGGTCGCTGGGAAACCAAGCAGGGGAACTGATATGAGTGCCGACAAGACCGTATACCTTATTGACGGGAGCGCCTATATATACAGGGCCTACCATGCGATCCGCAACCTGTCCAGTTCGCAGGGGATGCCGACCAATGCCGTCTTCGGCTTTGCCCGCATGCTGATCAAACTGATAGAAGACAAGGCACCCGCGTACCTGGCGATCTGTTTCGACATGAAAGGCCCCACCTTCCGCCATGAGATGTACCCGGAATACAAGGCCAACCGGCCGCCCATGCCCGAGGATATGGTCCTCCAGCTTCCCTGGATCAGGAAAGTCGTCGACGGATTCCAGATTCCGGCCCTTGAAGTAGCCGGCTATGAGGCTGATGATCTGATCGGCACCCTGGCTCGCCAGGCCGGTGAGGCCGGTTTCGAGGTGGTCATGGTAACCGGGGACAAGGATTTCATGCAGCTGGTGACGCCGACACGCACCATCTGGGACCCCATGAAGGACCAGACCATCGATATGGGGTTCATAGAAGAAAAGCACGGGGTCAGCCCTGCCAAAATGATCCAGGTGATGGGCCTTTCCGGGGATACGGCCGATAATGTACCCGGTGTTCCCGGGGTGGGGCCTAAGACCGCCATCAACCTCATCAAAGAGTTCGGCACAATCGACGAGCTCTACGCCCAGATCGATTCCGTAACCAAAAAAAAGCTGCACGAAAACCTGGTTGCCTACCGTGAGCAGGCCCTGTTGAGCCGCGACTTGGTTACGATCAGTACCGACGCACCCGTGACATTCGATTCCCGGGCCCTGGCTGCGAGTCCTCCGGATGACGATCAGCTGTCCGAACTTTTCAAGGAGCTGGAATTCCGGCAGCTGCATAAACTCTACCGGGGCAAGCAGGAGCGGGCAGCCAAGGACTACCGGGCCATTGTCGATGAGCAGGACCTGGATGAGCTGGTCACCCGGCTTTTGACGGCTGATATCATAGCCGTGGACACGGAAACCACCGCTTTGAATCCCATGCTGGCTGAACTGGCCGGGCTCTCTTTTTCCATCACGGATCATTCCGGGGTATACATCCCCTGCGGGCACGACTCCCAAGTCGCACCCCAGCAGGTGGCGCGCGACACCGTCCTGGCCAAGCTCAAACCGGTACTGGAGAACCCGGGCCTCAAAAAAATCGGGCAGAATATCAAGTATGACTGGATTGTACTGACCCGTCACGGCATCAACCTGCAGGGGGTGTTGGCCGACACCATGCTGATGTCCTACCTGCTGGACCCATCCAAACGGGCCCACAACCTGGATCGCATTGCCGAGGATTTTTTGGACCACGAGACCATCTCTTTTGAAGAGGTGGCCGGCAAGGGCAAAAAGGCGGTCACGTTCGATCAGGTGCCGCTGGATAAAGCCACGCCCTATGCCTGCGAAGATGCCGACATTACCCGCCTGGCCTATCAGCAGCTTGCCGCGCAGCTGCAATCCCTGGACCTGGAGGATCTCCTGGATAAAGTGGAGATGCCGCTTTTACCGGTCCTGCTGCGCATGGAGATGAGCGGCATCCGGGTGGATACGGACCGCTTGCGGGCGTTGTCCAATGCGTTTGCAGATGAGCTTGCCGGGATTGAACAGGACATCTACGACCTGGCCGGGGAAACCTTCAATATCAAGTCTTCCCAGCAGCTCGGCCAGATTCTCTTCGAAAAGCTGGAACTGCCGGTAGTGAAGAAAACCCGCAAGACCAAGGGCTATTCAACGGATGTGAAAGTCCTGACGACCCTGGCGGAAAAGCACGAACTGCCGGCCCTGGTGCTGCGGCACCGCACCCTGGCCAAGCTTAAATCGACATATACCGACGCACTGCTGGAGCTGGTGCATCCCGAGACCGGCCGGATCCACACCTCCTTCAACCAGACCGTGGCGGCCACGGGCCGGCTGAGCAGCTCCGATCCCAACCTGCAGAATATCCCGATTCGCACCGCAGAGGGGCGCCGTATCCGGGAGGCCTTCGTGCCGCGTGAGGGCTGGACCCTGGTTTCGGCCGATTACAGCCAGATCGAACTGCGCCTGCTGGCCCACTGTTCGGGCGACCCGATCCTGATCAAGGCGTTTGCGGAGGGCGAAGACATTCACGCCCGCACAGCCGCGGAAGTCTTCCAGACCCTGCCGGGGTTCGTCGACGACGACCTGCGCCGCCAGGCCAAGGTGATCAACTTTGGAATTATCTACGGGATGAGTCCCTTTGGTTTATCCCAGGCGCTCAAGATCAGCCAGAAGATGGCCAAAAACTATATCGACAGTTACTTCGACCGCTACCAGGGCGTCAAGCGTTTCATCGATGAGACGATTGCCCGGGCGCGCGAAGACAAACAGATCAGCACATTATTAGGGCGCATCCGACCGCTGCCTGACATTGCCAGCCCCAACCGGAACGTGCGCCAGTTCGCCGAGCGCACGGCCGTGAACACACCCATCCAGGGCACCGCCGCCGACCTGATCAAGCTGGCCATGATCAACGTGGATGCCGCCCTGGCCCGCGAGAAGATGGAGACCACCCTGCTGTTGTCCGTGCATGACGAGATTGTCTTCGAGAGTCCGCCGGATGAGTTGGAGTCTGCCACAAAATTGGTTGCCTCACTGATGGAGTCGGTGTGGGATTTGGATGTGCCGCTTAAAGTAAACGCCGCAAGCGGGCAAACCTGGGCTGAGGCCCACTGAGTTTGCCGTGCTAAGCGGCGTCCCGCCGCTCTGACAAAACCCTTCAATTCAGAAACAATAAAACCGCCGGGGAGAACACTGTAAACTTTTCTCCCGGCGGTTTTATAGTTTTACTATGGTTGTCTCTTTATCTTTTACAAGACCAAATCAAACGCGAACTTGGCCACGCTCATGAAATCGAACTTGGCAGGGTCGGTTTCACCGGCGGCCAGGCGGGCATGCGCCTTGCTCCACAGGAGGACGGCTATCTTGGCCTTCTGGAGCGCCTTGTCACTGGCATCGACCAGCTCTTCCAGTTCCTGCAGTACCTTGCGGAACTGGTCGATGTCCCCGGCGATGAAGCGTTTGTGTTTGTCAATAAGTTCTAGACGCTTTGTAACCACCATGACCGGCTGTTCGAAACGGGCGTTTTCTTTTTTCTCCAGTTTGAACAGTCTGGCCATTTCCGCGTCTGCGGCTGCAGCCTTGGCTATGGCACTGTCGTCGCCCTGTTCCAGAGCAGCCACCATTAGGTTGATCAAGTTGAAATTGTGTCTCTGCCGCCGTTTTAAGGTTTCATGATAGTTGATTACATCAATGTAATCAACTTCGATCTTTTTTTCGATCTCCAGTTCAACCTTTACACGGTTTTTTTCATTTCATCTACCCGGTCACGGAGAAACTCGGCAGCCCCCATCACCAGGGGTTGGGCGGTCTGCAGGGCGGCCAGCAGGTTCGGCTGTTGGCGAACATTCTCGAGTATTTTGTCAACCTCTTCATCGGTGTACTGGAATTTTAATTCGGTATTCCCTTTTTCCAGCGGTCGCACCACATCGACAAAGTCTGCCAGGGCCTTGGCCCGCTTAGGCCCATCGAGATTGGATCTGGCCAGGCTGATCACCCGGCCGGAGTAGGCGATGATTCGGGCCATGTTGCGTTTGAACTCCTGCATGGATGCGATATATTCGGCGGCCTCCGGTCCGTCCAGATACTGGCGGGTAAAGACCGGCTTCTGGCCGGAAAGTCCAAATTGGATATCGGCTACCAGTTTCACCAAATGCTCCGCAAAAGGTGCCATGTTGAGCCGGGTGGTCGAGGTCACCGTTGCCACGGCCTGGTCGGACCATTCGTCGGCGACCTTGGTGGTAGTCTGCGTCATGCCGGCGCAGCCAAAGGTGACCAGCAGGGGCGCTACAAATAAAATTGCAGCCAGACGGATAAGGCGTTTTCGGGTTGGGTAGTTTGCCATCATGATTGCCTCCTTGGTAGCATCTTTACAATTTAAACATTTGCAGCCGGGCAGATAGCCGCTCCCGATCAGATGGAAGGGCCGGGTATCTTTCAGGCTGGTTTAGATTTGATGTACGGATAGAATCGGTCATGTAGTGATGATTCTTCCAACTTAGCCCGGATCACCTTTGAATTACAAGCCAATAGTACCGGATACTACTTCTGTTTGCCTGTAGCTGGGGTCATCTTTTTGCGCAGGGTGTCGATCTCTGCCTGGCGTTTGACATAGTGCTCGAACTGGAGCTGGTAGGCCACGTAATATTTATTGATGTTGGCCACGTAGTGCACCGTCTCCTGCCCGATCACCTTGGCGGCGATATTCTCCACGTGGAAGAACCACTGGTTCGGATCGAAGCCCTCTTTGGCCGCCTGGCGGCGTATGCGATTGATTTTCGCCGGACCGGCATTATAAGCGGCCCACGAAAAATAGACCCGGTTGGCAGGCGATATGGCCGAGTCGCTGAAGTAGCGCTGGCGCAAAAAGTTCAGGTATTTGACACCGGCGTGTATGTTGTTTTCAAGTTTCTCGATGTCTTTGATATTGACTTTCTTGTCGGCGGCTGTGCTGGGCAGGACCTGCATGATGCCCAGGGCGCCGGTGGGACTGCGCTTGCGGTTGTCCAGCCCGGATTCCTGATACGCCTGGGCGGTGATGGCCAGGTAGTCGAAGTTGTAGCGACCGGCGTACTTTCTAAAAATATCCAGCAGGTCGAGTAGTTTCTCCCGATCTTTATCTATCAGCGGATTGCGAATGGCGGACGCCTTCAGGTAATAGCGGTTATAAAGAATGTTACCCAGCAGTGAGCCTTTTTTGTGTCGGGCCAGAAATTTATTCAGGTGTGCGCGCAGCTGCGGGTTTTCCTTGCGTACCGCCCAGGCGATCTGCCCCCCGGAGTTGATAACCAGGTCCTGGCGGATGACGATATCCGGCAGGGCCGGCTGCCAGGCCCGGGCGATATGATGGTCGACTACGGTGATGGGAATAACGCCCGCATTGACGAGTTCGAGGATATCTTCCGTGACAATGTATTGCTGGGCCTCTTCTACCCGCACGGGTTGGCGTCCCTGGTCCTTGAACCGGGCATTGAGCTGGTGCAGATGGGTTGCGTAGCTGCTGTTTTTACGGATGTACACCGGGCGACCGGAAAGGCCGGCCACCTTCTTCAGGTCCTTGATCGCCTTGTGGTGAACGACCAATTCGCTGACATCCGGGATATAAGGCTTCGTGAAGGCCACCTGCTTTTCCCTTTGCGCGGTCACAGTCAGGCCGGCGGCGGCTATATCGCCCTTGCCGGCCTCCAGGGCCGCGAACAGTTGATCAAAGGGCACCGGAACGAAAATCAGTTTTACCCTTTTATGGTGTTTCACCCCTTTATTGAGCTCTTTTTCATACGCTTTCAGAAGTTCATATTCAAATCCCCGGGGCCGGCCGTGGTCATGGAAGAAGCGCGTCCGACTGTAGTTCACCAGTACGCGGATCAAGCGGCGCTGCTGCATTTGATCAAAGTCGCCCTTAAAGGGCGTCTTGATCCGATTGATGAGAACATTTTCCTTACCGCCCGGGGGGGTGGTGTTTGGGCGACGGATGGGCGATTGACCGCAAGTACCGCCAGCAAGCTGAATATTACTGATAAGTAGAATTTCCGTCTCTGCATGGTCGGGTTCTCCGGTAGGTAATACGTATACAAGCTTGATAATAGTAATAATTCGCATATAGGTTGGCAAGGGGTTGTTTGTAACGATACCCCGGACAGCCGGTTTTCGCCAGGTTCTTTTTCCGCGGTTGCGTTTCAACCCAGCGTCCCCGACTTGACTAAATTGTGGGAATATCTTTAAATTGCAGGTGAATCTAAATTGCCTACCAACCAAAACCAGCGCAGACGTCTATCTGATTACTGCCCGGGGGCAGTGTTCCTCTTAACGACGGGAGGCGGCTTTGTTTTCAGAAAGAGAAATTCTCGAAATCGCCATTCGCATGGAGAAAAATGGCGAAGATGAATACCGTAGGGCGGCCGGCGAGGTCTCCGACGAAACACTCATTGCGTCCCTGGAGTGGATGGCGGATGAAGAGCGCGAGCACGGCAGATTCTTTTCCGGCTTATTGGATGAACTGGAGGTCCGTGCGAAAAGCCACTTTGGTGAAGAGCTGGATGCCGCCTTTTTAAAAGATCTCATCGGTGGCGGCACGCTTTCCCTGAAAACGGTGGATTTTGCTGAAGTTGAGAGTGTCGCTGCGTCGTTGAACATTTACATAGGATTTGAGGAAGACAGCATTCTTTTTTACGAGATGATTACACCGATGATTGATAACCTGGATACCCGTTTCCAGGTTGAGCGCATCGTCGCGGAAGAAAAAGGGCATATCAAGCGGTTAAAAGAACTTGCCTATGCCTGAATGCGGCTGCCTGCGAGACAGGCCCCGACGACAGAGCCTATTCGGAACGGACCCAGAGGTGACCCATGGCTGAGACGGATGCATCTGGTGCGGCAGAAATGATTGAACGGATTGCGGACAACATCGGGAAGGTGATGCGCGGGCAGGCGGCCGCCTTGCGCAAACTAATGGCGGCTTTCTTCAGCGGCGGCCATATTTTACTTGAGGATACGCCCGGTACCGGGAAGACTACCCTGGCCAAGGCCCTGACGCGTTCTATTGACGTACGCTTCCGGCGGATCCAGTTCACCCCGGACCTGTTGCCGTCCGACATCCTCGGGGTGTCGATCTTTGATGAGAAGGACAAGCAATTCCACTTTCACGAAGGACCGATCTTCAGCAATATCCTCCTGGCGGACGAGATCAACCGGGCGTCGCCGCGCACGCAATCCGCCCTGCTGGAGGCCATGGCCGAAAGCCAGGTCAGCGTGGACGGCAAAGTCCGGCCGCTGGAAGATCTGTTTTTCGTTATCGCCACCCAGAATCCCATCGAGTCGAGCGGCACTTATCCATTGCCGGAGGCCCAGATGGATCGTTTTGCCCTCCAGTTCAACCTCGGGTACGTATCTGCGGAAGAGGAAGTCGCCATCCTGGCCGATCAGGTCAAACAGCACCCGCTGGAGACTATCGGCCCCTGCGTAACCCGAGCTGAAGTTCTGTCCCTGAAAGCCCGGGCCGCTGATATACGCATCAGCGATGAACTTAAACGCTATATCGTCGATATCATCACCGCCACCAGAAATGCCCAGGGGGTGGCGCTGGGGGCCAGTCCCCGCGCTTCGCTGGCTCTCATGAAAACCGCCAAGGCCTTGGCCCTGATGGATGGCCATGAATTTGTGATACCAGAGCATATCCGCGAGATCGCCGTTCCGGTGGTAGCCCATCGACTGGTCCTGGATGCCCAGGCCCGGTTTGCCGGCCGCACGACCCGTGATGTGGTAGAGGAGATCATACAGACCATCCCCGTCCCGGCTTGATTCCTATGGTTCGAGTAAGCCGCATCTGATTAGCCCGTCCAGACGGTTCTGACAGGCTATGGAAAACGCGAGCGAGGTATCCTTTGTCGGACTATCGACGCCAGACCATGCGTAAGATCTATCGACTGCTGGGGGCAGTCGAATACTGGATTCTCCGGCGGTTCACACCGGCCGGCAAACTGGTACTGGCGGCGATTGTTATCTCCGCCGTGGTCGGTGTTGATACCAAGCAGAGCATGGCCTATCAAGTCTTCACGTTTGCGACCTGCCTGCTGACCGTTTCCCTGGTATGGGCCCTCTTTTTCAAAGCCCGGATGACGGCAACCCGCATGCTGCCGCGATTCTGCACCGCGGGGACGACCCTGCAGTACCGCATTACGGTAGAAAATCAGTCCCGGACCCTGCAAAGCGGCCTGGAGGTCATCGAAGATTACTTCGAGATTCAATTTCTTCCCGGCCAGGATGAGCTGGAGCCGAGCAAAGGAGGGGAGGGCAGCAACGGCAGTCCCGGGAAAGCGAGCGGTCGTTTCTTATCCCGGTTTGCCCGGCGCGGGAAATTTACCCTGGCGCCCCTGCCGCATCTTGAGCCCGGCAGCCATGCCGAAGTCCGCCTTGAAATTACACCCCGCCGGCGGGGCCGCCTCTACTTCAGAACCCTCCAGGTGGCCTGCCCGGATCCTCTGGGACTATTTCGGGCCATCATCTCATTTCCGGTCGAACAATCGCTGCTCGTCCTGCCCCGGCGCTACCAAGTGCCCGACCTCAGTCTGGCCGGCACCCGTAAATACCAGTCCGGGGGTGTGGCCCTGGCTTCTTCCATCGGTGACTCCGGCGAATTCATCGGTCTGCGGGAATATCGCCCTGGTGATCCCCTGCGGCGCATCCACTGGAAAAGCTGGGCCAAGGTCGGCAAGCCCATCGTGAAAGAATACCAGGACGAGTTCTTCGTGCGGCACGCCCTGGTCCTGGATACCTTCCTGGCCGCTGAGACCAGCCGGGCCTTTGAAGAGGCCGTTTCCCTGGCCGCCTCGTTTGCCTGTGCAGCGGATACCCAGGAATCGCTGCTGGATTTGATGTTCGTGGGGCTGCAGTCCTATTGTTTTACCTCCGGCCGGGGCGTGGACCATATCGATCGCATGCTTGAGATTCTGGCATCGGTACGGACCTGTCAGGTGAAGCCCTTTGCCGAGCTGCCGGCCATGGTCCTCGAAAAATCGCCGGCCCTGAGCAGTTGTATCTGTATCTTCCTGGAGTGGGATGCGCAGCGCAAAGCCTTTGTGGAACGGTTGCAGTCCATCGGGGTGCCGGTTATGGCGCTGGTCGTGACCGGCGAAGATGACGCGGCACCTGAATTCGAGACGACGGTAAAGGATGTGTACCGGCTGCGGGCCGGCCAAATCCTGGAAGGCCTGGGCCAATTATGAAGACGCCGCCCCTGCTGCTCGCCGCGGCCATCGGGTTTTGGGGATGGCAAAGCAACCAGGTGATGGTTGCGGCCCTGCTGGCCCTGGCGCTGGAAAGCCCGCGGGTGATTTCAGCGCGCCATGCTTTTACCCAGAAGAACCTCAACCGGGCTTCCGACCTGTGTGCCCTGGTCTGCCTGCTGCTGGCCGTCTATTTCTTTGTAGCGCACCGCTCCGTGCGGGCGATTTTCATGACTGTGCAGTGGCTCCCGGTGGCGTTTGCACCCCTGGCACTGATCCAGGGGTACCACACCGCGGACCGGCTCAACGTGAGCGGTTTTTTCATGGTTATCCGCCGGAAATATCCCGACGGACGGCCTTCAGGGCCTTTTGTGAATTTCAGCTACCCCTACCTCGCCCTGTGCATTCTGGGTGCCAGTACCGCCAATATTTTCAACCCGACGTTCTATGCCGGCCTGGTCCTGCTGACCGGGATGGCCCTGTGGAGGGCGCGGGCGGTCCGGTTTGCGCGCTACGTCTGGGGCGCCGCCCTGGTAGCAGCCATATTGGCCGGCTATTTTGGGCATATCGGGTTGCACCGGCTGCAGCTGCTGATCGAGGACAAGGGCATGGAGTGGTTTATGGATGCCCTCCGCGAGGAGCGCGATCCCTTTCGCAACACTACTGCCATGGGCGAAGTCGGCGTTCTCAAACAGTCCAATCGAATTCTCTACCGGGTCAAACGAACACGCGGGGTAGCGGTACCGCTGCTTTTACGGGGGGCGGCCTTCAACGCCTATCGCAATGCTGTCTGGTACGCCCGCCAGGCGCCGTTCAAACAGGCCCTGAAGCCGGGCAGTGACGGACGTACCTGGCAGCTAGCGGAAGATCAGACCTGCGCTCGTACGATCCACGTGGCCGGTAAAATAAAAAAGGGGCGCGGGATATTGCCGCTGCCGAACGGGTCGGTGCGGTTATCTGATATGCCGGCGGCGAATATCACCCGTAACCGCCTTGGCGGTGTACGCGTTAACGGCGGTCCCGAACTGGTGAACTATGCCGTGTGTTACACGCCGGGAGGGTCCATGGACGGGCTCCCGGACAAGGATGATCTGCAGATACCGATGGCAGAGCAAAAGACGATCGACAGGGTAATTGCCGCCTGGGGGTTGTCCGGGCAATCGCCGCCGGCCGCAGCCCGGATCATTAAAGATAAGTTCGCGACGGACTTCGGATATACGCTTGATCTCTCCGGGCCCACTGTGGGCCAAACCCCGATCGCCGTCTTTTTGACCCAAACCCGGGCCGGACATTGTGAATATTTCGGGACCGCCACGGTCCTCATCCTAAGGGCCCTGGGAATACCGGCCCGGTATGTGAGCGGCTATGCGGTCCAGGAAATGGATCCGTGGAGCCGGGACCTGGTGGTCAGGTCCCGGCATGCCCATGCCTGGGCCCAGGCCTATATCGACGGTCGCTGGGTAAGCCTTGATACAACCCCTGCCACCTGGGTGGAATTCGAGTCGTCCCGGGCCGGATTCTGGCAGCCGGTTACAGACCTGTGGGCCTGGGTTCGCTACCGGGTTACAAGTTGGCTCAGGGCTGACAAGGCCCCTGCCGGCGACTACGAGCGCTACCTGCTCTGGCCGGTCCTGGCGCTACTGGTGGTTCTTGGCGGGGTGTTGCTGCGCCGCAAGCGGGTCAAAAAGGGCGGATCGACAGTCGGCGGACGGGCGGCCACGGAAAGGCTTCCCGGAGATGATTCCCCTTTTTATCTGGTGCAGTCCCGTTTACAGAGCTGGGGATTCAGCCGGGCACGTCCGGAACCGTTTACCGACTTTATTGCCCGGATAGGCCGGGGCCGACCCGCAAAGAGAGCCGCACTTGACAAACTGGAAGGGCTGCTGGCTCGACATTACCGGTACCGCTTCGATCCGCAAGGGGCGCACAGTTCGGAAATGGAAGCTTTCAGGCAAGGAGTTATGGACTGGCTGGATGAAACCCGGGCCCGGGAATCGGCCGGACCTGGCGAGAGTTAAACGATGACCCGGTTGCGGCCCTGTTCTTTGGCAGCGTAAAGCGCCGTATCCGCTTTTCCAATAAAGGCATCTGCATCCAGGGAGGTGGAGGGGATCGCGGCGGCCACCCCCAAACTGATGGTCACATGATCAGCTGTGTTGGAGCTGGCGTGGGGAATCATCAGGCGTCCCACCGTATCACGAATGGTATTCGCGATATACGCGGCCCCGTCCAGGTCGGTATTGGGTAAGATGACAGCGAATTCCTCGCCGCCGTAGCGGGCGACGCTGTCCCCCGGCCGACGCAGGCAGCTTTCTATGGTTTGGGCGACGGTGCGCAAACAATCATCGCCCATCAGGTGGCCGTAGGTGTCATTGAAGGACTTGAAGTGGTCGATGTCGCTGAGAATAAGACTCAACGGCTGCTTTTCGCGATACATGCGTTTCCATTCCTGCCGCAGCAACTGATCGAAACTGCGTCGGTTGGCGATCTGGGTGAGGCCGTCCACGGCGGCGAGCCGCTTCAGTTCCAAATTGGCATTTTACAGGTCGGCTTCCGCTTTTTTGCGGTCCGAAATGTCTTTCAGGCTTTCGACGATGCCGATCATCTTGGCATCGAGCCCCAAAAAGGGCGTGGCGGTGAGAATAAACGCCTGGGGGTGATCGGGGTCGGCCGTGTCTACTTCCATATCGCATTCCAGCCGCTTTTTGCCCCGCTTCACCAGTGGCATCGGACAGTTTTGAGTCTGGCAGATAGAGCCGTGCAGTAAATCGTAGCATTTTTGACCGAGGACCGCCTCTTTATCCATTGCCAAATAGTCCAAAAGAGCGTCATTGACCCGGTGAATCGTGAAGCTGTCATCAATGACCCACATGCCGTCGGCGGAGGAGTTGAAGGTCTGCATCAATTCAATTTCCACCAGTTCACCATCCACTACCATCTGATTGAGGCGCAGGATGTTTTCTTCATATTCCCGGTGGGTTGCCTCCAGTTCGCTGCGGACTTCCTCGTATTTGCCCCGATAGGCGAGCAAATCCACTCGCTCCTTTTCGAGGTGGGCAAGGCGGTCTTCCAATTCGGCGATTTGGTTGTCCCGGGTTGTTTGAATTGATCTGTCCGTCATGGTCGTTTTTCAGCAAAACCTTTCGATACTGGTCCAAGCACAGTATTGGGATACTAATTATTATCGGCAGGATGCGTAATCACTTTAGCAACTCTCCACTGATATGTTCTTGCGGTAAACCGGTTTCAAGGAAGTGGAAAATCTGATAATAGTCGCGGTATTAGCGTTGGAAGCGGGGAAGATCATTTTAAAAGCCTCACGAGAGGGCACATAAGGGGGAGGTATGCTGAACATCGGCATCATGGTCGCAGGCGGGCTGCTGCTGATTGGACTGCTGCTTGCTGAAAAAGAGGACAGCCTGAAGGGCAAACTGATGACCAAGCCGCTCGCTTCGCTTGGTTTTATCCTGCTGGCGGTTGTCCAGCCGCACACGGTCCCGGTGTATTACTACTGGCTCCTGGCGGGGTTGATCTTTTGCCTGGGCGGCGACGTGTTCCTCGCCCTGCCGCAAAAACCGATGTTTCTGGTGGGCCTGATCTCTTTTCTGCTGGGGCATGTACTCTATGTCGGCGGGTTTTTAGCCCTGGTCCCCATCGACGCCTGGGTTCAGGTCAGCACCCTCGTCGTCCTGGCCATCAGTACCGCCGTTTTCATCTGGCTCAGGCCGCACCTGGGGTCCATGCTGGGACCGGTGGTCGTCTATATAGGGGTTATATCGTTGATGCTGATAGGGGCTTTGGCGGTATTCAACAGTGGGGCCGTCGCGAGCAGGGGACGCGCGTTGATATTGATTGGCGCGCTACTCTTCTACCTGTCCGATTTGTTTGTGGCCCGTAATCGCTTTGTGAAGAAGGAACACATAAACAGGTTCATCGGATTGCCGCTGTACTATGCGGGGCAATACCTGCTGGCGCTATCGGCTAACCTGGGATAAGGTTTTTATTCTGCCTTTAAGAACCTGGTCCTCAGAGCTAAGCCTGTCCCGCTATTCGGGAGTCAGAGACAAATGGCTACGCCGTGAAAATTTGAGGTGAGTGCCTGAAGTGACCTAAAGTTTGAAGTGATCTAAAGTTAAGGTATTCTGCCGATTGTATAAAACCAGTGGAGCGCAGCGACTCGTCAACTTTAGCAGCCGTGTTCAAAGTCAAGGTTTTTATAACCTTGTGACCAATAGGTCTTGTTCTTTACCATAGCGTTGACTGTTATTAGAATTTTTCGCATGCAAGCGGTTAAAGCAACTTTATGTGGT
>Ga0209783_1000048_pt1 | contig 67336 bp, 60 predicted proteins | sample WorMetfiPIANOSA1_FD_187395 | JGI IMG/M metagenome (GOLD analysis project Ga0209783, IMG submission 187395) | Marine gutless worms symbiont microbial communities from Max Planck institute for Marine Microbiology, Germany - Olavius filocauda... | ecosystem: Host-associated > Annelida > Digestive... | reverse complement strand
GTCTTGCCCAAATCAATCCCGAGTGTGACGATCGTCATCGGTTCGCTCCCTTTGGGTTTGGGGTTTCGCAAACCGGTATCCTACCGGCTAAACCGATAGGGGGCGGACCATCCCATAACCATATGGCTGACATTCGCTAACCCGCGCGCCGCGCAAGACTCTGCAGCAGGTCGAAGTCGCCCCTCATCAGTGCCTCCTTCTTTGCGCGGCTCCATCCCTTCAACTGGCGTTCGGCTGCAATGGCATCGGTGATGCGGTCGAACGATTCGCTGAACCGCAGCCGCACCGGACGACGTCTTTTGGTGTAGCCGCCGACGAGGCCCCGGTTGTGCTCTGCAAGGCGCTGCTCGGCCGTTCGCCTGGTCAGGCCGACATAGTAACTGCCATCGGCGCATTGCAGGATGTAGACGTGGACGTTGTCCATGCGCCCCCTATGGGTGGGCGGGGCGCCCAATTCTGTGAACACGGCAGCCAGATGCTTCGAGACGCCCCGCCTGTCGGCGGGGCTCCTCAGCATGGGGGGGTGGGAGCAAACGGATTACCCTCGTGCCGAGGAGGAGTGCGTGAGCACGCCGTCTCGAAGCATGTGGCTGCAACCGGCATGGCGCCGATTGCACCTGACGCGAAGCGCCCCTAGCATCGCGCGGCAACGAGAACACCGAACGGGGAGCCCGCCATGGGCACGACACCACTGGCCGGATACCGCGTGCTGGACCTGACGAACGTTCTGGCCGGGCCCTTTTGCTGCCATCAGCTGGCGCATCTGGGCGCCGACGTTATCAAGGTCGAGGTGCCGGGTCGCGGCGATCTTGCCCGCCAGCTTGGCGCCGACCAGGCGCTGAACGAACGGCTGATGGGGATCTCGTTCCTGGCCCAGAACCCCGGCAAGCGGTCGGTCACGCTCAATCTCAAGAAACCGCAGGGCAAGGAGCTGTTCCGCCGCCTTGTGAAGACCGCCGACGTGGTGGTGGAGAACTTCCGCCCCGGCGTCATGGACCGACTGGGCGTGGGCTACGAGACCCTGAAGCAGGACAAACCCGACCTCGTCTACTGCGCCATTTCCGGCTTCGGCCAGGACGGGCCGCTACGGGATCTACCGGCCTACGACCAGATCATCCAGGGCATGTCGGGCGTCATGAGCATCACCGGCGCCGCCGAAACGGCGCCCTACCGGGTTGGCTATCCGATCGCCGACACCATCGGCGGCATGACCGCGGCCTGCGCCATCAGCGCCGCGCTTGCCGGCCGCAAGGACAACGGCGGCACCTTCATTGACGTCTCCATGCTGGAGGCGACGCTGGCGACCATGGGCTGGGTCGTCTCCAACTACCTTGTAGGCGGCGCCCAGCCGGCGGCCTTCGGCAACGAGAACGTGACCTCCAGCCCGTCGGGCACGTTCCGGACCGCCGATGCGCCGCTGAACATCGCCGCCAACAAGCAGGAACAGTTCGAAGCGCTGTGCCGGGTCCTGGACCGGCCCGACCTTCTCGACCACCCCCACTACCGCATCCGCGACGACCGCAAGCGCAACCGGGAGGCCCTGAAGCGGGAGCTGGAGACGACGCTGCGCACCAGCACGGCGGCCGACTGGGCCGAACGCCTGAACGCGGCGGGCGTTCCGGCAGGCCCGGTGCTGACGGTGCCGGAGATCCTGGACCACCCGCAGGTGCGCGACCGCGGCATGATCGCGACGTTCGATGTCGTGCCGGGCGCCGACCGGGACGTGCGGGTGGTCAGGACCGGTTTCAAGCTGTCCGGCGCGGCGCCGTCCGTCGCGACCCCGCCCCCGCGGCTGGGACAGCACAACAACGAGGTCTACGGCGCGCTGGGCCTGGACGATGAAGCCGTGCACCGGCTTGCCGAGGAGGGCGTGATATGAGCGACGATCCCGAACAGGAGGTGCGCGACTGGTGGCGGACCGAGATCATCGAGATGGAACCGGGCATGATCCGGTACCGCGGCTATCCGATCGAACAACTGATCGGCGCCGTCTCGTATCCCGAGATGGTCTGGCTGCTGCTGCGCGGCGAGCTTCCGTCCAAGGAACAGGGGCGCCTGCTGGAGGCGGCCCTGGTGTCGGCGGTCGATCACGGGCCGCAAGCGCCGTCGATCGGGATCGCCCGGATGGCCGTCACCTGCGGCGTCGGGCTGAACAACGCCATTGCGTCGGCGGTGAACACCCTGGGCGACGTCCATGGCGGCGCCGGCGAACAGGCGATGGCGCTGTACGACGACGTCCAGCAGGCCTGGGACGCGGGATAGAACCTGGAAAAGGCGACGACGGAAACGGTGGATGCCTTCACCACCGAAAACGGCCCCTTTCTCCCCGGTTTCGGGCACCGCTTTCATCCGGTGGATCCGCGGGTGCCCCGCCTGCTGGCGCTGGTCGACGAAGCGGCCAACGCCGGCGCGGTCGGCGGCCGGTTCGCCGCGATCGGGCGCGCCGTCGAACGGGATCTTGAACGCCGCAAGGGCAAGCTGATCCCGATGAACATCGACGGCGTCACCGCGGTGGTCTATGCCGAACTGGGATTTGCGCCGCCCCTGGCGCGCGGGCTGTTCTGTCTGTCGCGCTCGGTCGGGATCCTGGCCCATGCCTGGGAGCAATCCCAGCAGGGCGGCCGCAACAAGGGGCCGATCCCGCGCCGGCACATCTGGACCTACGACGGTCCCGCCCGGCGTGACGTACCACCGCCGGACGAACGCTGATTGAAGGGCATGACCTGGTGGAACGGGTCGGGCGTCGCCTCAAAACCCCATTACCAACATGGGATAACGCCCTGACACCCTTTTGATATGTTCATACTTTATTCATTTAATGCGCCGTTTACTTCGGCCTGTCACGCCGCTAGGTTCAACAACCCTCGCGTGAACAACGCTGCACAAGCACCGTTGTCCGTATCGTATCCATGGCCCCCGTACGAGCAGCTCGAAAGGACCGGGCCCTTCCATGAGAGACGCAACTCAGTCGCTGCGGCGTATCGATGCGCCGGAGCGTACGGTGCTTCGGCAAAACCTGACTGCGGCGCGCGCCCTGACGCAGGCATTGGTGGCGGACCTGACGCCGGAAGACCAGGTGGTCCAGTCGATGGAGGACGCCAGTCCCGCCAAATGGCATCTGGCGCACACGACGTGGTTCTTCGAGACGTTCATCCTGCAGAAGTTTCAGACCGGCTACCGGACGTTCCATCCGCAGTTCGGCTATCTGTTCAACTCCTACTACGAGGCAGAGGGCGACCGTCACCGCCGCCCCCGCCGCGGCATGCTGACCCGGCCCGGCGTGAAGGAGATCGCGCAGTATCGACGGCATGTCGACGAGGCGATGGTCGACCTGATCGACCGGGCGGACGGCGGAACATGGTCCAGCATCGGCCCGCTGATCGAACTGGGGATCAACCACGAGCAACAGCACCAGGAACTGCTGCTGACGGACCTTCTGCACGCCTTTTCCTGCAACCCGCTGAAGCCGGCCTATCGGTCGTTTCGGCCGAGAACCGGCGTCACGCCGCCCATCGCGGGATGGACCGATTTCGACGGCGGGACCTTCGAGATCGGCCACGACGGCAACGGTTTCGCGTTCGACAGCGAAGGACCGCGCCACAAGGTCTGGCTGGATCCGTTCCGGCTGTCCAATGCCCTGGTCACCAACGGCGACTGGATGGCGTTCATCGACGATGACGGTTACCGGCGCCCGGATCTGTGGCTGTCCGACGGCTGGATGACGGTCCAGCGCGATGGCTGGCAGGCGCCTCTCTACTGGGAGGAGCGGGACGGTCACTGGTGGTCGATGACCCTGGCCGGCCTGCAGAAGGTCGAGCCCGAGGCGCCGATCAGCCAGGTCAGCTACTACGAGGCTGACGCCTTTGCCCGCTGGGCCGGCAAGCGGCTGCCGACCGAGGCGGAATGGGAAGTGGCGGCGAGCGGTCTTGCGGTGGACGGCAATCTGCACGGCGCCGGGATGCTGCGTCCGCTGTCGGCCGACGGGCCGGCGCGCGAGTTGTTGCAGATGTTCGGCGATGTCTGGGAATGGACCCAAAGCCCCTATACGGCCTATCCGGGCTTCACGCCGCCGCCGGGCGCGGTCGGCGAGTACAACGGCAAGTTCATGTGTAACCAATTCGTGCTCCGCGGCGGGTCTTGCGTCACGCACGACGACCACATACGCGCGACCTACCGGAACTTCTTTTACCCGCACCAGCGATGGCAGTTCAGCGGGTTGCGCCTTGCGGAAGACGGTTCAGAAGGAAAATCGATGACTTTTGGCGGATTGGCGCATTTCTATGACGCCGGCACGGAAACCGACGAATTCCGTGCGGACGTGCTGCAGGGACTGTCGGAACCGCAGAAGCGGCTGCCCAGCAAGTATTTCTACGATGAACGCGGATCCAGGCTGTTCGATCAGATCTGCGCGCTGGATGAGTACTATCCGACCCGCACGGAACTGAGGCTGCTGGCCGACTGCGCGCCGGAACTGGCGGCGCGCGCAGGGGCGGATGTGACTCTTGTCGAGTTCGGCAGCGGCTCGAACAAGAAGATACGGATTCTGCTGGATCATCTGGATACGCCGGCCGCCTACGCGCCGATCGACATCTCGCGCGAACACCTGGTGGCCTCGGCGCGGGAAGTGGCCGACGACTACGGCGCCGTCAAGGTGATCCCGATTTGCGCCGACTTCACCCACCCGGTCGACCTTCCCGACACAATCGACACCGCGCGTCTCCTGGGACTGTTTCCCGGCTCGACAATCGGCAACTTCGACCCCGAGCCCGCCGTGGAATTCCTGCAACGGGCAGCCAAAACGCTGGGCCCTGGCGCCGGTTTCCTGGTCGGTGTCGATCTGAAGAAGGACGCGCGCATCCTGCAGGCCGCCTACAACGACGCCAAGGGCGTCACCGCGGACTTCAACCTCAATTTGCTGCGGCGGATGAACCGCGAACTGGGCGCGGATTTCGATCTCGCCGCCTTCGATCACGCTGCCCTGTACAACGCCGACATGGGCCGGGTCGAAATGCACCTGGTCAGCCGCACCGCCCAGACGGTGACTATCGCGGGGACCACCTTCGACTTCGCGGCGGGCGAGACCATCCATACCGAGAACTCTCACAAATACACCGTCCAGGAGTTTCAGGCGCTTGCCGCCAGGGCCGGATGGGCCGCAACCGACGTGTGGGTCGACGAAGACGCGCTGTTCAGCATCCACTACCTGGAGAACCGCGCGCAGGGCTGAGGTTCGACCACGACGGACGCAGCGTCCACAATCCCCGAACGCCGCACTACTCCCCCTGTTCGATTGCCGCTAACATCCCGCGTGGGTGCGTCCGCGACCGCATGCTCGCGGACAGGCGAAGAAGAAGAGACAAGGGAAGGCAATAGAATGAGAAACGTGATCCGGGTTACGGCCGGCATCCTTGCCGCCGCCGTTATGGCTGCATTTTCGATCGCGCCGGCGCTGGCCGACAAGATCAAGGTCGCGGGGATCTAAACGGTACCCGTGCAGCAGAAATGGGTCGGCACGCTGCACCGCGCTCTGGACGCCGCCGAGAAGGCAGGCCAGATCGACTACTCCTATTCGGAGAAGGTCCCCAATACCGACTATGTCCGCGTGCTGCGCGAATACGCCGAAAGCGGCGTCCAGCTTGTCGTCGGCGAGGCGTTCGGCATTTCGCGCGAGGCCCGCAAGGTGGCGGACGACTATCCTGAAATCGCGTTCCTGATGGGCGACCCCGGCATCGAGCACGGTTCGAACTTCGCGGTCTTCGACAACTGGATCCACGAACCCTGCTTTCTGATGGGGATCCTCGCCGGTGCCATGACCGAATCGAACAGGATCGGCATGGTCGGCGGCTATCCCATCGGCGAGGTCAACCGCCTGTTCAACACCTTCATGGCGGGCGCCAAGTCGGTCAACCCCGACGTTGAATTCAAGGTCTCGTTCATCGGCTCGTGGTACGACCCGCCCAAGGCCAAGGAATTCGCCTTTGCCCAGGTCGAGGCGGGCGTCGACGTGCTGTATGCCGAGCGGGCCGGCGTGGTCGACGCGGCGCGCGAAAAGGGCATCATCGCGTTCGGCAACGTCAACGACATGAACAAGCAGGAAAACGGCACCGACGTGGTCGTGGCGTCCGCCCTGTGGCATATGGAAAACGCCATCAACCACGCCATCGACCTGGTCAAGGCGGGCAACTTCGAGGCCGCGAACTACCAGGCCTGGACCATGATGGGCAAAGGCGGCGCGTCGCTGTCCCCCTACTACGAGTTCGAGGACCGGATCCCCGCCGACGCGAAGGCGCGGGTCGAGGACGTCAAGAAGATGATCCTGAACGGGTCCTTCACGGTGGAGATAAACGACGACGAGCCGAAGTCGACATATTGAATGGGCTCGTGCAGCTTTCCCTCATGCTGAGGAGCGGCGCGCCGCGTCGCGTCTCGAAGCATATGGCTGAAACCGCCACGGTTTGTGCCGGTGGCAGCCATGCCCCCTTCGGCAAGCTCAGGACAGGCTTTCGAGACGGCTGTGTTCCACGGCCTCCTCAGGGTGAGGTCTCATTCGAATGACAGCCGAATCCAATTCGAACTCCACCCCTGTCCTGGAGATCGCCGGCATCACCAAACGTTTCGGCGACCTGGTGGCAAACGACGGAATCTCGCTGTCGTTGGGCCGGGGCGAGGTTCTGGCGCTGTTGGGCGAAAACGGCGCCGGCAAGACGACATTGATGAACATCCTGTTCGGCCATTACACGCCCGACACAGGAACGATCGCTGTCGAAGGCCGGGCCTTGCCGCCCGGTTCGCCGGCCGCGGCCATCGAGGCCGGCGTCGGCATGGTCCATCAGCACTTTACGCTGGCCGACAACCTGACGGTGCTGGACAACGTGACTGGGGACCGAACGCCTGTCCGCCGTTCGCCAGCAGACCCGCAGAGCACGCGACAGGCTTGCCGCCCTGGCGCAGTCCTTCGGGCTTGCGGTCAATCCCGGTTCGCCGGTGGGGCGGCTGGCGGTCGGCGAACGCCAAAGGGTGGAAATCCTCAAGGCGCTGTTCCGTGGGGCCCGGGTTCTGATTTTGGACGAGCCCACCGCGGTGCTGACGCCGCAGGAAAGCGCCACCCTGTTCGAAACCCTGCGCGGCATGGTTGCCCAGGGCATGTCGGTGATCTTCATCTCCCACAAGCTGAACGAGGTGCTGGAAGTTGCCGACCGCGTCGCGGTCCTGCGCCACGGCCGGCTGGTCGCGACCTTCGACGCGGCCGGCGCTTCGCGGGCCAGCATCGCTGAGGCCATGGTCGGCGAGGCCGTGCCCGAACCCAAACGCACGCCGCTGCCCCGGGGCGAGCCCCGGCTTGCTTTGTCGGACGTGACGGTGCACCGCTCGCGGGGTCGGGCCGCCTTGGACGCCGTCTCGTTGACGGTGCATGCGCACGAAATCATCGGCGTCGCCGGCGTTTCCGGAAACGGCCAATCCAGCCTGGCCGCCCTGATCGCCGGGCTGGGTGGACCGGATGGAGGCTCAGTCACCGTGTTCGGCAGGGAACTCCGGCGGTTCAGCCCATCCGACGCGGTCCGCAACCGGGTCGGCCGCATCCCGGAGGACCGGCACCACGTGGGCGTCATCGGCGACATGTCGGTCTCGGAAAACCTGATGTTGGAGCGGTATCGCGACCGCCGGTTTGCCCGCCTGGGATGGCTGCGCTTCGGCGCGGTCCGGGCCGCCGCGGACACGCTGATCGAACGGTACGACGTGCGCGGCGCACGCCCAGGCACCGCCATCCGGAATTTGTCCGGCGGCAACATGCAGAAGGTCATCCTGGCCCGGGTTCTGGATCCCGAACCCGACCTGATCCTGGCCAACCAGCCGACACGCGGGCTGGACGTCGGCGCGGCCGCCTATGTGCATGGACAACTGTTCGAGGCCCGCCGCCGCGGCGCCGGCGTCGTCCTGATCTCCGAGGATCTCGAGGAATTGCTGGCCCTGTCGGACCGGATCGTCGTGATGTACGACGGTCGGATGACTGCGCCGCTGCCCGTCGAGGGCGTCACGATCCAGAAGATCGGACAGTTGATGGGCGGCCATGGCTGGGAGGGCACCGCGCCCGGCCGCGACGTGCAACAGGCGGGCGACAATGCGGCTTGAGGCCCGCCCTGCCCCCAGCCTGTGGCTGACCGTCTCGGCACCGGTGGCGGCAGTGGGGCTGTCGATGGTGCTGTGTGCGGCGCTGATCCTGTGGGCCGACGCCTCGCCCTGGAGCGTTTACGGTGCCTTGTTCAAGGGTGCGTTCGGATCGCGGTTCGCGATCAGCGAGACCTGTGTCCGGGCCACGCCGTTGATCCTGACGGGTCTTGCTGCGGCCGTCGCCTTCCGGGCCAAGTTGTGGAACATCGGCGGCGAAGGCCAGCTTTATGCCGGCGCGCTGGCGGTAACCTACGTGGGAACCGGCATGGTGACGCTGCCGCCGGTGCTGATGGTGCCGTTCTTGTTCGTTGCAGCGGCGCTGGCGGGTGGCGTGTTGTTGCTGATTCCCACACTGTTGAAGACCCACCTCAAGGTGGACGAGGTGGTGACCACGTTGCTGCTGAACTTCGTGGTCGTCCTGCTGGCCAGCTACCTGCTGTTCGGGCCCTGGAAGGATCCGATGGCGATGGGCTGGCCGCAAGGGGCGCCGATCATCGACCAGGGCCTGTTGCCCAACATCCTGCCGAAGACTCGGCTACATGCGGGACTGGTGTTCGCGCTGCTTGCAGCGACGGCGGCCTGGGCGCTGATGCGGTTCACGGTGTGGGGGTTCGAGATCCGCGCCGTCGGCCTCAACTACGACGCGGCGCGTTTTGCCGGCATCCCGACGACCGGCACGATCCTGCGCACCGCGCTGATCTCCGGCGGCCTCGCCGCCTGCGCCGGCGTCACCGAGGTCGCGGGGACCAAGGGCTACCTGACGCTGGATATCTCGCCCGGCTTTGGCTACACCGGCATCGCGGTCGCCATGCTGGCAGGGCTCAACCCGCTGGGCGTGATCCTGGCGGCGTTCTTCATCGCCGGCATCTGCAACGGCGCCGACTCCATGAGCCGGTCGATCGAGATCTCGAACTATTTCGCCGACGTGTTGACGGCGACGGCCCTGTTGCTGGTGCTGGTCAGCGTCGCGCTCACCCGCTACCGAATTCGGCTGGCCTAAGGACCGGGCTCATGGAACTGATCGACATCGTGCTGTCCGTCGGCTTCTGGGCCGCCACAGTGCGTATGGCGACGCCGCTGATCTTCGGCACCCTGGGGGAGTTGATCTGCGAACGCGCCGGCGTCCTCAATCTGGGGATCGAAGGCATCATGACCATGGGCGCCATGGTGGCCTGGAGCTGGGTTTATTTCGGAGGCGACCTGTGGACCGCGGTGCTGGTGGCGGCGGTTTTCGGCGCGGGTTTCGGCCTGCTGCACGCGGGCTTCAGCGTCTATCTGGGCCTGTCCCAACACGTGACCGGCATCGGCATCACCCTTCTGACCATGAGCCTTTCCTATTTCAGCTTCCGCATGCTGCTACCCGGCGTCACCACCCCGCCCAAGATCGAACCCTTCGTCCCTTGGCCGGTTCCGGGGTTGTCGGAGATCCCGATCCTGGGCGAGGCGCTGTTCACGCAGACGCCGCTGACCTATCTCGCCTTCGTGCTGGTGGCGGTGGTGGCCTACGGTCTTTACCGAACGCCCTTGGGCCTTGCGGTGCGCATGGTCGGCGAGAACCCGCTGGCGGTCGAGGCCCAGGGCATCGATGTCTTCCGGCTGCGGACCGGCGCGGTCGCCGTGGGCAGCGCATGCATGGCCGTTGGGGGCGCCTTTCTGACGGTGTCGGTCTTCGATGCCTTCTATTTCGACATGATCAACGGCCGCGGCTGGATCTGCATAGCGCTGGTGATTTTTGCATCGTGGCAACCGGGAAAGGCGCTGTTGGGCGCGTTGTTGTTCGCAGCATTCGACGCCCTGCAGATCAGGGTTCAACAGGCCAGCAGCGTGTTCATCCCTTATCAGTTCTATCTGATGATGCCCTACCTTCTGAGCATCGCCGCGCTGATCATTATGTCGCGCAGGGCCGCCTACCCGCGCGCATTGCTCACGCCCTACCGCAAGGGCGAACGATAAGGAAGCCGTCGCCTATGCTGGACCTGATCCTCACCAACGCGACTTTGCCGGACGGCCGGACTGGGCTGGACATCGGCTGCAAGGACGGCCGGATAGTGGAGCTTCGCCCGTCGCTGCAGGCGGACGCTGCGCAGACCATCGACGCCGCCGGCCGGCTGGTGACGCCGCCCTTCATCGACAGCCATTTCCATATGGACGCGACCCTGTCCTATGGACGCCCCAGGGTGAACCGGTCGGGCACCCTGTTGGAAGGGATCGCGCTGTGGTCGGAACTGAAACCGCTGCTGACCGGGGACGACCTCAAGGAACGGGCCTTTGCGCTGTGCCGCTGGGCGATCGCCAAGGGCAACCTGGCCATTCGTACCCATGTGGACGTCTGCGACCCGTCGCTGGTGGCAGTCGACGCCCTTCTGGAGGTGCGCGCGGCGGTGGCGGCGGAGATCGACCTGCAGCTGGTCGCCTTTCCCCAGGACGGGTTCTATCGCTATCCCGATTGCGAGCGGCTACTTTTGGCCGCGCTGGACAAGGGCGTGGAGGTCGTCGGCGGCATTCCGCATTTCGAACGCACGATGACCGACGGCGCCCGCTCGGTGCGCCGGCTGTGCGAGATCGCCGCGGAACGCGGACTACTAGTAGATATGCATTGCGACGAGACCGGCGACCCCCTGTCGCGACACATCGAAACCCTCGCCGCGGAAACGCACCGTCTGGGGATGCAGGGCCGGGTCACCGGTTCGCACCTCACCTCCATGCATTCCATGGACAATTACTATGTCTCGAAGCTGATCCCGCTGATCCGCGAGGCCGGCGTGCATGCGGTCGCCAACCCGCTGATCAACATCACCATCCAGGGGCGGCACGACAGCTATCCGAAACGCCGCGGCATGACCCGGGTCAAGGAGCTGATGGCCGCGGGCGTCAATGTGGCGCTGGGCCACGACTGCGTCATGGACCCCTGGTATTCACTGGGCAGCCACGACATGCTGGAGGTCGCGTCCATGGGCCTGCATGTCGGCCAGATGACCGGACAGGACGAGATGCGGGCGATGTTCGACGCCGCCACCGTGAACGCCGCGCGCACCCTGAACCTGGACGGATACGGGCTGGAGCCCGGCTGCCACGCCGACATGGTGTTGTTGCAGGCCGCCGACCCGATCGAGGCGATCCGCCTGCGTCCCAACCGGCTGGCGGTGATCCGACGCGGCCGGGTGATCGCGGAGACGCCGCCGTCGGTCGCGACGGTTCGGATGGGAAACGAAGAGACCCCGGTGGATTTCACGCTTTCGAAGGATTGATCTTCGGGCACCGGAACCCCCTCACCCCAACCCCTCTCCCCGCCGGGGCGAGGGGCTTTCGGTCCCTTCTCCCCCGGGGGGAGAAGGTGGCCCGCAGGGCCGGATGAGGGGGTTCCGGTGTCGATTGATCCTAAAGTCCGCCGGGTCAACGATTCTGCACGTTGTCGATCAGCCAGTGATGCAGCGGCGCCAGCTTGCGCCAGTGTTCGACGCAACCCGCACAGGAATGCCAGCGTTCCGGCCGGGTATCCCTGGAACGACATCCCGCCGCACCTCCCGTTGTTGTTTCCTGTGCCGCCTGTCCTATCATTGTGCAAGGACGAACGAACCGGAAGATTGTTTGATGCCCCTTCGAAACCACCGTGTGTCATGGACCCGCCGGCAGTTGCTTCTAGGAACCGGCGCCAGCCTGGCGGCAATCGCGCTGCCGGCCGGCCGGCGCGCCGCCGCGGTCGGCGCCGCACCGACGGTCATTCGGGCAAGGCCGGGCGACGCGCAGCTTCTGCCGGCCGGCGAGCCGCAAACCGCCGTCTGGGGTTTTGGCGGGACCGTGCCCGGCCCGGTGCTGAGGGTGCGACAGGGCGACACCGTGCGCGTGCGGCTGGAGAACGAGCTGCCGCAGCCGACGACGATCCACTGGCACGGGATCCGCATCGAAAATGCGATGGACGGCGTGGCCGGGCTGACCCAGGAGGCGGTCCCGTCGGGCGGCCGTTTCGACTACGCCTTCACCGTGCCCGACGCCGGCACCTTCTGGTATCACCCGCATAACCTTTCTTGGGAACAGGTGGCGCGCGGCCTCTACGGCCTGTTGATCGTCGACGAAGCGTCTCCTCCCGCCGTCGATCAGGATATCGCGCTGGTGTTCGACGACTGGCGGCTGGACGAGGCCGGCCAGATCCACGAGGCCAGCTTTGGCGCGATGATGGACTGGAGCCATGCCGGCCGCCTGGGCAACACCCTGACCATCAACGGCCAGGATCTGATGGACATTCCGGTCTCGGCCGGTCAAAGGATGCGCCTCAGGGTCTGCAACACGGCGAACGCCCGCATTCTGAACCTGCGTTTCGAGGAGCACGCCCACACCGTCATCGCGATCGACGGCCAGCCGGTTCCGCCCTTCGCCCTGGAAGACGGCGCGATGGCCCTGATGCCGGGCCAGCGCGTCGATCTGATTGCCGACATGACCCTGAACCCCGGCGCCGAGGCCGCGATCACGGAGGTCACCGGCGGCGGGCGGCTGGTGGCCGGCCGTTTCGTCTACGACGCGCAAGCCGTGACCCGCGCAACGCCACTGGATCCGCCGGCCGGGCTGGCGGCCAATCCTTTGTCCGAAAAGCTCGATCTCGCGAACGCCCAGGACGTCACTCTGCGGATGGAAGGCGGCGCGATGGGGCGCATGCAGGGAGCGACCTTCCGGGGACAGCATCTCGGCATGCGCGAGCTGGTCGCCCAGGGCAAGGTCTGGGCCTTTAACGGCCAAGCCGGCATGACCGACCGGCCCTTGTTCGATGCGCCGCTGGGCCGGACGGTGCGGCTTGCCATGGTCAACGATACCAACTGGCCGCACGCGTTGCATTTTCACGGTCATCATGTCCGCGAAATCGCCCGTTCACAGGGAAGTGTTCGCAAAGACGCCTGGCGGGACACGGTCATGGTGGACCGCGGCGAGACCGTCACGGTGGCTTTTGTCGCCGATAATCCGGGCAAATGGATGCTGCATTGCCACATGCTGGAGCATCAGGCCGGTGGAATGGCGACCTGGTTCAGGGTTTCGGCCTGATATCCAGGCCTTGCACGGCCCTGGACCTGGGCAGCGCTGGGGGGTATGTATGCAGCGCTTCCGTCCAAGAAACGGGGCCGGAACGATCCGGAACAAGCCGATGGCGGGGCAGGCAAAGACGTGATGCTGGAAACCACTTCGACACCTCCTGATCAGGTCGGGAAGACAGACCCGACACCCCACGCGGCCGTCGTCCGCTTCGCAGGCGATTCCGGCGACGGCGTCCAGGTTCTGGGCACGGAATTCGCGAAGTCCTCGGCGCTGGCCGGGCACGGGCTGATGACCTTTCCGGAATTTCCGGCCGAGATCCGCGCGCCCGCGGGCACGACCTTCGGTGTCTCGGCCTACCAGATCCAGTTCGGCGGCGACGACGTGCGCACGCACGGCGAATTGGCCGACGTCCTGGTCGCCTTCAATCCCGCGGCGCTGAAAACGAACCTCACCTCGCTCAGGCGCGGCGGCACGATCGTCGCCGACCAGGGCGCGTTCACGCCGCGCAACCTGGACAAGGCCGGATACGCGGAGAACCCGCTGGAGGACGGGTCGCTGGACGGCTATCAGATCCTCCCCATCGACATCACCCGGCTGACCCATGAGGCGGTGGCGGATACGGGCGTCGGCCGCAAGCAGGCGACCCGGTCGAAGAACTTCTGGGCACTGGGCTTCGTCTACTGGATGTTCGGGCGCAAGCGCGGACCGACACGCGAGTGGCTGGAACACCGGTTTGCCGCCATGCCGGAGGTCGCGGCCGCCAACATCGCCGCCCTGGACGGCGGCCACATCTTCGGCGAGACCTCCGAGATCGACGCGGCGCCGGCGCACCGTCCCATCGCCAAGGCGGAACCGAAGCCGGGCACCTACCGTACCGTGACCGGCACCGATGCGATCGTCTACGGGGTTGCCGCGGTCGCCGCCCTGTCCGGCATCAAGGTCACATACTGCTCGTACCCGATCACGCCGGCTTCGGCCATGCTGCACGGTCTGGCCCGGCTGAAAGGCAAGGGCGTGCAGACCTTCCAGGCGGAGGACGAGATCGCCGCCGCCGGGGCCGCGATCGGCGCGTCCTATGCCGGCGGCCTGGGCGTGGTCGGATCGTCCGGTCCCGGCATCGCGCTGAAGGCCGAATCGCTGAGCCTGGCGGTGGCGGCGGAACTGCCGCTGGTGGTCATCGACGTCCAGCGGGCCGGTCCCTCCACGGGCATGCCCACCAAGCCGGAACAGGCCGACCTGTTCATGGCCGTTCACGGCCGACACGGCGAATCGCCGATGCCCGTCTTCGCGCCGGCGCGTGTGGACGACTGTTTTGACGTCGTCATCCGGGCCGCACAGGTCGCGATGACCTACATGACGCCGGTGATGATCCTGTCGGACGCCTATCTCGCCAACGCCGCCCAGCCCTGGGCCCTGCCGGACGTTTCCAAGCTGCCGAATCTGACACCCGTGTTTCGGACAGAAACGGCGGACTTCCAGCCGTTCCTGCGCGACGCCAAGACCCTGGCGCGGCCCTGGGCGGTTCCCGGCACACCGGGCCTGGCCCATCGCGTCGGCGGGCTGGAACGCGCCGCCGACAGCGGCCACATCTCCTACGACCCGACCAACCACGCGCAGATGACCGCGCTTCGGGCGGAAAAGATGGAGCGGATCGCCGAGGACCAGCCGGCCGCCAGCGTCGCCTCCGGCGCAGCGTCCGGCGACCTCGTCGTGCTGGGATGGGGGGCGACCTACGGCGCCCTGCGGGCCGCCACGGAAGAACTGTGCGCCGAAGGACACAGCGTCGGACACGTGCACCTGACCCAGTTGTGGCCCCTGCCCCGCGGCCTGGACGATCTTCTCAAGTCATACCGCAAGGTCGTCGTCGCGGAACTCAACACGGGCCAGCTGCGGGCCTTGATCCGCGACCGCTACCTCATCGACGCGCGGGGCCTGAACCAGGTGACCGGGCAACCGTTCAGCACAGGGACCGTTTCGGCCGGGCTGCGCGCCGCATTGGATGAGACGCCATGAACGAGATCCGCCTGACCGCCAAGGACTTCACCACCGACCAGGAAGTGCGCTGGTGCCCGGGCTGCGGCGACTACGCCATCCTGAAGGCGATCCGCGCCGCCCTGGCCGATATCGGGCGCGCGCCGGACGAGGTTGTCTTCGTCTCCGGGATCGGATGCGCGGCGCGGCTGCCCTACTACATCTCCACCTACGGCTTCCACACGATCCACGGCCGCGCCCCGGCGATCGCAACCGGGATCAAGCTGGCCAATCCCGACCTGGACGTATGGGTCGCCGGCGGCGACGGCGATTTCCTTTCGATCGGCGGCAACCACCTGCTGCATGCGCTGCGGCGGAACATCGACCTGAACCTGCTGCTGTTCAACAATGCCGTCTACGGGCTGACCAAGGGCCAGTATTCTCCCACGTCCTATGAAGGCACCCGCACGCCTTCGACACCCGACGGATCGATCGACACGCCGATAGACGCCGCCCTGTTTGCGCTGGGCGCGGGCGCGCGTTTCGTCGCCCGGTCGGGCGACACGCTGATGGACCACCTGCCGCCGATCCTGAAACGGGCGCACGGCCACGCCGGCGCATCTTTCGTCGAGATCCTTCAGAACTGCATCGTCTACAACGATGCCGTCTTCGATCACGTGACCGACAAGAAGACAGGCGCCGATCACGCCATCCGCGTCGAGCACGGACAGCCAATGGTTTACGGGAGCAACGGCGACAAGGGTCTGGTGATCGAGCCGGGTACGGAAACCGTGCGAAGCGTCACCCTGGGCAACGGCACGACCGAGAACGACCTGTCGGTCCGTGACGAGTCGAACTTCGCCCAGGCCGCCGCACTGGCTACGATGGACGGAAGAAATCTGCCGATGGCACTGGGTGTTCTCTACAACGCCCCAGCGCCGGACTATACCAGCCAACGCAGTGCGGCGTTCGACGAGGGGTCGTTCGGGCGCGAGGATCTGGACGCGCTGCTGAGGGGCGGAGCGACCTGGACGGTGGGGCCGTCAAACGACGCGTGAGGCCGGCAGCCTGAGCGAAACCGTGGTGCCGGCGCCGATGGTGCTTTCAAGCGCCAACGTGCCGTCATGCAGCTCGGCGAATGACTTCGCGATCGGCAGACCCAGCCCGGTTCCGCCTTATTTGCGCGCGTAGGTGCCCTCAATCTGGGCAAAAGGCTGAACCACCTTGTCGATGTCTTCCGCGGTGATGCCGATTCCGTCGTCGCGCACGGTAATCGTCACACCACCCGTTTCGACCACCCCCATCGCGATCTCGATCTCGCCGTTGCTGCCCGTGAACTTGGCTGCATTGGATACGACCTTGCGGATCATCTCGCCCAACTTGTCCGCATCGCCGCGCACCCGCACGGGTGTGAGCCTGTTGCGCGAGACCATACGCACCGTCCGCCCTTCGGTTGCGGTTTTGAGGGACTCCAGGCAGTCCGTCAGCACCTGCTGCAGGTCGACCTCGGTCTCGTGCAGCTCGACCCGGCCGGCTTCGATTTGCGACATGTTGAGGACGTCCTGGATGATGCCCAGAAGGTCGTCGCCGCAGCCGACGATGTCGTTCAGATAGGTGTGATACGCAGGCACCTCCACGGCCCCCATCACCTCTGAACGCATGGCGTCGGCCAGGCCGACGATGGCGTTCAGCGGCGTTCGCAGTTCGTGGCTCATATTGGCCAGAAATTCCGACTTGGCGCGGTTGGCAGCCTCGGAAACCGTCGCGTTGCGTGTGAGTTCGACGATTTCCTTCTCGCGCTGCTTTAACTCCGTCACGTCCTGGTATGTCACCACCGAACTGCCGCCGCCCATAGGCTGATGCATGACGGCAATGATGCGGCCGTCGTTCAGGTGCTGTTCATGCACCGCGCGTTCGCATTGGGCGGCCTGCAGGCGACGTTCGTTCAAGGTGCGCTTTGCGACCTGCGGGCTGTAATTGCCGAGCGATACGCTGTAATCGAGGATCTCTTCCAGGCTGATGCCCGGCTTCACCACCGACGGCGAGAAGCCGTAGATCTCCAGGTAGCGCCGGTTGTAGACGATCATGTTCTGGTCCGCGTCGAACATGCACAGGCCCTGGATCATGTTGTTCAAGGCGCTCTCGAACATCAGGTTCTGCAGGCCCAGCTTCTGGCTGAGGGATTCAAGCGCGCCGTTGCGGCGCTTCTCCTCAGTGATGTCCTCGTAAAGCGCGACGGAACCGCCGTTCTCCATCGGGCAGTGCTTGACCGCGATGATGCGGCCGTCTCGCAACTGCTGCTCCAGCGTCGCCTGGTCGCGGCCGTAGTTGCCCAGCGAGACGCTGTATTCCATGATTTTTTGCAGCGTGATGCCCGGACGGACCACGGTTTCCGAAAACCCGTAGATCTCTAGATAACGACGGTTGCAGAGGATCAGCTGCTGGTTCTCGTCGAACATGCACAGGCCTTGGGACATGTTGTCCAAGGCGACCTGAAACAGCTGTGCGTCCCGCTTGGCCTCCTGGGCCGTGGGGCCGTCCATTAACACTTCGGTGTGACGGCGAGTAAGCTGTACCATCCCTAGGTGCCACGTGATTTGTTATTATGTTCAATGGCTTATCGGCACACTTTGGTACCATACTATCCTTTCTGAAAGCTTAACGGCCGTTTACCATTTTTGGCATGCCGACCAGAAGCGTGGCTGTGAGGGACGTCAAAGGGGATTGGCATGATCAGCCGGTCGACCCGACCGGCTCCGCTCAAGGCCTGACCAGCGTGGGGCCGGTCTCCGAAAATGTCAGCCCGACGGATTCCTCCGCCTTGCGGACGTCGTCCAGGCTGTTCGAGACCGCAAAGACCTCGCCAAGCTCGGTTTCCAGGAAGTACTCAAGGTGGCTCCCTGCATAGCTGGTCTTGCGCACGACACCCGGGATCGTGTTCGCCGTGTCAGGGTCCACCAGCAAGACGGAGTTCGGGCGAACCGCCAGATTGGCCCCCCTCCCCAACCCGCGGGCCGCCATGCGGCGGACCAACGGTCCCACATGCACCTCGGCCGTTTCTCCGTCCACCGCCGCAATCTCGCAGCGCAGGATGTTCGCATCGCCGATAAAGTCCGCGACGAAGACGCTGTCGGGCGCTTCGTAGAGTTCCTCCGGGGTTCCGACCTGGGCAATCTCCGCCTCGCGCATGACGATGATCCGATCCGAAATGGCGAGCGCCTCGGCCTGGTCATGGGTCACGTATAAGGCGGTCAGACCCAGCGATGTCTGGATTTCCCTGATCTCCTCGCGCACGTGGCGACGCAGCTTTGCGTCCAGGTTGGGCAGCGGTTCGTCGAACAAAATCACGGACGGTTCCAGGATCAGGGCACGCGCCACGGCGACGCGCTGTTGCTGCCCACCCGACAGTTCCGTCGGCATGCGGTTGCCCAGATCTGGCAACCCGACCAGAGCGAGAGCCCGTTCCACCCGCTGCTTAACCTCTTTCTTGGGCACGTTCATGACCGAGAGGCCATAGCCCATATTTTCCGCAACGCTCATGTGCGGGAACAACGCGTAGGACTGAAACACCATGGACACGTCACGGTCCGTGGCCGGCCGCAGGGTGACGTCGTCGTCCCCGATCAGGATCTTCCCCTCGCTCGCCAGTTCAAGTCCCGCGACCATCCGCAAGGTCGTCGTCTTGCCACAGCCGGAGGGACCGAGGAGCGTGACCAGCTGGCCGGCCTCGATGTGAAACGACACCCGATCCACGGCACGCACATCGCCGGCAAACACCTTGCTGACCGCTTCGAATGTGACCGTCGCCGGCCCGTGCCCACCCTTGCCGCTCATGCCGCTTCCCCCTGCATTTTGCCGTGATGAGCCGTTCGGCGGCCCAAACGTCTTTGACCGACGGAAAGCTGAACCAACAGAACCGCCAGCAGCATGACAAGGATCAGCACCGTGCAATAGGCAATGGCGAGGCCGTAGTCGTTGTTCTCCACCCGCCCGATAATATAGGTCGTGGCCATATCGTATTCGGCGCTGACCAGGAATATCACCGCACTGATGGCGGTCATGGCCCGGACGAAGGAATAAACCAGGGCCGCGACGATGGCGGGCCGCAACAACGGCAGCACCACCCGCTTGATCGTCGTCCAGGTATGCGCGCCAAGCGTCGTGGAAGCTTCGTCGAGCGAAGGGTCGACCTGACTCATCGCCGCGATGCCGGCCCGGACACCGACGGGCATGTTCCGGAATATGAAGGACAGGACCAGGATCGCGCCCGTCCCGGTCAACTCGATGGGCGGCACGTTGAAGGCAATGATATAGCTGACGCCGATCACGGTTCCCGGAATGGCGAAAGACAGCATGGTCCCGAATTCGAACGCCTGGCGGCCTGCGAAGCGCTGGCGCACCAACAGCCACGCGATCAACAGCCCGATGGCGGCCGTCAGCGGCGCCGAAACCGCGGCGATGACCAGGGTGGTCGTGAAGGAATCCCAGGCCGAACCGGAAAGGTGCCAGCCGTCGGCTGTTCGGTCGACGGAAAACGCCGTCCAGTAGTGTTTGAAGGTCAGCGTATGGTCCAGGCCCCAGATCTCGACAAAACTGCCGAACACGATCATGAAATAGATGACGACGGTCAGCAGCGTCCAAAAGGCAGTGGTCACCGCGACGGGCCAGAAGACACGGGCGGGCATTGGCGGCGGCAGCCCAGCATCGCCCTTGCCGGTGATGGTGACGTATGACCGTCGTCCCAGCCAGCGCCGTTGCGCATAGAAGGCCGACAGGGTGAAGGCAAGCAGGACAAGAGCCAGGACCGCGGCCATGCCCTGGTCGTTCTGTGCCCCAACGATGGCAAAGAAGATCTCTGTCGACAGGACGTCGTAGTTGCCGCCCAGCACCAGGGGATTGCCGAAATCGGCCATGCTTTCGATGAACCCCAACAGAAATGCATTGGCCAGGCCCGGCCGGATCAGGGGAAAGGTGATCCGTTGGAAGGTCGGCCAGGGACGCGCGCGCAGCATGGTCGAGGCTTCTTCAAGCGACGGGCTGACCCCTTCCATCACACCGATCAGGACCAGGAACGCGATCGGCGTGAAAGCCAGCATCTGTGCAAGCCAGACCCCCGGCAGTCCATAGATCCAGCGGCTTTCGGCAATGCCGAAAACATCGGCGACAAACTGCGTCACAGCACCCGAACGTCCGAACAGGAGAATTATCGACAGGCCGATGACAAACGGCGGCGTGATGATCGGCAGCACCGTCAGCGACCGCAACATGCGTTTGTAGGGAAACCGCGTGCGCGTCACGACCAAGGCGAAACACAAGCCAAGCGCCGTGGTCGTGACGCCGACCAGAATCGCCAAGAACAGCGAATTCCACGCCGCACCGCAGCCCACCGTGCTGTAAAGACAGTCCAGTCCCCAGATCTTGCGATCGATGAACTTGCCGACGAAGACCGACACCGACAACAGACCGTCGTCGGTTCGGAACGCCTGGGCCAACACCTGCAGGATCGGCAGCAGGATGAAGACCGAAACCAGTGCGACGACCAGGCCGATCGCACCGACGGTAAAGGAATCGCCGCCGACCGCGCCACGCGATGCGATGCCTTCGGTGATGAAGAACAAGAACGCCGCCGACACCAAAAGCGCCCCGGATCCGAGGCCGAACTGCCGGTCGTCAAGCGGTCCGAAGAGCTGCTCCAGAAACCCGTATTCCCAACCGCCGATGCCGATTGAGAAGCCCTGGGCCAGCAGCCAGAACAGACCACCCATCCCCGCTGCCAGCAGGACGAGGCCGGCATCGCCTGCGAGATCGTGACCGGCGGCGGAACGGGCACCTTCGACATCGACCCCGACTTCAACCTGTTCACCGAACTGCAGGTCGGTTCCTACGTCTTTTCGGACGTCGAATACGACGCCGTTGCGTTGGGCCGGTCCGACCCGCACCCCTTCGAGAACGCCTTGTTCGTCCTGGCCAAGGTGGTCAGCGCCAACCACGAAGGGTTCGTCACGATCGATGCCGGCAGCAAGAGCTTTTTGATGGACGGCCCGGAGCCGCGGATCGTCGCGCCCGGCAATGGGGAGTTGGTCTATGCCCCGTTCGGAGACGAGTTCGGAAAGGTTTCCAACCCCACCGGGCCGGTCGGTCTGGCCCCGGGCGACCGCGTGTTGTGCGTGGTGCCCCACTGCGACCCCACCATCAATATGCACGACGCCTATGTCTGCGTGCGCGGCGACACGGTGATCGAGACATGGCCGATCCAAGCGCGGGGGGCGGCCGCGTAAACGCGGCGCGCACGTGCGACACAACCGCCCCGCCCCGCCCACACGGCAGCTTGGCGATTGACCTGATCAACGCCCCAACGTACCGTTGCTTTATCGTGTTTTCGAAATGATGTCGGGGCGCGAACAAGGAGGCCAAGGGCATGACCACGGAACAGGAGGTCGCACCCCCTGAAACCGAATCACGGGCCGGCCCGGTCGTTCTTGCCAAAGACGGACTCAAGGACCTTGTGATTGCGTTGAAGACCCGCGGCTACACGCCGATCGGCCCGGTCGTGCGGGACGGCGCCATCGTCCTGGACGAGCTGGAGAACGCCGGCGACCTGCCCTGGGGATGGACCGACGACCAGGAGGCCGGGCGTTATCGCCTGGCGCATGAACATCACCCCTCGGCCTTCCACTTCACCCAGGGCCCGCAGTCCTTCAAGAAATACCTCTATCCGCCCGAGATGAGGCTGTGGCGGGCGACCAAGAACGACAACGGGTTCACCGTCGAGGAAGACCGTCCGTCGGCGCCGCGCTATGCCTTCATCGGCGTGCGGGCCTGCGACCTGGCCGCCATCGACGTACTGGATCGCGTGTTCGACCGCAGCGACCATCCCGACCCGACCTATCAGGCCCGCCGCCACGACGCGCTTTACATCGCGGTCAATTGCGCCACCGCAGGCGGCACCTGCTTTTGCGTTTCCATGGACACCGGACCGAAAGCACGGTCGGGGTTCGACCTGGCACTGACCGAGGTGGTGGATGAGCCGCGGCACGATTTCGTGATCGAAGTCGGCAGCGAGCGCGGCGGCGAGATCCTGGCCGACCTGACCGTTACCGCCGCCGACGAGCACGACGTGTCGGGCGCGGCGCGGGTCAGCGAACGCACCATGGGCATGATGGGGCGGTCGCTGAACACCGACGGCCTGGCGGAGAACCTGCGCCGGAACATCGACCATCCGCATTGGAACAAGGTCGCCGAACGGTGCCTGACATGCGCCAACTGCACGATGGTGTGCCCCACCTGCTTCTGTTCGACGGTGGACGACCGGCTGGACCTGGACGGAGCGCACGCCGAACGCTGGCGCCACTGGGATTCCTGCTTCACGCTGGACTTCACTTTCACGGCGGGCGGCGCGATCCGCCAGGGCGGCGCATCGCGCTATCGCCAATGGCTGACCCACAAACTGAGCACCTGGGTCGATCAATTCGACACTTTCGGTTGCGTCGGCTGCGGCCGTTGCATCAGCTGGTGTCCCGTCGGCATCGACATCACCGACGAGGCCGCCGCCATCGTCGCGCCGCAATCCGGTCAGGGAGACTGAACATGAAAACGATCGAAGACCTGGTCCGCGAAAACCCCGTCTTCGAGGACGTCGACAACGACATCCTGGAGCTGATTTCGGGCTGTGGTCAGAACGTCGCGTTCGAGGCGGACGAATTCCTGTTCCGCGAGGGCGACTCGGCGGAACGGTTCTTCCTGCTGCGCGGCGGTACCGTCGCCCTGGAGATCTTCGTCCCCGGCCACGGGCCGATGATCTTCAAGACGCTGCAGGAGAACGAGTTCGCCGGGACGTCGTGGCTGATCCCGCCCTATCGGTGGAAATACGATGCCCGCGCGACAAGTCGGGTGCACGCCATCACTTTCGATGCCCAGTGCATGCGCGACAAGAGCGAGGCCGACAACCGGGTGGGCTATGCCCTGATGAAGAAGTTCGTGCCCGTTCTGATCGACCGCTTGCAGACCGCACAGCTTCAGATGCTGGACGTGTTCTCGCGCCACGACGAGCTGGTGGGCCAGTAATGGAGATGTCCAGGCCCGCCGTCGCGGCGCCGGCGCCGATGGTGCCCGTGCCGGCCACCGTCCGGCGCGTGCACCGCGACTATTCCGGCGTCTACACGCTGGAGATCGAGCCGCCGGAAGGCGACGCGTTCCGTTTCAAGCCGGGCCAGTTCAACATGCTGTATGCCTACGGCATCGGCGAGGCCGCGATCAGCATCTGCGGCGATCCGGAGAAACCGGAGAACCTGGTCCACACCATCCGTGCCGTCGGCGCCGTCACCCGCGGCCTGACCCGGATCAAACCCGGCGACCAGGTAGGCCTGCGCGGGCCGTTCGGCAGCCCCTGGCCGGTCGAAACCGCGCGCGGCCAGGACGTCCTGGTGATCGCGGGCGGCCTGGGCCTTGCGCCGCTGCGCCCGGCGATCTACTGGCTGTCCAACCACCACAATGCCTACAACCGGGTGACCCTGTTGTACGGAACCCGGGGCCCGGCCACGATCCTGTACGAGCGCGAGGTGGGCCGGCTTTCCTATTCGGGCAATATGAGCGTCTACGTGACCGTGGACCGGGCCGATCCAGACTGGACGGGCAATGTGGGCCTGGTCACCGCGCTGGTCGACCGGGCGCGGTTCGATCCCGGCAACACGACGGTGCTGATCTGCGGTCCAGAGGTGATGATGCGCTTTACCGCGCAGGCGGTGGAAGACGCGGGCGTACCGCAGAATCGGATCTTCCTGTCGCTGGAACGCAACATGAAATGCGCGATCAAGCAATGCGGCCGGTGCCAGTTCGGCCCGGCCTTCATCTGCCAAGACGGTCCGGTGTTTCCGTTGGACGTGATCAAGAACTACATCAATCTCAGGGAGTACTGAGATGTCGGCTGCGAGACCAAAGCTGGCCGTCTGGAAGTTCGCGTCCTGCGACGGCTGTCAGCTCAGCCTGCTGGACTGCGAGGACGATCTTTTGAAGATCGCCGAGGCGATCGAGATCGCCTATTTCCGCGAAGCCACCCGGGTCGAGGTGGAAGGCCCCTACGATCTGTCCATCGTCGAAGGCTCGGTCACCGCGCCGGAACACGTGCAGGACATCCGCAAGATCCGCAAACAGTCGAAGTTCCTGATGACCATCGGCGCCTGCGCCACCGCGGGCGGCATCCAGGCCCTGAAGAACTACCGCGACGCCAACGACTTCGTCGCGGCGGTCTATGCACGCCCCGACTATATCGACACGCTCGCCACTTCGACCCCGATCTCCGACCACGTGAAGGTCGACTTCGAATTGCGCGGCTGCCCGATCAACAAGGGCCAGCTGTTGGAAGTGGTCAACGCCTACCTGCACAAGCGCCGCCCGCAGATTCCCGAATACAGCGTCTGCATGGAATGCAAGCGGCGCGGCAACGTCTGTGTGATGGTGGCGCACGGAACCCCGTGCCTGGGGCCGGTCACCCATGCAGGCTGCGGGGCGATCTGCCCCAGCTACGACCGCGGCTGCTACGGCTGCTTCGGACCGATGGAGACACCTGTCACCGACAGCCTGAGCAACCAGTGGGCAGGCCTCGGCGCAACCCAGAAGGCGATCCACGACGCCTACCAGACCTTCAATGCAAACGCGCAGTCGTTCCGCGCGGAGGCCGAACGCCATGAGCACTAGAAACATTGAAGTCGACTATCTGGCCCGCGTCGAAGGCGAAGGCGGGCTCTATCTCAAGATCCGCGACAACGAAGTCGAGGACGCCAAGCTCAGCATCTTCGAGCCGCCGCGCTTCTTCGAGGCTTTCCTCCAAGGCCGTGCCCATACAGAGGTGCCCGACATCACCGCGCGGATCTGCGGGATCTGCCCCATCGCCTACCAGATGAGCGCCGTGCATGCGATGGAAGACGCCGCCGGCGTCAAGATCGAAGGCCCGTTGCGCGAACTGCGCCGCCTGCTCTATTGCGGCGAGTGGATCTCCAGCCACGCGCTGCACGTCTATATGCTGCATGCGCCGGACTTTCTGGGCTTCGAAGACGCCATTCAGATGGCGGCCGACCATGGCGCGGAAGTGGAACGCGGCCTGAAGCTGAAGCAGGCCGGCAACGAAATCACGACCGTTCTGGGCGGCCGTGAGATTCACCCGATCAATATCCGCGTCGGCGGGTTCTACAAGGTGCCAAGCCGCAAGGATTTCGCGCCGCTGGCCGAAACCCTGAAATGGGCCCGCGATGCGGCGCTGGAAACGGTGCGCTGGACTGCAACGCTGCCCTTCCCAGATTACGAGTACGACTACGAGTTCGTGTCACTGCGACACGACAGCGAATATCCCTTCAATGAAGGCCGGGTGGTTTCGTCCAAGGGCATCGATATCGACGTCGAGGCCTATCCGGCCTTCTTCAAGGAGGTCCACGAACAGCATTCCACTGCGCTGCACTCGGTGATCCGCGATCGTGGAGCCTATTTCGTCGGGCCCCTGGCGCGCTTCAACCTGAACCAGGACAGGCTGTCGCCGATCGCCGCCGATGCCGCCAAGGAAGCGGGGCTTGGCGGCGGCTGCCTCAACCCCTTCAAGAGCATCGTGGTGCGCAGCATCGAGACCCTGTTCGCCTGCGAAGAGGCCCTTCGGATCATCGAGGCCTACGAGCAGCCGGACCGACCGTTTGTAGAGGTGGAACCGCGCAACGCTGAGGGCCATGGCGCCACCGAGGCCCCCCGCGGCATGCTGTACCACCGCTATCGGCTGGACGGAGAAGGCCGCGTCGCCGAGGCGCAGATCGTGCCGCCCACGTCGCAGAACCAGGGCATCATGGAACACGACCTGCGCCAGGTTGCGGGCAAGTCGCTGGACATGGACGACGAGGCGCTGACATGGCTGTGCGAGCAGACCGTTCGGAACTACGATCCCTGCATCTCGTGCTCCACGCATTTCCTGAAACTGGAAATCGACCGGGAATGAGCGACTGCCGGCGCACGCTGGTCCTGGGTGTCGGCAACCGGGACCGCGGTGACGACGGTGTGGGACCGGCGGTCACCGACCGTCTTAAGACGATGATCCCGGAGGGCGCAACGGTGCGCGATGCGCCGGCGGACGCCAGCGCCCTGATGGCCGCCTGGGAGGGCGCATCAAGCGTCATCCTTGTCGATGCCTGCCGATCGGGCGCCCCGGCCGGCGCTATCCGACGCATTGACGCCGCGTCCCAGCCGGTGCCGGCGGATCCGCCGGGCTGCTCCACCCATGGGTTCGGGCTCGCCGCGGCCATCAACCTGGCACGTGCAATGGGGACGCTGCCAGAACGGGTTGTGGTCTATGCGGTGGAAGCGGAGACGCTGGACCACGGCGCGCCGTTGTCGCCGGCTGTAGAAGCGGCGGTGGCCGAAGTAGTCAGCCGCGTGGCTGACGAAATCACCGCGTCTACCTGAGACCGTTGGCCAGGTAGTCGTTGACCCAGGCAATCATGGCCCGCTGAACCTGCGGGTTGTTGTTCACCCAGTTGGTCAAAAGGATCGCCAACAGCGGCGAAACGCCGGTGACGTTTCCCAGCCCCGGCAATGCCCGCACCGCCCTGCCGTCGGCGAACCACACCTTGGGCGCCAGCGTGAAGCGTGCCTGCAAGGGGCGACGGTCGGTTTCCACATCGCATTCGACGGGCTGGGCCGGAACCTCCAGGTTCTGCGCATGCACCAGCGCGTTGAAGACGGTGGCCCGCGCCAAACCGACCTCGACGAGACAACCGGCATCGCGCAGCACGCCGCCGGTGATCCGCATCAGATCCTCGCGTGCGCGGCGCCGTAGCTGGAAAGGGACGGTGCAGGCGATAATGTCCACATCAGGATCGCCAAGCTGGTCGATGCAGTCCTGGGCGACGTCGTCATCGGCCTGTCCAGGCGTGACCGGCACAATTGCCAAGACCGCGGCCAGGACCAGCGCCACGAAGGACTGAGGAATAAGGCGGGCCGGAGTTCGGATCGGTTTGGTCATTCCGTGCGAGAGCGGGTTCGCGAGCGAGCGTCATTTCAATCCCGCGGCAGCAGGGGCCGCGGCGACATAGTGGTATCAAAGACGCGGCAAACCGACAATCAGTCAGGCGTTGTCAGCGCGACGCCCCGATGCTGACAGTGGCATCCAATCCACCGTCCCGGTAACCGACGACGCATTCGGCCGGCAGCACCACGGTTACGGTGGTGCCTTTGTCGACCTCGCTTTCGATGTGCAGGCTTCCGCCGTGCAGTTCGGCGAGGGACTTGGCGAGGGGCAGTCCCAACCCGGTCCCTTCGAAACGGCGGGAAAAGCCATTCTCCAGCTGCCCGAAACGCGACAGCGCCAGAGGAATCTGATCCTTGACCATGCCGATCCCGGTATCGGAGATCGAGAAAAACACGTGCGATGCTTCTGACAGGCCCGCCTGCAACGCTATTCGCCCGCCAGCCGGCGTGAACTTGACGGCGTTGCTCAGAAGATTGACCAGGATCTGCTTCATTTTGGTGTGATCCGCACGAATCGCGACGGGCGCATTCGAGGTGTCCACGCTCAGATCGACGCCGGCCTCCTCGCAGGGCCGCCGGATCATGCGGACGCACTCCCCAACCAGATCGTGGACGGAGAGTTCCTTTTCATCCAGCGATTCCGCGCCTGCTTCGATTTTGGAGAAGTCCAGGACGGTGTTGATCAGGTGCAGCAGGTGCTCGCCGCTGGCATGGATATCGTCCACATACTCTTCGTAGCGACGGTGGCCCAGCGGTCCCATGATCCTTTGCCGCATGGCCTCGGAGAAGCCCAACACGGCATTCAGCGGGGTCCGCAGCTCGTGGCTCATGTTCGCCAGGAACCGGGACTTGGAACGGTTCGCCGACTCGGCCTCGTCCTTCGCAGCGATCAGCCTCTGCTGGGTCTCCTGCCGTTCGGTGACGTCGCGCAGGACGCTGATATAGATGTCCTCGCCCGCATAGCGCATCTGGCTGAAGGTGACCTCCAGGGGGAATACGAGGCCGTCCTTTTTCTGTCCGGTGGTCTCCAGGCAGTTGTCACCGATCCTGAACTTGCCGGACGTCCGGGCCTTGGCCATCGAAAGCGACGGCGGTCGTCCGGCCTGGGACGGGATCAGCCGCGCGATGTCGCTGCCAAGGATCTCGTCGCCGTGGTACCCGAAAAGCCGCTCGGTGGCGCGATTGACGCTTTGGATCTCGCCCCTGTGATTGGTGGTGACAATGGCATCCGCAACGGTTTCCAAAAGGGCGCCGAGATAGTCGCGGTCCGCCTGCGCCTTGGCCTTCTCCGCCTCCAGTTCGACGGTGCGGCTTGCCACCCTCGCCTCAAGCTCTTCGTTCAGGCGCCGCAACTCGGCCTCCGAACGCATGAGGGCGTCGTAGGTCCGTTTGTTCTCCGACTCCCGGACCTCGTCGCGCTCCAACATATCGTCGAAGGCGGCAATGACATGTCCCAGTTCATCATTGCGGGAGATGTCGACTTTTGTCCGACGGCCGGTCTCGACGGACGTGCGGATTGCGGCTGAGAACCTCTGCAGCGGGCCGCCGACGATGAATCGAAAACCGACTGTCGCGGCGACCACGGCGCACAGGATCGACACAATGACGACCGCGAGGACGACGCTGCGGCGCTGCTCGCGGGATGCGGCGATCTCCGCGTTGGAGAACCGCAGCAGCAGGGTCATCGCGTTGTCCTTGCCGACGGCGACGCCGACCTGGTGACCGTTGGCGCTGCCCGTGCAGCCCAGGCCTTGCGGCAACGCGATCAGCGGTGTCGCGGCACCCCTCGGCCGCAGCTCGGCGCACAGGAAGGCGCGATCGGCAGCCAGCGGCGCCATAAGATCGCGGCCGAGCTGCAGATTGTCGGCAATGTCGTGGCGGGAAAGTGCAAAGGCGGCGCGCGCCGCCAGGTTGCCCATACGGGCCGCAAGCGTATCGCGGTCGTCGCTTAGCTCGTAGCGGACCATGGCATCCAGCCCGGGCAATGCCAGAGCCAAAAAGACAGGGATCAGCACCCACAGGAACTTGGCCAGCAGGCTGGATCCCATAGGGATTTTCAGCGAAGAGAGTTTGAACTTCACGATGCGACCGCCGCGCGCGGTACCAGGACCGTGCTAGCCGTTGACCTTGGTAACGATGCCGGCCTCCATCAACCGGAACAGCAAGGCACGGTTAGCGATCGCGGTATGGAAGACGACATAGGACCCGTCCCGCCGGGCCACGTAGTAATCCACCAGCACATCCTTGCCCGCGTTGTCCTTGAAGTCGTAACAAAGCACGTAATGCTCGCCCATTTGCAGGATCATCGGGTGCGCGGTCACCGGATGCAGGGTCCGGACCTCTTTGTTGTCGGCGTCCAGAAACAGGTAGACCCCGTCCACCAGCTGATCGTGGATATAACGCTGCATTTCCGCCTGCAGCGCGGCCTTTTCGGAAAGCGTCAGCGCCAAGCTGACGGTCGGGATGGTCGTAAGAACTGCCAACGCCAACAGACGCCTGACGATCCCTGAAATACTGCCCATCATTCTGTTCCCGGAGTTTTTATTGGTTTCCGGAAAACTTAACGGGCGTTGACTTAATGCGCTGTTAAGTGGCGGCTTTTTACCCGTATAGCCTTTATAGCGCGTGCCGTATGACACGCATGGATGAGGCATTCTACCCTGGTGTTTCGGCGACGATGGTGACCCGACAGTGATCCGCGCGCCCAGGGCCCATTGCCGTTAACCATAAGGCCGCGATTACAGCAGAGGCCTACGCACCGCAGCCACCCGCCGCTTCCTCATATACCGCTCCCCGGCGTTGCCCTGCGTGAGCCATTGGTTGGCGCCGGCGTTCAGCGGATCGGAAGCCAAACCGTGACCCGAAGACCGCCGTCGGATCGATTGCGAAGCGAGACGTCGCCGCCATGTGCCCGCACAATGGATCGCACAGAGGTCAAGCCCAGTCCGACGCCTCCCGTTTCACGGCGCCGGGCTGAATCGAGCCGAAAGAACGGCTCGAATACTCTCTCTTGTTCAGCTTCGGGGATTCCTGGCCCTTGGTCGTCAATCGAAACTGTCACGCGGGAGTCATTTGCTTGAAGCGCGATTTCGGCACGATGCCCATAATTCAGGGCATTATCGACAAGGTTCGTGAAGGCGCGCTTCAACGCCAAGGGGCGACCAAGCACCGTAAACGAGCGCGGACCACGAAAGGCGGCGGACCGCCCGCCATCGGCCGCATCGTCGCACAGATCCTGCAAAAGTGCCGCCAAATCGAATGCTCTATGCGCCTCCTGCATGACGTCGTCGCGGGCGAATGACAGGGTCGCTTCAATCATCCTCTCCATTTGCTCCAGGTCTTGCAGCATCTTCCGCCGCTGCTCCTCGTTGCCCATCGAATCAGCCCGCAACCTGAGCCTGGTGATTGGTGTACGCAGATCGTGGGATATTGCCGCCAGCATCTGCGTCCGATCGTGGACAAAGTTTCGAATCCGCGACTGCATGCGATTGAATGCAAGCGCAAGCCGCCGGACTTCGCCGGGTCCATCTTCCGGCACCGGTGGGGCATTGACGTCCGCGCCTAAACGTTCCGCCGCCCGTGCAAATGTCGCAAGCGGTGCGGTGGCGCTGCGCAGAGCCCACAAGGAAAGCAGGACTACAATGACCGTCATAGCAATGATCGAGAGCACAAAGCCCGACCACCAGATAGGCTGCGCGTGCGGTCTCAGAACGGCGAAATTCAGCCAGCTCTCGTCGCTAAGCTGTATTGCGACTTCCAGAACATTGCCGGTTTGCCAAGCGCGGACCATGTGATCGCGATGCATCGCCATAGGCACGTCCATGCCCTGCATATGACGGCCGCGCACACCCTCCCCCATCCATGGAAAGAGAGCCGGACGCGGCGCAGGACGTTTCCCGTCTGCCTCCGTCATGTCTCGCTGATAGACAAGGATGCGCTCGATCGGATAATCGTCGAGTGCATCGCTGACCGCACTCCGGATCAGGCGCGTCCGCCAGCCGCCGTCAGGCGTCGAGATGGCGCTGTCCATACTCCAAGAAACACTGAATCCAGGGCTCCAAGTGGCATGGGTCAAGGCCTGCCGCGCCTGTGGTTCAGATTGTTCGTAGGCCCGGGTCGCCGTGGCAATCCGCTCTGCGACATCGCGGCCGCTTTGCGTCGTCAAGGCGATCCGACGATCTCCTGCATAGATGACGAGCCCGAGCAGATTTGAGATGGCGAGGCCAAAGAGCAGCACCAGCAACGTTCGCCCCACCAGTGTCTTGGGGAGAAGGTTCATTCCTCAGAGCCGTCCAGGCGTGGTCTGCGTCGCACGGTGGGCGTGAAGATATAACCGCCATTGCGTACCGTCTTGATCAGCACCGGTTCCTGCGGATCGGGTTCAATCTTGCGGCGCAGGCGGCTGACCTGGACATCGATACTGCGGTCGAAGGGTTGCGCTTCTCGCCCCCGTGCCAGATCCAGAAGCTGGTCCCGACTAAGGATCCGCTTGGGGTGCATCGCAAAAGCGGCCAAGAGTTCGAACTCGCCACCACTGAGCGGCATCATCACGCCGTCGGCGCGTTGCAATTCCCGGGATGCGGTGTCCAGAGTCCAGCCAGCGAACTCAAGCACCGAATCGCGGTCCGTCGTGCCAACGATGGGTTCAAGTTCCGCCCTTCGCAGCACGGCCCTGATACGCGCCAGCAACTCGCGCGGATTGAAAGGCTTCGACAGATAGTCGTCCGCCCCCATCTCCAATCCGATGATCCGGTCCGTTTCCTCGCCCATTGCCGTCAGCATGATGACGGGAATGCGCGATCGCGCGCGCAGGTTTCGACACAAGGTGAGGCCGTCTTCTCCGGGCAGCATCAGATCCAGGACGACCAGGTCGACACGGCCTGTGTCCAGAACCCGTTGCATGGCCCGGCCCTCACCGACAGTGGTAACGCGCAGGCCATGCTTGTCCAAAAACCGGCCCAGCAGGTCCCGAATCTCACTGTCGTCATCGACGATTAGGATATGAGGGGTCGTGCTCACGGCGCGGATTATACCGTGGCGCGAAATCGTCCCAGCGAGAAATCTGGTAACGGATTGTTGCTGCCGGCACGTCTGCAACATCCCGTTACAAATCCGCCATCGGCCGAAATCCGCGGGCAACACGCAGAGAGGACAATTGTCACCAGTTCAGAGACAAAACAGCGCCTGACGGAGGACAGAACGATGAAACGCAAAACCCTTGCACTGACCGCTGCGGCCGCGATGCTGATCGCCGCGGCAGCATATGCCGGTAACAGCCTGGCGCACGGCCCCGGGGCCGGAGGTGCGGGCTGGGGGCAGAATGCCGGTCAAGGCCCCGGTTATGGGATGAGGGGTTCTGGACCCGGCATGGGAATGGCCGGACATGGGCCGGGTTTCGGAATGGCCACGCGCGGCGCCGGCGGGCCGGGGGACTGCCCGCAGGGGTTCGCCGCCGCTGACCGGGATCTGTCGGTCGATGACGTCAAGGCCATGATGGAGCACCGGCTGGATGGGATGCAGAACGATCGCCTGGAACTCGGGGAAATCAGCGAGCAAGGCGAAGACAGCATCATCGCCGAAATCGTGACCCAGGACGGCTCCGTCGTCGATCGTCTTTCGATCGATCGCGACACCGGGCGGATGACTCGGATCAAGTAGTCCGGTGGAGGCGACCGATCCGCAAAGCGGGTCGGTCGCTCGCCTGTCAGCCTAACGCCCTACCGCATACCCCTGCATGAAACGGGCATTGGCCCCGGCCTTCAGAACGTCGCCCTCTTTCGCCGCGGCACTGACCCGGCCGAGGCACCAGTCCTCGTCGACGGTCAGGGCGTGGCCGCGGCGGCCGAGTTCGTCCGTCGTCTCCTTCGGGAAACGCCCCTCGACGGTCAGACTGCCGGGCTGGCTTTCGCGCGGATAGAACGAGCTGGGAAAGTGCGCCGTCTGGAACTCCGGCGCGTCGATGGCCGCCTGCAGGTCGAGCCCGTGGTGAACATGGCGCAGGAACACGTGCAGCGACCATTGGTCCTGCTGGTCGCCGCCCGGGGTGCCGAACGCCATATAGGCCTCGCCGTCGCGCAGCGCCAGCGACGGCGTCAGCGTGGTGCGTGGCCGCTTGCCGGGCGCCAGGCTGGCGGGCTTGCCCTCTTCCAGCCAGAACATCTGCGCCCGCGAGGTCAGGCAGAAACCCAACTCGGGAATTACGGGCGAGCTTTGCAGCCAGCCGCCGCTGGGCGTTGCGGACACCATGTTGCCCCACTTGTCGATCACGTCCAAATGACAGGTGTCGCCGCGCGCGACGCCCGAGGCGTCGGTCGGACGCTCCTCGAAGCGCGCCACGGTCGGCTCGCCGCCGCCATGCGCGGCATCAGCGGTTCCGCCCGCCTCGCGCACGACTGGGGCGGCGCCGTAGCCGGGAACGACGCCGGGGCGGAGATCGAAGGATGCCGTCTCCGACACCAGCCCGCGCCGCTCGGCGTTGTAGGCGTCCGACAGCAGGGTCTCCATCGGCACCTCGACGAAATCGGGATCGCCGTAGAAGGACTCGCGGTCGGCGAAGGCCAGCTTGGCGCATTCGATGACCGTGTGGACGAAATCGGCGCCGTCTGTCGCCATGCCGCCAAGATCGAACCCCTTCAGCAGGGCTAGCTGCTGCAGGAAGACGGGCCCCTGCCCCCACGGACCCGTCTTGCACACCGTGTAGCCGTGATAGTCGTAGGTCAGCGGCCGCTCGACCGTCGCCGACCAGCGGGCCATGTCGTCGGCCGTCAGCAGGCCGCCGTGCCGTCGGCCGCTGACATCCATGGCTTTCGTCTCGCGGCAGAAGCGATCGATGGCCTCGGCAACGAAGCCGCGATACCAGGCCTGTCGCGCGCCGTTGATCCTGGCCTCCCGGTTTTCGCCGGCTGCTTCGGCCTCGCGCAGGATCCGCTTGTATGTGTCCGCCAGGGCCGGATTTCTGAACAGACGGCCCGGGGCCGGGACGCCGTCCTTCAAATAGACCGCGGCCGAGGTCGGCCATTCATGTTCGAACAGCGAGCGGACCGTAGCGATGGTGTTGGCAATGTTGGGAACGACAGGATATCCCGCCTCGGCATAACCGATCGCGGGCGCCAGCACCTCGGCCAGCTCCATGGTCCCGTAGTCCCGCAGCATCGTCAGCCAGGCATCGAAGGCGCCCGGCACCACGGCCGACAACAGCCCGGTCCCGGGCACGATGTCCAGGCCGAGATCGCGATAGGCCGCAATCGTCGCGGCGGCGGGCGCCGTTCCCTGGCCGCAGATGACCTCGACTTCGCGCGTTCCCGCGGAATAAAGAACGATCGGCACCTCGCCGCGCGGACCGTTCAGGTGCGGTTCGACCACCTGCAGGGTGAAACCCGCGGCGACCGCTGCGTCGAAGGCGTTGCCGCCCTTTTCCAGCATCGCCATTCCGGCCGACGATGCGAGCCAGTGGGTGGACGCAACAACGCCGAAGGTGCCCCTGATTTCCGGACGTGTCGTGAAGGCGGCCATGTTCGTTCCTTGTATTTGTGCGCGCCTTTCAAAAGGCGGCGGTTGTCAGGTAATGCGGCGGCACGCGAACCTCCGTCGCCTGCTCGAATGCATGAGCCAGCCGGATCAGCGTCGGCTCCTGCCAGGCGGACCCGATGAAGGACAGCCCGACCGGCAGGCCGAACAGGTGGCCGGCAGGCACGGTGATGCTGGGATAGCCGGAAACCGCAGCCAGGTATGCGCTGCTGCCGGCGCGGTTGTCGCCGTTGACCCAATCGATCAGCCAGGGGGCGCAGGTGGTCGGTGCGATCACCGCATCCAAGCCGTTCTCTGCCAGGACCTTGTCGATCCCTTCCGACCGGGTCAGTCTCAGGCAGGTCTCCCGCGCCTGGAGGTAGGCCGGGTCGTCAAGTCCCGCCGTCTCTTGCGGCCGGCCGAACAGGTCCTGGGGGAAGTAGGGCATGATTTCGTCGCCACGCGCGCGGTTGGCGCGGATCATCGCGGCCAGGTCGGGTACGGGGGTTCCGGCGCCGCGCCTGGCCAGATAGGCGTTCAGCCCCTGCTTGAACTCGGCGAGCAGCACCGGCATTTCGTGCTGCCTGATCTCCTCGGCCTGCAAGAGTTCCACAGGATCGACGATTTCCGCACCGGCATCCCGCAAGGCCGTGACCGCATCGTCCAGGATCGAGGCCACGCCGTCGTGAAACCCGGCCAAGGCCCGGACCACGCCGATGCGCGAACCGCGGAGACCGTCCGAATCCAGGAACGCGGTGTAGTCCTCCTCACGCCGCCTGTCAGCCTCCGCGGTGGCTGGGTCCAAAGGATCCGAACCGGCCATTGCGTTCAGGACCAGTGCCACGTCCGCCACAGACCGCGCCATCGGTCCGGCGGTGTCCTGGCTGTGCGAGACCGGCACGATGCCTGTGCGCGAGACCAGGCCCACCGTTGGTTTGATGCCGACGATCCCGTTCATCGCCGCCGGGCTGACGATCGACCCGTCGGTTTCGGTGCCGACGGCGGCGGCGCAAAAGCCGCACGCCGCAGCCACCCCGGACCCGGAGCTGGAGCCGCCCGGCGTGCGATCCAGCGCGTAGGGATTGCGGGTCTGGCCGCCGCCGCTGCACCAGCCGCTGGAGGATTTCGCCGACCGGAAGTTGGCCCATTCGCTGAGGTTTGTCTTTCCCAGAATGACGGCCCCGGCATCCCTCAGCCGCGCGACAAGGGGCGCGTCGTGGGCGGCGTGCGTGCCTTCCAGAACCAGCGAGCCCGCGGTCGTGGTCATCCGGTCGCCGGTGTCGATATTGTCCTTGATCAGGATGGGCAGGCCGAACAGCGGCCCGGGCGGCGTACCCGCAGCCAGCGCGCGGTCCAATTCGTCGGCGATCGCCAGCGCCTCGGGATTGCGTTCGAGCACTGCGTTGACCATGCCGTCGCGGGCATCGATCCGGTCAAGGCAATGCTGCGTCAAGGCGCGGGCGGTCAGGGCGCCGTCCAGGATCCGCTGCCGCAGTGCGGCGATGCCGGTCTTGTCGAGATTGAGGCCGGGTATCGTCATCGCCCGCGCGCCTCAGGTTGTCTCGCGCACGTCGAGGAAGTCGCGCAGCGCATCGCCGATGAAATTGATCGACAGCACGGTCAGCATGATCGCAACGCCGGGAAAGATCCCCAGCCACCAGGCCCGGGTGATGAAACTGCGCGCATCGGCCAGGATCAAACCCCAGGTCGGCGTCGAGGCCTCGACGCCCAGCCCCAGGAAGGACAGGCTGGCCTCGGCCAGGATCGCGTAGGAGATGCTGACGGTGGCCTGGACGATGATCGGCGCCGTGGCGTTGGGTACGATGTGCCGCCACATGATCCGAAAGTCGGACGCACCCACGGTGCGGGCCGCCGCCACGTATTGCTCCTCGCGGATCGACAGGACCATGCCGCGCGCGATGCGGGCGAAATCGTCGACGAAGGCCAGCGACACGGCAATGATGATGTTGGTGAGCCCGGTCCCGAACACGGCCACCAGATAGACCGCAATGATGAAGTTCGGAAACGCCCATTGCAGGTCGATATACCGCATGATGATGTTGTCGACCCAGCCGCCGACGTAACCTGCCAGCACCCCCAGCGCGACGCCGACGACCAGCGCCAGCGCAACCGTGGAAAACCCAACAAAAAGAGAGACTTGCGTTCCGACGATGATGCGACTCAACAGGTCGCGACCCAGGTCGTCGGTGCCCAGGGGATGGGCAAAAGACGGCGGCAGCATGAATTCGAACGCCATGTCGTTGGGGTCGTAAGGCGACAGCAAAGGCCCGAACACCGCGGCAAGCACAAAGACGCCCAGAACGATCACGCCGAACAGGGCCTTGTGGTCGGCCCGGATCACCGCGCGCAGCTGCGCCCAGCGCGACACGCGCCGCCGCGGCACCTCGAATTCGTCGCGCAGCACGCTCTCGGTCATTTGTCCAACCTGATGCGCGGATCGATCACGGTGTAGAGCAGATCGACCAGCAGGTTCGAGAAAATGAAGATCGCGGAGACCACCAGGATCGCCCCCTGCACCACGGGATAGTCGCGGTTGAGGATTCCCTGGATCAACAGCCGCCCCAGTCCCTTGATGGCGAAGACGTTCTCGACCACCACGGCGCCCGCCATCAGAAGGGCAAAGGCGATGCCCATCACTGTCACGACTGGGATCAGCGCATTGGACAGGGCGTGGCGCACCAGCAGGGTCGATTGCAGCAGGCCCTTGGCGCGGGCAACGCGCATGTAGTCGGTCTTCAGCACCTCCAGCATGGCCGAGCGGATCATGCGCGCGATGACGGCCGAGAACATGGTGCCCACCGCGATCGACGGCAGGATCAGGTGCGAAAACCAGGGCCAGAACCCTTCGGACAACGGCACGTAGCCGATTGCGGGCAGCCACTTGAGGTTCGCGGCGAAGACGATGATCAGCAGGATTCCGATCCAGAAGTCGGGCATGCTGAGGCCCAGAAACGCGACCAGCGTGACGCTGTGGTCCATCCCCGAATTGCGCCGGGTTGCGGCGATCAAACCGGCCGGCACGGCGATGACGATGGCCAGCACGAAGGCGAGGCCAGCCAGCGACAGGGTCCGCGGCAAGGCCTCCATCACCAGCCGGCTGACCTCGACCCGGCTGCCATAGATGGAGTTGCCCAGGTCGCCCTGAAGCATGGCCCAGAACCACTTGAGATATTGGACATACATCGGCTGGTCCAGGCCCAGCTTGGTCCGCAACGCCTCCACCGCCGCCGCGTCGCCCGCGTCGAACAACATCGCGCCGATCGGATCGCCGGGCATGATGCGCAACATGAAGAACACCAGCGTCGCAACCGCCCACATGACGAGCAGGGCACCCAGTGTGCGGCGGATAAGGTATTGGGACATCTGTCAGATCAACCGATCACCGTCGGTTCCCTCACCCTGAGGAGCGCCCGAAGGGCGCGTCTTGAAGGGTCCGGCTGCGGCCGGCGTAGCGCGGCAGCCATATGCTTCGAGACGCGGTGCGGCGCACCGCTCCTCAGCATGAGGGGATACCGGGAGCGGCGCTGGGCGCCGCTCCCTCGCCAGACAGACCTTCACTGGCCTACCCAACCGTCACCCGGTCCAGGTCAACCAGGCCGGGGATGCGGCTGACAGACGGGAAGGTCACCGACTTGTGGTGAATCAGCACGTCCGTGTAGTGGTACAAGAAGGCGCTGGCCACCTTGTCGGAGGTGATCTTGTTGGCCTGCTGCACCAGCCTGCGCCGCGCGTCGGGATCGGCGGTTGCGCTTTGCTCGGTGATCAGACGGTCGGCCTCCGCCTCGGAGAAGAAGCCGAACGGATACTTCGCCTTGTCGCGCTTGCGGCCGTTGAACTTGGACGCGGTCTGCATCCAGTCGACCAGGCCGTCGTCGGGGTCGAAGTCGCCGCCGCTGCCCAACCTTACCAAGTCCCAGTTCATGGTGTCGAAGTCGTCGATCAGGACCGGGAAGTCCTTGGTTTCCAGCTCCACCTGAATGTTCAGGTTGCGCTTCAGGATGTTGGCGACCACCGTGGCCTCGCGGCGCGCGGCGGGCGTTGCCAGCAGGCGCAGTTTGGGAAATCCTTCACCGTTCGGATAGCCCGCGTCGGCCAACAGCCTGCGCGCCTCTTCGAGGTCGAACTTCTGGGCGCTGTTCTCCGCCAAGCCCTCTTCATAATAGAAACCCATCGCCGGATTGATCGTCCCATAGGCGGGGGTGCCGCGGCCAAACTGGGCCTGCTTGATGTAGAGTTCCCGGTCGATCGCCTTGGCAATGGCGAGGCGCACCTTGAAGCCTTTCTCCTTCATCAGTTCCGCAAGCGGTTTGTTGAAGTCGGTCACCTTCATGTGCTCGTTCCAGGGATTGATCCAGACCGACTGGAAGCCCGGGCCCGGCGTTTCGTTCACGACCAGGTCGGGGTTTTCCACGAAGCGGTCGACCAGCTCTGCAGCGACCGGATTTCCGCCGATCAGCTGGATGTCGCCCGCCTCCATCGCCGCCGCCAGGGGTTCGGCGTCGGTGATGGGCTTGATGACGATCTTCTCCAGCTTCGGCCGCTCGGGGTCGTAGTAGTCCGCGAACTTCTCCAGCGTGACGCCCTGGCCAAGCTGGTGTTCGGTGACCCGGAACGGCCCGGTGCCCACCGGCGTCAGCCCGTACTGCGCCGTCCCAAGCGCTTCCAGGCCGCCGCGGCTTACGATGGTCATCGCCCGGCCGCTGGCCCGTTCCAGGGTCTTGGTCAGGAACGAAGCCTGCGGCTTGTTCAGCTTGAACCGCACGCTGTAGTCGTCGACCTTTGCGACCTCGGCCACGTTGGCGAGGACGCGGGAATGGATTGACTTTTCCGGATCCTTCGACCGGTTGTAGGTGAAGACCACGTCATCCGCGGCGAAGGCGTCGCCGTTGTGGAAGGTCACGCCTTCGCGCAGCTTGAACAGGTACTCCGTCCCGTCTTCCGAGACGCGCCAGCTCTCGGCCAGGTCGCCCTGGGCGACCAGGTCGGAGTTGATGTGCGTCAGGCCGCTGAGCACGTTCGACGAGATCTGGAACTGCAGGACCTGGTTGATCTGCGCGGGATCCAGGGTGCGGATCTCGCCAACCCCCGCCCAGCCGCAGGTCAGCTTCAGGTGCCCCGCCGCCTGTGCCGGACGCACCGAGCCGGCGCCGGGGATCAGGTGCCAGGCCGTCAAGGCGCCCGACGCCGCCATCAGGCGCAGCACCGCGCGCCGTTCCAGCCGCGGCCCGGATAGCTGCTCGGCCGAAAGACCGGCCATGGGATCGCGCGGATCGAAATCGTAGGCGTCGTCCAGCTCTGCCTGGATCCGATCCTTCTGGCCCTGGGTCAGGCCGGCCGTTTTCTTCAGTGTCATAAGTGCCTCCTCTGACATTCACATGACGTTTGACGTTGATTGCCGCCCGCTCATGCGGGCTCTAACGCGGGTTGGCCCGCCTTGATGCAGGCGGCCAGCTGCCCCTGGCCCAGGTTCCGCATCTCGGGCACGCCCTCGCGGCACGCCGGCTCGGCGAGCGGACAGCGGGGATGGAACACGCACCCCGTCGGCGGATTCATCGGGCTGGGGATCTCGCCTTCGATGATCTGGCGCGGACGGTGCGCCTCGATGTCGGGATCGGGAATCGGCACCGCGGACAGCAGCGCCCGGGTGTAAGGGTGTTGCGGGTTCTCGAACAAGGCGTTGCATTCGCCAACCTCCACCAGCTTGCCCAGATACATCACCGCGACCCGGTGGCAGATGTGGCGCACGACGCTGAGGTCGTGACTGATGAACGGGTAAGTGAGCGAGAATTCTTCGCGCAGGTTCTCCAGCAGGCGGATGATCTGCGCCTGGATCGACACATCCAGCGCCGAGACGGCTTCGTCGCAGATGATGAAGTCGGGCCGCAGGATCAGCGCCCGGGCGATTCCGACGCGCTGGCGCTGGCCGCCGCTCATCTCGTGCGGGTAGCGGTCGGCCAGCCGCGCCGGCAAGCCGCAAGTATCCAGCATCTCCTCGACGCGGCGGGAGATCTCGCGGCGGTCACGGGCGATGTTATGCACGATCAGAGGCTCGCCGACGATCTCCTGCACGGTCATCCGCGGGTTCAGCGAACTGAACGGATCCTGAAAGACGACCTGGATGCGACGGCGAAACGCGGCGGTCTCTTTCCGGTCGAAGTGCGCGACGTCCTGGCCGTCAAATAGGACCGACCCCGCGGTCGGCTCTTCCAGCTTAAGGATGCAGCGACCGATGGTCGACTTGCCGCAGCCAGACTCCCCGACCAGGCCCACCGTCTCGCCGCGCGCCACGCGCAGGCTGACGCCGTCCACCGCCTTTACGGCGGCGACGGTGCTTTCGAAGACGATTCCCTTGCGAACCTCGAAATGCTTGCGCAGCTCCTTGAGTTCCAGCAGGGGGTCGTTGCCGCTCATGCCGGCACCTCCTGGCGCAAACGGGCGGCTTCGAAACAGGCGGTCCGGTGCGCCCCTTCGATCGTCTCCAGCGGCGGGACACTTTCTCCGCATCGCGGCACCGCCAGCGTGCAGCGCGGCCTGAAGGCGCAGCCTGTCGGCAGGGCAAGCAGGCCGGGCGGGCTGCCCGGGATCGGATCCAACGGCGTGCCGCGCGGCCGGTCCAGCCGCGGCACCGAGTTCAACAGACCGACGGTATAGGGGTGGCCCGGACGGCGGTAGACCTCCGCGGCCGGGCCCTGCTCGACGATCCGTCCGCCATACATCACATCGACCCGATGGGCGTAACGGGCAACGACGCCCAGGTTGTGGGTGATGATCAACAGCGCGACACCCAGCCGCGTGCAAAGGTCCTGCATCAGTTCCAGGATCTGCGCCTGAATCGTAACATCCAGCGCGGTCGTCGGTTCGTCCGCGATGATCATCTCCGGCTCGCAGCTCAACGCCATCGCGATCATCACGCGCTGGCGCATGCCGCCGCTCAGGTGATGGGGATACTGTTTCAGGCGCCGCTCGGGCTCGGAAATGCCGACCATCCCCAGCAGCTCGACCGCCCGCACCCGTGCTGCCGCGAGGCTCAGTCTCAGATGCAGCCGCATGGCCTCGGTCAACTGGCGTTCGATGGACAGGACCGGGTTGAGCGATGTCATCGGCTCCTGGAAGACCATGCCGATCCGGCGACCCCGCACATGCCGGATGCCCGCATCGTCAAGGTCAAGCAGATCCTGGCCACCGAACAGAATGCGCCCGTTGGCGATCCGGCCGGGCGGCTCGGCAATCAGGCGCAGGATCGACAGCGCCGTGACCGACTTGCCGCTGCCGGATTCGCCCACCAGCGCGACGATCTCGCCGGGGTCGACCGTGAAGGACACACCGTTCACCGCCCTGACCAGACCGTCGGGCGTCGAAAACTCAACGACGAGATCGTCGATTTCAAGCAGCGCTGCCAAACCGGCAACCTCCGCACCTAAAGAACTCCGTCCAGCGGCGCTTGCTGTCGCTGATCATGTGTACCCGTATTCCCCGGCCGTTCCGTTCGGTGCGGTGGGTTGCCACGCACCGAAAATGAATTATCGTTATCGGTATTGATCCTATAACTTGAGGCGCACCCGACAACCGATGGCCGACCTTGCAAACATCCTGAGTGAGGAATCACCGACGCTGACGCGCGAGCGTAAGGGCAACGCCGTTTACGATGCAGTCAAGCGGGCAATCATTCTGCGATCGGTCGTGCCGGGCACGACCCTTGGCGAACAACAGATCGCTGCCGCCATGGGGTGCAGTCAGGGCACCGTGCGCGAGGCCCTGTTGCGCCTGGAACAGGACGGGCTGGTGGCGCGCCGCGGCTATCATGGAACCGTGGTGTCGGACACGTCGGCGGAAGAAGCCGCGCAGATGGCACGCATCAGGATCGACATCGAATGCGAGGGCATCCGGCGCGCGGCGCTCACGGCGACCGAAGAGGACACGGAACGGCTGGACGACATCGTCGGCCAGATGGATACGGCAGAAGCAGCGGGCGACGGCTATGCTCTCAGCGAACTGGACCGGCAGTTCCATACAGCACTGTTCCGCCTGGCGGACCTGACCGCGCTGGAGCCGGTACTGCTGCGCTGCGCCTTGCACATGCACCGCTTCACGTTCGGCAACGGCGCCGCCGGCGGGGCGCGCACCGACACCGCCCCCCTGCCCTCCGCCGCGGCGCAGCACCGGGGCATCGTCGCCGCCGTGCGGTCCGGCGATCCGGACCTGGCGGAGAAGGCCATGCGCGCGCATATCGAAAACGTCATCGGCTATTGGTCGCCGCAGCCGCACCAGGCCATGGCCCACGCCGGCGCATCCCAGTGATGCGGCGATAGACGCCCGCCAATCCCCAATGCTATGCACGGTAACGCTGCGCGTCTGCTGACGCGCACGGTCGCCGAAAAGATTCCGAGGCACGAAGGTGGAGTCGCGAAGCGTTGCGGTCGGCATCGCATGGATGCTGGTGACGACATTCTTTTTCGTCTGCGTCCATGCCACCGGCAAGTACCTTGTCGTTACCCAGCCGGTGGGCCAGGTGGTGTGGGGCCGCTATTTCTTCCACCTGTTGTTTGCCGCCTTGATCCTGGGACCCCGGCTGCGGACGCTGGTGCGGACCGACAACCTGCCGGCCCAGTTGATCCGTTCGGCCTTCATGCTGGGCGCATCCGCCTTCTATTTCGCCGGCGTGCAGCTGCTGCCCCTGGCCGAGGCGAACGCCATCAGTTTTCTGACCCCGATCTTCGTGGTGATGCTGGCCCGGCCGATGTTGGGCGAGCGGGTCGGGCCACACCGGTGGGCCGGCGTGTTCTTCGGCTTCGTCGGCGCACTGATTATCATCCGGCCCGGCAGCGGGACGGCTGATCTGGCGGCGTTGTTTCTGGTCGCAAGTTCGTTCTGCAACGCGCTTTACCAGATCACGACGCGCCAGCTCGGCAACCGGGACGACCCGCTGACCACGCTGTTCTACACCGCGATCGTCGGCACCGCGGGGGCCAGCGCGGCCCTACCCTTCACCTGGGCGCCCGTGACGCCGTCCGGTTGGGCCCTGTTCGCCGCCATCGGCGCGTTTGCCTGCATCGGGCACCTGACCCTGATCAAGGCCTATCGCGCGGCGCCGGCCGCAATCGTCGCGCCGTTCAACTATGCGAACCTGGTCTGGGCTGCGGTGTTTGGCGTGATCATCTTCGGCGACCTGCCCGACGCCTGGACGCTTGCCGGGGCCGGGATCATCGTCGCCAGCGGGCTTTATATCCTGTTCCGCGAACGCAAAGCGGCGAGGGCGATGCGCGACGTGGTGTGAGGCCGGAAACCGACTGATGAGGAGTGCTCATGTCCGTATTCAAGGAACGCTACCGGGACCGCTTCGGCGTGCCACCCGAAGGCACGGCGGAAGTCACATTGGCCGACGGCGTGCTGGAGCTGCTGGCCCGACGCAGCATTCGGCGCTACAAGCGCGACCCCGTGCCGGAACCGCTGCTGAGCGCCCCGCTGGCCGCGGCGCAATCGGCGCCGACCAAATCCAACCTGCAGCAATATTCGATCCTGGTGCTGGAAGATCCGGACCGCCGCCGGCGCCTGGCCGACCTTCTCCCCACTTGTCGGTGGGCGGCCGAGGCCCCGGTGTTTCTCCTGTTCCTGGGCGACATCCGCCGCGGCCGGCGTATCGCGGAGATGCGCGGCTACGAACATCGCAACGACAATCTCGATACCTTCATGAACGCCGCGGTGGATGCGGCGCTGGCCATGCAATGCCTGATAACGGCGGCCGAGGCGTCCGGTTTGGGCTGTTGTCCGATCAGCATGGTGCGCAACGACCCCGAGGCGCTGGCACAGTTGGTCGCGCTTCCCGACGGCGTCTTTCCCGTCGCCGGCCTCTCCATGGGCTGGCCGGACCAGGCGCCAGACGCGTCACTCAGATTGCCGCCGTCCGTGGTCGTTCATCGCGACACCTACAACGATAGCGACCTGGAAGCCGAGATCGACGCCTACGACGAACGGGTCTTCGCGGCCAAGCCGATCCCGCCGGAAAAGCAGCGCCATGTCGACCGGTACGGCATGGCGGAACGCGGCACCTGGTCGGAGAACGTGGCGCGGCAGCTGTCAGTGCCGGAGCGGGACAGGTTCAGGGAGTGGCTTGCAAGCCGGGGCGTAAAGGCGGGCTGATAGTTCAGTCGATTTTCCGAGAACTGGCTGTTTCCAATAAAGGTCGCTTCGCTTTCCACAGGTTGCAATACTCGTCATACTCGGGTTGTGTTTTGTCCTGCGTTGGGGAGATCAGCTATGCCTGACCTATACGCGGAGATCACCAAAGTTGATCCTGAGATCCTGCAGATCCTTATTGCCGCACTTGAGGCGCGCGCCGCGGATCCTCAACAAAAGGCGATGCGGGAGAAGTATCTTGCCTGGGTCAATTTCCCGGAGGATGCGCGGGTCCTCGACGCGGGATGCGGGACAGGGGCCATTTCCCGAGAATTGGCCCAACTGGCAAATGTAGAGGAGGTAATCGGCATAGATCCGTCACCGGTCTTCCTTGAGAAGGCTCGGGAGCTCTCAGTTGACGTTCCAAACCTCCGGTTCGAAGAGGGAGACGCGCGATCACTAGCATACGGAAATTCAACGTTCGACGCGGTGATATTCCATACTTGCCTGTGTCATGTGCCGGAACCGGAGGAGGCAATACGAGAAGCACGTCGAGTTCTCCGGCCCGGAGGACGGCTGGCAATTTCCGATGGAGACTATGCAACCACCACGTTTGCAATCGGAGACCATGACCCCCTGCAAGAGTGCGCAGACGCTGCAATTGCCGCACTCGTTCACGATCGCTGGCTGGTACGTCGTCTTCCGGCGCTGGTAACTTCCGCCGGCTTCCGGGTCAACCGGTTCGACAGCCACGGCTATATGCAGACGTCTGAGCCAGATTATCTGCTGACATTAATCGATCGGGGCGCCGACCTGCTTGGAGGCTTGGGCCGGATCGATGCGTCCATGGCCGAAGGATTGAAGAAGGAGGCGCGTCGTCGCGTTGAAGACGGCGCGTTCTTTGGCTTCATCGCATTCGCCAGCCTCGTTGCCGAAAAGCCAGGGTGACCAGGAGAGTCATCCCCTTCCGCCAAGCGGCATTCAGGTTGTCGATGTCCTTTCGGCAGGCCGGCAAGACGGTCCTTCAGCCCTAAGCCTTCTTTTCAAGGATGGAGCTCAGGACCAACAGGGTAACCGGCCAAACGCCGACCCAACTTCCCAACCGCTCGGCATGCGCTTCCTGCAGGGCCGCTCTCAGCGCCGGATCCTGGATATCGGCAAGGACCGGCCTGAACAATTCGATGTCCGGCCCCATGTACCAGATCAACCATGCAAACGGAATACACGCAATTCCCAACCAAAACAGTACTTGAGACAGCGCCTTCATGTTCCCCTCCTAAGGTCGTGTCGCATAGCGCGGTCATCCGACGAGGGTTCCCTTGACCTGAGACTTCCCGTTTCCCCCTTCGCGTGCCAACGCCGTTAATTCTACCATCGGCGCACAAGGAGCGGGACCCGTCACCGTCAATCTGGTGCCTGGTGCGTGCCCATATGATAATGCTCCCCCAAACCGGAGGAACCGATGGCGGAACGCGCGGCGCGCAGGTTGGCGGCCATACTGGCTGCGGATGTCGTTGGCTATTCGCGCCTGATGGGGGCGGACGAGGCCGGGACACTGGCGGCGCTGCGGCAATTGCGCACGGAACTGTTCGTGCCCGCCGTGGCGGACGTGGGCGGCACCGTCGTCAAACGCATGGGCGATGGCTGGCTGGTTGAGTTTCCGTCCATCTCCGACGCGGTGGCCTGTGCGCTCAAGGTTCAGCAATCCCTGACGGGCGATCAAACCGTGCAGCTGCGGATCGGCGTCCACCTGGGCGACATCACCCACGAAGACGAGGACATCTACGGCGACGGCGTCAACATCGCCGCGAGGCTGCAGAACATCGCCGCGCCGGGCAGCGTTGTCATCTCCGATATCGCGCGGCGCAGCCTGGACGCTGCGCACGCAGGCGATTTCACGGACGCCGGAGAGCGCCGGCTGAATAACATCGCCGAGCCGGTTCGGCTGTTTGCCTGGGGCGAGCCGCCTGCGCCGGTGGCGGAGACCGCGCGACCGGAAGGCCTCACCTTCGCCGTTCTGCCGTTCCGCACCGTCAGCGACGCCGGCGACGAGGACCTCCTGCGCGAAGGCATTCTCACCGACCTGACCGACAGTGTCTCGCGCCTGAAGTGGTTGCGGGTGATCGCCGCCGGCACGACGCGGCAGTTTGCGCCCGAGGACAGGGACATTGCCGCGATTGGCCGAGAATTGAATGCCGACTATCTGCTGGACGGCGACCTGCGAAAGGCCGGAGAGCGTGTCCGCGCATCCGTCCGCCTGATCGATGCGAAGAGCGGCCGGCAGCTTTCCGCCGACCGTTTCGATGGCCGTTACGCCGATCTCTTCGACCTGCAGGACGACATCGTCGCGCGCGTCATCGGGGTCATCGAGCCGAACCTGATGGAGGCCGAATACGAAGCCCTCAAGCGACGGCCAACCCAGGATATCGACCTGTGGCCGCAGATCGTCGAACTGCGCCGCGCCGCCTATAGTATGCGCCCGGAAGAGCTGGACCATGCAGTGGACCTGGCCGACCGCATCCTGCAGAAGGACCCGGACAATGCCTATGCCTGCGGGCTGGCCGCCTACGCCCTGATCACCAAGATCGGCAATGGCTGGCACGACGATCCGCAAGAAGGCTTCAAACGCATGGGACAATTCGCCCAGCGCGGGGTCGCCCTGGATCCGACAAACGAGCTCTGCCAATGCATGGCCGCAACGATTGATCCTATTACGGGACACGCCTGGTCAGACCCCTCCTCCGGCGACGCGGCCAACGCCCTGAAACGCATAGAAGATGCCGTCGCCCGCGATCCAAGTTCGATCTATATGCGGGCGATGCTGGCCTTCGCCTTTGCACGGCGCGGACGCCTGCCGGAGGTTTTGCGGGAGACGGAGATCGCAGAACGGCTCAGTCCGCGGGACCCCAATCTATTTCTGTTCTTCTACATTCGCGGTCTGGCCGGATACTTCGCCGGCGACTTCGAAGAAGCGATCGTCAGTTGCCCCCGGTCCATCGCGTTGCAGCCCAATCACCTGCCGTCGCGCCGTGTCCAAATCGTCGCACTTCTGTCTGCCGGCCGAGAGCAGGAGGCGAGCGAGGCGCTTGCCGAATTGATGGCGATCTCTCCCGATGAAACAGCCGCAAAGCTGCGTGCCGCCGGCCTCACCACGGAAAAAACGCTCAACGCCCTAACCTCTATCGGCCTGCCCAAGGGATGATCCAATATGGGTGTGCGAAAGCTGCTGATCGGTTTCGCAATCCTGGTGGTGGTTGCGGCATCGGGTGTTGTCGCGTTGCGCAAACCGCTGCTGAAAGGAGGCGTGGAATGGTGGCTGGCGGATCTCCAAATTCCGCTCCGCGCCTTGTCCGTCGAGCGGCTGGATCATCGCACCCTTGTTGCGCACGACCTGTCCGTCGGACCGGGCAACTTGCTGTCGGTCGGAACGCTGGAGGTGGCCTACGCGCTGCCCGACCTGTTCTCGGGCCGCGTGCAGGCGGTTCGTCTCGACGATTTTCGGATCGCATTCGATCTGCAGAGTGACCCGGCGCAGCTTGAAAAGGCGACCGCCCTCTATCGCCGCGTCAGCGCGCAACTGGCGACCGGGGCCGATGCCGCCGGTACCGCGATTCCACCGATTTTCATCGGCGACGGACGGTTCTCGATCGTGGCCACGCACGGATCGGCGGACTTCGCCTTTGCGGCAAGCGTGCTGCCGGAAGATGCCGGCCAGCTGACAGTGGCCGCCGACCTGCTCGCGGGACGGATCGACGCGCCGACGGCGGTGCTGGACGAGATCACGGGACCGGTTTCCGCCGCATTGACACCAGCCGACACCATCATGGTTTTGTCCGACCTTTCCATGACAGCGGCGACGTCTGGCGCCGAAATCCCCGGCCCCTTCGCTCTGCGGGCGCAGGTTGAGGCGGAATTGGGTGCGGGCGCAGATGCGCTCGAATTGTCGCTCGCCATTGCCTCGCCGGACGCCGGGCTCGAGATACGCGCCGACTCACGCCTGTCGAACGTTCTTGACCGGCCAGAGGGCTCACTCGACCTGTCCGGAAGCATCGACGCTGGAGGCAAAGCGTGGAACGCTGTGGTCGGGCCGGCAGATGGAAGCGGCACAGTCACGGCCGACTTCGTGGGCGCACTATCCCTCGACCCACAGGCGAGAAACGCACCCTCCCCGTCCGAACGGCCACCGTTGGTCCGGGTCTCGGGAAAGAGCCGGCTGGCAGCGGATGCGTTGGTGGTCCCAACCTTGGGCCGAGCCGGCACGGAGACGGTCGCCTTCGACATGACTGCAACCGAAAGATCCCTCGACCTTGAGATCCTGCCCGGCTCCATTGTTTCCGTCGTCCCGGACGATGCTTTGCGCGCAGGCCTGCCAACTGCGGTGGCGGATCTCCTACTCGGCGAACTCTCGGTCGATCTGTCGCAAAGCGAGGTGGCGGCCGTCTGGATGAGGCCGGGCAACGGCGCGGGACGATGGCGGGCGGAAATGAAGCCGCGCCTCGCCCTTCAGGCGAAGGACGGAGCGCGGTTGTCCCTGCAATCGAAGGCGGTGGTGGAAGGTACCGGTGCTCTACAGCTTTCGTCCGTGGAAGGTGAAACGGACCTGGTTCTTGAAAACCTCTCCGTGGCCCTGCCGGGCTTGCAGGCCAGCGATGTCCAAGCCGACCTCGCGTTCGGGTTCGGCGCCGAACCGGCTTCGCTGGACATGCGTCTGCTGCGACCCGGCGCACTGTCGGTCGGCGCCCTTTCGGCAAACACCGTGCGCACGCAAGCGCCGATTGAGTTTGTCCTGACGGCCGGGACGTTCAAGACCGGCGGCCCGGATGCGCCCGAGACTGGGTTCTCGGCATCGCTCGACATGCGGCCCGATGACACGGTCCGGACAGTCATCAGTGTAGGCGGCGGCGCGGACCGGCCGCTCGACGTGCGTCTGGGGCCGGTGCGCTTCGCGGGCACCGGCGCCGCCGGCGACTGTTCCACCGGGACCGTTGCGGTCGACGAGGCCAGGCTGGACTTGGCCGGCGAAGCCGTGGAACTGCAGGACACCCGATTCACCCTGTCGCACGATTGCCCCGGCGGCGGTTTCCTCGCTTTCGCCAGTATCGGCGCCGCCCGGCACCTTGGGGAACGCCCCCTGCTCGCCCCCGTCTCGGCCCGGGCACATCTGACCGATACGGAAGACGGCTACGCGTTCGACGGCGTGGTCTCGCTGGCCGACGGCACCGAACTGTTCGTCGTCGCCGGGGGCGCCGCGGCGGACGGGTCGTCGGGAGAGATTGCGGTCGCGCGCACCGCGCCCCTGGTCTTTGCCGTGGACGGAGCGACCCCCGCCGATATCAGCGCGGCCCTGGGCACGCTGAAGCGGGTGCACGGCCAGCTCGACGGCACGGCGCGCTTTCGCTGGTCCGAAGGCGGCACGTCAAGCGCGGCGCGGCTGGACGTGCGCGACCTTTCCTTCGACGTCGGCGCGGCCGCGGTACGCGATTTGGATTTGGGCCTTGCATTGCAGCCGGTTTGGCCGCCGGTCACGCCAACGGGCCAGGTCCTTTCCGTCGGGCGCATCGATGTCGGTGCTGCATTGGAGGACGCGGCCTTGGAGGAAATTGAGGTCAATTACGATCTCCTGGCGACCACGCCGACGCAGCTTCGGATCAACGGTGTGGACGGCCGGTTCCTGGGCGGGACCGTACGCCTGGACCCCTTCACCGTGAACCCGGCGCAACCGAGAACCGAGACGGTGCTGCACGCAGCCGGTCTGGACATGGCCGCGCTTGCCGCGCTGACAAAGATGGAAACCTTGAACGCGACCGGCCGCCTGGGCGGAAAGATCCCGGTCGTTCTGGATGACGGGAAACTGGTGATCCGCGGCGGCAGGCTGGATGCCGCCGGTCCGGGTCGGCTCTCCTTCAGCTCGGCGAGGGCGGCGGAGCTGCTGCGCGGCCGCGGCACGGAAGTCGACCTGATGCTGCAGGCTCTGCAGGACTTCCGATACGAGAGCCTGGGCATGGATCTGGACAAGACCGCCGGCGACGATCTGTCATTGAGGCTTTCCCTGCTGGGGAACAATCCGGACGTGCTGGACGGGCATCCGTTTCGCGTCAACCTGAACCTGACAAGCCAGATCACGCCGGTGCTGGACGCGCTGGCCACTCTTTATCGGATGTCGCGCGAGACGCTCGAACGTGTCTGGACAACCCGGTGACACTTGCACCACAGTGACAGGCACCCTATCTGCGCATCAAGCTGGATTGCGCAAGCCCGGAGCCAAGTCCATGACCATTCCGCTGCCATCGATCCGGACGGTCCTGCACACCACGGTTATTGTGCCCGTCGTCGCCCTTGCCGTCGCCTGTTCGCCGACGGTCAAGGTCGAGACACCGAAGGAACCGATCACGATCAATCTCAACGTCACCCTGGATGCCAACATCCGGGTGCAGTTGGAAGAAGGCGCGCGCGAGGATATCGCGGCAAATCCGGACATATTCTGATCACGGGACGAAACGGCACGATTTCCGTTCAAGGAGGAACGCATGCTTGACCGCAGACGGGCTTTCGCTGTTATCGCGACCGTTTTCCTTGCCGTGGCCGTCGCACCATGGCCAGCCTCCGCGCAGGATCTTGACACCCTGCGCCGACAGGGCGCGGTGGGCGAACGCTATGACGGCATGGCCGTGGCCCGCGATTCCGGCGCGGCGGGGTTCGTTGAAAACGTCAACCGTCAGCGCGAAAAGGTCTATTCCGAACGGGCTAAGGCGCAAGGCGTGGAGACGTCGGTGGTCGGCCAGATCTTCGCGCGAGAGATCATGGCAAAGGCGCCCGCGGGAACCTGGTTCCTGGGCCAGGACAGCAAGTGGGTCCAGAAATAACGGTCAAGCGCCAGATCCACCTCCGGTGACTGACCAACCCGAAGAAGTCCTGTGGCCGTTACCGCTTCGGCCAGGCGACCGGGTTCGCTTCGTATCTCCGGCAAGCACGCCGGACAAGGAAAGTGTGCTGCAACGCGCGGCCATCCTGGAAAGCTGGGGCCTGCAGGTCGATTTCGGCGACCACGCCTTCGACGAACGCGGTTATCTGGCAGGACGCGACGAAGACAGGCTGGCGGATCTCAACACAGCGCTGCGCGATCCCGCGATCAGGGCGATCTTCGCGACCCGCGGCGGCAAGGGTTCCTACCGGATCGCCGACCGGCTGGATTTCGAAACGGCGCGCCGTGATCCCAAGTTCGTCGTCGGATTCAGCGACATCACAGCGCTTCATCTGAGCCTTTGGAAACACTGCCGGCTGGTCGCCATTCACGGCGCGCTGTCCCGGGGCGACCTTCCACTTTGCGAGGCGACCGTCCGGGCGCTCCGCCGTGTCCTGATGGAAGCCGGAAACACCGTTCTCCACGCGGACATGTCGGAGCCAACGGCCGCCTTCACGACGGGCGGGAGTGCCAGGGGCATCCTGTTGGGCGGCAATTTCCAGATGATCGCGACCGCCGCAGGCTAGGCCCTTCCCGACCTGACCGGCGCCATCCTGTTGATCGAGGCGGTGGACATGCATATCGGCCTGGTCGACCGTTACTGGACCATGCTGGATAAGTCCGGGTCGCTGGACGGAATCGCCGGCGTGGCGTTCGGGCAGTTCCACAAATCTATGACCACGGGCGCGTGGACCGTGTTCGATTATCTCGAGGAACACCTCGCCCGGCTGGACGTCCCGGTCCTGGGCGGCCTGCCACTGGGACATGGGCCTCGCGCGCTTCCGGTACCGGTCGGCGCGCCGGCTCATCTCGATGCATCGGCCGGAACGCTCACGGTAGAATCGAACGCAGCTCCGCCACGAACAGTTCCGGCGCCTCGTACATCACCCAGTGCCCAGCCTCTGGGATCACGCGGAACTCCAGCGTAGGCTTGATCGCGCGCAGGATCTCTTCGCGCTGGTCGAGATAGCGGCCGGCGGTCGCGTCGCGGCCGCCCCAGATCGCGCCCAGGTGGGCAGGCACCTTTTCCAGCACTCGCGCCAGCGTGTCGGTCGCGGAGATTGGGCGGCTTTTCACCCGGTGCAGGCGGGTATTGTGCACCTGGATCTGCAGCGCGAACTCGTCGATCGACCGCGGGTCCGCCAGCATCAGGATCTCCAGGTTGCGCCGGTGCGCGGCCTCGACTTCCGCCGGCGACATGTCCGGCGTGCGCGCGATCAGCTCGGGCACCTCCCCGCGCTTGGCGCCCAGGCCGCCGGCCCCGACCAGAACCAGCCGTGAAACACGCGGGCCCTGCTGGGCGGCCAGATGGCCGGCGATCACGCCGCCGAAGGAAAACCAGGCAATCGCCCGGGGCGCGCCGCCGCCAACGATCTCGTCCAATCCCCCGCTGAGGATCGCCGCGATGCTGTCGGCGCTATACGGTTCCGGCGGATCGGCTGAATGACCGAACCCCGGCATGTCCGGCACCAGGACGCGAAAATCCCGGGCCAGCGGCTGTACGACCTTGATCCAGTGCGCCCAGCTTCCATACCCGCCGCGCAGCAGCACCAGCGCCGGGCCCTCACCCCAGGTACGCCACACGATCGTGCCGTCGCCGCTAGGCGTCTCCAACCGTTCGCCGGCCCCCTCCAGCCAGCGCATTGCCTCTGCGGGCGGCAGGCGATCGAGATCGATGAGCGGTTGCCGCGCGGCGCTCATCTGAGTCCAAACCCGGCGGCGGCGTGCCACAGGAAATAGCCCGCGCCGGTCAGCACGAAGATTTCCATGAAAACCGTATGGATTCGGATCGGCGTGCTCCGGATGATCCAACGTCCTACAAAAGCGCCTGGGATTGTGAACAGACCGATCATGGCGCCCTTGGCCGCCAGGTTCATGTCCAACAGGGGTGACAGCCCGAACACTACGGACTTGGTCAGGTTGAGGCCGAAACCGAGCGCGGCAACCGTCGCCACAAGGTTCTCGCCCATGAGGCCCGCGCCTAACAGAAACGGCGCCAACATCATGCCCGCGCCAAATGTGGTGCCCGAGACAAGGCCGTACGGCAGCCCGGCGGCGGCAAGGCCGCGATAGCGGATATGGAACTGCTTCGCGGCCATGGCGCGGCGCAACGGGACCGAGACGATAAGGAAAAGACCCAGCACCAGGGCAACCACATGCACGGGCAAGGTGATATAGACCACCGCGCCAGCAACGATGCCCGGCAGCGCCGCGATGAAGACGCACTGGAAGATCCGCCAGTTGACGGCCTTGCGAAACGCCCAGGTGCGCGCGCTGTTGGATACGATCATTGCCGTAGCCGTAACCGGCACGGCCTCCTTCACCCCGAGAATCGGCGCCAGGCAGATTGCCAGCAGCAGACCGCCGGCGAAGCCGCCCACGGAATGAAAGACCGCGGTCCCGAAGGCCGCGGCGATCACCAGCCCGATCGATAGGATGTCAAGATCCACGCATGCACTCGCTGTTTTGTCGACAATCGAACATATGGCGGTAATGCACCCGCGCCAAGATCCTTCGCAGGTTTCAAGATTTTTTGCAGGATTTTTGCCTGCGTACGCAGCGCGCGGCATTGCTGCCTTGGCCTCGATTGTCTACAGTTCGTTCAATCATTGGAGTCGGGCAGACACCGGCATCGACGCAGGCAGGCACGCGCGCATGTCCCAACCGCAGACGATCTTTGACAAGATCTGGGAGTCCCACGTGGTCGCCAGGCGCGAAGACGGCGAATGCCTGCTCTACATCGACCGTCTGCTGTTGCAGGAGAACTCGTTCCACGCCTTCGACAAGCTGCGCCGGGAAAACCGGACGGTGCGCAATCCGCACCAGGCCTTCGCCTTTGCCGATCACTACGTGCCGACACGGGGGCGGGAGCGTGGTCTGGCGGGCATCGCCGACCCGGAGATCCGCAACATGGTGGAGTTGATCGAGGCGGACACCCGTTCGACCGACATCACGCTGTTCGGCCTGGGCGATATTCGTCAGGGCATATTGCATGTGGTCGGCCCCGAACAGGGCATCACCCAACCGGGCCTGGTGATCGCCGGCGCGGATTCCCACACCTCCACCCACGGCGCCCTGGGCGCCTATGCGTTCGGCGTCGGGTCGTCCGAGGTTGCGCATGTGCTGAGCGTGCAGGGGCTTTGGCGACGCAAACCGAAGACGATGCGCGTGACGGTCGAGGACGAATTGCCGCCCGGCACCACCGCGAAGGACCTAATCCTGGCAATCATCGGCAAGATCGGCGCCGACGGTGCGGTCGGCCACGTCATCGAATATGCCGGACCGGGCATCGCCGCCTTGTCGGTCGAAAACCGCATGACGGTCTGCAACATGTCGATCGAGGCCGGTGCGCGCGCCGGCCTGGTGTCGCCTGACGAAAAGGTCTTCGACTATGTGAAGGGCCGCCCCTACGCGCCGACGGGCGAGCAATGGGACCGGGCGCTCGGATGGTGGTGCCGGCTTGCGACCGAGCCCGGCGCCCGTTTCGACCGCGTGGTGACACTGGCGGGCAGCGATGTCGTGCCAATGGTGACCTGGGGCACCAGTCCGGACCAGGTCGTCGCCGTCACGGACCGAATCCCCGATCCGGCATCGGAACCCGACCCGGTCAGGCGCGCCAGGATGGAAAAGGCGCTGGCCTATATGGACCTGACGCCGGGCACGCCGGTCGAGGCGATTCCGGTGGACCGGGTCTTCATAGGCTCCTGCACCAACAGCCGGATCGAGGACCTGCGCGCCGCCGCCGCGGTGGCCCGGGGCCGCAAGGCGAAAACCCCGGCCATGGTGGTTCCCGGTTCGGGCCTGATCAAACGCCAGGCCGAGCAAGAAGGCCTGCACGAACTGTTCCTGGCAGCTGGCTTCGAATGGCGCGAGCCGGGCTGTTCCATGTGCGTCGGCATCAACGGCGACACCCTGGCGCGCGGCGAGCGCTGCGCATCGACATCCAATCGGAACTTCGAAGGACGCCAGGGCCGTGGTGGCCGCACCCACCTGGTCAGCCCTGCCATGGCCGCGGCAGCAGCGGTGACCGGGCGCCTGTGCGACGTGCGCGCCCTGGCCGTGGAGGACTGACGCGCCATGGACCCGCTCACCCGCCTCGCCGCCGTCGCCGTGCCGCTGGACCTGTTGAACGTCAACACCGATCAGATCTTCCCGGCCCGGTTCATCAAGAAACCGCGGGGGGTGGGTTATGCACAGTTTGCCTTCCACGACCTGCGCCGGAACCGCGACGGCAGCCCCAACCCGGACTTCGCGCTGAACGCGGACCGGTTCGCGGGCGCGCAGATCCTGGTGGGCAACAGCAACTTCGGCTGCGGCTCCTCACGCGAGGGCGCCGTCTACACGTTGCAGGACACCGGTTTTCGGATCCTGATCGCCCCCAGTTTCGGCGATATCTTCGCGGCCAATTGCCTGAAGAACGGCGTGCTGACGATCGCCCTGCCAGATGCGACGGTTGCCACGCTGCGCGACGCATTGGTTGCTGCGGACAATCCGGCGCTGACCGTCGATCTGGAAAGCCAGCAGATCCTGACGCCGGACGGCGATACCATCGCCTTCGAGGCCGATCCGTTCCAGCGGGACTGCCTGCTGAAGGGCTTGAACGAGATCGACCTGTCGCTGGCATTCGAGGCCGAAATGACCGCCTTCGAGACCGCATACCGGTCTCGGTTTCCATGGCTGGCGCCGGCCGATCGATAGGCTGGCCATGCGCATCCACGACATCACCCTTTATCGTGTCGATCTGCCGCTGATCAGGCCTTACCGCCTGTCCTACCGCACTTTCGAGAGTTTCGAGCCGATCCTGGTCCGTCTTCGCACGGACGACGGCGACGAGGGGTGGGGCGAACAGCACATTTCACCCGGTTCCAGCGCGGAAACCCGCGAAGGCGGCTGGGCGGGCTGGGCGAGAGATGGCGCAATCCATCGTCGGCCTGAGCCTAGACGACGCAAAGGCCCGGGTCCTGGCCCGCGCCGAAGAAAGCAGGGTCGCCGGCACGGCCCTGGTCACCGCCCTGGAAATGGTCACGCAGCGGCGGCTGCTGGAGACGAACGGGAGCGTGCGCCTGCCTCTGTTGACGGCGTTCGGAAGCGAAACGCCCGATGCGATCGCCGAGGAAGTCGAAGCCCGTCTGGTGGACGGCTTCCGCACCTTCAAGATCAAGGTGGGCAAGGACGTGGACGCGGACATTGCCCGCGTCCGCGAGATTCAACGCGCCGTCAACGGGCGCGCGACGTTGAGGATCGATGCCAACCGCGCCTACTCCCGCACCGACGGGTGCCGGTTCGCCGTCAACCTGGACGCGTCGGGCGTCGAGCTTTTCGAGCAGCCCTGCGACGCCGACGATTGGGACGCAAACGCCGCCGTGGCCGCCGTCTCGACCGTGCCTCTGATACTGGATGAACCGATCTGTTCGTTTGCCGATGTCGACCGCGCCGCCACAATCCCCGGTGTCGGGCTGTGCAAGGTCAAGCTGAAGCGGTTCGGGTCGCTGGAGGCGCTGGCCGCCGTCATCCGGCATATAAAGAAGTGCGGCCTTCAGGCGGTGCTGGGCGACGGTCTGGGCGCGGAGCTCAATTGCTGGATGGAGGCGCGGGTGGCATACGGCTTGATCGACAATGCGGGCGAGTTCAACGGCTATCTGAAGATCCGGCCCGAGGATCGGCTTTTGAAGACGCCCCTCCCCTTCGACGCGGGGACACTGACGTTGTCGCCAGGCTGGTGGCCGGAAATGGACCTCGATCGCCTTAAGGCACACTGCCTGGCGCAGGTGCGTTTTGCGGTCGGTGACGCCGCACCGAGGCAGGCCCGATAAGAGACAACCAAAAGGGAGGCAAAAGAAAGATGGTAACAACATCCGGGTTTGAGGTGGTCCCCAGCGGCGGTACGCTGGGCGCGGAGATCCGTGGCCTGGACCTCTCCGCCCCGCCGGACGACGAGACCGTGGCAGCCATCAAGGTCGCCTGGGACCGGCACCTGGTGCTTGTGTTCCGGAACCAGATGTTGAGCGACCCAGACCTGATCTCCTTCAGCCGGCTGTTCGGCGAACTGGATCCGCCTGGCCCCAATCCCTACGGCACCACCTTCCTGCCGGAGTTCCCGGAACTGAACGTGATCTCCAACGTCAAAGACGCGAACGGCACGCCGATCGGAAACCTGGGAGCCGGCGAAGCCGTGTGGCACGCCGACATGACCTATGTCGACCGGCCGCCCAAGGCGGCGATCCTCTATGCCCTGGAGATCCCGGAAGGCCAGGGCGACACTCATTTCGCCAACATGATCGCCGCATACAAAACGCTGCCCGACGACCTGAAGGCGCAGGTCGACGGCAAACGCGCCATCCACGATGCCGCGCACAACAGCGCCGGCATGCTGCGCAAGGGCTATGAGGAAGTGACGGACGTGCGCGACACGCCCGGCGCCCGTCATCCGCTGGTCCATTTCGACCCCGAGACCGGCCGGCGGGCGCTGTTTCTGGGCCGCGGCCCGCACGCCTATGTGCTGGGGCTGGATGTAGCGGAAAGCGACGCCTTGCTGGACCGGCTATGGGACCATGCGACCCAGGAACGGGTCGCCTGGTCGTACAGCTGGCGCGTGGGCGACCTTTTGATGTGGCAGAACCGCTGGGTGCTGCACCGCCGCGACGGTTTCAACCCGGATGCACGGCGCATCCTGCACCGGACCCAGGTGACGGGGGACAGCCCGATCAACTGAGCGTGCAGGTGGCTGCCATATGCTTCAAGACGCAGTGCTGCGCATTGCTCCTCGAGCCATGAGGGGATGGACTGGCCATCCAAGAACCCCCTCACCCTGAGAAGCGCCCGCAAGGCGCGTCTCGAAGGGCATGGCTGCCATCCTGCACAATCTGACCGCCAGGCAAAACCTACCCCCCGAAGCGGTCGGCCCAGGCCAGCCAGTCGTCGTGGCCCACCGCCTCGTCGCGGTCCGGCAATGGCGCCAGCAGGTCAGCGACCGCGCCACTGTCACCGTCCTGGCGGATCGCCTCCAGCACCGTCGACATCGCCTTGATGACGGCGCGCTGCAGGTCCGACGGGACGATGAACAGGTCGAAGCCCAACGCCTCCAGCCTCTCTGCCGGCAAGAACGGTGAGCGTCCGCCGCGGAACATGTTGATCATCCGGGGGCGGGGCAATCTGCGTCCGATTTCCGCGATCTGGTCTTCGCTTTCCGGCGCCTCCACGAACAGCAGATCCGCACCGGCCTGCTTGTAGGCTTCGGCCCGTTGCATGGCACGCTCGAACCCTTCGACCGCGATCGCATCGGTGCGCGCGGCAATGACGAAGGCGGGATTGCTGCAGGCGGACCGGGCAGCAGCGATTTTCGCCGCCATCTCCTCGACCGGGATCAGCGTCTTGCCTTCGAGATGGCCGCAGCGCTTGGGAAAGCCCTGGTCTTCGATATGAAGTCCTGCCAGACCGGTCCGTTCGGAACTACGCACCGTGCGCCGCACGTGAAGGGCCGTGCCGTGGCCGGTGTCGCCGTCGGCCAGGACGGGCACGTCGCCGGCGGCTTCGACGATCTCCCGCAACCGGTCGACGACCTCCGTCATCGTCGCGAGCCCCAGGTCGGGCAGACCCAGGCTGCGGGCGATCGCACCGCCACTGGCATATATCGCCGGAAAGCCGGCCCGTCTTGCGAGATGGGCGGACAACCCGTCGAAGACGCCGGGCGCCACGACAGCCCCCGGGCGTTCCAAGATTTCTCGAAAACGTGCTGCCGCTCCACTCACTTGTCCCTCCTTCGCCCATGTCACCGCACGACGCCGCTGTTTGTCTACAATTTCGGCCCCAGTTCGGTTTCCTCGTTTTCTGGCTCAACGCGAAAATCCGGAGACAACTAAGACAAACTGCGCTTTGTCAGTCGCTTGGGAACGACATTCCTGGCTTCATTTTGTTGACAATTCGGGTCGATGTCGACCATCTTGTACTCATGCACGCTTCGCTGACCCGCCAAACCGGGGCCGGCGAGCGTCGCCAAGACCGCTGACGCGATCCACAACTGTCGGCGCGAGATGACAAATGGGAGGACATGATGCAGAACCGCTTCAAGACCCTTGGTCGCGGCCTGGCGCTGGCGACGGCCGCCGTTGCCACGTTCGGCGTATCGGCGCTGGCCGACAGCCACGGCGATTTCCCCAACAAGCCGATCGAGGTCGTGATCCATTCGAGTTATGGCGGAGGCACGGACACCACGGCGCGGATGATGATGATCCGCTCGCGCCGCAATCTCGAAACCGACATGTACGTCGTTTCCAAACGGGGCGGCTCTGGCGCGGCGGCGCAGGAATATGTGCTGTCCAAGCCCGCCGACGGCTACACCATCATGGCACTGACCTAGACGCATCTTTACACAATGGCGCAGGGCAAATCGCCGATGAAGATCGACAACATCATCGGCATTGCGCGTGCCATGGACGACCCGACCTTCATCACTGTGAGCGCCAAAAGCGACGTCACATCACTCGACCAGCTGGTTGCACTGGGCAAGGAGCGCGGGCTGAACTGGGGTGTGGCCAATATCGGCGGGACCGAACATATCGGCCTGGCGCAGTTTTCGGATGCCGCTGGCATGAAGTACAAACCGATTGCGTTCGGCTCGGGCCTGCAGATGCTTCAGGCGCTTCTGTCGGGCGAGATCGACGCCACCCTGCCGGACGTTTCCGAAGCCGGGCAGATGATTTCCGACGGTTCGGTCCGGCCGCTGGCGGTAATGGCGAAGGAGCGGCTGGCGGACTACCCCGACGTGCCGACGACCTGGGAACTGGGCTACGAGGTCTCAACCTCCACCACGCGCGGCTATGCGGTGCACGCCGACACGCCGCCCGAAATCGTCGCGAAACTGTCGGAAGCCCTGGTGAAGGCGATGAAACACGATACCTTCGCCAACTATCTCAAGAGTGCCGGCCTCGATCCCGAAACCTCGCCGGCTGGCTGGGAAGTCTGGGACGCGCAGCTCAAGGCCGAATACGTGACGGCCGCCGAGGCATTGAAGAAACTGTCGAACTGAAGACCTGACGGCTCCAGGACACACGGCTGGCCCCGCACGGGGCCAGCCGACAGGTGGATTGCGCGCAACTCCGGAGAACTGAGATGCCTGACAGGAACGTATCGAAAAGCCCCGCCGGCAATCGGGATCCGGACGGTCCGAAAGGATTGCTCGACGGCGTCGATGCCGTCCTTGCGATGGTGCTGATCGCGCTTTGCGGCTTTTTCTACTGGTTGTCCTCCGACTTCCCCGTACCGGGCCTGTTTCTGGGCGAGAATGTCCTGCCGGAGCAGTTTCCGCGCCTGTTGCTGGTCAGCATCGGCATTCTGGCGCTGCTCCTGCCTATCGAGCACCGTCTGGAGCTGTTCCGCTGGCCGCTGATCCGCAAGTCCCGCAGCGCACCCATCGGGACCGGCACCTTCGTGACGATGGGTTGTCTGCTGTTGCTCGTGGGGATGGGTGAATGGCTGGGCACGATCCTGACCATCTTTATCGCCGCCGCCGGACTGCCGCTTCTCTGGGGCGAGCGCCGCTGGCGCTTGATCCTGGTCTATGCGGTCGTCTTCACCGCCGTCGTCACCTACCTCTTCTCGATCGTCCTCAGCGTCTACTTCGAACCCGGTGTGTTCGGGCTGACACTGCGTTAAGGGGGCAGCAATGGACCAGCTTCTGACCGGATTTGGAATGGTCGCCGACCCGTTTACCATCGGCGTCATCATTCTGGGGGTCATCCTGGGCGTTCTCGTCGGCGCGCTGCCGGGGCTGAGTTCGCCCATGGCCATCGCGCTTCTGATCCCGTTCACGATCTCCATGACGCCGATCGCGGCCATCGCCATGCTGGCCGGGCTTTACTGCGCCGGCACTTTCGGCGGATCGATCACGGCGATCCTGATCAACGCGCCCGGCGCGCCACCTGCCGCCGCCACCGCGCTCGACGGCTACCCGATGGCAAAGCGTGGAGAGGCGGGCCGGGCGTTGGGGCTGGCGACGATCTCCAGCGTTACCGGCGGCGTCCTGAGCTTGATCATCCTGCTTTTGGCGGCGCCGTTGCTGGCTCGAATCGCGATCACCTTCACCTCGGCGGAATACTTCGCGCTGGCGCTGTTCGCGTTGTCCATGCTGGCTTCGATCAGCGGCAAATCCTCGATCCGCAACCTGATTGCCGGTTTCGTGGGCGTGTTCCTGTCGACCATTGGCATCCATCTGACCACCGGGGTGGAGCGTTTTACCTTTGGCGTCAACGAGTTGTATGACGGGCTGCCCTTCGTTCCGGTGCTGATCGGGCTTTTCGCCATCGCCGAACTTCTGAAACAGGCCTGCGTCGGCGACGTGATCTACGAACGGATCCGCGCCAACGTGATGAAATTGCCAAGCCGGGAGGATTTTCACCGGGTGAAGTACACGATCCTGCGGTCCAGCGGGCTCGGCACTTTCGTCGGCATCCTGCCCGCCGAGGGCGCCACCGTTGCCGCGATCATGGGCTACAACGAGGCGCGGCGCTGGTCGAAGAACAAGGAAGATTTCGGAACCGGCGTGCCCGAGGGGATCGCCGGCCCCGAGGCGGCCAACAACGCCGCCACCGGCGGGGCAATGGTGCCGACGCTGGCGCTGGGCATCCCGGGTTCGGTTTCCACCGCGCTCATCCTTGGTGCGATGGTGATGCACGGGCTGAAACCCGGGCCATTCCTGCTTGAAAACCAACCCCAGTTTCTCTACGCGATCTTCGCGGCGATGCTTCTGGCGAATCTCACCTTCCTTGTCGTGGGAATTGCCGGGGCCAAGCTTTTCAGCCAGATCACGCTGATCCCGTGCACGATCCTGTGGCCATCGGTTCTGGTGTTTTCGATCATCGGCTCCTACGCCGCAGCCTCATCTTTCTTCGACGTCTGGGTGATGGCTGTCTCCGGCATCGTCGGCTACTTCATGCTGCGCTTCGGCTTCGGACCGGCGCCGCTGATCATGGGGCTGGTGCTGGGTCCGATCGTCGAAGAGAACTTCTCCAAAGCGATGATCGTGCACGACAATTCGTTGCTCTCGATGATGGAACGCCCGCTGGTGCTGCTCTTCTTCGCGTTCACGCTGCTGTCCCTGGCCGGGCCGGTGCGATCCGCAATCCGCGCGCGGCGCGACCGCAAGCGGCTGTTGGCGACCGAGCAGGGCGAATAGGAGAGGGACAGATGACAAAACCGCTCGACGGCGCCGTCGCCATCGTCACCGGCTCGGCCAAGAATATCGGCCGCGCCATCGCCGTCGCGCTTGCGGAACTCGGCTTTGACGTGCTGGTCCATGCCCGCGCCAACCGGGTCGCGGCGGAAGAGGCCACCGGATTGGTCGAAGACGCCGGCCGGCGCGCGCAGGTGCATTTGGGCGACCTCACCGACCCCGAGGCAGCCGAGGCGCTTGTCCAGACTGCGCACGCGCTTGGGCCCGTGGGGGTTCTGATCAACAATGCCGCACTGCGCCGCCAGGTCGCGTTCACCGATATGGACTATCGGGAATGGCGCGCCGTGCTGGCGGTCAATCTGGACGCGGCCTTCCTGGCAAGCCGGGCCTGCATCGGCGACATGCTGGCGCAGGGCTGGGGCCGGATCGTCAATATCGGCGGACTGACCGGCCACACGGGCGCGGCATCACGCGCCCATGTTGTTGCGTCCAAGGCCGCGTTGGTGGGCCTCACAAAGGCCCTGGCCGTTGAGTTCGCGTCCCAGGGCATAACCGCAAACTGCGTCGTTCCCGGCGAAATCGACACCGTGCGCGGCGCCACAGCCGGTGCACGCGGGCTTCCGCCGGGGAAGGAGCACGTGTTGGTCGGCCGGCGCGGCCGGCCCGACGAGGTGGCCGCGGTTGTCGCGATGCTGTGCGGCCCGGACTCAAGCTATTTGACCGGTCAGACGCTGCATGTCAGCGGCGGGGCCTATATGCCATGACCGCGGCGGAAGCCTTTGCACGCTGGGCGCAAGATTTCGCGCCGCAGGACGTGCCCCAACCGGTGCGGCAGATCCTTGAGCGCGCGGTTCTGGATACGGCGGGGCTGATGGTGGCGGCCCGTCACCAGGATTATGTCCAGGCGGTCATCGCCGCCTGCGACGACGACGGCCCCTGCACCGCCATCGGGCATGCAGGCGGGCGCAGCGTCGCCGACGCCGCGCTGATCGGTGGCACGGCGGCCCATGGCGAGGACTTCGACGACACTTTCGAGGGCACGCCGGTCCATGTCGGCGCGGTTCTGGTGCCGGCGCTGCTGGCCGCGGCGCAACGGCGTGAGCTTGACGGAGCGGCGGTCTTGAAGGGGCTCGCGACGGGGGCCGAGCTGACCTGCCGATTGGCGCTGGTGGCGCCCACGGCGATGCACCGCCAGGGTTTTCACCCCACGGCCGTGTGCGGCGCCTTCGGCGCGGCGACGAGGGTCGCGGTCGCGCTGGGGCTGGACGCGCCGCGCATCGCCTCGGCGCTGGGGATCGTTGGCAGCATGGCGTCGGGCATCATCGAGTATCTGGCCGAGGGAACCTGGACCAAACGGCTGCATCCCGGCTGGGCAGCGCAGGCCGGCTGGCGCGCGGCGCGGCTGGCCGAAGGCGGCTTTGCCGGACCGCGCACCGTCTTCGAAGGCGAGCACGGGGCGTTCAAGGCCTTCGCGGTGCCCGGGATCGCCCGCGACTTCGATCACCTGGCGAACGGTTGGGGCGAGACCTGGCACGTGGCGAACCTGGCGTTCAAGCCCTATGCCTGCGGAACCATGGCCCAGCCCTTCATCGACTGCGCGCTGAGGCTGCGCGATGAGGTCGACGAACCGGACGACATCGTGCGGATCGAGGCGCAGGTGGGCGAAGGCACGGTGCACCGCCTTTGGGAACCGCGGTCGGAGAAGGCGGAGCCCAGCACGCCCTATTCGGCGAAGTTCTCCGTGCCGTTCTGTGTCGCCATCGCCTATCTGGACGGCCGCGCCGGACTGGAGCAGTTCACCGACGCACGCATCAAGGACCCCGAGGCCCGGGCGCTGGCTGCGAAGGTCGGCTACGTCATCGACCCGGACAACGAATACCCCCGCAACTATACCGGCCACCTGACGGCCCACCTGCGGGACGGCCGAACGGTGACGACGGAACAACCTTACCTGCGCGGCGGGCAGCACGCGCCGCTGGAAAACGCCGAACTGCTTGAAAAGTTCTATGCCAACGCGACCTTCGGCGGGTGGGTACCGGACCGGGCTGCGGCCTTGCACGATTTCTGCAGCGGGATCTTCGACCTGGACGGCCTGGACGGCCTGAAGCGGTTCGCGGGTTGAGCGCGGAATTTGCGGCGGGCGCAGGGAACGGAAAGGAGACACGCAATGCCGCATGTTCCAGCATCTGACGCGTTGTCTCACATCACCGTTCTGGACGTGACCCGCGTACGGTCCGGCCCGACGGCGGTGCGCCAATTGGCCGACTGGGGCGCAAACGTGATCAAGATCGAACCGCCCGCCAGCGTCGAGGCGGACGGGGCGCTGGGCGCCGCACGCAACACGCCCGACTTTCAGAACCTGCAGCGCAACAAGCGCAGCCTGACCCTCAACCTGAAGGACCCCAAGGGCCTTGCCGTGCTGATAAAGCTGGTGCAGTCCGCCGACGTCGTGGTGGAAAACTTCCGGCCGGACGTCAAGACACGACTGGGTATCGACTACGAGGCGCTTGCAGCGGTCAATCCGCGCATCATCCTGGCCAGCATCTCCGGCTTCGGACAGCAGGGGCCCTATGCCAAACGGCCGGGATTCGACCAAATCGCCCAGGGCATGGGTGGTTTGATGTCGATCACCGGCGCGCCCGGCGAAGGCCCGATGCGGGTGGGCATCCCCATCGCCGATCTGACGGCCGGGCTGTTCTGTGCGCTGGGGGTCCTGGTGGCGCTGATCGAGCGCGACAAGTCGGGCCGGGGACAATGGCTGAACACGTCGCTGCTGCAGTCGCAGATCTTCATGCTGGACTTCCAGGCCGCGCGCTGGCTGATGAAGAACGAGGTGCCGCAACAGGCCGGCAACAATCACCCGACCAGCGTGCCGACCGGCGTCTTTGAAACCGCCGACGGCGCCATCAACATCGCCATTGCCGGCGAGGGAATCTGGCAGCGGTTCGCGCGCGCCGTCGACCGGGCCGACTGGATCGAGTCCGCCGACTACATCAACAACGCCGCCCGGCTGGAGCGGCGGGACCAGTTGAACGCGGAGATCGCCGAGATCACGAAGACCCGGACCAGCAGGGACTGGGTCGACATGCTGACCGATGCCGGCGTGCCCTGCGGCGAGATCTACAAGATCAACGAAGTTTTCGACGATCCGCAGGTCCAGGAACTGGGTATTGCCTGCGCGGGCGATTCCATCCCGTTCGGCCCGACACGCTTCGTCGGCCAGCCGGTCACGCTGACCAGAACGCCCAGCACCATCGCCCAGCGACCGCCGGAACGGGGCGAGCATTCCGAAGAAATTCTTCTTGAGCTGGGGATGAGCGAAGCGGAGATTGCAGGCCTGCGTGCCGACGGGATCGTCTAGCGCCGCCAGCCAATCAAAGAAGGAAAACCATGGACTCCGACAAAATGATCGCCCGGAAGACCGACGCCGTCGGTCACATGATCTTCAACAACCCGGAGAAGCGGAACGCGGTTTCCCTGGAGATGTGGGACGCGGCCGACGAGATCCTGGACGATTTTCTGGCCGACGCCGCCGTGCGGGTGATCGTGCTGTCCGGGGCCGGCGGCAAGTCCTTCGTGTCGGGCGCCGATATTTCCAAGTTCGAAAGCGAACGCGCGTCGCAGGAAGCGGTCCGCCATTACAACGAGCGGATCAAGGTCGTTTATGCGCGGATCGAATCGATGCCGAAACCGACTGTTGCAATGATCGACGGTTATTGCTTCGGCGGTGGCCTGAATCTGGCGGTGTGCTGCGATGTGCGTTTCTGCTCGGAGAAGTCCGTCTTCTCGATGCCTGCCGCCCGGCTGGCGCTGGGCTATCCCTATGGGGCGATCAGGCGGCTGATCGGCGTGGTCGGCCAGGGTGCGGCGAAGGACCTGATGTTCACCGCGCGGCGCATGGAGGCGGAAGAAGCGCTGCGGGTCGGGCTGGTGCAGAAGGTGCTGCCCTCAGACGACCTGGAGGGGTTCGTTTCGGACTATGCCGGCGGGATCGCCGGCAACGCCCCGCTCACCGTGCGGGCCATGAAGCTGATTTCACACGAGGTCCTCAAGGATCCGGCCGACCGCGACATGGACCTGTGCGATCGCCTGGTCGCGGAGTGTTTCGCCAGCGCGGACTATGTGGAGGGGCGCCGGGCGTTCCTGGAGAAACGGCCGGCGAAGTTCCAGGGGCGCTGAGGCGCGGTCGGCCTGGAACATACCGCTTTCAGCCACACCCTTCGAGACGCGCCCTTTGGGCGCTCAGGGTGAGGATTCCCTCTCGTCTAGCCTGCAAGCCCCCTCATGGTGAGCAGCCATTAGGTAGCGTGGCTTGCTTTGGTCCACGGTGTTCCTCTTGCGACGACGGCGTTTGCGAAGATGAGGAGCTTTCTGGCGCATGCGACGAGTGCGGCTTTGTGGGTTTT